>Ga0315906_10006677_pt1 | contig 14229 bp, 18 predicted proteins | sample LakEriMetagenome_4_FD_203526 | JGI IMG/M metagenome (GOLD analysis project Ga0315906, IMG submission 203526) | Freshwater fungal communities from buoy surface, Lake Erie, Ohio, United States - Buoy 2 MA122 | ecosystem: Environmental > Aquatic > Freshwater > Lake > Lake biofilm | place: USA...
CTAATACTTTCATTTCTCATACTATCTTCTTTATTTTTATAATTTTTCTTTTGATTACTTGTCCATTGACCTAAATTAGCATCAGTTTTATTTTTCATTTTTTCGTTTGGAAGTTTTCCATTTTCAATAACATATTCTTCTAATAATTTAAATTTATTATTCCAAATTTTAACAATATCTTTGAATAAATAATCATATTTATTCACAAATTCTTCCCATTTGGTTTTAATATTTTCATTTTTCATACAATGGTCATTTTTTTTATAATTTTGAATTTGAACTGATTTCCAAGTAGCTAATGATTTTATTTAATTACTTATATCTCTACAAGTAGGAAATTTATTATGAATTTTTATATAATCTTCTAATGATTTTAAATTTTTAAACCATATTTCCTCAAAATCAACAAATAATTCTTCATATTTCTTGGTAAAATCTTCCCATAATTTAAGAATATCATCATTTAACATAAGTTTATTTTTATAATTTTCTTTTTGATGTGATAACCATCTAAATTCCTTATCTTTCGGTAATCTTTTTTCTTTAATGATAAATTCTTCAAGTAATTTCAAATTAGCTTTCCAATTTTTAATATTATCTCTAAATAAATGTTGATATTTTTCAAAGAAATCTTCCCATAATTTTTTAGAATTATTATTTAATTTATTATTTTTATAATTTTGTTTTTGACCATTAATCCAATTTGCTAATGTTTTAACTTCGTTATTTATATCACTACGTGAAGGAATTTTTCCATTATTTTCGATATAATCTATAATAATTTTTAATCTTTCTTCAAATGATAATTGAATAAATTCTTTAACATTTATTATTACATTACTGAAAATTCTTTTATCCTTTTCAATTAATTCAATATCTTTATCTGTTTTTGAATTATAATAATTTATTTGATTAATTTTGATTTTATCTTTAAATAGATTATCATATTCTTTAAATGTTGATAAGCAATTAAGTAAATCATTATATTTATCACACCAAATAAATATATTGGCAATCTTATAAGGATTATCTTTATTTTTTCTTGTAGCTCTATTAACTCTTTGAATTGTTGTAATTTTATTATTTGGTGGTGATGAAATATAAATGCTATCACAAGAAGGAATATCAATACATTCATTAAGAATTCTTATGTTAAATAATAATTGAATTTTATCATTATTTTTAGAAAATCTTTTAATAATTTCTTTTCTTTCTTTATCAGTATTATTAGAATTTAGAGAATACATATCAAAGTCAATCATAAAGAATTCGTTAAGACTTTTCATTCCATTCATCATTTTAATCATATCACATTTATCTTTAGTATATATGATAGTTTTTCTAGAACCATTATTTAATAAACAGGAATATAGGAATTTACATTTATTTTTAATTTCATCGTCAATATCGAAAATAGATAATTCTTCATCAAGTTTTTCATTATTTTCGTGAATAGATGGTATCCATACTTTATAATCGCAAATATAATTATTAGAAATAGCTTCATTAAAGTTCATAGAATAGACAATAGTTCCTAATAAATTTTCAAAGTCTTCTTTAACATAATCATCTTCTTCTATATCATAAATTCTCGGTGTTGCTGACATAAATAATATATTATGGTTTGAATTAAGTAATTTAAACATATTATCATTTTCATTTAACAAATTTGCTTTGGATATATTATGAAATTCATCAATTATGAATAATGAATTTTCGAATGAATTTAATAGGTTGCTAATAATATCAAGAGATTTATAAGTTGTTGAAATGAGAAACTTTTGATTTTTCGCAATGAAGTTTTGAATTTCTTCAAAATCTCTTGTTCCATCGCTATCAACTAATAACGATTTCTCATTATAACCATATTCAATAAATCTGTTAAGATTTTGAAAAGCAAATTCTCTCAAAGGTGAAATAATAATAATTTTATCATAATTAATTGCTATATTGAAACTTATGAATGTTTTTCCACAACCACAAGGAAGAGATAATATTCCTCTATTATAATTTTCATAATGATTTTTAAATTTATTTATTGCTTCTAATTGATAATCATAAGGAATTATTGTTGATTTTGTTTTAATTTCTGGTGGATTATTAATAGATAGATGAATGAAATTTATAGAAGCATAAGAATTTTCAATTAAATCGTCTAAATTTTCTATAAAACGAACATATGGACTTAAATTGCCAGTATATAAGATATTTTTAGAAATGGAATTAGTATAATAAATAAATGTATTTTTGCGACTAAATGATGTTCTCATCATAATTCCAGCGATATCTTCTACACGGATACCGGATGAATATCCGTTTTTTGCTTGAATTAAAGAAATATCATTATCATCAATTTGAATTAAGTCTATTCCAATATCTTTGTGAAAGTGAAGATGACCTTCTTTAATATCTTTTCTAATGATACGAAGATGATTATGTGAAGATACTAAATTATTTTCAATCAATATTTCTTCAGGACATTCATTCCATAGATAAGTCGGTTTATTTAGCTTATTTATTATAAAATGTTTAACAAATCTTTCGTATTCCAAACCTTTAATAATATTCATTTCATTAAAAATTGTGGAAATTACAAAATCAATTTTTATAATTAGAAAAACCTTCTATTTTCGATTTTTTCAATTTTCTTCATAAGTTCATCAATTCTCATTTGATTATTTTTATTAAGTTCATCAATTCTCATTTGATTATTTTTATTAAGTTCATCAATTCTTAATTGATTATTTTTATTAAGTTCATCAATTCTTAATTGATTATTTCTATTAGTTTCGTTAATCATATGAGTAGTTGTATAAATATGATATGCTCCAAATGTCATAGAACCTAAAAATCCTTTAGCAATAATTTTTAAGTCTTCAACGGTCATAAATACCTTCTTATTCATAATTAATAGATTTAATATTATCTTTAATCATTTTTAAATAAATATTAAATCCATTCTAAAAGTAATTGATTGAGTTCATTTGGATTTTGTAAATAATACTTATAAAATTCATATGGAAATATATTTAAATTTGAGAATAATAATAAATAATTTTTGATATATACTATTATAATATCATTACAACCATAATATTTAATTTCATTTGTATCATTTATTAAATTATTGATAAGTGAAATAGTTTTACATATGACAAAATTCGTAAAATAATTTCCAAAAACATAAATATATAAATCTGTATAAATTCCAATTAAATGTAAATTCAAAGAATTCAAAAAATAATAAATATAAGAATTAATCCATAACTTCAAAAAATTAAACAACATCAATTATTCAAAAATTTAACAATAATAATAAGTATATTTGCCAAATCCTTAAGCCTCTTTTCTAATATCCAAACAGTTCCTCAATGTAATCATAATCAGGATTTTTAAAGACCCTCGATGGTTTCCGTTTCACTTATAATAACTTCCTTAATTAAATCTTCATAAATCTTTTCATTATTTCTGCGCATTTTTTATAATCCAATTCGAATATTGAAGGATTTTTAAATAAGAGATACCAATTAATTTTATTGCGATTTTCTTTAAGAAGCTTAATAGCTTTTGGATTTTTTGATAATTCCGTCCAATTTAATTTTTACAAATAAATCCATTTTCTTAATTTCCAAACCGGTTTATTCAAACTCATTTGTTTTTATGAATTTAAATATTAACAAAAATAAATTATTTTTAATCTCCAAATAATCATAATTTGGATTTTTAAAGACCTTTGAATGTTTCATTACTTTATAATCCAATGTGAAAAATAGAAGGATTTTTTGATATATTACACCAATTAATTTTATCCCTATTCTTTTCCAAAATCTCAATTGCATTTGGATTTAAAGATAAATAAAACCAATCAATTTTATCACAATTCTCTTCAAGAAGTTCAATGGCATTTGGATTTAGTGACAATGTTTCCCAATCAATTTTATTTGGATTAGACTTAAGTAGTTCAATGGCATTTGGATTTAGTGATAATAAATTCCAATTAATTTTGTTTGGATTATCTTTGAGCAACTCAATGGCGGCAATATTTTGAGACAGGAAATACCAATCAATTTTATTTTGATTAGCTTCAAGAAGTTTAATAGCACTTGAATTTACTGATAATCCATTCCAATTAATTTTATCCGGATTTTTTTCAAGGATTTCAATTGCATTTTTATTTACAGATAAACCAGACCAATAAATCTTATTTTCATTAGCCTTAAGCAACTCAATTGCATTTGAATTATGTGATAACATATTCCAATTAATTTTATCCCTATTATTTTCAAGAAGTTCAACGCCATTAGGATTTAAACATAAGGAATTCCAATTAATCTTTTCTTGATTATCTTTGAGCAACTCAATTGCATTTGGATTTTCAGACAATTTATTCCAATCTAATTTATTTACATCAATCCAATCCCTTAATTTCCAAACCGGTTTATTCAAACTCATTTATCATTTATTTATTATTAATTTGTTATTAATTCCTTAAATCTAAATTTAATCGCCAAATAACTCTTCGAGATAATCATAATCAGGATTTTTAAAGACCCTCGACGGTTTCATTACTTCTTTTATTAACTCCTCGTAAATCTTTTCATTATTTTTTCGCATTGCTTCATAATCCAATTCAAATATACTTGGATTTTCATATAAATAAATAGAATTACATATATTTGGATTAGATTTTAATATATGAATAGCATTTGGATTTGATGATAAATTAGGCCAATTAATTTTATCCTGATTTTTTTCAAGCAACTTAATAGCATTTGGATTAGCAGATAAGAATTCCCAATCAATTTTATCAAGGTTCTTTTCAAGTAAATGAATAGCATTTGGATTTAATGATAAATTAGACCAATTAATTTTATCAGGATTTCTTTCAAGCAAATGAATAGCATTTCGATTTGATGATAATGATATCCAATCAATCTTATCAATGTTCTTTTCGAGTAAATGAATAGCATTTGTATTACAAGATAATCCACACCAATTAATTTTATCGCAATTTTCTTCAAGAAGCTTAATAGCATTTGGATTTATTGATAATTTATTCCAATTAATTTTATTAGGATTATTTTCTAAAATCTTTAAAGCATTAGGATTTTTTGATAATAAATTCCAATTAATTTTATCGCAATTTTCTTCAAGAAGCTTAATAGCATTTGGATTGCCTGATAAAAAACCCCAATGAATTTTATCCTGTTGCTTTTCAAGTAACTTAATAGCATTTGGATTTGAAGAAAGTCCATTCCATTCAATTAATTCTGGATTTTCTTCTAAAAAATATATTGCCTTTTTATTTTTAGATAAATAATAATGAATAAATACATTATTATTTATCTTATCCTTATTAATAAAATCACTCCATTTCCAAATTGGCTTATTCAAACTCATTTCTTTATGAATAAAAATATTAATAAAATAAATCATTTTTTTAATCGCCAAATAAGTCCTCAATGTAATCATAATCAGGATTTTTAAAGACCCTTGAAGGTTTCATTACTTCTTTAATAAGTTCTTCATACATTTCTTCATTATTTCTTCGCATAGCTTCATAATCCAATTCGAATATACTTGGATTTCCTGATAATTGAGACCAATCAATTTTATCTTTATTAGCTTCAAGAATTTTAATAGCATTTGGATTAGCTGATAAATTCCTGTAATTAATTTTATTTTTATTAGCTTCAAGAAGTTCGATGGCATTTGAATTAGATGATAATCGAGACCAATCTATTTTATTTTTATTAGCTTCAAGAAGTTCGATGGCATTTGGATTAGATGATAATCGAGACCAATCTATTTTATCTTGATTAGCTTCAAGAATTTTAATGGCATTAGGGTTTGATGATAATACAGACCAATCTATTTTATCTTGATTAGCTTCAAGAATTTTAATTGCTTTTGGATTAGATGATAATCGAGACCAATCTATTTTATTTTTATTTTCAGAAAGAATTTTAATTGCTTTTGGATTAGATGATAATCGAGACCAATCTATTTTATCTTGATTAGCTTCAAGAAGTTCAATGGCATTTTGATTAGCTGATAATATAGACCAATCGATTTTATTTTTATTTTCAGAAAGAAGTTTGATAGCATTTGGATTAAATGATAATATACACCAATTTACTTTATTCAAATTATTTTGATTATTTTTTAATAATTGAATTGCATTAGGATTTGCTGATAATCTAGTCCAACAAATTTTATTTTTATTTTCAGAAAGAAGTTTGATGGCATTAAAATTGATAGATAACAAAGACCATATAATTTTATTGCGTTGCTTTTCAAGAAAGTCTATGGAATTTGGATTTTCTGATAAATAATGGCAGTCCAGTTTTTCAGGATTAATCCAATCTCTTAATTTATAAACAGGTCTATTCAAACTCATTTGTTTTTATAAATTTAAAATTTAAAAATAAAAAATCAATTTTTTAGTCTCCAAATAACTCCTCAAGATAATCATAATCAGGATTTTTAAAGACCCTCGATGGTTTCATAACTTCCTTAATTAAATCTTCATAAATCTCTTCATTATTTTTTCGCATTTCTTCATAATCCATATGAAATATTGATGGATTTTGATAAAGATAGATATAATTACATAATTCATAATTATCTTCAATTAGATGAATAGCATTTGGATTTTTAACAATTTCACACCAATCAATACATTCACGGTTCTTTTCTAATATCTTGATAGCGTTTGGATTTCTTGATAATCTCGTCCAATCAATTTTTTGAGGATTAGCTTCTAATAGATGAATGGCATTTGGATTTATACATAAATTAGACCAATTAATTTTATTCAAATTTTCTTCAATCAAATGAATGGCATTTGGATTTCTTGACAATAAATCCCATCTAATCTTATCACGGTTCTTTTCCAAAATCTTGATGGCATTTGGATTTTCGTTTAAGTAATACCAATTAATCTTATCAGGATTAGCTTCTAATAAATGAATAGCATTTGAATTACTCGACAACAATTCCCAATCAATCTTATCTGGATTAGCTTCGAGAAGATGAATAGCATTTGGATTTTTTGATAAACAATTCCAATAAATTTTATCCTGATTTTCATTAAGAAGCTTGATGGCATTTGAATATCTTGAAAAACTATACCAATCAATCTTATCCTGATTTTTCTCAAGAAGCTTGACAGCATTTGGATTTCTTGATAATAATTCCCAATCAATCTTATCCGTATTTTCTTCAAGAAGCTTAATAGCATTTGGATTTAAAGAAAGTCCGTCCCAATTGATTAATTCAGGATTTCTTTCAAGAAAATCCACTGCTTTTTCATTTCTAGATAAATAATAATGAATAATGACATTTTCCTTAGTAATCATATCTTTATTAATCCAATTCCTCAAATTCCAAACTGGCTTATTCAAACTCATCGTTAGATATTCTTTTTGGATATAAAGAATTAAATCATTTTTTATTTAAAAAAATTTAATATGAATTATTTTGGCAAATATTTAATAATATCTGGTATGATAAATACATTATTATTCAATTATAATATTCATAATGTGGATATTATAAGAAATAAGAAGAGGACGAAATTATTGGCAATGGAACGACTTAAATATTCTTTATTAGCTTTCACAATTGGATGGCTAAAATTACCTGTATATATAGATTATATAAATGTTAGGATGTTAAAAGAAAATCCGGAAGATTATGATTTAATAGAATTTCCTAAAAAAGAGATTGAATATTACAAGATTTTTAAACATATTTAAGTAAATGAATAAAAAAATGATTTTTAAAAATAATTAAAAAGGACGTCGAAGAAAAATGAGTAGATACAGTTCAAGTTTCTTTCCTGAAAGAGCAATAGTGAAAACGATTAAGAATTGGGGAACGAAGGATTTTGATGTAATTATCTGGAACCAAGATGAATATAATCAAATGACCAAGTCTGTTGAATTTATTCTTCGTAATCTTGATAATGCGAAGGTCATAGGAGACATCAAGGAAGACCTGTGTATTATCGAGTTCAATAATGCGAATTTCAAAATCCTTAAGAAGTATGGATGTTTCTCCACCTTTAACATCATAAAGGTTTAAGGATTACTTGTATAGATTTATACATATGTCAAAAATGGAAAACGAGGATAGTTATGAAAAACTTATTGATGTCATTAGGAATTTCGAGGAAGACACTGAAGTTTTTTTTAATTATTGGATAGATATTCGTCTATTACTTGATAGAGTTCTCAAGGAATTGAAAGGATGTCAAGTGAAGGAATTGAATTGGAGTAATTTCAAGATTGTTTATAATGAGAATGAATTATTGATAGATAGAACTGCTAATCCGGATGGTAGTTCTGTTTATTCAATTAAAAAAGATACTTAAGGACTTAATGAATATATTTATTATTATTGCCAAAATGACAAAAACAATATTTTGTGATATTGATGGAACTATTTTAAAACATAAAGGAGATATTTATAAAAATGTTTTAGAAACTCCTGAGATATTAAATGGTGTTCTTGATAAATTTCAGGAATGGGATAAAAATAATTATAAAATAATTTTAACAACAGGTAGAAAACCATCCACAAGAAAACAAACAATAGAACAATTAAATTCATTGGGAATTATTTATGATGAATTAATTATGGGTTTGCCAAATGGAGACAGAATTTTAATAAATGATAAAAAATTTAATGGTATTGATAATACCGCATATGTATATAATCTGGTTCGTAATGAAGGAATGAATAATTTAAATTTTAATTTAAATGATGTAGATAAAAAATTTGATAAACCTTGGGGATATGAAGAACTAATTGAATATAATAAAAATTATGTTGTTAAAAAATTATTTATGAAAGAAGGTCATTCCTGTAGCACTCAATATCATAAATTAAAAACAGAAACTATTATTATTTTAAAAGGTATTTTAAGAATTTTCATTGGAAATGATATAAATTCACTCGAATTTAAAGATTATCAAGAAGGAGAAAATATAACAATTAAACCATATACCATTCATAAAATGGTAGGTATTACTGATTGTTTATATTTAGAAACTTCTACAAATGAATTATGGGATGTTGTTCGTCTTCAAGATGATTATAATCGAATAACTCCTTAAATAAATTATATTTACTGAAATAAAATAAAAATTTGGAAATATTATATTCGTGTAATGGCGACATATTTAACCAAATCAAAGATGTCAATATTTTTATTTTTTTAAGATTTAGATTTTTTTCTATTACAAATTTATCAAAATCTTCTAATTGTTGAATAAATAAATAATTACATTTCAAATCAACCATTATTTCATTATCATCAATTACTATAACATCAAATAAACCCCTATTAATATTATTATGATTAAAAATTATATTATGTCGTAATTTCGCCAAATCATAATACATATCTCCTTTATTAATATTATTACAAAAATCTTCCCTCCAATCTATTAATTTATAATTATTATCATTATCATATATAATATTATCCATAATAAAATCTCCGTGATATTCATAAAATTCATTCGTATTTAAAGAATTCCAATCAATATTTAAAAGAAGTTCATTTATAGTTCCTATTTTAATTCCATTTATAATTTCATAATCCTTAAAATTAAATATCTTTAAATCATTTAAACGTTTATATGTTTTTTCTTTATAAAATTCATTACAAATTTTAATAAAATCATCATTTATTTCTTTATTTATCCATAAATTTTTATATGACCAATTTAAAAGTTTATAAATTTCACCATATCTTTTTATTTTCGATAAAATTGTGCCTTTCACTAATTCCATTCCATAAAAATAATTACCTTCATTTAAAATCTTAGGGGTCTTTGGATATAATCTCTTACCCCGTTCTATCTTCTTTAAATTACTTTCACTATTATTTATAAATTTAATAACTTTCGTTTCCATAAAACATATCCCCTCATTATCTTTATGAAGTATCTCATAATCACATTTAATCTTATTTAAAGCTATATTATAAGAATTTATATTCCCAATATCAAACCATTCCTCCACTATCTTATAATAAAATTTCGTATTATTATTAATTAATAAAGATATCACATCTATATCACTTAAATTTCTATTCATATGATTTTTATCATATATTTCCATCATCGTATTCCAATAATTTTCATAATCATATATATATGAAACACCTGTATAAACATAATCAAAATCCTTCTCACCCTTATTATTAACCTTCATAATTTCATTACCAATTATATTTATTGATGAATATAATGAACCTTCATTTGATTTTGCCACAAATAAATAATTTCTTTCCAATTTATCAATTATTATATCATCATTTATAATACTATCACAACAAAAAAATAAAAATGGTGATTGAAGATAATTTTTACATTCTAATTGTGAATGAACTAAACTTGAACCATCTCCGTCATAATTCTCAATATTTACAAATATAAAATTATGTTTATCATAAGCCATTTCCAGAAATTCCTTGACAAGATTTCCCTGATATCCTAAAGTTATTATAAAATCCGTCGTTCTATAATCAAATTTGTCAATGATATGACAAATAGCAAACTTGTTTCCAACCCTTATTAATGACTTATTTATAAATTTAGTTAAATTACCTAAACGACTTCCTATTCCACTCGTAGTTATTAAAACCTTTCTTCTAAATATTCCATACAAATTATTCAATTTATTCATAATCGCTGATGATATTATATCATCTATAGGAACTTTTAATTGTTTCCTTAATTCTAAAAATGATGGATATGAAAATGTATAATGACCACATATAAGAACCAATTTCTCTTTATTTTCCTCTGGTATAAATGAAGAAGATACCCATTTTTTCCATTTACCAGATTTTAAACAAATATCAAAAAAATCCTCAAATAAACCATATTCCTTGAAATATTTAAGATATATAGAAGTTTCTATTTCTCCAAATTCAGGCGCTATATTTATACATTCCAATCCACATTCATATTTATTTAATATCGTCTTATTATCTACCCAATCTCCATTATGTTCCTTCGAAATTAAATTGAATTTTTTCGCAATACCTATCATCTTTTTTAATTTTTTTTCATCATATATTCCAATATTTGACTTCTCATTTAAAGCTGTTCCAGCCTGAACTACCAAATATTTAATTTTATCAAATGCCGACGACGAAAGACGTTTTTTCAATTCTTCAACAAACATTTCTAATTCTTCCACCTCAAACTTTCTAATTGCTTCCTCCGTTCCTATCTCAAATTCAATATCCTTATTTAAATTATGACAAAATTCAATCATCTTAATAGTTTCATTAAGACCATCCTGAAAATCCTGAAATTTTTTAAATGGGTCTATATGAATAATATCCATATATTCACAATCTATTCTTAATGAATTATATCCATCATCTTCATATGTTCCTTGAGAATTCCCTGAATGGTCTCTTTCAATCTTAATATTACCATTTCTACTCTTTACATATGAAACAAAATCAGCAGTAGTCCAATTATTCACATATCCTCCATCATAATCTACTTGTCTTCTCGATGGAATAAATGTAATTTCCTCATTTCTTTCGTTCGCAAATTTAATAACATTATCTACAACATTTTTACTCATAACACCAATGAAAAATTTCATATTTCTATAATTGAATAAAAAAATTCTTATGAAATAGCGTATCATCTATCACATTTATGTATCCCATTTTTCTAAATATAAATAAACCAATAATTCTCTCATAAGCCTGTGATATATCCTTGTCATTTGATATAACATTTAATAAACCACTTTTAATTATCTCATTCATCATCAAATTATTACAATAAAACGAATTCCATATAGCTAATGGATCATTATTCCAATTATCCATTTTCAAATAACTTAAATATTTATTTATTAAATTCAATCCATTTTCATCCCAACATAAATCTCTTGTTGTTTTAAATACATACGCATCTGGTTTATCAACACTCAATTCATAATCAAGTTTTTTATGAAATTGAATATTATGTTGAATACATAAATATCTGTCTGCTTCAAAGTATTTCAATGCTAAATTATATGCTCCAATTTCAAATCTATATATATCACTCGTATTTTTTATTATATACATATTTAATGATATCGCAACATCTATCCAATCCTTATTATAAGAATTATTATCAACTATCACTATCACTTCCTTTTCAAAATATTTTCTTAAATCTTTCAAACAATTTATAGATATATTTATTTTCTCTCTATCTATGTTTCCTATATATAATGCCACGATTATTAATGTTCCATTAACATAAGTTCTTTTAGGAACATTCAAAAAATTTAAATATCTATTATAATCTTCCAAATTATTCGCATCCCATAATAATCCACATATTTTCTTCTTAATAAACTTATTTTCATATTTATTTATTTCATTATTTATATATATATTCTCATCTTCTTTTTTTATTAACCAAGCTCCAGCAATATTATTCCAATATATAATCGAATTATTAATATCTTTAATTATATAATAATCAATTCTATCTATTATATTAGTTCCTTTAACTATCAACATTAAATCATAATATTCATTCTTTATTAAATTTTTATTATTCATTATAAAAACATCAGGTTCATTCAAACATATATATCCATTATATTCCTCTTTAATTAATATAATAATTTTATTACATATTTGTTTCAGTTTATCATACCAATATCTCAATAATATCTTATTATTTTTTAATTTATATAAAAAAGATATATTATCACATTCTATTATACCTATCATTTATTTATCTGTTATTAAAAAACCATATAATTTATTTAATAAAAAAATGACATTAATTTTTATTTTGGTTTTTTAATGTTTCAACCTAAATATATCGATTTCAAAAACTCTAGAATAGAACGTCAAAGATATAATGATAATTTAGTTTATAATGCTATTAAAACTAATAATAATTATACAAAAATATTAATAATAAAGAATTAGATAAAATTTTAAATGAATTAATTAATTTATGTATCGAAAATGACATAATGAATAAAATATTATCAGGAAGAATTAGTAAATGTGCTTCAAAACAAGGAAATTTAGATGAAATAATTCAATTATCAACGATTAATGAATTAACAACTAATTATAATATATATATATTGAAAAATCAAATGTAATTGATTATATTCCAATGGAAGATGGCTTAATCATTAAAAAAGATTGTAATAAAATTGATAAGAAATCTTTAAAATCATTTGACGCCAAAGTTTCAGGAAATATTAACGGATTTATGTTCGCTAAAATTGTTTATGGAAATGGAGGACACCAAGATAATGTCTTTGAAGAAGCTAATAATTTATGTGAATGGATTATTAAATTTCATAAAAATAAAGATACAACATTTATATTAATAATTGATACAGATTTGATAACAAAAATAAATAAATTAATTGATAAATATAAACATATTAGTAATATCATAATTAGTAATCATTATATCTAATTATCAAGTAAATACTTAAATATCCTAAATGCTAATTCAAAACTTATTCTTTTTCTATTATTTTCTCTATAATTACTTAAGAATAGTGAATGATATCTTTCACGATTTTCTTCAAGAAATTTATTAAACCTCTCCACTAAAATCTTTTGTTTCTCTTTTGTAATCATTGGATTTATTGTTAAAGTCGCATAACTCCTCATACTTAAATTTCGTGTATTATCTATTATCATCTTCAACCATCATCGCACTAATTCTATTCGTATCATCAATCATCTTTAATAAAATATTCGAAATATTCTCTTGTTTTGAATTTTTCGTCGCCCTCTCAATATCATATGAATTTGAAGAAACCAATTTTAATATTTCTCCGCCTATCATATAATCATTTCTATCATTCAATTCAACTTCTATCAATCTTTATAATTTCATCGTTATCATCTTTTCTTAATTTATATTGAATAACACATACACTTATAGATGTATCGTCAAAAACTCTCTCTTCAAAAATATTTATCAATTTTATTTGAAATTTCTTAATAAAATCTTTCCTAATCTTTATATCATTATTTCTATGAGAACATATGAAATTTATTGGAATTATTAATATTCCTCCAATACTTTTAGATTTTATTAAAGATTTTATAAAACATTTATATAAATCATCCGTTTTATATATATCATAAATTTCCTTATCATCATTCTTATTTTTAGCGATATATGGTGGATTTGTTAAAACAAATTT
>Ga0315906_10006685_pt1 | contig 14218 bp, 13 predicted proteins | sample LakEriMetagenome_4_FD_203526 | JGI IMG/M metagenome (GOLD analysis project Ga0315906, IMG submission 203526) | Freshwater fungal communities from buoy surface, Lake Erie, Ohio, United States - Buoy 2 MA122 | ecosystem: Environmental > Aquatic > Freshwater > Lake > Lake biofilm | place: USA...
AGGCTCTCGGAGAGGGGGACATACTCCCGATCGCTCCGCGCGTTCTGCCTTGCCAGTGCCGCACATTTCGTTTTTAAATTGAATACTCAGTGTCTCTGCGACTCTGTGCCTCCGTGTTTAATAATTGCTTTTCTATTCTCAGTTCACCGGACAGTTTACATGATAATCCGGGAGGTCGATTGGAATAGGGGCAAATTCAAAACCATTGAATTTCAATAAAATTTCATCGAGTATCGCATCAATTTCTTCAATAGGTTCCAGTGTTACGAGCTTGCTTCGATACTCCTTGATGTTGGGCATCCCCTTGAGATAATTGGCATAATGACGGCGCATCTCAAAAATTCCGATACGCGGCCCCTTCCATGTGTATGACTTATGCAGATGCTTGCGGCACACTTCCACGCGCTGCTCAATAGTTGGAGGCGGAAGATGGGTGCCTGTTTGCAAAAAATGTTTGATCTCGTTGAATATCCAGGGATAACCAATGGCCGCTCTTCCAATCATAATACCATCTACGCCGTAACGGTTTTTATATAAGAGGGCTTTTTCGGGCGAATTAATATCTCCGTTTCCAAATATGGGAATTTGTATGCGGGGATTGTTTTTAACTTTTGCAATCAAAGTCCAGTCGGCTTCTCCTTTATACATCTGCGCGCGGGTTCGACCATGAATACTTAAAGCTTTAACACCCACATCCTGTAATCGCTCTGCAACCTCTTCAATATTTTTTGAGTTATCATCCCACCCCAATCTTGTTTTTACGGTTACGGGAAGAGATGTTGATTTCACAACGGCCTCGGTTAACCGAACCATCAGATCCACATCTTTCAACACTCCTGCACCCGCTCCTTTCATCGCCACTTTTTTTACCGGACATCCGAAGTTTATATCTACCAGATCGGGCTGCACGGTTTCGCAAATCCTGGCACTTAAGCCGAGCGCCTCTTCATCTCCTCCGAAAATTTGAATACCAAAAGGTCTTTCCTCCTCTTCGAAATCCAGTTTCTGACGGCTTTTGATGGCATCACGAATCAACCCCTCACTTGAAATAAATTCACTGAACATCAAATCAGCACCATTGTCTTTGCACACCGCGCGAAAAGGCGGATCGCTCACATCTTCCATAGGTGCAAGCAATAAAGGAAATTCGGGAAGGGATATGTTGCCTATCTTTACCATATTAATTAGTCAGCAAAATTATACAGTTTTAATCAGTTTAAAATGGAGTATTACGAAAGACCTCAGCCGAAACCATCCAAAGAACTTTTATACCTTATTTTTATCTGGATTGGTGGAATGTTTGCTTCTGCTTTTGTTAGTGTGGTTATTTGGCTTATTATGACAGGAAAGTCAATCACAAGCATACAAACCGATCTGCTAAAGCCGGAAAACCTCCACGCTTTTATGGTCATACAGGTAGTCTCAACCATTTTTATGTTTTTTCTGCCCGGTTATCTTACAGCAAAGCTGAGATCGGGTAATACTTTCCACAATTTGGGCTTTCGCACTTCATTTAAAATGAAACATGCATTTATATCTGTTGCTATAATGTTGTCTGTTTTGCCCCTTGTTGGTTTTTTAGCAGAAGTAAACGAATGGATCCCGATCAGTCCTTCCTTGAAAAAATTATTTGATTCTATGGAGTCAGATTATATGGACCAAATCAAAAAGATTGCCTTATTCAAAACTCCTGTTGATTATATAATTGCACTGATTGTTATTGCACTTACTCCTGCTATAGTAGAAGAAACGTTTTTCCGTGGCGCTATGCAGGAAATTTTCAGAAGATGGTTTGTGCATCCCTGGTTGGTAATCACCATCACTTCTATAATCTTCAGCGCCATCCATTTTTCATGGTATGGATTTATTCCGCGGATAGCACTGGGTATGATGTTGGGAGGAATATTTTATTATACCGGCAATCTTTGGTATAGCATCATTGCGCATTTTTTTAATAATGCACTTATGGTAACTGTGCTGTACGGACAAACCCTTCGAGGAAAACCGATAGATACCGAAGTTGAAAATACTGCACCCTGGTGGGCGGGCTTAATAAGTTTGGTACTGGTTGTTGTTTTATTCAGGTATTTATGGCAGATTTCATCAACAAAAATTGCACACGAAAGTATTGCATTTAAAGAGGAACAAAACTCAGATGTATGAGTATGAACTGGCCGGTTTTTCGCACACGCGCTATCACGGCATTGATTTTTGTCGTTATAATGCTGTTGGGTTTATTATGGAATGAATGGAGTTTTTTTGTTCTGTTCTCCATAATTCATGCAGGCTGCTGGATTGAATATCATCAACTCAACAACAGAACCCTGCCTCGATATGCGCAACTTCATACCCTATTTACAAAAGGATTGCTATTGGGCGGATGGTCATTGTCTTTCTTCTGTTATCAACACATAATCACAAACAGCATATTTGAAAGTGCGGGCACTATCGTGGGAGGTATTGGGCTGGTTGCGATGATGATTGGAGGATTGCTTTCCATGAAAGCCGGATTAAAATCCTTTTTTCGTGCATCGATCGGATTGATCTATCTCTCTTTATCATTTGCCTTGCTGATGCATATACGAAGCGGAGCAATTTGGATTGGCGATGATACAAAACAGCTTTCATCTATAATAAATTCTTTGGTGAGCATTGAAGCAAAGTGGATGCCATTAATTTTATTATGTGCAATATGGATCAATGATACCATGGCCTACATAGTCGGTTCTTTCATTGGAAAAACACCACTATCTCCCGTTAGTCCTAAAAAAACATGGGAAGGAACAATCGGGGGGATTATTCTTTCTGTATTCGTTGGTTTTTTGATTGGATATTATGCTTTCAGTCCTGTTGCAGCAAAACACTTTGCGGCAATTGCTATGATTGCTTCTGTTGCAGGTACGTTCGGCGATTTATTAGAGAGTAAATTAAAGAGGCTCGCAGGGGTAAAAGACAGTGGGTCTTTTATGCCGGGACATGGCGGTTTTTTAGATCGCTTTGATTCTTTATTAATTGCAACGCCTTTTGTGTGGATCTATCTCTGGTTGATGGTTTGATAAGGTTAAAGCCTAAAAGGTTGTCGTTGTTCTCATTGTTATCTTGGTTGGCATAGATGATTTTAATCATTCACTTTACTGGCGCAGGGTCTCCAGACCTGTGCCTACGTGTTACTTATTCTAAAAGTTTTATTGTTACTTTCAAAAAAGGTTGTCAGTCCCGCAATAAGCGGGACGTTGTCGTGGTTGTCTTAGTTGTCTTTGTTAGCTGCTTGTTTTTACTTTACACTTTAAAAACCTTTATGAATTATTAAAATCAACCATGATAACTATGACAACAAGGACAACTTCTTCCGCTCCGCGCGTTCTGCCTTGCCAGCGCCACACATTTCGGAGGCGTCATCCTGAGCGTATGCGAATAAGTCCCGATGAATCGGGAGGATCTCCATATGGAGAACGCTTCGAAAAATAAGATGTTTCGCTGACGCTCAACATGACGGGCAGACCCGATGAATCGGGAGTATCTCATCGTTAAGTCAAAATTCAAAAGGTAAAACCCAAAAGTTAATTGGTTTTGAGTTTCTCAAGATATATTTCGATGACCCTCAACCTTTCCTTCCCATCACCTTCTCCGCAGCAGCGACAATAGATTCGGGATCCAATCCATATTTCTTCAATAAGTCCATCGGCTTTCCGCTCTCTCCGAAAGAATCATTAACGCCGATCATTTCAATAGGAACGGGAATATGTTTGGCGGCAACCTGTGCAATACTATCGCCTAAACCTCCGAGTACATTATGCTCTTCGCAGGTAACGGCACACTTCGTTCTTTTAAGCGCACTCACAACGGCTTCAGTATCGAGTGGTTTGATGGTATGTATATTGATAACTCCTACGCTGATCCCTTTTGCTTCAAGTATTTTACCCGCCTCGATGGCTTGCCATACCATATGTCCGCAGGCAAACAAGGTTACATCTGTTCCTTCACTGAAAACTTGTGCTTTCCCAATCACAAAATCTTCTGTTTTGGTGAAGATGGGCCAAACGGGTCTGCCGAAGCGCAGATATACCGGTCCTTTATAATCGGCAATCGCCATAGTGGCCGCTTTGGTCTGATTATAATCGGCAGGAACAATGACTGTCATACCCGGCAACATTTTCATCAGGCCGATATCTTCTAATATCTGATGCGTGGCACCATCTTCTCCGAGGGTAAGTCCGGCATGGCTGGCGCATATTTTTACATTCTTCTCGCTATAGGCGATGGATTGGCGAATCTGATCATAAACCCTCCCTGTACTGAAATTAGCAAACGTGGTTGTATAGGGAATTTTTCCTCCAATCGTAAGTCCTGCTGCAACACCCATCATGTTTGCTTCAGCAATGCCACACTGGATAAAGCGTTCAGGAAATTCTTTCATGAACTGATTGAGCTTGAGCGATCCTGCAAGGTCTGCCGTCAGGGCAACTACATTGGGGTTAGTTCGCGCAATTTCAGCAATACCATCACCAAAACCGCTGCGGGTGTCTTTGTTTCCTATTGATTGAATCTGTTGCAAGCTCATATAAATAATACTTTATAAATGTAATTTGATGCAAAGAAAAGACAAAGATTTGAAAGGGGAGGAGAGAATTTGAAGTTGTGGGTGGTGTGCTTAACCACGAGAAAAAAGAGAACCAGTTTAGGAAAATTAGTGCGTGATACCAAACAAGTTCAATTTATCGGTAAGTCCGTTCCATGTATCAATAATTGGCTCTCTATCAAAAGGATTGTGAATCCCGATTTGTTGGATGGTGTTGCCATCTTTACCGTAATTGCAACTTGCGCAGGATGAAACTAAATTATCAAGATTTGTTCTCCCCCCTTGGTTCCATGGTACGACATGATCGGCAACGGGCCAGGTTAAGTGGATGATGCCATGGGTTCCCCAAAGCATAAAGCCGCCAATCAATACAAGACAAGCAACCGCCCGGCCCACCGCCATCTCTAGACATTGTTATTGGTTTTAGTGTTATCTGTATTATTAATTAAGAAAGCTTTTATTATAAAGAGGGCTGCCGCTATCAAATCAATTGGCATCCAGGCCGTTTTATTATGAAGGTATATCGGCAAGATGGGATTAAATATAATTGCTGTGATCCCGAAAGTTATCCCCCAGAAATTGAACCCTTGTTTATAGTCATTAGCAACTACAGCAACAGCACCAATAGTCACAACAATCCGAAGTAAGGTATAATATCCAATAGGTAATTCGGCCAGGGCTAATAAGAGTAAAGCTGCACAAACTAATAGAAGGGGTTTCATTTTATCAAAATATTTTTTACATTTTTAGTTTCCGAAACATTCCGTTATATCAAAATAATAGTTTTCGACCAGAGTTATTATTTCGGTTCCTGCCACTTGTTGTGTCTCAATTTTAATTTTATCGATCTTTTTATTTTCTTGAAAAAGAAGTTCTTGTCCCAGGATTCTCCATTTAATGCGTCTTCCTTTTCCCAAACAATCAAGAATGAAGTGTTCTGTGCCTGTATAATCGTTTATGCCCACTCTATGAATTATGATAGGATTATCAATTGAGTTTCCGGTTCCGCCCGAAATGGGTAATTCTACCTGAAAATCTTTTTTTAAAAGTTCTTTGAGTGTCATGTTAATAGTGTTTTTTAATCTGTAATGGTTTGCGGGTTGGCGAAGAAGCGGATTACAGAGCAGAAATCCGTCAATACCCAACAAACTTAATCAGCTAACCAACTGTTTTTATTCTAAATTATACCGCCATTAATTTTAGGCGCTGTTAGGCGTTTTGCATCGTTATTCTATTTCTCATCTGCTTTTAAACTTGTCTCTATTGAAATTATCTCTTGCGGTTGAATATTATAAAGTTCGTAAACATATTTATTGATTTTTTCTTCCAAATATTCAATCTTGGTGCCTATTTGATTTTTTTGTGATTCTAGTTGGGCTAGATATAGTTTGGCGTTTAATTCAATCAGTGAATCAATATAGCCATTGATGGTCTCGATTTCATTTTTGGATGCTTTGTGCTTCTCGTCTGGTAGCTTGATGGGCAGGTCAACAAGGTATTTTGATTGATAGCTGTAATAGCCACCCGAAAGAGTGCCCGCCCCTGATTTGAAAATAAAATCTACTAAATTTGAATTTAATAATGCTAAAATAAATTTTTCATGTTTTTTATATTTTTCACTAAGTATAATGCCATAACTACCCTGGTCAATAAAAACAGTTTCATCAGCCATAGTATATCTTGCCTTTCTGGCTAAGCCCGGGACAATAATTTTATTCATTTTTTGGCATTCGAAATTTTGTTTTCTTGAATATTCATACCATGAAGGGCTATTTTTCCATTTGCCCTTCTCTCTTGTTTTTAAGTATCTTTCTTTAGCTTTAAAGTATTTTAAAGCCCTAGGATATTTAGTTTTTAATTGGGTTTCTGTTATTAACTCAACCTCTTCATCAGATATATATTTATAGGGAAAAACAGAGTAGTAGTTTTTCATTTCATATCGATATCGAAAAATACTGCTACTTTTTACGATTGGAACTAATAAGTGTTTTTCAATTTGATAGATAGAATTATCCTGCTTGATTGGTTTGATGTTATAATGTGTTTTATATTCATCTTCAATAGAAACAGGAAATACTTCTGTAGGAGTTAATACAAACCCTTGGTATATCTTGTAGCATAGGTCAATTAAGGGGGTTGATTCTTTTCTAACCCTTTCAATAAAAGTAGAGTCCAACTTTTCCTTGAAAATCCACTTATCATCTGTAATGTTTTTAGCTTCAACCTTGATGGTTGAAATCATTTTATTTTTATTGTTTCTTAATAAAAACCCTTCAACTGTTCTTTTGTCAATTTTTTTATCATTTATACAAGTATACTGGAAGGATGATTTTGACTGACGTTTGGAAAAGAAATTGATCGCTGTATAGGTTGTAATACCATCAAAAACCTGAAACTCATTAAGGTCTACAATTTCATCTACATGATATTTTGCAGAAATTACTTTTCGAATGCCATCTCCATAATCAGAATAAAAATATTTATTTTGATTAATAAATCCAACAACGCCATTCTCTTTTAGAATATGAAATGCCCTTTCTATAAAAATACAATATATATCAAAAGTGCCTTTAGCAGAATCATATTTAGATACAAAATATTCCCGATCTCGAGAGTCTAATAATTTTGATCTAACATATGGTGGATTGCCAATAACAATATCAAAACCGCCACCATCAAACACATCAGAAAATCGCTTTTTCCAATCAAAAGGATTAAACTCCTTATTGTCACCAAAATCTAACAAACCATCATCACAATCAGGATCGACAAGGCTATTACCATGTTTAATATTATTATCTAATGTTGGCAAAACACGGTCATGAATCAATTTTAATTGATGGTCTATAGAACTTAGGTTTTCATTTTCAAGACACTTAAGCAATAGGCTTAATTTAGCAACCTCTACAGCATTTTCATCAAGATCAACCCCATAAATATTATTTAATAAAATCTTTTTTTTGACTGCAGTAGTTAAAGTGCCATTGGGATTTAGTTCTTTTATTTGTTTCCCCTTTTGCTTAATTGAGGTGTAATAATCTAAATGATAATTTAATAATGTCCTATAAGCTCCAAGTAAAAACGATCCACTGCCACAAGCGGGGTCGATTATTTTTAGTTTTTCTATCTCTTTTGGAGTTTTTCCTTCTATAGCATTACCAATTAATCTTTTACAAATAAAATCTACAATATATTCCGGTGTGTAATAAATTCCCTTTTGTTTTGCTACAGTCGGTTTTTTTTCAACCTTAGCAACATGCCCTTTTGTCAACCTTATTATGCTGCCTAGAAAATTCTCATAGGCTTTGCCAATTATTTCGACCGGTATTACATCAAACGCAAACGAGGTATTGGGAAAATATAAATCTTCAATTATTAAAGAAATTGTTTTATTATCAATTCGGGTTTTTTCTGAAATTATATCCTTTTTGAAATCAAAAAGACCAGAATTATATTTTTGATTTGCTTTATGATAAAGAGTTAAAAGATTTGTGTAATAATTAGCCCCTTTTAAACAGTCCTTTAATTGCTCATATGGTTCAATTTCTCTAGCCTCAGCTATTCTTAGAAAAATTATTCTGTCTAGGGTTTGTTGTACTATAAAATTCAATTCATCATCTGATATATCTGGGTTTTCTTCCGCAATTTTAACTGCTAAATTTTTGCGCCAATTCTCAAGAGAGTTTAGAAATTTGGAATCTATTCTTTCTGTGCCTTTCTTTTCTGTTTTAGAATATGCTTCTATACTACCTTTATAAACATTTTCCTTTGCAAATAAATTCCAAATAAAGTCAAATTCATTTATATAGTCTTTATAAGTTAAATACTTAATCAGGCACTTATTTGGCTTGTCGCTTATCTTTGGTTCAATAATTGTTTCATATAAAGCAAATTCTTCAAAGTCTGTTACAATTGCAATTGTATGGTTAGCACTCCATCCATATCTTCTTATTTGAAAAGCTGGATCTGTATCGTCTTTTAATTTAACTGAAGGTTTTTTTGCATCAACAAAAAACAATTCTTTTCCATTCAATCTAAAACCATAATCAGGCTTCTTATTTTTCTTTTTTCCTTTTTCCTTTACTATTACATCCGTTTCGTGAATTACTTCTTTATGGCTTTCAGGAAGGACGGGGTCAAGATTATAAACATTCCAACCTAGTGCTTTAAAAAAGGGATCAATAAATTGATTCCGTGTTTCTTTTTCATCAAAATATTTCGCATTTTTGAAATATTCGGGGTTAGAATCGAATGTTTTAACTAATTTTTCTATTTGTTTCTTTGCATTTTCTTTTGTCATTTTTCAAATTATTAATTATTAATTGATATTTTTATTTTGGCGATACCATTCCACCTAACGTTTTGGCACTTGGCGTAGTGGCGGATTTCGGAGCACAAAACTGTCAATACACCAAAAAAGTTGATGCGAGGTAGAATGTTCAATTAACCACTGAACCCGCTTTTTTGCAAAACCGCTGTTATGCGTTCGCCTTTCTTTCTCGGTCGATGTTAGTCTGTCCATTGTCGTGTCGTTGTGCGTTGGCTTGGTAGCACTTTTGTAGTTTTTTGCTTGGCTTTGTGCGTTTGGAAAAACTACAAAAGTGCTACCAAATGCTTTGTCTCTTATTTTGTCTTTAGTTGAACTGCTTTTTCTTTTTTGTCTTCTGTAGCTGGTAATACTTTAAACTCCACTTCTAAGCCTACCGCTATTTTTTTAATAATTTCTTCAGTCGCATTTACTCTAAAGTAAATTGATTTGTTGCCGTCAAATTTGATGAAACCGTCTGCACCCTTTTCGTCATTGTGTAAAATCTTGTCAATTTTTCCCGTTTGTCTTTGGGTTGTATTTTGTCTCGGTGCATTCTGTTGTGGATTAAAACTGCTCCAATATTTTTTTAATTCTCTTTTTAAATCGGGCAATTTATCAATTGTGATTGGCTCAAACGAAAATTGAGCTAATGCCGAAGAAACAGAATTTGGAATGTTCCATTCTTCTTGCTGTCGCAGTAGTTTTGACAATGAATAATGTTTAAAGGATAATTCTTTTTCATCTTTTAAAGCTAAAAGTTCAGCGATTAAGACAAGTAAGCCTACTTTATATTCAAGGTCTCCAAAATTGTTAATTGCGCTTATTGCAAACTTGAAAGCCTTTTCATTATCTCCATTTTCCTTATAGATTTGGGCAACTTCGTTTTGTATAAACCATTCCTTCTTTCGTCTAAGAATTAGAAGTAGTTCATTCAGGGCATCAGCAGAATTTCCAAGATGCTTTTTTGATAAAGCTATTCTTCTTGCAAACCAAACTTCATTTGAATAGTGGAACTTTTCAAATGATTCGAGAGCTTTTTTTGATAATTCAAAGCACTCTTGATAAAATTGTGTTTCAAAAAGTGCTTTGGTTTTTACTGCATACCAATCTTCTTTGCTTGATGCAAGTTCCATTGGCTTCTTTTCTCCTTTTCGTTCAACTTCGATGGTTCTACATTCTGTGTCAAGTGAATCAACGGAAACTAAATCACAAAACCTATTTACAACGGTCCAATTTACAGATGGTTTGTCTTTAAATTTTTTAAGTAAATAGGAAAAGTTCTTTGGGTCTAAAACAACATTATGCTGTTCAATGAAAGTAAAAATAACATCATAATGATTTGTTTCAATTAGTGCTGAAATCATCTCATAGACTATGAATTTGTTTAACCCTATTTGTTGAGGTGTAAATTCACTCTTGCGATCTTTGAAATATTTTAATGTCTCAGCAAACTTTTTCTCTTTGTTGAGTTTTGATATAGCTTGACTAAAGTCGAATAATGAAGCCATAGTTTACGCTTTAATTTGATTAATGGCATTAATGAATACATTCCATATTTCTTCGGTAGAATAATACTTTGCTGTTATTTTACCAAAAGCACCGTCACCGTTGTAATCAACTTCTAAATCCATTTCAGCATTTTCTTTGCTAAACAATTTTATTCTATCCTTGAAATTGGTTTGAATGATTTGACTAAAAAACACATTGTCCTGTTTCAATACGTTTGAAAGTAATTCATATTGGGTTTTTCGCCATACGTCTTTAATAACTCCAAAATCAAAGGAAAAGCTTTTTGATTTTAGATGCTCAATAACTTCATTCCCAAAAGCGGTATCACCGCCTGACAAAGTGGGAAATCTGAATTTTCCTTGACCATTATAGCTGAATGAAATAATAGTTGTTTTGGTGTTGCTTTTTAAATGGTAACGCTCTTGCCAGTTTAGATTTTCAATTCTTTCTATTTCTGTGTCAATTAGTTTACTTAAAACGAAATCTTTAAACTCATTCAAACGGTTTTCAGTTTCCTGACTTTCGGCAATATAAAAAAACTCATTTGTGGCATTTGCTGTATTACTGTCAACAAATTCAGTTTTATCAAATGGGCTTATTGGTTTATAATTGATTAAAGAAACTTTTTTCCTTGCTCTACTAATTCCAGTATATAGCCATCTGAAATGATTTTCGTTTGTTGTTCCTGCTTTTTCAATATTGAAAATTACTTCTTGCCATTTATAAGACATTGACTTATGAACTGTCATTGCCCATCCAAAACGCAACAATGCAGAGTTTTTGAATTTATAATACTCTGTAGATGGGTCTTTTCTTAGTGTTGATTCAATATTTGAACGATGCTTTTTGCTTGCTGATTTAAACAACCTTTTCTGTTCTCTTAATTTTTCATCTAATTTAGTTTTAACCTTTTCACCACTTTCAAGTTTTTGAGTTAAATCTTTGATTTCAGTTTCCAGCAAAACATTTATTTCAGATTTCAGAATTTCTGAATATTCGGTTGTTTTTTCAAATGGATGCGCCTTTAAATATTCAGTAATGTATGAATTCAAGAGAATCTTGAACGCTACGATTTCATTTTTTGATAATTCTGCTTTCGCATTAATCCTATAGTTTTCCAGGCTTAAAACAATTGCTTTTTGTCCAGTTTCATTAAGAGTTAAAGATATTTCTCTAAAAGTCAGAACTGTTGATTCTTGGTTCTTTTTGGTTTTTATTATCTTTTCTATAGGCGTGTTATTGACTCCTGTTATTGTTGCAAACTGACCGTTGTAAACCTTTTTAGGTTCAGCAAATGGGTCGTTAATATCTTCAATAGAAATGTTGTTATTGAATAGAACCAAGTCATTTAAGGCAATATCTTGACCATTTTTGATTATTGATTGTTTAATCCAATAATTTACTTTTTGTGATTCTTCGTTGCTGAAACACAGAATATGACACTCAGTTTTATCATGGATAATATCAGAAACCGTCTTTGTAACATCTTCTTTTTGTAAAAAGCAAAAACTGTCGTCTGCAATAAATTGAAGTGAATTGAAATATTTAGTGCGAATTTTATCAACGCAAAACAATGCTTCCTTATTGATAACAGAGAATTCGGGTTTGTCTAATAGTTGATAAGCGTTGGTTTTTAATTTATACGCTTCTTCTAAATACAAAGGATTTAAAGGCGATTCATCAGTTTTTCCTAATTGAAGTTGAAAAGGGTCGCCAATGAAAATTATTTTCCTTTTGGTATTTGTTGGATTTGTGAAGCTCAAAAAATCTTTTAGCAAATAACCTGTGCCAAATATTAAATCAATGGTTTGATTAAATGAATCTGAAACAAGTTGCGATTCATCTACGATGAATAAAGCATTTTCTGCGTTATCACAGTTTTTTAAAGGAATTTCTTCAACTTGTAATTCTTCTGAATCATTCGTTTCGTCTATTTCTTCAGTGTTCTCATTTTCTTTATTTTGCTCGTCTTCTTGCTTATTGTTTTTTTGTCCACCATATATGTAGGAGTAAATACTGTTCACTCTTTCTAATCCGCCAATCGTAAGCAAGTTGTTTGCTACTCGACTTGATGAAGCGAAAATTTCAGTTTCCTGTATTCCCAAGTTGTAGGCAAGTTCCTGAATAAAAGGAATTAGAAATGATTTACCACTATTTGCGGTTCCTTGTAAAACGAAAACTTGTTGTTCAGGATTTTCTAAAAACGTTTTTATTTCAGTTAACGCTGAATGTTGGTCGGCATAAAGTTTTTTATAATCAAGTGTTGCCGATTTATCGGCAAACACTTTTAATTTATCTTCAAGAGGTTTGTCGTCAAACTTGAATTTGTCAGCACGAAATACCTTTTTAAAAGCATCATAAGAATTTGGAGAAATGTTTACATCCTTGTCTGATACATCAATAATATCCAATAAGCCTTCAAGGAAAGTTATTTTGTCGAGAATGAAAAAGTTGAGTGCTTCGTTTGATGGAATTCGTCCATTCAATTCGGTTTCTTCTTGAAAACAAATTATTCTTACTGTATGGTTTGGATTAAATATGTCACCTGTTTTCAGGTCTTTTTGAATGTGCTTGTTGTAAACTTCTGAAAATCGTCTTTTCTGATTTTTTAATTGTATGAACGGATTTATGGAACTACCGCCTTTGATTGGGTCGCCAGTCGAATTTGTCCAAATACCCATTTCAAAATTTCTTTCGTTGGGGAGATTTATTTTGCCACTAAAATTTTTAAAATCAATAATGCAAACTACTTGGTCGGTAATAAGTAAAGCGTCAATTTGAAGTCTTTCGTCAACTTCACAAAATGGGCTTCCAATTAGAAGTCCAGAACGTCCATTGTCAGCAAAAGATTTATGTAAGTGTCTTGCAAACTCTCTAAAAAATGTGTTTTCATAATTCTTTGAGTATGTGTTTTTTCTAACTTCTAACATATTAGTGAGTTATTAATGTAGTCGAAGTGCGGTTGGGGCAAAAGCAAATGTGCTGCAAAGCTTTGGCTTTGTGTGTTGGATTGCACCTGTTTTAATTTTGCGAAGCGTTGGCATTGTGTCTGTTCTTTTTTGCACTGTTGTTAATGGTTTGCATTGTCGTAATAAGGTTGCCCATAACTCACATCTCCACGCAACTCATCTATTTCACCAACCCTATCCTTTCTGGTAGAATATGAGAAATCAATATTTATAGTATTATTTATCTCTTCGTAAAAAAGCTTGTTTTGGTTACTTGTATTTTGCGGTGCCATCCTCAATGATGTTTTTTGGCTGTCTTAAAACTAAGATATGTGTTTCTCAATAATATATATGAAAAGATTGATGTGTTTTTTTAGTTAGCCTTCGTTTGCCCGTCTCTCTTGCTCAATAGCCCACCCGGCCATCATGCACCAACCGACAACCCACAACTGAACAACCTCCTCCACAATCTACCGCTCATCATAATTTTAGTACTATGTATTGCATAGTACAATGTTTTGTATTAGCTTTGTTTCAGATTTTGATTCATAACAGCAGAATCCTATTAATATGAACATAGAAAACACAGAAAGCCAGATGCGAAAAGGGGTGCTCGAATTCTGCATCCTCTCCATCATCCGCCGCGGCGAAGCCTACCCCAGCGATATCATTGAAGAAATGAAAACCGCCGGGATACCCCTCTTCGAAGGAACCCTCTACCCCCTGCTCACCCGCCTTAAAAACGCCGGTCTGCTGTCTTACCGCTGGGTGGAAAGCCAAAGCGGCCCGCCCAGAAAATATTTCTCCCTCACCGATTCCGGCGCCGCCTTTTATCATCAACTGAAATCTACCTGGCATGAAATGGTAGCATCA
>Ga0315906_10006686_pt1 | contig 14218 bp, 10 predicted proteins | sample LakEriMetagenome_4_FD_203526 | JGI IMG/M metagenome (GOLD analysis project Ga0315906, IMG submission 203526) | Freshwater fungal communities from buoy surface, Lake Erie, Ohio, United States - Buoy 2 MA122 | ecosystem: Environmental > Aquatic > Freshwater > Lake > Lake biofilm | place: USA...
AATGGTGCTTGCGGGTATCGGACTCATTTTTCAGTTTGATACGAGATACAGAGAGTCGATAATTCTGGGACTCACGGCTGCTTTGTTTTCTGCCATCTTCCCTGTATACACAAAACGAATTCTCTCGAAAACAAGCGTCACCACTCTCTCTTTTTATGTATTGCTAGGGGGCTTAATTTTTCTTTCTCTGTTTTTGCCTCTTTACACCGGAAACTTATCGTTCCTTCAATGGCCAGCCGGAAATGACTGGCTATGGCTGGTAATACTTGCACTGTTTTGTACGGTGATTGCTTTTCAGTTTTCATTCAATGCGCTGAAAAAATTATCTCCTTTCACCATCAACCTTACTTTCAATCTGGAACCGCTCTATGGAATGCTGCTTGCTTTTATTCTCTTTCACGAACACAAAGAGTTATCTATCTCTTTCTATGTCGGCACTGCAATTCTGTTAATCAGTGTTGGTGTTGAAACGTATATGGTGAGACGAAAGGAGAAGGCTAAAAAAGATGTTGTTGATTTTTAGTTGTTAGTTTGTTGCACGTTTACAAACCGCCAACCTCCAACAGTTAACCGTTTTTCTCCTCCGAAACCAACTCCTCGCGTAATGATTTCGCATAAGCACTGAACTCCTTTGCTTGCTGCAGATATTCATTGGCAAATGCCTCAGAAGGAGCGATCTCATTCATTCTTAATACGTGAGCCTTGAAGCTTTCCGCACCGGAATAGAGCCCGTTTTGAGTGAAGGTTTTATCAAAATCATTCAAAATGCCGTGTTGTGTATTACACTGAACTCCTTTCTGAAGTAATAATCCTTTTGCGGCATGAACTTGCGCAGAGTAGGCATGGTAGATGCCGTCGGCCCATGACTGATTTGAAAGACATTCCTCTGCATTTGTAATCTTTTCTTCTGCTTCCAAAAATAAAGTAGCTACTAAATCAATCATTACACCGGCGCATTCTCCAACACCAATTGCTGTTGCAAATTTTTCCTGTTGACCCCAGTCAATGAAATCTGCTTCTATAATACTCTCCAGATCTGCAAGTGGTTTCAATAATTCATAGTAATAACGATCTCCTTTTTCATTGCTGTAATCGAGGAATGTTTTTCCTGCTCCGTTTTTCTCAAAATCATTCAATATATATCGGAGTACTTCAGGTGCGCGTTTGCTTGGTACTTTAATCACTTTATCCGCAATTCTTCCGGCTCCATCTCCCAAAACACCTCCGCCTACTAATACTTGAACAGCCGGTACTACTTGCCCTTTTGCTTTCAATGAACTTCCATGGAAACCAATTGAAGCCATTCCATGCTGACCGCAACTGTTCATACAGCCACTGATCTTGATCTGAAGTTCTTTGTTGTATAAATATTGAGGATACTCATCTTCGATCACTTCCGATAATGCAAGTGCAGTAGCCGTGCTATTACTGATACCCAGGTTGCAGGTATCGGTACCCGGACAAGCAGTGATATCTGCAGTGCTGCCAAAGCCCGCTGCTGCGAAACCTTCAGATTCTAAAACTGCATAGACATATTCTAAATGCTCCGGTTTGATAAAACGCAATTGCAATCCCTGATTGACAGTCACACGTACATCGTCAGCAATCACATCACCAAGTTGATCAATTAAACGGCGACTGCTATCCGAACTGATGTTTCCGTTGGGAACACGTACGTAAACAGCATGATAACCTTCCTGTTTTTGTGCAATCACATTCGTATTTTTCCAGAGCTCAAATTTGAGTGGATCCTTTGCTTTTAAATCAGTCTTTAACTGATAGGAGGGAAGTGCTACTGGTTTAAAGGCCTCTGCATCTATAGGATAACGCTGATGTGTAAGCGCAGTTTGTTCTGCAGATACCAGCTCGTTGAATGCGTCAATGCCAATTTTTTGAACGAGAAACTTGATACGTGCTTTATGACGGCTGTTTCTTTCTCCATGGCGATCAAACACACGCAGTACAGCTTCAAGATAGGGGATGAGCAGATCTGCTTCGAGAAATTCATGCGTAGCAATCGCCAGATGAGGTTGCGCACCTAATCCGCCTGCAACTAGCACCTTAAATCCTCTAACTTCTTTTCCGTCAATGTTTTTAATCTTAGGGATCATGCCGAGGTCGTGCATGAAGGTGAGGGCAGTATCCTGATCTGTATTGCTGAATGCAATCTTGAATTTTCTTCCCATTTCCTGACAAACGGGTTTGCGAAGGAAGTATTCAAACATCGCATGTGCGTAAGGCGTTATATCAAATGGTTCATCTTTATCAATACCTGCTGTGTCAGAGGCAGTGATATTTCTAACGGTATTGCCGCAAGCTTCGCGCAATGTAACATTGTCTTTTTCCAGCTCAGCCCATAATTGCGGGGTACGATCCAGGCTAACAAAATGTATTTGAATATCCTGACGGGTGGTTAGGTGAAGATTACCGGTAGAATATTCATCAGAAACATCAGAAATACGTTTCCATTGAGCAAGCGTCATTTTCCCGTATGGCAACTTGATTCGCACCATCTGAACGCCCTGCTGACGTTGTCCATAAACTCCTCTGGCCAGACGCAGGCTGCGGAATTTTTCCTCAGGCATCGTGCCTTCGCGGAAAGCACGGATTTTATTTTCCAGTTCAATGATATCGCGTTCAACAAGCGGATTCTCTAATTCGGTGCGAAAACTTTGCATATTTTAAAAGAATGTTGGTCAGATAATAAAACGATCGTTTTTGTAGACTTTGCAAAAGTATAGGTACAGGGCTTAATTCTCAAAAAATGTTCTCCTTGAATATTGTTTTTGATAAAAACGACCTGTAAATGTCTATAAATATGGTAGGGATATCGTATGTTTGCGGGCCAAAATTCAGAAATTGGATATACGTGTACATATACAAAATCGGCTTAGTCAACTCAAACAAGAGGGGGGCTATCGTTATTTTCTCCAGTTGAACAAGAGTGCCAGGCATTTTCCCGTATTTTATTACGAAATCGATGGCAAATCGAAGAGGGCAGTCAACTTTTGCAGTAACGATTATTTAGGCATGAGTGTGGAAGAGGATGTGATTGGAAAATTGTCCTTTGTGGCGCATCAGAGCGGTACCGGTAGCGGCGGAACCCGAAATATTTCCGGCACTACGCAGCAACACCAATCACTCGAGCAAACTATCTCCGCGTGGCATCAAAAAGAAGCCGCCTTGATATTTGGAAGTGCCTACCTGGCTAATTTGACTGCATTGCAAACACTGGGGAGACAAATTCCTGACTTGGTATTTTTTTCTGATGAACGAAATCATGCTTCGCTGATAGAGGGTATGCGTTCAGCCGGAAATAAAAAAATTATCTTCAGACATAACGATCCGGAACATCTAGAAGAATTACTTCAGCAAGTTCCGGCAGTAACACCTAAGCTAATTGTATTTGAGTCGGTCTATAGCATGAACGGAAATATTGCTCCAGTTAAGTCATTTATACATCTTGCAAAAAAATACAATGCAATCACTTACATTGATGAAGTGCATGCGATTGGTTTATATGGAAATACCGGTGCAGGCATTTGTGCGCAGGAAGATGTACTTGATCAGATAGATATCATTAACGGAACGCTGGCAAAATCGGTGGGAGTTATAGGTGGATACATAACTGCCACTCAACATTTCATTGATTTTATAAGGAGTTTCGGAAGCGGATTCATTTTTACCACTTCTCTTCCTCCGGCTATCTGTGCTGCTGCGGAGAAAAGTATTCAATTGATCAGGCAGTCGTCTGCTTTAAGAACATCGATGCATGGACTGGTAACCTATCTTCGTAGATTACTTGATGAAGCAGGAATTTCCTGGAAACGTAATCAATCTCATATTACAACGATTGTCATTGGAGAAGCGGCTCGATGCAAACGAATTGCAGATCGTTTACTGGATGAATACGGAGTTTATGTTCAGCCAATCAATCATCCAACTGTGCCTGTCGGAGAGGAATGCCTACGTTTAATTGTAACGGCAAGGCATAACCGCGAACAGGCAACACATTTCGTGAATAGTTTAAAAAAGATTTTCATTGAAGAAGGTACGCATCATTTGCAGGCATAGTCGCCTAAGTATGATCCAGGGCGAGCTGGTGCGTACTAAAATACGTGCAGTTTTTCCTGAGTTAGAAGTCGAGATCATTGGCAGAAGCAGCCGTGGTGACCGCGAACTCAATGTGCCTTTGTCTTCGCTTGACGGGAGCGATTTTTTTACACAGGAAATCAGTGAGTCATTACGGAAGGGCGAGGCGGAGTTTGCAGTACATTCTTTGAAAGACATGAGCGCTCCTCATTTTTTCAGTCATGATGCATTTGCCATTGTAGACCGAGATGATGTGCGAGACCTGGCAATCTTTCATCCATCTATACATGAAAAATTACGTTCTGGTAAAAAAATTGTGATTGGTACCTGTTCTCCAAGAAGAGAGGAAATGGCGATCGGGTTCTTAAAAAGTGCGCTCCCTCAATTCGGGCATCCCATTGAAATAGAAGTCAGGTCTATACGTGGCAATGTAGAAGGAAGATTGCAGCAACTTCACGATGGAAAATATGATGGAACAATTCTCGCAACTGCTGGACTGAATCGCTTGCTTCGCGATGAAGAAAAAGAATCAGATAGGTATAAAGTTTCAATCAAGTCATTACTCGAAGGGAAGCCGACGATGTTATTGCCATTAATTGAATGTGTGCCTGCTCCTTGTCAGGCTGCGATTGTAGTAGAGGCAGATCCGTTTAATGCAGAAGCAGTTGATTTGTTGAAATCGATAAATGATGAACAATTATGGCTGGAAGCTTCTCTTGAGAAGAAGAAGGCTTATGAATACGGGACCGGTTGTTTGCAGAAGTTTGGTGTCGCTACCATTAAGCCTGCTCATACTACATCTGTAATTTATGCTGCGGGGGAGGATTCAAAAGGTAATATATTTCAGCAATGGGAGACCTTGCCCGAGATCACTATATCAGAGCAGGAGTTGTTTTCAACCACCGACTTCATGCGCGATTTCTTTACCTATGAATGGACAGATAAAGTTCCGAAGATTGATGAAGAGTGTGTTTTTGTTGCGAACTATAAAGCATTGCAACAGGAAGGGCTTTCAACTTTTTTGCAATCAAAAAAAGTATGGGCTTCCGGGTCTAAAACATGGAAGGAGCTCGCGCGGAGGGGAATTTGGGTAGAAGGAAGCGCAGATGGTTTGGGATTTGAGACATTGTCTTCAGTATGGCAAATGCCATTATTCAATATTTATTCTTCAGAAGTTGTTATACTCACCCATGAAGAAGCCGCAAAAAGATGGATGCAGAAGGGAACTAAAGCTGTTTCCAATTATCGGTTACTTCCGCAGGAGAATAATGTAGTGGCAGAACGTATATCGAATGTCAAAGCGATTTTCTGGACCAGCTTCTCACAGTTTGAAAACTATCGTAAAAGCATAAACGAAAATATCATTCATATCTGTCCGGGTGGTGAAACAGCTGCTCTGCTTAGAAATGCCGGCATTGATCCGGTAATTTTTCCAACCATTCAATCATTTCTTTCATGGCGCAAGCGCAATATCCATTCAACCAGCGTCGCCTGAGAGCCGGAGAAGCGATCCGTGAACTGACAGCCGATATAAGGTTGTCGGCCAGACAATTCATTCAGCCATTGTTTGTGGAAGAGGGAATAGAAGAGCCAAGAAATGTTGAAGGTTTGAATGGAGTGCGGGTAGATACACTTGAAACTGTATTAATAACAATAGAGCAAGATCTGAAATCCGGAGTTTCAAAATTTTTAATTTTTCCTGTTCCTCTTCATCGATCAGCCGAACAGTTTGATTTTTCATTTGCCGTTCGGGTATTTGAAACTATACGTACAAAATTTGGAAATAAAGTATGGTTGGCTGCAGATCTCTGCCTCTGTAGTTATACTACACATGGTCATTGCGGCATACTCAACACAGAAGGTACAAAATTACTGAATGATCCAACGGTGGGGGTGTTGTCTAACTATGCCCTTGAACTCGTTAAGGCCGGTTCAGATTGCATTGCACCCAGTGATATGATGGACGGGCGCATTGCTGCAATACGTTCTAAACTGGATGAGTATGGATTTGATGATCGTGCTATTATGAGTTATGCAGCGAAGTTTAGTTCTCAGTTTTATGGGCCTTTCCGTGATGCCTGTCACTCTTCTCCGGGACAAGCAGCTTTGAAGGACAGGAAAACATATCAGATATCTCCATTAAACGGTAAAGATGCAATTGCAAGTGCGCTACGTGATGAACAAGAAGGTGCGGATATATTAATGGTGAAGCCGGCAGCACTATATACGGATGTTATTGCAGCTTTGCATCTGCAAACAAATCGTCCTCTTGCTGCTTACCATGTGAGCGGTGAATATGCTGCCATTGAGTTATTGGCGGAGAAGGGGTTGCTGAACAGAGAAGCAGCACATTTGGAAGTATGGACATCTCTTGTACGTAGTGGAGCGAACATGATTATCAGCTATGCAGCAAGAAATGCAACAGCATGGATCAATGAAATGAAATATTGAGGATGAGAAGGGTATTGACATTTATTGTTTGTTTTCAGATCTCAATAACCTTTGCTCAGCAAAGGCCGGTGGAAGGGATATGGACTACCATAAATATGCCTGTTTCATTCAGTTCTCGCTGGCAGATACACAATGATGCGAGTTATCGCACACTCGGTTGGGGGCCAGCTTCTTCTCAGTATCTCTATCGTCCGGGTATTCGGTTTTTTATCAAGCCAACATTTTCAATTACAGCCGGAACGGCTTTCTTCTTTACACGTACATCATTTAATAAAGAAAATGATGAATTCGGTTATGAATTTCGTACCTGGCAGGAGCTGCTGAAGAAATTTGAGGGGAAACATGGAACTGAATTTCAGCTTCGCTTTCGATCTGAGCAGCGTTTTTTCAGACCAACTGAAGTTAATCCTGAATCCAGAACTGCTCACCGATTTCGGTTACGCGGATCAGTTAGTAAAAAGTTTAACGAGAAATGGAGTTTGCAATTGTCAGAGGAATATTTCCGACAGGACAATAACGGCGAATTTGAATTTGATCAGAATCGAATCATTGTTACAGGTATTCATCATTTAAATCAGGATTCGCAGTTGCAGCTTGGTTACATGTGGTTGCGCTGGCCAAATACTTCACAACATATTATCAGTATTGGATATCAAAAGAAATTAAAGCTATATGGAAACAAACATCAAGGCGGATAAGAATCGTTTGTATCCGGTGTTTCTCAAACTCGAAAATTTACGTGTACTTCTTGTAGGTGCAGGGAATGTTGGTTTGGAAAAACTAGAATCACTATTAGGTAATTCGCCTGCTGCTCATATTACCATTGTTGCGCCATTTATCAAAGATGAAGTACGTTCATTGCTGGCTGAACATCCTTCCTGCACAATTCTGGAACGTCCGTTTGAAATGGGGGATTTAGAAGAGAAGGATCTTGTAGTTATGTCAACCGATAATCCCGCATTGCATAAAGAAATACGGAAGGTTTGCAGAGAGAGGCAGATACTCGTTAATGTTGCCGACACGCCGGATTTATGCGATTTTTATTTGGGAAGCATTGTTCAGAAGGGAAGTTTGAAAATCGCGATCTCTACAAATGGTAAATCGCCAACAGCTGCTAAACGAATTAAACAGGTTTTGAATGAATCACTTCCTGATGAAATTGATGAAGTACTTGATAATCTCAATCAGTTCCGAAATACGATCAAAGGAGATTTTCAGGAAAAGGTCAAGAGAATGAATGAGATCACGAAACCATTGGTTGAGTCGGAAGTTGCAAAAACAGAGCGTAAATGGAAACGAGTGGCAACCTATTTCTTAGCGGCATTTGCGTTTATGCTGATTGGGCATTTTATTTTTTCATACATACCATTTAAACAAATAGGAACAGATGCAATTGCATGGTTCAATACACTTGACAGTAGTTTGATTTGGGTAGTATTGGCAGGGTTTCTTGCTCAAATGGTGGATGGTGCATTAGGAATGGGTTACGGAGTGACAAGTACATCGGTGATGTTATCAACAGGTTTGTCGCCTGCTGCAATTAGTGCAAGTATTCATACTTCCGAAGTGTTTTCAAGTGCCGTGTCGGGATACAGCCACTATAAATTCGGAAATGTCAACAAGAAACTTTTCAAGGCATTGGTGATTCCCGGGGTAATTGGTGCAGCGGTAGGAGCTTTTTTTCTTGTAATGGTAGGAGAAGAATACAGCAAATGGTTGAGGCCGGCAATAGCTGTGTATACTTTATTTCTCGGAGTGAAATTTATATTAAATGCTTTTCGTGAGTTGAAGCCTCAGAAAAAATTCAAGCATTATCGAGTGCTTGCTGCATTTGGCGGCTTCTTTGATTCTTTCGGAGGAGGAGGGTGGGGGCCCATTGTTACCTCAACACTCATCAATAACGGAAGAAGTCATAAATATGTAGTTGGCTCTGTAAGTCTCACTGAGTTTTTTATAACACTGGCAAGTGCTTTTACATTCTTCACGATGATCGGTGTTACGCACTGGCAGATGATTGTGGCATTGATGCTTGGTAGTTTTGTGGCTGCTCCTTTCGCTGCGAAACTCGCTGGTAGGCTACCGAGAAAGACTGCTTATCTTTTATTAGGTGTATTGGTTATTATCTGGAGTGTGCGGATATTGATTAAAATACTGTAAACATTCTTGGTTGTTAGTTATTAGATATTGGATAAGATGAGACGATAGTTTATATGATATATCGTGCCTACGGCACTTTGATAACTTCTATTTTTATTACAAATATTTTGCCCCTACGGGGCTGCAATAACTTAACTGCCGGTATTTGTATTCTCCTCTGACCGTCGTGGTTCGTGTCTCCAAGAATCACATTTTTTAAATTATAAATGTTGAGATATAATTACTAATTCAGGTATTAATGATATCCAATGCTTGCAAGTGTGATAAATCATCTATTGCCCCATAGGGGCAATAGATTGGTATTCAAGGGAATAAAGAGTAGTAAAAGTGCCGTAGACACGAGATATTAAAACATCGGTATTTGTTTTCACCATCATTTTGCCGTGCTTTATGTCCTCACGAACCACGATTAAAAATATTTTTTTGAAAAAAAAGTCTATAAAAAAGGTAGGGTAATGTAAAACACCCTATTTTTGCATCCGTAAAGATCTTTGGAAGATTATCTAATTGGTTTCTAATTATAGATACTACACTTAATATCTAGTAAACTTTATATTTAACGTTTCTGCAGAACGTACTGTATAAAGTTTTTTTAGACAATTAAAGTCTATAAAAAAGATAGACAATAGTCTCCCTTGGTCTTTATTGATTTATATAAAAATAAAACTGACATGCAAAAATTAAGTTTCATTCTTTCGGCATTGCTTCTTCTGGTGCTCAATGCCGGTGCACAAACAACCATTGAAGGCACTCTTAAAGACGACAGCGGAAAGCCGCTTTCCGGCGCCGTTATCAAAGTTAAAAACACCAGTAACTCCGTTGTCTCGGATTCGCAGGGACAATTTAAGCTCAACCACAATGGAGCTTTACCTGTTATTCTTCGCATCACTTCCGTTGGCTTTGTGTCAATTGAACAGGAAGTAACTTCCGCTGGCTCAGCTCTGTCATTGTCCCTAAAACCTGATCAGGCTGTAACTGAAATTGTTATTACATCCCGTCGTCGTTCTGAACTTGTACAGGATGTACCTATTGCTATCTCTGTCGTTTCCGGTACGCAAGTTGATGATGCGGGCGCTTTCAATGTAAATCGTCTTAAAGAAATTGTACCTTCCGTTCAGTTATATACTTCTAACCCGCGTAATACAGGTATAAACATACGCGGAATGGGATCGCCCTTCGGGTTAACAAACGATGGACTAGATCCCGGTGTTGGTTTCTATGTTGATGGTGTTTATTTTGCCCGTCCGGCAGTAGCAACCCTAGATTTTATCGATATAGAGCAGATAGAAGTCCTGCGCGGTCCCCAGGGAACCTTATTCGGAAAGAACACTACATCCGGCTCATTTAACATTACAACGAGAAAGCCAACTTTTACGCCAGATGCTAATTTTGAACTGAGCTATGGTAATTATGCTTTCATCCAAGCAAAAGCCTCTGTAACTGGTGGTATCACAAAAAATCTTGCTGGGAGAATCTCTCTTTCAGGAACCAGCCGTAACGGTGTGATTGAAAATGTACGTACGGGCCAATATACCAATGAGCTCAACAATATTGGAGTACGCGGACAACTTTTATACAAGCCATTTACCAATACCACCATCACATTTGCAGGAGATTTTTCGAATCAGCGTCCTGACGGATATGCTCAAGTAGTTGCAGGAGTAGTTCAAACTCAACGTCCCGGCTATCGCCAGTTTGATTCTATCATTAAAGATCTTAACTATTCCCTTCCTTCACGCAATGCCTTCGATCGTGTCATTGATCACGATGTTCCATGGAATTCAGGAAACGATCTGGGTGGCGTATCACTCAATATTGATCAGAAAATCGGAAACGGAAAACTAACTTCAACTACTGCATGGCGTTATTGGGATTGGGATCCGTCCAATGATCGTGATTTTACAGGTTTGCAGGCTTTGGCTAAATCACAAAATCCTTCTGAGCACAGAAACTGGTCACAAGAGCTCCGTTATGCAGGTGAACTTTCATCGCGTTTGAGCGGGGTAGTAGGTTTATATTATATTGATCAGGAAGTAATCACAAGAGGGTTGGAACAGGCTGGAAAAGATCAATGGCGTTTTTCTCAAAGCTCAACAAGTTCACTGTGGAGAACACCAGGTTTGTTTGAAGGATTTGGCATTAGAACATTTTCATCCATCAAATCAATTAGTGCATCAGCATTTGCCAACATTGATTGGGAAATAGTAAAAGGACTTCATATATTACCCGGTATCCGTTACAACTATGATAAAAAAGATGTGGTGTTTAATCGCGTTGCATCAGGTGGATTGGATACTGCTACTTTTAACGGAACAACTGCACAAAAAACAACTTTACAAGGATTTAAGAATTCACTCTATTCTAACCAGTCGTATGTTGCAGATGCAGAAGAAAACAACTTCACATACCAGTTAACAATCGCTTATCGTCCGAATCAGAAGATCAATGCATTTGCTACTTACTCAACCAGCTTCAAACCGGTGGGTGTGAATGTGGCGGGTCTTCCTACAGTAAACGGAGCGCCTGCACTTGATCTGGCTGTAATTAAACCTGAATATGTAACACATTACGAATTCGGTATCAAATCAAATCCTACGGAGCAATTAACATTAAATATAGTATATCATAATACTGATATTAGAGATTTTCAGGCAAACGTACAATCACCACAGCTCAATGTAAATCGTGGTTACATTGCTAATGCAGAGAAAGTAAATGTAAAAGGATTTGAACTGGATGCGAATTACCGTCCCAACTCCACATTCTCATTTTTCGGAGCATTGACTTACACGGACGGTAAGTATGTAAAATTTACCAATGCACCACTTCCTCTCGAAGAAACAGGGTTAGTGGTGAATGGTCAGCAGAAAGCCTTTAAAGATATTTCCGGAGGTCGTCTCCCTGGTATCTCTGAGTGGGCAGGGTCACTGGGTGGTGAATATACTGTACCCGTAAAGTTCTTAGACAACCAAGGTAAATTCTTTATCGCTGCTGAAGGATTCTATCGTTCCGAATTTTCCTCCAGTCCTTCTCCTTCTCAGTTCCTTAACATCGAAGGATATTCAATTGTAAATGCACGTTTTGGTTTTCGCGCTACTAAAGGACTCTCTGCATTCCTTTGGGGTCGCAACATCTTAAATACCAATTATTATGAACAGCTGCTTCCTGCCGGTGGAAATGCCGGTCAGTATGGTGGCGTTCTGGGAGATCCCCGTACCTATGGAATAACACTCAGATATTCTTTGTAATATCAACTTTGAAAACTAAGCGGACATGCTTATTGCATGTCCGCTTTTTTCATCATAGCTGCATGGCTGAGTGGTAAGGCTGGGGTCTGCAAAACCTTTTACTTCGGTTCGAATCCGGATGCAGCGTCTAAAATGTTTATTCAATTCTTTTCATCATGGCATCCTACACATTGATTGATCTGGTGAAATACTTTTTGAAACTGGGTATTACCGGTTTTGGAGGTCCTGTAGCACTGGTAGGTTATATGCATCGCGATCTGGTGGAACAACGTAAATGGATTTCCGAAGAAGAATATAAAGAAGGATTAGCCCTGGCACAACTTGCACCCGGTCCGCTTGCAGCACAACTCGGTATATATTTAGGGTATGTGCATCATGGTGTACTCGGCGCCACACTCAGTGGACTGGCATTTGTACTTCCTTCATTCATTATGGTGGTCTTATTGGGAGTTGCCTATACAGCTTACGGAGGCCTTTCCTGGATGCAGTCAATCTTCTACGGAGTGGGTGCAGCCGTGATAGGCATCATAGGCGTGAGTGCATATAAGCTTACAGTGAAGTCGGTGAGTAAATTTGATCTTTCTTCTATTAAATCCAATTGGCTTCTTTGGTTTTTCTATCTGCTTTCGGCAACACTCACTGTGATTACTAAAAATGAAGAAGTGTTGTTGTTTGTTACGCTGGGTTTTATCTATATGATTGTGAAAGCCCCTCCGAGATGGATCAGAAAATCTCCCGCTTCTTCAGTGACATTGTTTTCATTGCTAGGAATTTTAAATGTTGAGTTTGGTAAGCTGACACAGGTTGCCTGGTTTTTTACGAAGGCAGGAGCATTTGTTTTCGGAAGTGGATTGGCGATTGTCCCTTTTTTACATGGAGGTGTTGTTAATGAATATAAGTGGTTAACAGAGCAGCAATTTGTAGATGCTGTTGCAGTGGCGATGATTATTCCCGGACCTGTTGTGATAACTGTAGGCTTCATCGGTTATCTGGTAGCAGGATTTCCGGGAGCATGCGTGGCGGCCCTTGCTACATTCTTACCTTGTTATTTGCTGACGGTTCTTCCTGCTCCTTATTTTAAAAAGATTGCAGCAAATAAAAGCGTAAAGGCTTTTGTAGATGGTATTACTGCAGCGGTTATTGGTGCACTAAGCGGAGCAGTGATCGTTATTGCAATCAGATCCATTATAGATATGCCTACTTTGATTATGGCCGTTGCATCCGGTGCAGTTCTGCTGTTTGTGAAAAAAGTAAGTGAGATTCACATCATTGCTGCAGCGGCATTGTTAGGGTGGGTATTGAAGAATTATTTTATATAAACTAAATAAACATCAGTCGTCTTTCGCTTTCATTTTATATTATTTATAAATATGCTTAAACAAATCATTCATACCGATCATTCAGAAACAACGCTGCTCATTCGTTTGATGGTAGGCGCAGTGTTTCTATCAGAAGGTATTCAGAAGTTTTTGTTCCCGGAATACCTGGGAGCCGGAAGGTTTGAGAAAATCGGTATTCCCTTACATGATTTCTTTGGAAGCTTTGTCGGAATGTTTGAAATCATTTGCGGTGTGTTGATTATTCTTGGGCTTCTGACTCGTTTGGCAAGCATCCCGTTAATCATCATTATGTTTGTCGCTATAGCAACAACCAAATCGGCTATTTTAGCCGAGAAAGGTTTTTGGGAAATGCTTCATGGAAGCAGAACCGATTGGGCGATGTTTTTAGGTAATATTTTTCTTCTGGTAAAGGGTAGTGGTCGATGGTCATTAGACAATAGAGTTTTTCGAGTGAGAAATTAATACTTGATTTTTAATATCAAAATAATAAAACAAGGAGTTGTAATTAGTTGCTAAAAAACTATTATTACAATAGCTTGGATTTTTAAAAAACTAATTTGCTGTATATTTAAAAAAATATTTTTTATGCAAAAAATCTATCTCAGTGATTCCGGACCGAAAGTTTCTCCCGCGATTTATGGTTTTTACAGATGGAGCGATGAAGATCTTTCTCAGCATAAAATGGAGTCGATCCTTAATTTGTGTTTGGAGCTTGGTGTGAATACATTCGATCATGCTGATGTGTATGGTGGGTATCATTGTGAAGAACTTTTTGGCAAAATCATCAAATCAAAAGCACTGAAGAGGGAAGACCTGGTGCTTTTCACGAAAGCGGGATATGTTACTCCTCATTATTCACATCCGGATATAAAAGTGCCTCATTATAATAGCTCAGGTACTCATTTGCTCAATAGTTTAGATCGTTCTTTG
>Ga0315906_10006688_pt1 | contig 14215 bp, 13 predicted proteins | sample LakEriMetagenome_4_FD_203526 | JGI IMG/M metagenome (GOLD analysis project Ga0315906, IMG submission 203526) | Freshwater fungal communities from buoy surface, Lake Erie, Ohio, United States - Buoy 2 MA122 | ecosystem: Environmental > Aquatic > Freshwater > Lake > Lake biofilm | place: USA...
ATGGTAAAGGGACCACTAAAGATTATACTTTTATTAAAAAGTATAATCTTTAGTGGTCCCTTTACCATTTTAACTGACGGAATTTCTTATAAAAAAAAGTTGATTTTTTTTTACAAAAAAATCCGTCAGTTAAATATCCATTTAAACCCCGCCACCAAGAATTTCTTATAAAAAAAAGTTAAAAAAAATTTACAAAAAAATCCGTGAGTTAAATATCCATTTAAACCCCGCCATAATTCTTTATCAGTTTAAACCCCGCCATAATTCTTTATCCGTTTAAACCCCGCCATTTACTAAAAATTAGTTTCAACAAAATTTTTTTTTTTTACTATTTTTTAAAAGTTTAGCCACGCGACCAACTAGTATATAGAAATAACTGGTCGCGTGGCTACATTTATTTTTTTAAGATTTTTTAGGTTTTTTGGTCATTTTTTGTATCACGGTTTAAATGGATTATGTTTGAGTCCTAATGTCGTTAAAGGGGATATATATAAAATCCTCATATAGACCCTCTTATGTAGGGTATGTATAGTTATGTATAGTTCATTTTCAACCCTACATTACAGCATCCTCCATTTTCGTCTATATTTACTTGTTTTTACCTATTATTTCTTATTATTTATTATTCTATGTATAGTATGTAGGGTATGTAGGGTTTGTATAAGTTTTTAAAAAAAAATAGGAAACAAAAAATAAAAAGTAATCAAAATCAACCCTTCAACCCTACATACTATACCAACCCTACATTTGATGATGCTCATCTTCATCATCAACTATCCCTAATTAGGGATGGTTCATTTTTAACCCTCCCATTTATATTTCTTCATTTTCATCTATATTTACTTGTTTTTACCTATTATTTATTATTATATATTATTTATGGGATAGTAGGGAGGGTTGGGATAGTTTAAATAAGTTTAAAGAAAAAATTAGAGACAAAATATAAAAAGAAATTTATAATAATCTATCCCAACCCTCCCTACTATCCCAGAATAATATGATGATGCTCTTTTTCTAAAAAAACACTAAAAACACTTAAAATATAGACAATTTAAAATGGATAGTTTGATTTCAACTATCCTAACTCTACATGAACTATCCAAAACCTTCCCCTATTTAATTTTCAGAAGTCCTCCTCTGTAATTACAAAAAAAATATATACCATTAAAGTTTAAACTATATCATCTATATATATAGAAGCACTTTACCATTACAACATCAAATGGAAAAAATTATTAAGGTTTTAAAAGATATTAATAAGAAAGAGAATCTTATTAAAGATGAATTAAAAACTAATAAAAATAATAGTAAAAATTCTAATATTATTAATAATATTTTAATTAGAGAATATCCTAAATTTTCTAATTCTAATTCTACAAAAGACTTAATTTTTAATATTTTTAATGAATTATTACAAAGAGCAAGTAGGAAATATAGTAGAACTTGGAAACAACTATTTGAAAACTTGGATAAATTACTAAAAATACTTTATAAAAATCCATTAACACTAAGAGGCATTTTAAGCGAGTTAAGAAAATCACTGAAAAATGAAAGGTTTGAACCACTTATTTATGAAGAATCTATTAAATTAATGGGTATGAGTATTCAAGAAAGTAAAAATATTGCTGAAAAATATAAAAATGAAGTTCAAGCAAGAAATGTAAATAGGGGTGATTTACCTGTTATATACATAGAAGACATTTATAATTTACTCGATCAACTTATACAATCTAATAATCCTTATGAGCTATCAATTGCAGTTGAAATTTCAACTGGGGCGAGGTCAATTGAAGTATTTAAAGTGTCTAAATTTGAAGAAGTGGAAGACCATCCTAATCAAATTAGAGTTATTGGACTTGCAAAAGATAAGAATGCTAACAATCTTGAAAATGTAGTTTTAGTAAGAAATCTTGTCCATTTGAAGGCAAATCAAGTAATAAATGCAGTTAATAAAATAAGATATATGTTAAATACAACTGGAACTAATAGAGAGATTAGTGATCGTCATAATAAACAATTAAATAAAGCCTTTAAAAAATATGTAAAACCACTGGCAGAAGTAAATGCTACAGAGGAACAGAAAGAAACTGAACAATTTAAAGACTATCTAAAAAACTTAACTAGTCATAAAACTCGATATTTATTTGGAAACATATCTTATCTTGTATATGGAAAACCAAAAAATATCCCTTTTGAAACATATATACAAAACCAATTGGGTCATTTATCTGGTGAATCAACTAAATCATATCTTGCACTAAATATAAAATTTAAAAATAAATTGATAAAGAATACAACGCCTGAAATTAAAGAATACATTAAAACAGTTGAAAATCAAGTTCATGAATTAAAACAAAATTGCTGTCCGCCTAATACAGGTATGATTGATTTAACACCATTCAAAAATAGTTTTAGTAGAAAAGAGTCAGAAGACTCTAAAATTAATAAAATTATTGATGTAATCCAACTTTATAGAGATAATAATATCAAACTACCAAGGCAGAATGAATTACAAAAAGCATTAGGATATGGTAGTAATATTATGACAAAAGCATATCAAATTGCAAGGCAAATGGGATTTATCAATAATTTTAATATTCGAGTTAAATAAATTTATACCATATTAATATATACCATTAAAGTTAAACAATATTATATATATAGAAGAACAAAAACATTTAATATGGCGGAAGTTGCTGATATTAAAGTACTTTCAGCGTATGAAAAAGTAAAAATATGGCGATTAAATAATAAAGAAAAATACAATGAACAGAGACAGCGATGGAGAAATACCCACCGCGAAAATTATAACGAATATTTTAAAAACTATATGAAGGAATACCGATTAAGAAAAAAATTAGAGAAACAACAACAAAACTAGAACTATTTAATTAATTATTTTTTTTTTGATTCATTGAAAGTTTGTTCCATTAAAGTTAAAAAGATAATATATATATAACTATAGAGACAAAAAAAAAATAAATGTCTTCATATAAATTCACCGCTCGGCAAATGACTGCTACCTCGCCAAAGGAACTAGTCTTAACCGCTCAACAGAGAATTAATACTACTAAACTTAAGAAAATATTAAATAATCAAGATGAAATAAAAAAGTTATTAAAACTTAAAAATGACTTCAATTTTTCTATATATAAACAATATTATAACCTTATTGAAAAAAATGATGGAAAGGTTTCAATTGATTATTATCAAAAATTAGATAGTAATAATAAACCATATGGAAGAATGGTAAGTGATAAATTTAATATTCAATCAATGGAAAAAGAAATAAGAACAATTCTGATTGAAGACCTTTATTATGATGTTGATATTGCTAATTGTGGTCCTACAATTTTATCTCATTTATGCAAGGAACATAAAATTAATTGTAAGAACCTAAATGAATATATTAATAACAGAAATAAAATTATTGATGAATTGTTATATCTTAATAGTAATAAAAAATATAATAACATTAAAGAAGCGATTAATTCTTTAATAAATAATGGTAATGCCTATTTATTAGAAACGGAATGGTTAGGAAATTTTAAAAGAGAAATAAATGATATTAGAAATAAGTTTATGACTATTTATAAGGATTTGGTTAAAGAAATTAACAATGTAGAAAATATTGAAGGTTCATTAATGGCAAGAATTATTATGGATAAAGAAAATGAAATAATCAATCAGATTATCAACTATCTAAAAGAAAATAAAATAATAAAAGACGAATATATTCCACACTTTGATGCACTTTTTATACCTAAAGATAATATTCCAAGTATAAATGTTATTATGAGAATGATAGAAGACCATATATCAAAAAAATTAAAAATTAACATAAAACTTATAGAAAAAGAAATGTTTGGAATAAATATTGACCATCTAAAAAATGATGAATATTTATTAGAACAATACAATATGGAAGATGAATATTATTGGTTTGATTTTATCAATTTGTTAAAAAATACAGAATGGAAAAGTTTAGATGATGCTATTAAATATGCGGTTGAAAATATTAATAGAGTTTTAATTCTAACTGCTAATAATAATATGCAGATTAAAAAAGATAAAGTGGAACCTTACACATATTTAGATAAATTACCAGTATTTAGTATAAAATATATTTTAAACGAGAATATTAAAACATTTTCATTTAGAAAATTTATGGATACATACATTTTTAACTACATTAAAATTTACAATAATTTAATTTATCTACCAAAATCACCAAATGAACCATTTCAACACGAGGAAGGTAGAGATTTTAATATTTGGAATGGATTTCAAGCACAACTAATTCAAGAAGAAGCAATAGAAATTGATAAAATAGAACCTATGTTAAATCATATTAAAGTTGTTTTTGCTAATAATGACGAACATATATATAAATATATTTTATCTTGGTTTCACCATATATTCACCAAACCATATGAAAAAACTAAAATCGCTATGGTATTACAGAGTGATGAGCAACAGATAGGAAAAGGGATTTTTATGGATTTTCTAGATAAATTTATATTTGGTAGAAGATTAGCAACAACAGAAACTGGAATAGATTTTACAAAAGAACGATTTAATCAACATTTGATGGGTAAGTTATTAATTTGTTGTGAGGAGTTATCAACATTAACTGGAGATTATCATAGAACATTTGACATATTGAAAAAAATAATTACTAATCCAACAATTAAAATTGAAATTAAGGGTGGAGCAAAATTTGAAATAAATGATTATGTTAATCTATTATTATTTACAAATAATGACTTTTCAATTAAAGTAGAGCAACATGATAGGCGTTATTTTATTCAAAAATGCAACCCTATATATCAGAATAATTATGACTATTTTAATGAATTAAAAAAATCATCATTTAATCAAGAAACTGCCAATCATTTCTTTAGTTATGTATTTTATATGAAAGATAATGTTAATATTTTAGATATTCCTAAAACTAAACTAAAACAAGAAATGAGACTTAATAGTTTATCAAGTTGTAAGCGGTTTTTACATCGTATTAAGGAAGTTAGAGATGAATATAAAGACCACGACCATAAAGAAGAACCAATTAATGTATGGATTGATGAAGTTTGCACTAATGATGAAATACCAGCGAATTTATTTTACTCCTATTATAAATCCTATTGTATGCAAGAAAATGAAAAACCATTATCACAGACAAAATTTGGGCGAGATATTAGTAATATGATTGAGAAACGGAGAAAAATTAAAGGTATTACATATGATTTACTAACTATTAAAGAAGTATAGTTTATGTATAGTTATGTATGGTTCAATTTCAACTATACATATTATTTTTTTCATATTTTATATGTTTTTACCTATTATTTCTTATTATTTATTATTCAATGTATAGTATGTAGGGTATGTAGGGTTTGTATAAGATTAAAAAAAAATTCACATCATAAAAATAAAAAGTAATGAAAATAAACCCTTCAACCCTACATACTCTACCAACCCTCCATATGCTCATCTACCCCTATATGATTTTGTTTGTTTCTTTATTAATCAAAAAAAAAGATATAAAAGAATAAAAGATATAAGAAATGGTAAACCCAGTCTCATAAAGTCCCATAAGGTTAAACGGATATACTTAATATAAAAGGATATGGCGGAAAAAGATTCATATTATTTCAAAATATTAAAAGAAAGATTAGGTAATTTTCAAGATTGGAAATATGTAGGTGGAGATAATAATCGTCATAAGAAATATGCTAAATTATGTAATGTAGAAATACAACCGCATGTGGATTATTGTGTATGTAGTCATAAAATTAAAGAAAACTGCTATATCAAAAAAATATGCCCAGAAAATAATAATGACGAAATAGTAGTATTAGGTAATTGTTGTATTAAAAAATTTATTCCAAAATCTGGTAGGACTTGTGATATATGCACTGAACCTCATAAAAATAGAGTTGTGAATCGTTGTAATAAATGTCGTATTGGTAGATGTGATATTTGTGATAATGATTGTAGTGAGGTATATAAAAAATGTTATAAATGTCATTTAGTGTGAAACTATGATTTCACGAATGATCATTCTTTTTTTTTCTTTTCATGAAGGTATTGATAGATTTCTTGATCATCCATATGTATATAATTATTCGGAAGACGATTTAAGTTATAGCGATGTATTTGAGATGATATATGAGAAAAACTAAATAATGGGTGGTTTAAACAAATATTGCAGCGTCTATTATATGTCATTATACTATATATCTTTTTAGAAAAAAGATTACAAAAAATTAAAGGGTTTTAAAGGGATTAATCCCTTTATATTATAAACAAAAAAAAATTCTGTTTTTTTAATATAATTTTATAAACTTACAATCCAACCTACGGAATTATAGCACCAGTTACCATATTTATATTAACCTTTCTCTCAAATACTACGAAACATATGTAATCCATAACTCTCGAGGTATTGTTAATACCTTGAACCACAATAGATTTAGGCACATTATCTTCACTTGAACTTCTTCTAGAAACATCACACACATAATATCGGTATAAATTATCCCATTCTAAATGTCCAATTAATCCATTTGTCAGTCCAGTTGAAATTCCGCCGTTAATTGCATTTAATCCTGCAACTTCATCTAAAAATGCTGAAAAATCATATTGAACATTCTGTTGGAACATATTCATTCCACCTACTTGAACTTGAAATTGAGTAATTGCTGCGAGAGGTGTAGTGCAACCAGGTGCTGGATCAAAAACAGACTGATATACATTACCAGCAACGGCAAGACCAGTATTAGCTGCGGTGCCTGTTAAAAATGGCATTACGACGACATATTTAGGATTAACAATACCATTTGTTAAAATTTGATTAAAAGCATTACCTGCTGGAATAGCACCAAAGTTGTAATTATAAAGGTCATAATAACGAACTTCTCTCTCTGGTTTTAATGAGATTAGTTGAGATTCTGCAAGAGGATTAAGTGAAAATGCAGGTACATATAATCTACATTGACTAATTTGAGGAGTTTGAAAACTATTTGGAGTAGTGCATGCAGCGACCCCACAAGATACTGAAAATGTACCACCCGCTCCGTTTGCTACTGTTCCATTTAGTGGATTATTTGCAAGAGAGGATGATAAAATAAGAGGATTAGTTCTACCAGTTAGTTGAGTAAGTGATGCGGTAACCATTGTAGGTCCTGCAGCAACACTTGTTACAGTGGCACGAGCAGAGTTATAATTAATAGTAATTCTCATAAAAGCACCTTTTACGAGCGGGAGCTTGTCAAACCAATCACTTAAATCTTTAAGGCGGATAGTGCAGAGAATATTCCACTGCCAAATACGACCGGCCGCAGCACCATTATTATCAACCTGATAATTCTTCCCAATTTGATTTGCTAGAGCGGTTGAGTTTATCTGAGGAACACCACCATAACCAGTATTACGAGTATTAAGTTGATACCCAGTAAGTTGAAGACGATTTAATAAACCTTCATTTCTTGCTCCAATCTGTGAAGCATAAGTTAATCCTGCAGCAGGATTGACAACGTTATTAGAATGACCATCTCCGTTGGCGTTTGCGGCGTTGGCAAAAGAGGATGTTGTAGCAGTATCTGGTGAAAAACCGATGGAAGGACCCCATTTTTTGAGGTCATCTGCTGACATAGTACTCATAAGTTTATAATTGACATAAAAATTTGTGAATGGTTGTAATTGAACGACATTCGTATTGTTGTAATCTACCTGAATTGAATCCACAATTTGATAGTATCCATTTTTTAACCCCATTGCCAGTCCTTGGACATATGCCGCTGCCGCACTAACATCTGTAGATGATTGAAAAGTGCACACAAAAGGCACTTGAATATAAGCGGAAGACCAGTCACACCACTGTCCTGAATTCGAAACGATGGAAGTATCGAATAAAATTTGCCCATTATAACTACCCCCATTTTGATCTAAAATCATATACATATTTTTATCAGTCATAGGACTTTCTTCACTGACTGGATTTACTGTCTCTTTATAAAGATATTCGTCTCCCATTCTTGCACTATATATAAAAATAAATAAAATTAAATTAAAAAAAATAAATAACAACAAAAAAAATTAAAATAAATATCTTTTTGAAAAAAGATAACCCACAAGGGTTTTAAAGGGATTAATTGACTTTTTAGAAAAAAGTCCCCAAAAAATAATAGGCGTGTGCTAGTTTAGTGAAACTAAACGACCTTAAGAGCATTATTTCATAATCTTTTGATTTTATCAAAATCCCTTTATTATAAATTAATGTATCGTCCTTTCTTTTTTGAATTTAAATTAAGACTCTTCAATGAATGTCGTAATTTTTGTAAGTTTGTTCCATATTGTTCCATATCGTCAGGCATCTTAACATGGAGCTTATTTTTATATATTGCACCTCCTGATAATAATTTTTTGTTTCCACTAACTAATTTTGAATTAGTTGAATTAGTTTTTAATCCAAACACAACTCCTACACTTGGCATATTATATTTTAGCGGATAAAGTTTATTAAAAAAATAATAAAAGGGTTTTTAAAATGCTGTTCCTTTAATACCTGATCTAATTAATAATTGTATAATCAAATTTGAGTCTCGTAATTGTAAGGCATTAAAATTTTGGTCTAAAAAAGCAATATCAAATGAACTATAGTTCCCATCCTGTATATTAATAAAACTGTATTGATTTGGACTGCTTTGAATAAGTGATCCAAATGTTGTTCCTGCTGGTGAAAAACTATAAAGTATAGTTCCAGGGTTTGAAAATTTATTATTTAATAATGAGCAAGTCATAATAACACTTGAAACTGGAGTTACTTGTGGTGTTGTTGTAGATAAAAATGATTGAGTTGTTGTTTGCTGTGCAGCTGGGTAGGTAGAAGCTGCAAAACCAATTAAATTTCTAAAATTTGTTGCTGGAACGATTAATCTGGGTGTCCATGTACTAGTTGGATATGCTGGGAAACCTACTGGGGCGGACCACCCAGCAGGCAAACTTGTAGGAAGTGGATAACAATTCACTTGGATTGCATAGGCGTTGGGATTAATTTGATATTCGAGATAATATACAAATTGTGAAGATGAATTAATTAAATATAATGAATTGGTTATACAAAATTGTTGAAGATATGTATTTAATGCTGAAATATCATAAAAACCATCGGGGATAGTAACTGTATAAATATTTTCTGTTCCACCTGTGGGCCACCTAAATTGAAATTGATTATTTTGGTTTGCACTAGTAATATTAAACCAACTGTAGTAGAGAGATATATTAGAGACTGCTATTTTACTGTTTTCAAATTTAACTGATCCTATTGGAAAAGAATACCTATAAACATTATTATTACCACCCAATGATACTAAATTAGATGAATTTAATATTATAGGATACAAAGTACCATTTTCATCTGTCATAGTAACTATATATAGTAAAAGAAACTTTTGCGGGTAAAATAAATATCTTTTTTCAAAAAATATTATCTCCGTTTCAATCCATTATGGAATAAGTTTAAAAACATTCTATATCTCTTTTCAAATGGTATATGTCTATTATGAGTCATAAATGATAGAAAATATAAGCAATACCCACCACAAGACCCTGATTCTATATTTTGTATTACTTTATCTGATTCCAATAATTTTTTTGAACCAAATCTTCTAACAAAATCAATTACTGCTAATGGAGCAGTTTGACCAAATGAATCAAAATAAGCAACTTTAGATGGAGATTCAAGATAAGCACAAATCCAATGAGTTGAATCACCAAGATTAAAAATATATGCACCTTGAATAGGTTTCATTTTCCAAAGATCGTCTTTTGGCACGATTGAAATTAGTGGTATGCTTAATTGTTTAGCATATTTGATTAAATCAAAATTAGTTGTTCTTGATTTGTCCATAGGTCTCAAAACTTCGTTTTGAATATATTTAAGTTGAGAAAGTTTTTAATATCCTGCTGGAAGTTTATATTCAATCCTAATACCATCTATAATAAACTTCTGATGTTTTTGACTTCTTAAATGTCTTGCTTTATCATTATGACTATAGGTTGTTCCACATTCACATTCTACTTTTCTACTTCTTTTTAATTTATTTTCCTCCATATTATTTTTTCTCCATTCCTTATTTAGATTTGATAATTTTTCCTTATTTTTTTCTCTATATAACATCATATAATGCTTTTTTAATGGTAAAGCGAAAGGATTATTTTTATTACAAGACTTTAATTTAGAAATCCATAAAGTTTCATAAATCTCTAAATGTTGTCTATCTAAAACTTCATATTCCTTAATCAATACTATTTTAAAATTTTCCATTCCATATTGTTTAAAATAAGGATAAACTGCTATTTCAGTTCCTTTTCCATTTAAATACTTACCATAATCATCTTTATGTTGTCTCAATCTTTTATTCAATTTATTAAATGTAGAACCAATGTAAATATCATTAGATAACTTACAAATAATTTTATAAATTCTTCCAATCATTATTCTATATACTAATAATGTTTTTATCCTTATGGTGCTGGATTTTTATAAGACATATTTAATACCCTGCTGGTAAAAAACTTCCCGATCCTCCCCCACAATGAGGGCATTGTTTAGATTTTTTAGATTTTCCTCTTCCACCGATTGGAGGTAAATGAGCTGGTGGAGATTGCATTGCTGGATGTTGCATATCTATTAATCTACTAAAATCTCTTTTAACACTTTGTGTTTTCTTGCCTTTTTTAAGACCAAAGGCCCCAGTTTCACGACCAATCCAATCTGCTCCTTTTTTAACAACATCTTGTGCAATTCCACCTGGAACCATTGAAGTTCCTACATCAACTAATCCACGAACTAGCGGTTTTACCGCGGTTTGATAAAAAGGCTTGTCAATAATATTGGACTTAATCCAATTTCCTGCCGATTTTAGCCAATCAAGGATTCCTGCTCCCTCAAGCTCAGCAGGACTTAATTGTAGTCTGCATCCTTTATTTGCTTTCATTGCTTTTTCTAACTTTCGAGCATTAGCAGGATGGAGAACTAATTCAATATTTGGTTGAGATGATTTTAATTGATGTTTGCTTAACTGAATAGACCCACCTCTTAAGGCTTTACGACCTTGGTTCTTACTCATTTGAACTTTAACTTTATGCATTGATGCCATTGTTTCAGATAATGTATATTATCGTGCATATATCTTACTGAAAAAAAAATAAATAAAATAAATATCTTTTCTATATAATATCTCCGTCTTATCTTTAATGGAAAAATACATTTTATGAAGTTAAACATTACAAAATAAAAATTTGTTCCATTATCTTATTGTAAAGACCTCTTGTAATAATTTTTTGATCTAGAAGTTTAAATAATAATGCTTTCATTTCTTTAATTATACTTGGATTATCATTCCCAGCTAAAATTTCTCCCTTTAAAATATTGAATTTCTTAATATCCTCATCTCTTTGTTTATCGTTGTATTTTCTGTGTCTATACAATTTGAGTCCATCTTGCTTATCAGATTTACAATATGTTAGTAAATCATCAAAAAGTTTCTTTTCAGCATCATCTAATTTTTTATAATCTTCTTCACTAAATGTTTTATGATATACTAAATCATTTATCATTCTTTTTAAATCAGAAGATATTAAAGTTTTCGGGAATGCTTGAACATTACTACCACTTGGATAGCGTAAATGAAGAATTCCTTTCTTTAATGAATTTAATGATAGAGCATAATTTCCTAGATTTGGTTTAGTGTATTTTCTAGTCTCAGGTTCTCTACTATGAGTCTCAATTGATAAACCTCTTCCATGAATACCTGTTCCTTTAACTACTGCTGTTGGATCGTTTATTGCTTTTGCGGTTATTGGATCGCCAGTCCATTCAACAACTCGACCATAGGGCACTTTATTAAAATCATTATATAGAATATATTGAATTTTCTCGTTATTAAAATTTGATTTTTGTTTTGTGGCAATATTTTGTAATATAAATCCTTGAAATTTTTTACCCCTATAAGGAGTGAATTTAAAAGTATCAATTTTATTTGTTTTAGGATTATGTATTTGAACATTATCACCCATAACTGCTCTTTTACCTTCAACCGCTTCAAAACTTCTTAAAAATACTCGATCTAAACTATCTTGGTCTAACCCAGCAAGTTCAACCGCTTCTTTTTTAATTTGTCGCATTAATGCACCAGCAGGACCAGTTGTTAATCCACTTAAAGTATCTGCAACCTCTTCAACCCCTTCAGAAATTTGTCCAAGTTTAGCATCATATTCACCCTTCTCTGGACCAATAAAAATTCCAGTATCACCACTTGAAATCAATTTTTCTTTATATCGTTCCCATAAAGTATTAAATTTTGTCGGTGAAATATTTGATTGACCTTCAATTTCTTTTTTAAATGCACCAAAAACTCTATTAAAGTCTGATAATTCTTCATTATCTTGTAAAGTAAATAAAGTATTGGAAGCGTCACTATCTTTCATAAAAGTTTTAAGATTCTTAAATGCTTGGTCTCTCTGCAAAACTGTATCTGCTAATTCTTCTTCTGCCGATTTTAGTTGTGCTGGTGCTGGTGGAATATTTAATTGTTTATTTCTATAATATTCTTGAATAGCATCCTTTGTGAGTGCATCGTTTTGTATCTTTTTTGCAAGATATGCTTCATAATTTAATATAGCCTTATCTTGGTCTGCTTTATCTTTAAAGTTTGTAATCCGAATAGATGACATAGTTTAAAACAACTATATTATCAAAAAAATATTTTTTCTTAATTAATTTATTATTTCTAAAAATCCATTTCTATATCTATTTTCTTCATCATTATCAATATCAATAGTTAGAAATGATAATGGATCATGTGTTGCATATTTATACAACTCTAACATCCGTTTTTTATCAATACCTAAATTAAAATCTGATAGAATAAGATTTAAATCTTTCAAACTTGACATCTTTTTAAGTAAAATATAATTACATTGGAGACGAATATTTTTTGGGGTTTTAAAATAATTTTGACTTAAATAAATAGATGTAATTCCACCTGCTATTTTCCTCCCTCTTATGAAATACTGCTCAATTTTTTCTTGTTTCTTATCTAAAACAAGGTCATCAAAAACAATTAGAATTTGTTCATTCTTATCATAATCTTTAAATTCATCAACATCGGGAATATTGTCAATTCCTTCATAGAATTCAAGTCCATCATTAGGAATTTTTAATGAAAGATAGTCATATAATGGCTCTGACCGATTTTTCACACAGATTATAATTTTAGAAAATGTTGATGTCATTCTATGTATTAACTCTAAAAGTGTTGATGTTTTACCTGAACCACTTTTTCCGATTAGAAGTATTCTCGCTGGTATTTTTATTAAATGGTTAGAATATTGCGGATTGTGATATTTTGTTTTTAAACTTTTAGGTATTAAATTATAAAAGTTTCTATTTTTGTTAGGATTACTCATTCGTCTGTTTAATCACGACGGACTATATTTAGATACAATAAAAATATTAAAGAATAAATATAGTAGCATGTCAGTTCAAAATCCTCCGACACAGATAGTTCCAATATATAATTCAACTAACTTTTTAATAGCAACGGAGGGATTGAGTATATCAACTGGAGACAACCGCTATTATAAACTCAGTGGAGGCATTTTGTCAGGTTTAATGACGGCAAATGCAGGTATTAATTCAGTTGGACCTATCAGTATTAGTGATACAACACAATCAACATCAAGAACTACTGGATCTTTGGTTGTATCAGGTGGTTTAGGCGTCAGTTTAGATACACATATGAATAACCTACATTTAAATGCTTCAAGTAGTGAATTGAAAATTTCAGGAGTTAATGGATATTTAAATATTAATAATAATACTAATGCTTCAACAAGTTCATCTTCAGGTGCTTTACAATGTGCTGGTGGTGCATATTTTGGTGGAAATAGTTTGATGAATGCTAATTTAACCTTACAGGGAGCATCTTCAACATTAGCATTATCAGGTGCTTCTTCAGTTTTAACTTTATCTAATACATCTGCATCAACTTCATCAACAACTGGAGCTTTAAGATGTGGTGGTGGTGCATATTTTGGTGGAAATAGTTTGATGAATGCTAATTTAACCTTACAGGGAGCATCTTCAACATTAGCATTATCAGGTGCTTCTTCAGTTTTAACTTTATCTAATACATCTGCATCAACT
>Ga0315906_10006689_pt1 | contig 14213 bp, 9 predicted proteins | sample LakEriMetagenome_4_FD_203526 | JGI IMG/M metagenome (GOLD analysis project Ga0315906, IMG submission 203526) | Freshwater fungal communities from buoy surface, Lake Erie, Ohio, United States - Buoy 2 MA122 | ecosystem: Environmental > Aquatic > Freshwater > Lake > Lake biofilm | place: USA: Lake...
TTTGGTACCGAAGGTGGGAGTCGAACCCACATGACCTTTCAGTCGACCGATTTTGAGTCGGTTGCGTCTGCCATTTCGCCACTTCGGCACACGTAGATCCTAGCGGCGCGGCACACTAGGCACATGAAGCGCAGTGGCAGACCAGGTGGAGGCGAGGGGGCTGAGCGTACGGCGCTGCTCGCTGCGGCCCGAGCAGGCTCTCAGGACGCCTTCCGCGACCTCTTCACCCCCGACCTCGATCTTGCCTGGCGGATGGCGCTGCGCATCACGGGGGGCGAGGCGAGCGCCGACGACGCCCTGCAGGCGGGGCTGATCTCGGCCTACCGCTCCCTTGACCGGGTCGCGCCGACCAATCTTCGCGGCTGGTTCGTGCGGATCGTGGAGAACGCCGCGCGCGATCTGATGCGGCGTGAGCGCCGGCACCCCACACTCCCGTTCGCGAGCGAAACGCACGAGGAGGCGGGGGAGGGTGCGCACCGTGAGCACGTTGCGGCAGAGCCGCAGGCGGGGGCGGCATCCGACCCGGCGCAGCGCGCTGAGGCGAACGAGCTTGCCGCCGCTCTGGCAAACGCTCTCGGGGCGATCCCCGAGGAGCGACGGCGGGCGATCCTCCTCTACGACGTCGATGGCTACGACTATGCGGAAATCGCTGAGCTGACGGGGGTATCGGTGGGAACCATCAAGAGCCGAATCAGCCGAGGGCGTGAAGAGCTGCGCCGCCTCCTCGCCGACCTGCGGCCGGGAACCGCTGGCGCACCGTTATCGTTGGGAGAGCGAGATGAATAACGCTGCTGGCACCCCTGAGCACGATCCGCTGAGCGCCTATCGCGCCAGTGAGCCCCGCCGTGCCCGTGACCCCTTCGCCAACCCCGCCCTGCGTAGCGAGATTGCACGGATCGCCGAGGCTCGGGCCCAGCGTGCCGCGAGTGGCTGGCGCTCCGTCATCTTTGGCTGGGTGAGCGCCGCGCCACGTGGTGCCCTCGCGGGTGCCGCACTCTCTGTAGCACTCCTTCTCGGGGGCGTTGCTGGCCAGTTGGCGGGCGGCACCGAGAGCGCCGCGCGCATGGAGGCTGGCGCCGATCCCCTTGCATCGAGCCTGGCCCCCGAAGCCTCAATGGATGTGAAGGCGGATGGAACGACTGGTGTACTCCTTGAGTCTGGGACGCTTGATGGCGCCACCATCGCCTCTGGGGCTGCACTGCTTCTGCTGACCGGGAGCCTTGCGGTGGTGTTCGTGAGTGTTCGGAGGCGTCGCGCCTAGCCGAAGGGCTCTGCACTCCTGCGGTACCCTCGCGGTATGCCAACCAAGCGCCGACTCCTCCTCGTTGATGCCTATGGGCTGATCTACCGCGCCTTCCATGCGCTGCCGCCGCTCACGAATAGCCGCGGCCAGCTCACAAATGCGGCGTACGGCTTCACGAGCATCCTGCTGCGAACGATGGCCGACGTCGATCCCGAGCGCGCCATCGTGGCCTTTGATGCCCCCGGCACCACCTATCGGCACGAGCGGTTCCCCGCGTACAAGGCCCAGCGGCCCTCGATGCCTGACGAGCTTCGCTCCCAGGTGCCGATCGTCCGCGACCTTGTTGCGGCGTTAGGGCTGCCGCTACTGGAGGCAACCGGCTATGAGGCGGATGACGTCATTGGCACCATCGCCACCGCGGCGGAGCGCGACGGCTGGGAGGTGCACATCGTCTCGGGCGACCTCGACATGTTGCAGCTGGTCACAAAGAAGGTGCACCTGATGCACACCGCCAAGGGTGGAGCTGATGCGATCGTTGAATATGATCCAGAGCGAGTCTTCGCGCGGTACGGCCTCACCCCAGAGCAGATGGTCGACTTCAAGTCGCTCAAGGGCGACAGCTCCGACAACATTCCTGGTGTTCCAGGTGTGGGTGAGAAGACCGCCTCAAAGTTGATTGCAACGTTTGGTTCGCTCGAGCAGCTCTACGCGCGCTTGGATGAGGTCGAGCCTGTGCGTATCCGCGAGTCGCTTGCCGCGAACCGTGATGCAGCATTTGCGGGGCAGGGACTAATGACGATTGATCGCGACGCGCCACTCGCCCTGCCGGCCACGGGTGGCGAGATTGGGGTGTATGACCGCGAAGCGGCGCTCGCCCTCTTCCGTGATCTGGAGTTCCGCGCACTCGCACAACGACTACCACCACTTGCCGGCGAAGACCGTGTCGCTGCTAACGCCGCGGTCAGCGCCGCTGCGGCTGGCGCTTCACTTCGTGGAGCCGCCGCTCCTGTTGCAAAGGCTGCGCCGAAGGCTGCCGCTTCGAGCGATCTGCAACTTGGATTCAACTTTGATGCGGTGACGGCGGGGAATGCCGCTGCTGGACGATCAACGCAGGCTGAGAGCAGCGCCACGGATGAGTCCGACGTGCACGCAAAGATTGAACAGGTTAAGCGTGGTGAGCTTGCCGCCGCGGGGGTTCGAGTCCTACGCGCCGCAGACGAGGCACGAGATGCGTTCCGTGGTCTTGCGACAGAGGGGCACCTCGCCATTGGCGGTGTGGGAGCAGATCGACGTGGCCCAGAGGCCGAACTCGCGATCGCCATCGTCGATGACGCGGGCACCATTCTCGCCGCCGACGATGGTGCCGTGGTGCATGCGCTCCTTGAATCCCTGGCGAGCTCAAAGCGCGAGATCGCTGGACTCGGCGTGAAGGGCTTGATCGGCGCCATGGTGAGCATTCGACCAGATGCCTCGCCGCTCCTTATTGATGATGTAGCGCTCGGCACGTGGATTGCGAATGTCACGATGCGTAACCCTGGACTCGTGGAGGTCGCCTCTGCGCGACTCGGCGCTGATCTTCCAGACCGTCTCGAGCCGCTGCAGGAGGCGGTCCTTGCTGCGCTCGTCACTCGTGCGTCACGCGGCCCCCTCGCCGAAGAGTTGCGCGAGGCCGGCACCCTCCGCCTCTATCGCGAGATTGAGCTCCCCCTCGTTGAGGTACTTGCGCGCATGGAGATCGCTGGGGTCGCCGTGGATCAATCGGCGCTGAGCGAGCTGAGCACAGCATTCACCGCAGAGATCGCGCGCCTCGAGCGGGAGTCAGAGCGCGCCATCGGACATCCCGTGGCGCTCGGCTCGCCGAAGCAGCTCGGCGAACTCCTCTTTGTGGAGCTCAACCTTCCCAAGGGGAAGAAGACGAAGACAGGTGCCTGGTCGACCGATGCAAGCGTGCTGGAGGAGATCCAGAGTGAACATCCGATCGTTGGGATCGCCATGGAGTGGCGCACCGTGTCGAAGCTACAGACCACCTACGTGGAGGCGCTGCCGAAGCTCGTTGAGGGTGACGGCCGCGTACACACCACCTTCCAGCAGGCTGTGGCGGCAACGGGGCGACTCAGCTCCACCGATCCGAACCTGCAGAACATCCCGATTCGCACCGCCCTCGGCCGCAAGATCCGCAACACCTTCATTGCCGAGAAGGGGAACACCCTGGTGGCCGCGGACTACAGCCAGATCGAACTCCGCATCTTGGCGCATGTCACCCGCGACGAACACCTGATCGCCGCCTTCGCCGCCGGAGAGGATATTCACCGCGCGACCGCCGCCCGCGTGCTCGGGAAGCCCGCCGCCGATGTGGACGCGGATGAGCGCGCTATGGCGAAGATGGTTAACTTCGGCATCGCCTACGGCATGGGCGACTTCGGTTTGGCCACACGTGCGGGCATCTCTCGCGATGCCGCGAAGTCATTCATCGCCGGCTACTTCGAGCGCTATCCGGGAATCCGTCGCTACATTGACACGATCAAGGAGGAGGCACGAACGAATGGCTCCGTCACGACGCAGCTCGGACGTCGGCGACCAATCCCTGAACTTCGGGCGGGAAATCCTGCGCTTCGCGCAGCAGGGGAGCGCGCCGCCATCAACCATCCCATTCAAGGAACAGCAGCCGATGTGATCAAGATCGCCATGATCCGTCTAGCGCCACGACTTGCAGAGGCGGGCCTCAAGGCGCGACTCGTGCTGCAGGTGCACGACGAACTGCTCCTAGAGGTCCCCAATGGCGAGATTGATCGTCTCGTGCCAATTCTCGTTGACACGATGGAGGGTGCGCTTGCGCTAGATGTGCCACTCACCGTTGAGGTGAAGAGCGGCCCGCGATGGGACGAGATGAAGCCGTGGTTTGCCCGTGCCTGAGCTACCAGAGGTTGAGACGGTCGTCCGCGATCTAGCGCGCCTCGTCAGTGGCGCCACGATTACGGGTGCCAACGTCTATCGCGAGCGCAATCTTGCAACCCCCGATGCTCCCTCGTTCACTGAGGCTGTTCGGGGTCGACGCATCCTCGGCACGCGTCGACGCGCAAAGTGGATCATCGTGGAGCTCTCCGGCGGGATCCTGCTCCTCGTGCACTTGCGCATGACGGGGCAGCTGCTGGTGCTACCAGCGGGCGGGGCGGCAGATCCCTATGTGCGCCTCTCGCTCACGTTGGACGGCGGTCGTGAACTGCGCTTCCGGGATGTTCGCGCCTTCGGACGCGTGGCGCTCGTTGCACAGCGAAGTGACGGTGAGGCCGCCTCAAGCCTTGACCCACACTCGCCACCGCTCCTCGCCGACCACGGCGTTGAGCCACTCGCCGCCGCGTTCACCACTGACGCACTCCGTTCACTGATTGCGCACCGCGCGACACGGATCAAGAGCCTTCTCCTTGATCAACGCTGCATCGTTGGAATCGGCAACATCTACGCCGACGAGGCACTCTGGCGCTCGAAAATCCATCCGCTTACCCCTGCGAACAGGTTGCGCCCAGCGCAGCTCGATGCGCTGCACCTTGCGATTGTTGGCGTGTTGAGCGAGGCCGTTGCCGCCCGCGGTTCTTCAATAAATGACTACACGGCACCAGATGGTGATGGCGAGATGCAGGAGCGTCTTGATGTTTATCAGCGCACTGGTGAGCCGTGCCACCGTTGTGGTGCGGCAATTCAGCGTTCGGTCGTAGGGGGTCGCGGCACCCATGTCTGCCGTACCTGCCAGCGTCCGCCGCGCGGAACGGCTCGGGCCGTGGTGTCGCGCGCCGTGCGCGGACCCCGCTGGAGTGAGCGAGTGACCCCAGAGACGGTCGGCGCAACGCGCAGCGAGCGTGCTGCGGCACGTCGGCGTTCGGCGCGCCAAGGGGAGGCGGCATGAGCATCATCACGTTGAGCGATGTTCGTCGCGAGATTGGGGCTGCCGTCATCCTCGATGAGGTGACGCTCAGCGTTGCCGCTGGCGAGCGCATCGGCCTGGTCGGCCCGAACGGGGCAGGGAAGACAACCCTCCTCAAGATGGTCGCGGGGCTTGAATCACCTGACCAGGGCCGCGTGCAGCATGCCAAGGGGCTGCGCATCAACCTCCTCGCGCAAGAGTCGGCGCAAGACCCCGAGCTACTGAACTCCGCAACACTCACGGATGCTGTCATCGGCGGTGCCGCCGAGATCGTCTCCCTCGCCGCCGCGCTTCGCGAGATGGAGCTCGATGGGCGCGCCGCCTCAACCGAATACGCCGAGGCGCGGACGAAGTTTGATGCCGCAGATGGCTATGCCCTGGAAGACCGAGTCGGTGCGGCGCTCCGAGGGCTCGGCTTCCCAACGGCACGGCACAGTGAGGCCCCTGCACGCCTCTCTGGAGGGGAGCAGACCCGCGTCGCCCTGGCGCGGCTGGTGATCGCCGACCCAGACCTGTTGCTTCTCGACGAGCCGACGAACCATCTCGACATTCAGGCGATTGAGTGGCTCGAAGGCGCACTGCGCGCACGCAACGGCGCACTCATCGTTGCCAGCCACGATCGCGCCTTCCTTGACGCTGTCATCGATCGCGTCTGGGAGGTCCGCGCCCATCACGTGACGCGCTTCCGTGGCGACTACAGCGCCTATGCGAAACAGCGCGGTGCCGCTGATGAGGGTGACGAGCGCGACGCAGATCGTCGCGAGAAGGAGATCGCGCGCGAGCGTGAACTCATTCAGACGTATCGAAGCCATCGCAAGTACGCCAAGATGCACGAGCATGAGCGCCGTCTGGCGGCGATTGAGCCAGTTGTTCGTGAGCGTAAGGCGATCTCACTCTCGATCGCTGCTGAAGGAGCTGGGCGTGGTCCGGCCGAGCCGTTGCGGCTCAGCGAAGCCTCCATTGGATATCGGGAGCCAGCGCAGGTTGAGATCACTCGTGCGCGCAGCCTCGCCCTTCGTCGCGGCGAGCGGATTGGAATCGTCGGCCCCAACGGCGCAGGTAAGTCCACACTGCTCAAGACCATCGCGGGGCTACTCCCGGTGCTTGATGGAAGCGTCGAGATTGCTGGTGGCGTGGTGCCTGGGTATTTGGCTCAGGTCCGTGCCGCAGGGTTGCACGGAGCAACGGTGCTGGAAGCGCTGCGTACCGCTGTCCCCGTTGAAGTCTCCGAAGCACGAGCGCACCTTGCAAAGTTCCTCTTCCGCGGTGATGCGGTAGGGAAGGAGGTTGCGGTGCTCTCCGGCGGTGAGCGCAGCCGGCTGGAGCTCGCCATTCTCGGCCTAATGCCTGCCAACCTGCTCCTGCTCGACGAGCCGACGAACCACCTCGATATTGATGCCTGCGAATCGCTGGAGCGGTTCCTTCTTGATGGCGAGCGCACACTCCTTGTCGTAAGTCACGATCGTCGACTACTTGAGCGCATCTGCACCTCGCTCTGGGTCGTTGAAGACGGCGTCGTCGCCGCCTTTGATGGTGGGTATACCGCATGGCGAGAGGCGGTCGCGGGTGGTTGGACGACGAAGAGTGCCGACTCTCTCGTTGCCGGACGCCTTGGTGCGCCGAGCGCACTCACTGCGCAGCAGACGATTCCCACCAAGTCCCAGCCAAAGGCTGCGGCGCCCGCGCCCAAGAAGAGCGCAGCGCCGAAGCCAGAGCGACTTAGTAAGGAGCAGGCACGTCGACGTCGCTCTGCAATCGAGGCAGACCTTGAGCGACACGGACTACGGAAGGGTCACCTCGAGCTTGCGATGCTTGACCCGAACGTGATCGCTTCGTACACCGAGCTGGCAAAGGTGGCGAGCGAGCTAGCCGACGTGACCGCTGCACTCCAGCAGGCCGAAGAGGCCTGGCTCGCTCTTGAGGGCGAGGTGGCCAAGTGAGTGGTCGACTGATTCGTGTTGGCCTCGGTGGCCTTATTGCGTCAGGGAAGAGCAGCCTTGCCGCAGCGCTTGTTGCGAGCGCCGAGCTGCACGAGTCCATCGGTGGAGTTGTGGAGCACCTTGATGTTGATGCGTTGCTGCGCTCGGCGCGTGCAAATGATGCGGCGCTCCGCGATGCGATCCTCACCGCGGTGCCTGATGCGCGTCGCCCAGATGGGAGCCTCGACAGCGCTCCCCTCGCGGCACGGGCGTTTGCCGATCCCGCAGTGATGCACCGCCTTGAGGCGCTGCAGTGGCCGATCGTTCGCGCTGCGCTCAGCGAGGTGAGCCGAGCGGCGGAGGAACGGGGCGTCCGCCTTCTCCTCGTTGAGGCGATCGCCTTGGGGCGCTCTGGCCTCGCCGAGGTACTCGATGGTGTTCTCTTCCTCCAGGTTGACGAGGCGGTCCGCCGCCAGCGCTTCGTGGCCCGTGGCGGGAGCGCGGATGACTTCCAACTGCGCAACGCCGCGCAGGCGGCCATTCCCGCAGAGATGGCGGGGATCGGGGCGGTGCCGATCGACGGGAGTGGTCCGCTGTCAGAGAGCGTGCACGCGGCGAGCCTCGTGCTCCGCCGCCTATGCTTGCAGGGTGAATCCACCAACTGAACCCACGGCTGAACTGACCCCAACTGCTGGGCGCCCCTTCGCCCTTCGCTCCGACTTCGTCCCAACAGGCGACCAGCCAACCGCGATCACCGAACTCGTCCAAGGGCTCACCGATGGCCTCCATCACCAGGTCCTCCTCGGGGCAACCGGCACGGGGAAGACCTTCACCATTGCCAACGTCATTCAGCAAGTACAGCGGCCGACGCTCGTCCTTGCGCACAACAAGACGCTCGCCGCGCAGCTCTATGCCGAGTTGAAAGAGTTCTTCCCCGAGAACGCCGTCGAATACTTCGTCTCCTACTTCGACTACTACCAACCGGAGGCCTACCTCCCGCGCTCAGATACCTACATCGAGAAAGACTCGAGCCGCAATGATGAGATTGATCAACTCCGGCACGCAGCCACCAAGGCGCTCTTCGAGCGTCGCGACACGATCATCGTCGCCTCGGTCTCGTGCATCTACGGCCTCGGTGCGCCGGTGGACTACGGCGCCACTGTGCTCAAGGTGCGCAAGTCGGGGAAGTATCGCCGTGATGCCATCCTGCGCCACCTCGTTGACCTGCAGTACCAGCGCAACGACGCCACCCTCGGTCGCGCCAAGTTCCGTGTGCGCGGCGACACGCTCGAGGTGCAGCCCGCCGGCGAGGAGACGATCCTGCGCGTGGAGTTCTTCGGCGACGAGGTGGAGCGCATCGCCGAGGTTGATCCGCTGACGGGCGAGATCTTGGCAGAGCGCAACGAGATGACCATCTACCCAGCCACCCACTATGTGACGCCGGCAGACAAGCTGGCCGAAGCAATCCGCGACATTGAGTTCGAGATGGAGGGGCGCTGTCGTGAGCTAGAGGCGACGGGGAAGGTGCTTGAAGCGGCTCGACTGCGACAGCGCACCACTTTTGACCTCGAGATGATGCGCGAGGTTGGCTTCTGCTCAGGGATTGAGAACTATTCGCGTCACCTCTCCCGACGCGAGCCCGGCTCCCGACCATGGACGCTGCTTGACTACTTCCCAGCCGATTGGCTCCTTGTTGTTGATGAGAGCCATATGAGCATCCCGCAGGTCGTGGGCATGTACAAGAATGACCGTTCCCGAAAAGAGATCCTCGTCGACTTCGGCTTCCGACTCCCAAGTGCGCTCGACAATCGCCCACTGACCTTTGAGGAGTTCGAGACGAGCGTGCGACAGGCGATCTACGTGTCGGCGACGCCAGGGAGCTACGAACGAGAGCGTGCAGACAAGGTGGTGCAACAGCTGATCCGCCCAACAGGAGTGGTCGATCCGCACATCACCGTGCTCCCGACGAAGGGGCAGATTGACGATCTTCTCGAGCGTATCCAGGGCCGCGTGAAGAAGAAGGAGCGCGTGATCGTCACCACGCTCACGAAACGCATGGCCGAAGAACTCTCGTCGTACCTTGAGGAGGCGGGGATTCGCGTGCGCTACCTCCACAGCGAGATTGACACGCTTGAGCGCATTGAGATTCTGCGCGACCTGCGCCTCGGGGTCTTTGACGTGATCGTCGGCATCAACCTGCTTCGCGAAGGCATCGACCTCCCCGAGGTGACGCTGGTGGCGATTCTGGATGCCGACAAGGAGGGCTTCCTGCGTTCAGCGTGGGCGCTCATCCAAACCGTGGGGCGAGCGGCACGAAACACGGGCGGCGAGGTGGTCTTCTATGCGGACAAGATTACCGACTCCATGAAAACCGCGATCTCTGAGACGGATCGACGTCGCGCAATCCAAGAACAGTGGAACATTGACCACGGCATCACCGCCACCACCATCTCGAAGCCGATCCGTGACCTGAACGATCGGCTCAAGAGCGTCGCCGAGAAGTCCGACACCTACGCCGGCGGAAAGCGCGGCGGCGCCCTGAGCGAGGTTGGGCGCAGCGAGATTGAGAAGCTCGTGAAGCAGCTCGAGGCGCAGATGAAGATCGCCTCCAAGGCGCTCGAGTTCGAGCGCGCGGCGGCCATTCGTGACGAGATCCGCATGCTGCGAATGGCGGTCCTTGAAGAGGATGCGGCGACGGCGATCGAGCGCGCGGCAGAGCGTGCGGCCCGCGACGCGCAGGGCGGAAGCCGACGCGGCGCTCCCGCAAAGACGGCTCCACAGGGGATCGGCGCTGCGGCGCACACGCTTGTTGCCCCGGCGTTGGATACCGCTGCCGACTGGCTCCCAGGGCTGCGTGACGAGCATGAGGAGGAGACGGGTACGATCCCCGATGCAGGTCAGCCTCCAGCGGCTGAGGCGCCCGTACGTCGCCGTACCTGGGATCCGAGCGTGACGCCGAATGTCATCAAGCGCCGTGGCGAGCGGCCGAAGCGAAGGGGGTAGTCGTGGGACAGAACAAGATCTCCGTTCGCGGCGCCCGTGAGCACAACCTGAAGGGGATCGACCTCGACATCCCACGCGATCAGCTCGTCGTCGTCACCGGCATCTCCGGCTCAGGCAAGTCGAGCCTCGCCTTTGACACGATCTACGCCGAAGGTCAGCGTCGCTACGTCGAGAGCCTCTCTGCCTACGCACGTCAGTTCCTCGGGCAGATGGAGAAGCCTGACGTTGACTCCATTGACGGGCTCTCGCCAGCCATCTCCATTGATCAGAAGGGTTCGTCACGCAATCCGCGCTCAACCGTCGGCACGATCACCGAGATCTGGGATCACTTCCGACTCCTCTACGCACGTGCCGGAACCCCACACTGCCCAAAGTGTGACCGCCCGATCAGTCGCGTCTCACTCGACCAGATCGTTGAAGAGATCCTCAAGCTCCCCGACGGCACACGCATCCTCGTGCTCGGCCCGCTCCTTCGCGATCGTAAGAGCGAAGGCGAGCGCATGTATGAGGCGGCCCGCAAGTCGGGGTTCAGCCGTGTGCGCGTGGACGGAGTGCAGTACGACCTTAGCGCCGACGATCTACCGAAGCTCGACAAGAAGAAGCGCCACTCCATTGAAGTCATCGTCGATCGCTTTGTTGTCCAGCATCCCGTTGACGAGAAGGGGAAGCCACTTCCGATCCCTGATCGAAGCCGGCTCGCCGACTCTGTGGAGACGGCGATCAAGTTAGGGGAGGGGCTCGCCATTGTTGCCCCAGCACCCGCCGAGAAGGAGAAGCCAGCCTTTGAGGAGCGACTCTTCAGCGAGAAGCTCGGGTGCGCCTACGACGGAACGGTGGTCGACGACTTGCAGCCGCGTTCGTTCAGCTTCAACTCCCCACATGGCGCGTGCGAAACCTGCACCGGTCTCGGATTCCGACTTGAGGTTGACGAGGAGCGTGTGATTGATCCAGAGAAGTCGGTGCTCAACGGTGGCCTGATCCCGTGGTCCCGCTCACCAGAGGGGAGCTGGTACTTGAAGGTCGTTATCGCAGCAATGAAGGCGAACAAGTGGAACCCGAAGACGCCACTGGGCGATCTCCCAAAGGGTGCACTCGACTACCTGCTGCACGCCGAGCGTGAGGATCGCTACACGGTGACCTACGAGAATTCGAGCTACACCAACACCTATAAGGCCGCGTTCGAAGGAATCATCGCGAACCTGGAGCGTCGACACAAAGAGACAGACTCTGAGCTGGTGCGCGTGGAGATCGAGCGCTACATGGTTAGTAGGCCCTGCCCCGACTGCAAGGGCCGCCGCCTGAAGCCCGAGATCCTCGCCGTGCGCGTCGACGGGCGCAACATCGCCGAGGTGGCCTCCATGCCGATCGGCGAGCTCGTCCCGTGGATCAACTCACTCTCCAAGGCGCTCGGCGAGCGCGAGCGCACGATCGCCAAGGCGGTCATCAAGGAGATCAGCGAGCGTGCCGGCTTCCTTGTTGACGTTGGTCTTGACTACCTCACGGTGGATCGCTCCGCAACCACGCTCTCTGGGGGCGAGGCGCAGCGCATTCGCTTGGCAACACAGATCGGCTCACGGTTGGTCGGCGTCCTCTACATCCTGGATGAGCCTTCCATCGGCTTGCATCAGCGCGACAACGCCCGCCTGATCGCCACGCTGATTCGATTGCGCGACCTCGGCAATACGGTGCTCGTGGTGGAGCATGACGAAGAGACGATTCGTACCGCTGACTGGATCGTCGATATTGGACCTGGTGCAGGAGAGTTGGGCGGTCGCTTGATTTCGAACGGCACGTTCAAGGATCTCCTCGCGGCGAAAGACTCCATTACCGGTGCCTACCTTCGTGGTGACCGCGCAGTAGCGGTGCCGAAGACGCGCCGTAAGGGGAGCGGAAAAGCGATCACGGTTAAGGGGGCGCGCGAGCACAATCTCCGCGAGCTCGACGTTGCCTTCCCGCTCGGCGAATTCGTTGCCGTGACCGGTGTCTCCGGAAGTGGCAAGAGCACCCTCGTCACCGACATTCTGCAGAAGGCACTCGCGCGTAGGTTGCACGGAGCGAAGGAGCGGCCAGGGGCACACGATCGCATCACGGGCCTCGACGAGATCGACAAGGTGATCGAGATTGACCAGAGCCCAATTGGTCGCACGCCCCGCTCAAACCCTGCGACCTACGTCGGCCTCTTTACGCCGATCCGTGAGCTCTTCGCCGCGACGCAAGAGGCACGTCTCCGCGGATACGCGGCGGGGCGCTTCTCCTTCAACGTCAAGGGCGGCCGCTGCGAGACCTGTTCTGGCGATGGCATCTTGCAGATCGAGATGCAGTTCCTTCCCGACGTGTACGTGCCCTGCGAAACATGCCAGGGGAAGCGCTACAACCGCGAGGCGCTGGAGGTGACGTGGAAGGGGATGACGATCGCTGATGTCTTGGAGCTGCAGGTGGAAGATGCCCTCGAGCGCTTCTCAGCCGTCCCAGCGATTCGCAACCGCCTGAAGACGTTGAGCGAGGTGGGTCTCGGCTATCTGCGCCTCGGCCAAGCGGCGACAACGCTCTCGGGTGGTGAGGCGCAGCGCATCAAGCTGGCTACGGAGCTCGCCCGTCGCTCAACCGGACGCACGATGTACATCCTCGATGAGCCGACCACGGGACTGCACTTCGCCGATGTCGAACGACTGCTGCACGTGCTGCACCGCCTTGTCGAAGGCGGCAACAGCGTCATCGTGATCGAGCACAACCTTGATGTGATCAAGACTGCGGACTGGGTGATTGACCTTGGGCCAGATGGCGGGAGCCGCGGTGGGGAACTTATTGCAGAGGGGACACCTGAGCAGGTTGCAAAGGTGAAGCGCAGCCATACCGGTCGCTATCTTGCCCTTGCGTTGAAGGGCGAGCCGATCCACTCGCTGGAGTAGCGATGGCTGAGCCGCTCCTCCCTCGACACGCCGATCCCTCACTTGATCAGGCTGGCCTCCGCGCGGCCCAACTCCTTGAGCGCATCCTTGATGAGCTCGTTGATGAGCGCGCCCGCGCCAGGTTCCTGCCGTACCGCGCCTGGACCACGCAGCTTCGCGACGCGCACGGCGTCGCCTTACGAAAGGGCGTTGTTGCCGTTCGTGCCGCCCTGGGCCCAGGGGATGGCCTTGCTGATGTCGCCTCTGGCGAAGCGGTAATTGAACTCCGTGAGGCGCTCGACGAGATCCTGCGCATCTTGAATCGCCGAGAGGCACTCCGTGGTCGCACTGGGGCGCGTGATGGCGCCTGAGCGACTTCCGGCGCCGAGTGTCCCTGACGCGATCGCAGCAGCGCTGAAGGTGCTCCCCGACGCACCCGGTGTCTATCTCTTCTCGGATAGCGCAGGGAAGATCATCTACGTTGGCAAGGCGACACACCTTACCCAGCGCGTTCGCAGCTATTGGCAGGCGGGAGGGGAGCCGGGTGCGCATCGCATTCGCGACGCGATCGCAGAGGTTGCCACACTCGACTGGACGGTCACCGATTCCACGAAAGAGGCGCTCCTGCTTGAGGCCACACTCGTACGTCGGCATCTCCCGAAGTACAACATCCGTCTTCGCGACGATCGCAGCTACCCATACATTCGGGTCACCGCAGATCCGTATCCTCGCGTGGAGCGCACCCGCCGCCTCGTGCGCGATGGCTCGCGCTATTTCGGGCCATACACCACACCAGGTTCGGTAAATGCTGCCATGGAGGCGATCAAGCGTCTCTTTCAATTTCGTACCTGCGAAATTGCGATCAAGCCGATGGAGCGTGCACTCGAGCGCCCCTGTCTGCTCTATGACTTGAAGCGCTGCCAAGGACCCTGCCTCGGAAACATTCCAGTTGCCGACTACCAGCGTGAGATCGACGGGGTACAACTCTTCCTCGGCGGTCGTTCCCGCGCCGCTATCACCATGCTTCAAGCACGAATGGAGTCTGCCGCCGAGCGCGAAGCGTTTGAAGATGCCGCGCGCATTCGTGATGCGGTGCTCTCCCTGGAGACAACATTTGACGAGCAGAAGGTGCCGACCTCAGGGCGAGCGGATGAAGATGTGCTGGGGATCGCTCGACACGGGCGCCACGTCGCCATCGCCTGCTTCCAAATCCGCGATTCAGCGCTGGTTGGCCGCGATGT
>Ga0315906_10006691_pt1 | contig 14212 bp, 10 predicted proteins | sample LakEriMetagenome_4_FD_203526 | JGI IMG/M metagenome (GOLD analysis project Ga0315906, IMG submission 203526) | Freshwater fungal communities from buoy surface, Lake Erie, Ohio, United States - Buoy 2 MA122 | ecosystem: Environmental > Aquatic > Freshwater > Lake > Lake biofilm | place: USA...
ATGCAGCCATTCTCACATTCGTGCATCACCTTTTATTATTTTATATTGAAGTGTTCCGATTCTCTGAATTCTTCGCCACACTGCTGAGAGTGTTTTTAAGTACGGTCGCTTCCTTAACGGTGATCATGCTCAGTCAGTATCTTTTTGGAAAACCAATGTCTGAAAAATGAATCAGAACTCAGGACACCGTTATGTTGTTTTGGGCATCTTCACGGTGGTGGTGATTATTTATCTTGCCAGGTTATTTTATATTCAGGTTATCGAGGACAGCTACAAGCTTTCTGCAAATAATAATGTGTTACGTTCCATTATTGAGTACCCGGCCCGTGGGCTGGTTTATGACCGAAATGGCAAGTTGCTCGTTTTTAACGAAGCAGTTTATGATCTGATGGTGGTCCCCAAGCAAGTCAAGGAACTCGATACCCTTGAGTTTTGCCGCATCATAGGAATCACTCAGGAGGAGTTTGATAAAAAGATTGACAAGGCGAAGAAATTCTCAAGAGTGAAACCTTCACTTTTTGAAAAGCAGCTTTCGGCGGAAAATTATGCAGTGCTTCAGGAAAAACTTTTCAAATACAAAGGCTTCTTTGTCCAGCCCAGAACCCTGAGAAAGTATCCCGAGAAAATTGCTGCTCATACTTTGGGATATATCGGTGAAGCAGATGATAAAGTGATTGCCAAAAATCCATATTACCGATCCGGCGACTACATCGGTATCAGTGGTTTGGAACAGTCATATGAGGAAGAGTTGCGCGGCAAAAGAGGTGTCAGAGTGGTGATGGTGGATGTTCACAATCGTGAAAAGGGAAGTTTCTCCGATGGAGAGTACGATTCAATCGCTGTCGCGGGAAAGAATCTGATTACCACACTTGATCTTGAATTACAGAAGCTGGGAGAGCTGCTGATGCAAAACAAAATGGGGAGCGTGGTGGCCATTGAACCCGCTACCGGTGAAATACTGGCCCTGGTCACCAAGCCGGATTATGATCCGAACCTGCTGGTGGGTCGTATCCGTTCCACCAACTATTCCCACATGCTTAAGGATCCGCTGAAGCCACTTTTCAACAGAGCCATGCAGGCATACTATCCTCCAGGTTCTACTTTTAAAATGGTAAACGCGCTGATTGCTCAGCAGGAAGGTATCATTGGTTCCGCTACTGTTTTTCCTCATGCCTTCGTGGTAGGAAGCAAGTCGGTTAAGTGTCACCCCCATCCCGGTGGTCTTGATCTGACCGGAGCCGTACAATATTCCTGTAATCCGTATTTCTGTCACGTGTTTCGGGTTTTCGTCGACAATAAAAAATTTGTAACCAGTGAAAACGGATACAGGATCTGGCGTGATTATGTACTCAGTTTCGGTGTAGGAAGAAAAATAGGTGTTGATTTGCCTCACGAACTCAGAGGTATGGTGCCTTCCGTTGATTATTACGACCGTTATTACGGAAAGAAAAGATGGAAAGCTTCTACCATATTTTCACTGGGGATTGGTCAGGGTGAGCTGGGAATTACACCGCTGCAAATGGCCAACATCATGTGTATTATCGCCAACAAAGGCTTTTACTACACACCGCATATTGTCAAGAAAATCGGTAGTGAAGTGAATAAAACCAGGAACCTTGCCGAGAAACATTTTACCAAAGTGAATCCTGAACATTTTAACGTTATCCAGGACGGAATGCAGCGTGTTGTGGAGGCCGGCACAGCCAGGATTGCAAGGTTTGGTGATATGGTAATCTGCGGTAAAACCGGTACCGCTCAGAACCCTCACGGAAAGGATCACTCGCTGTTTGTGGCTTTTGCTCCCCGTCAGAATCCTAAAATAGCCATCGCCGTAATGGTGGAAAATTCCGGCTATGGTGCAACCTGGGCGGCTCCGATTGCAAGTCTGATGATGGAACAGTATCTGAACGACTCCATCTCAAGACCTGAACTTTACACCCGAATGATCAATGGCAGTCTGATACCCACACAATCGGATTCATTGATAAAGAAAAAGGACAAGCCATTCATTCCTGATGCCGAATCACCGGAAGCCAATGCTGCCGTAAACCCATGAGAAAGCAACGAAGTATATTTCAAAATATCGACTGGCTGACGGTGAGCATCTACCTCATTCTGGTTTTGTTCGGCTGGGTGAACATATATGCTGCTGTATATAACGAGGACCACAAAAGCATACTGGATATTTCACAGAGTTACGGCAGACAGATGATCTGGATTGCTTCTTCATTGTTAATTGCAATTGTAATTCTGGTCATTGACGGCAAATTTTATGAAACTTTTGCATGGCCCATTTTCCTGTTTGTAGTGGTATTGCTGATTGCGGTACTCGTGCTGGGCCGTGAGGTTTCAGGATCTAAGTCGTGGTTTGAAATCGGAGCATTCAGACTACAGCCTGCCGAGTTTGCAAAGTTTGCCACCTGTTTGGTCATGGCCCGTTTTCTGAGCACTGTAAACATCAATATGCGGGAGTTCAGGACCAAGCTGATTGCGGGTTTTATTTTACTGATTCCCATTGCGCTTATCTTGCTTCAGAACGATACCGGGTCAGCTCTCGTATTCGGTTCATTTATTTTTGTCTTGTATCGCGAAGGACTTTCACAGAATGTACTGATCATCGGATTTTTTGCAGCGCTGTTGTTTGTGCTGGCACTGATGATTGAAAAATCAACGATCCTGATGGTAATAGGCGGAATTGTGGTACTGGGAATCCTGTTCATGCGAAAAACCAGAAGGAATATCATCACCATGTCAGTGATCTTCCTGGCTGCCGCATCTCTTGTCCTGAGTGTTGATTATTTTTTTCATGAAGTCCTGGAGCCGCATCAGCGTCAACGGATCAATGTGCTTCTTGGAAAAGAAACGGATCTGAAGGGAGCCGGATACAATGTGAATCAAAGTCTGATTGCCATAGGATCTGGCGGACTTACCGGTAAAGGATTCCTCAATGGAACGCAAACAAAATTCGACTTTGTCCCTGAACAAAGCACTGATTTCATTTTCTGTACGATAGGTGAGGAGTGGGGGTTTGTAGGAACCTTTACGGTAATGGCGCTTTTTACTGTATTACTCTACCGTATCATATTCATCGCCGAAAGGCAAAAATCGCAATTCACCAGAATTTATGCCTACGGAGTAGCTTCCATTCTGTTTATGCACCTGATGGTAAATATCGGAATGACCATTGGCTTACTTCCCGTAATCGGAATTCCTCTGCCATTCATGAGCTACGGAGGATCGTCGCTATGGTCATTCACCATTTTACTTTTTATTCTGGTACGGCTCGACAGCTACCGCATGTTTATTCTCAGATAAACAGGTTGAATCATTTGGTGATTCTGTAAAGAACGCCGGTTGGACTTTTCGGACCAAAGAGTTTCTGAGTGAGAAGATATATATGGCCATTACGGTCTTGTCCCATGGAATTAAGTTTCCCCTCAAGTTCGTTCTTCCCGGTGCCGTTAATATTGGGTTCCAGTCTTTCCCAGGTACCATTGCTTTTTTGCCTCAGTAAGTAAAGCTTTCCACTCCAGTCACCAAAAACATACATTCCTTTTATTGCATTTATTTCATTTCCGCCGTACACATAACCGCCGCAGATGCTGATTCCTTTTTCACGACCATATTCATCAATCGGCAATTCCAGTCCCGATTTGTTGCAATTAACGGAAGGTTTGAAACAATGATAGCCTTCCATGATTCTCCATCCGTAATTACCACCCTTTTTGATGATGTTGACTTCTTCGTATTTGTTTTGCCCGACGTCACCGCAAAATAACCTGCCTGTTTCCCTGTCGAATGAGAACCTCCATGGATTTCTCAGTCCATATGCGAAAATTTCAGCGCGTGAACCGGATTGATTGACAAAAGGATTATCAGGAGGAATGCCATATGGCTTCCTGCTGTCAACATCAATTCTCAGGATTTTTCCAAGTAGATTTCCTTTATCCTGTCCGTTTCCGATTGTTCCGTGTTCATCATTGGCGCCCCCGCCATCACCCGATCCGATGTAAAGAAATCCATCAGGACCGAATTCAAGCATGCCCCCGTTGTGATTGCTCTCAGGCTGTAAAAATTCCATAATAATTTCAGGCTTGTCAATTGCCTTGTCTGGATTTTCTGGCGAAACCCTGAATTCCGCTATCACACTTTTGTGGTCAAATCCTTTTTGGGAATGGGGAGCACTGTAGTAAAGAAAGAATCGGCCGTTACTTTTATATTGCGGATGGAAAGCCATTCCCAGCAATCCTTTTTCACTGTAGGCGACATTAAGTCCGTCCAGTCGTTCAGAAATGTTGATGAATGGTGTTTTTACAATGACACCGTTTTTGTAAATGATGACTTTGCCACTTTGTTCAAAAATGAAAAGTCGCCCGGTTCCGTCATCCGGACAGGCCATTCCAACCGGACTGGTAAATCCGGTTGCCAGCTTTTTCAGGTTGATTGAAGGGTTCACCTGACCATGGCAGCTCAAGGTGATGAACAGCGAAAAACAGATTAGAATATATTTCAGGCAGTGGCTCATTTTTGATTTTTTTTTCAAAGTTAAATGACATGATTTCAAAATGTTCGGTTTTTTGTTTTATTTTTATCCAAAACCTTTTATGATGAAGAAATTCAACCCGATCCTGATTTGTCTGCTCTTGTCGTTATTCATGGCAACATCCTGCATCGAATCCATAACAGGAAATGGACCTGTGATATCTGATGAAAGAACTCCCGGAAAATTTACCAGTCTAGCTCTTAATCTGGGTGCTGAGGTCAGGATAGTGAAAGCCAATGAAAACAGTGTTATGGTAACTGCACAGCAAAATCTGACTGATCGTATCATTACCCGGGTGGATGGCAACACGCTGGTGATTACTTCAAAAGGAAATTTAATTAGTAATCACCCGATTAAAATAGAAGTCAGAATGCCTGAGTTTGAAAATTTTGAGATTAACGGTTCCGGTGAAATCGAGTTTGATGATACGGTAACCGGGGATTATATCGATTTCTCTGTTACAGGCTCGGGGTCAGTGAATGCCCGGCTTGATGTCAGGAAGGTAACCACTGTTGTGACCGGAAGCGGTACTGTAAGGTTCAGTGGTCAGGCTGATGATTTGAAAGGAGAAGTGCTTGGTTCAGGGGTAATCGACGCGTCTTCGCTGATCGCAGAAAACGGTCAGTTTAAATTATCCGGCAGTGGAGAAGTCAGAACTCATGTTACCGGCCGTCTCAATGCCTCAGTAACCGGCAGCGGCATACTTTATTACACGGGCAATCCTGAACTTCAAAAGTCGGTAACGGGCAGCGGTAAAGTTATCCCCAGTCGCTAGGGCACTTCATAAACTATTCGACCAGAGCTTTTTGTATTGATAATCAGTTGTATATGATGTTTTTTTGATCAATTTTCTTAATGGATTTTGATTCGGAATGTCGAAAACTGATGGTTCATAAAGTAAACGGAATGTATAACTTCGTAGCTTCCCGTAAGGTATGAAGATCGCGATAGCAGGAACCAGAGGAATCCCCAATAATTATGGTGGCTTTGAACAATGTGCCGAGTATTTATCGGTGCTGCTCGCCGATAAGGGACATGATGTAACTGTTTACAGTACACATTATCACCCTTTCAGTCAGAAAGAATACAAAGGAGTCCGAATCAAGCATGTCTTCAATCCTGAGAACAGTATAGGCACAGCAGGTAATTTTGTTTATGATTACCTCTGTATGAGGCACGCTGTAAAAGAAAAAGCTGAAATACTGCTGGTGCTTGGGTATACTACTGCATCTGTTTTTTTTCCACTGATGAATTTCCGCAATTCTGTTCTGATTACCAATATGGACGGACTGGAGTGGAAGCGCGACAAGTGGAACAGTCTGGTGAAGAAACTTGCTAAATGGTTTGAGCGACTTGGAGCCCGCCATTCCCATTATCTGGTTTCTGATAATGAGAAAATCAGAGAGTATCTTTTGAATACCTATGGGCGCGACTCCTCATTCATTGCCTACGGTTGTGAGCCGTTCACCGATCCTGATGTTGAGGTTTTGTCGCGTTACGATGTTGAAAAATGTGCTTACGGAATACTGGTGGCACGAATGGAAGCGGAAAATAACATTGATATGATTCTTGATGGTTTCACCGCTTCAAAAGAGACAGGTAAACTGCTGGTGGTCGGGAATCTGGTAACAGCTTATGCAACCAGAATGGTTGAGAAATATGGTTCAGATCAAAGAATTGTTTTCAAAGGCGGAATTTACGACCAGAATCATCTGAATAACCTGAGGCATTTTGCAAGGTTTTATTTTCATGGTCATTCGGTGGGCGGTACGAATCCTTCTCTGCTGGAAGCCATGGCCTCCGGGTCATTTATAATCGCTCATGGAAATGAATTCAATAAAGCGATTCTTGGTGATGATGCATTGTACTTCAAAGATGCATCGGGATTATCGGAGGTAATCAATCAGTTTTCAGCTTATAAAAATCGCGATCAGTCAGTAAAAAATAATCTGGATAAGGTTATTCATACCTATAACTGGAACAGCATCTGCAACCAGTATGAAGACCTGTTTAACAAAGTGCTTCAGAAATAATTTGATTTACCTGATGCAACTGTCATTCCGGAAAAATCTCATCATCGATCATGACTTACCAAATTAAATCATTCATTAAAGCCGGGTGCCTGTGTCTTCTGCTTTTGTCCGGCCTGCAACCTGTACTTGCTCAGCATTACTATATGCCATTAAACAGTGATTTGTACAACCGGTATGATTCACTGATCAATAAGGTAGGAGTACCTGTTCATACTTCAGTAAAACCCTATATCAGTAATGAAATAGAACCTTACGGAGCTATCGATACGATTGAAAGTTTCAGGCTGAAGGATAACAAATTTCGGTCTACCTGGACAGGCAGAAAAATTTTCAAAGAACATCTTCTGGAAGTTAAAGAGGATGATTTTTTTCTGTACGGTGATATTAATTTCGAGTTAAACGGCGGAGTATCTGCGGAAAGTGATACAACCAAGAATACATTCGTAAATTCAAGGGGAGTTTCTGTTGGAGGCACTTTCGGTAAACGTTTTTCTTTCGCTTCCTCTTTCGTTGAATCACAGGCGTCTTTCCCTACTTATGTCGATTCTCTTATTGAGGACACCAGGGTAGTGCCCGGTGGAAGCAGAATAAAAGAATTCAGAGATAAGTTTGATTACGGAACTGCTTCCGGAACGATTTCCTATTCCCTTAAAAAGTATTTCAGTTTTCAGTTTGGGCACGATAAAAATTTTATCGGTGATGGATATCGGTCTTTATTGCTTTCTGATCATGCTTACAACTATCCTTTTCTTAAAATCAATGCCAATTTCTGGAAAGTGAAGTATATGGTGTTGTATGCGCTCATGCAGGACGGACCTTATCCTACCATAAATGATGAAAGCTTCAGGAGAAAATACGCTACGTTTCATTATCTTGATGTAAACATCGGAAAGCGACTCTCGGTAGGTATATTGGAAAGTATCATCTGGAGATATGATTCCACTCGCGCATTTGATATTAACTATCTGAATCCTGTAATTTTCTACAGACCGGTTGAGTTTTCAATTGGTTCTCCCGATAATGCATTGATGGGACTCAACGTAAAGTATAAGGTCAATAGCAGAAACTATTTATTTGGACAGCTGATGCTGGATGAATTCAAAATTGATGAAGTGCGTTCCGGTGACGGCTGGTGGGGCAACAAGCAGGGCTTTCAGCTCGGATGGCGTGCTTTCAGTCTGTTTAAAATCAAAAACCTGGATTTCAGTACTGAGGTTAATTATGTCAGACCTTACACCTATCAGCACCGGAGTTCAAGGACCTCCTATTCACATTACAATACCCCGCTTGCTCATCCCCTTGGAGCCAATTTTACGGAATCGGTAACTACGATCGGATACAGGTGGAAAAGATGGCACCTTCATGCCAGAGCATCAGTAGCCATGATTGGTTATGATGTCGACAGTGCCGGAAATCCGGTAAATTATGGTAACAATGTGTTACTTAGTTATGAAACCCGACCTGATGAATACAACAATGAAACCGGCCAGGGTCTTGAAACAACACTTATAATTGGTGAAATGAGATTGTGGTACCTGTTAAATCCTGCCTCTAACCTGGTAATTGAGGGCGGAGCCAGATTCAGAAGATCAGATAATGTTTCCCGGGTTCATCAGACGGCATTTGTTTACTTCGGTATCAGAACCGCATTGACCAACAGGTATTTTGATTTTTAGATTACCTTTAACAAATTGATAACCTGATCGGCGGGCAGCAATAACAATGGGTTCGGACATTTACAATCCGAACTTCGATGAAAAGGGATTTTACCCGATAACAGCTAAAGACTACCTTATAAAATAGGTGTTTCACCCTATTTAAATGATTATTGATAAAATTAATTGGAACAGAACTGAAGGCACTTCATATTTTTGATTCCGAACCAGCTTAAATGGAGATCAGCATTGCACTTGCCTGTTTAACGGCTTTTGTCATTACCTTTTTTGCGATTCCGTCTATCATCCGGGTGGCGATCATCAAAAATCTGTTTGATGAACCCGGTGAACGGAAGTCTCATAAATCGAGTATTCCGACATTAGGCGGACTGGCTATTTTTGCCGGTGTTGTATTTTCATACACTTTCTGGTCGGCCGGTCTTGATTATGAATCAACCCAGTACATTCTTGCTGCCATAGTGGTTTTGTTCTTTATCGGAATTAAAGATGATATCATTGAGTTGACTGCAGGCAAGAAATTCTATGGTCAACTGGTTGCTGCAGTGATTATTGTGATCTTCGGTAACATACGGGTGACTAATCTTTTCGGGGTTTTCGGGATTTATGAGATTCATTACGGAATCAGCATCATCTTCAGTTTGTTCGTAATTCTTACCATCATCAATGCCTTCAATCTGATTGACGGGGTAGATGGGCTTGCTGCTGGAATTGGTGCAATTGCCTCTTTTGCATTTGGATTTTGGTTCTATAATTACAACCAGATAGCCCTGTGCATTCTTTCTTTTTCATTGTTCAGTTCACTTTGCGCATTTCTGGTGTATAATTTTTCACCTGCCAATATTTTCATGGGGGATACCGGTTCATTGATTATTGGACTGATTCTTTCTGTTCTGGCCATTAATTTCATTCAACTCAGTTTCGCATCGCCTCCTTATGCGTTTCCGTTCAGGTCAAGTCCCGCCATGGCAATCGCCATTTTGATTATTCCACTGGTCGACACACTCCGGGTTTTCATTATCAGGATTTTAAAAGGGAAATCACCTTTCCTGGCCGATCGGAATCACCTGCATCACTTCTTGCTGGACATGGGGCTTTCGCACCGTTATGTTTCCCTGACTCTTTACACTACCAATATCGTATTCATTGTTACTGCATTGATTCTCAGAGACATATCCAGTCTTGTGCTTTTGTTGATTTTATTGATCATGGCATTGCTTATCAGTGTTTTGCCATTTATCATGAAGACTTATGTCAAGCCCAGTCAGATCAATATCCACATCAGATGATTTTTTAATCACCGTCGCATTGTAAGACCGGCAGGCATCTTATGGCATTTTTCGCTACTTTTGGACTACTTTTAAGTCTAACCAGCTTTAACAGTGAGATTTCCAATGAAATTCAAAAACAACTTGGCAACCGTTTTCATGGCGGTTTCGGTGATGCTGACTGCCTTCCAGTTTCGCGCTGTTGGTCAGGATCAGCCATCAGGTTCATTAGAATTTAACGACCCCATCGTTGAAGCTCTTGATAGCCTGGTAACCCTAAATAACGTTATCCGATATGCGAATGTGAATGGCAACGGCGCCGACGGAGTTACTTCAAGGCACGATTATCCGCGTTACAGCGATGCTATTTATGCTCAGCGAATGAGCGCCATCTCTTCTCCGATCCCCTTGACTTTTAACAATGAGGTCAAACGTTATATCGAAATGTACGCCTACCAGAAACGAGGACTCACCAGTCGCGTTATGGGATTGTCGGAGCTTTATTTTCCACTATTCGAAGAAGTGCTGGACAAGGAAGGACTTCCGCTGGAGTTTAAGTATCTTGCAATAGTTGAATCCGCTCTCAACCCAATCGCTGTTTCACGAATGGGAGCAACCGGTTTGTGGCAGTTTATGTACAATACCGGCAAGATGTATGATTTAAAAATCGACTCATACATTGATGAAAGAAGAGATCCCGTGAGTGCAACGTATGCAGCCTGCCGTTATTTCAAAGACATGTATGCTATTTACGGCGACTGGCTACTGGTGATAGCATCCTATAACTGCGGTCCCGGAAACGTTAATAAAGCCATTCGCAGATCAGGCGGCAAAACCAACTTCTGGGAAATTGCACGATATCTTCCTGCCGAAACCCGGGGCTATGTTCCTGCTTTCATCGCTGTTACTTACGTTATGAATTATGCCAATGAGCATGGGATTTTTGCTGTCAAACCCGCGTTTAATTATTTTGAAGTTGATACTATTGCTGTAGACAGAAAAGTTTCATTAAAGAAAATTGCTGATGCCGTCGGTTTACCAATGGATGTCATTTCATACCTGAATCCGGTCTACAAGCGTGGTATCATTCCTGAATCGAATCAACCATCTGTTTTACGATTGCCGGTCGCTAATATTGGTGCTTATCTGGCTGCCGAGCAATCCAGCTTTGAAGACGCTCCTCAGCCTTCTTCCACTGAAGTTCCGGTGCGACTGGCAAGCATGAATCAAAAGAATGAGCCCGCATTGGAGACTTCCGGTGCATTCAAAATGGAATCCAGGAGAGTGAAGAAGGTTTACACGGTTAAGTCCGGTGACAACCTGTCAACGATCGCCCGCAGGTTCAATTGTTCGGTAACAGAATTGAAAAAATGGAATAAACTGAGTACCGTTCATATCCGGAAAGGTCAGCGTCTCAGTTATTTTGCCAATGTTCAGGTCAAGGTTCCCGTTCCTGCTGAAGAAAAAACTACTATCGCCGCTACTGAAACGGAAAATTTGCAGCCGGAAGAAGCCAAATCAAATCAGTCGGTCACTAAAAATGAACCCGGAACTGCTAACCCGGAGTTTATATATCATCTCGTTCAAAAAGGAGATACTCTTTGGAATATCGCCAAGCGTTATGAAGGCACTACTGTTGAACAATTGATGGAGATCAATAAGATCACCAATATTAACAGTCTGGTACCCGGCACCAAAATCAAGGTGAAAGTAAATGGTTGAAATGTTTTTGAGATTTCCCCTTGTTTATCTTTCATTCATTTTTGTTTTATTCTCCTCGTGTGACCAGTCCTCAGTAAAACCTTCCGCATCAGGTAAAACCGGCGAACTGTTGATTGTCTGCGATTCTTTAATTCGTAAAAGCGACGCAATGCAGAGGCTGAATGATTCGCTGACTTTTTCTTTTCCCGGCATACCACAGCATGAACCCTATTTCAGAACAGTCAACATTGATCCTTCCGGTTTTCGTAACATTCTGCAGCATCACCGAAATGTTCTGATCGTAGAAAAAGGTCCTTTGCCCGATGGGAAGAAATTTTCACTTACTTTTAAAAATGATCTGTATGCCAAACCACAACTGGTGATGCATCTCAGAGCGGTTGACGATTCCGCACTTGATTCTGCAGTATCGGTGATGAGTGCTGCAGTCATAGATAAACTGAGCAGGGAGGAACTGAAACGCACCGTTTCAGCTTACACGGGAATGCGTGAAATGAAAGTCACCCGCGAGCTTAGCGAACTAACCGGTATCACCATACCACTTACTGATGACTATTTTATTGCAAGTAAGGAAGCTGATTATACATGGGTTCGCAGGGAAACAGTTCATATGAGTCAGGGATTTCAAATTTACCGTTTCCCCTATGTTTCAGATACTGTCTTCAGTGCACAGTCGGTAATCGGATTACGCGACAGTTTATCACAAAAGCATATTCCCGGACCAAGTGTAAACAGTTACATGACTACCGACAAAGTTTATCCGGTCAGTTACAGAAATACAACGATTAACGGTCAGTATGCTGTTGAAGTGAGGGGATTGTGGAGAACGGAAGGTGATTTTATGGGTGGACCGTTCATCACTTACCTGATTCATGATCAAGCAAAGGGGGCACTTATTTTTATCGATGCTTTCATATATGCCCCCCGGTTTAAAAAGAGAGAGTACGTGAAACAAATGGAAGCAATGGTGCACGCTTCAGTATTTTGATAATAACCGGTTTTCTGCTACATATCTTTTTTTTGCTCCCGAAGCATTTCCGGGAATCCCATTTTTCTTGATAGCGCATTTATTGCCATTGCTATCCTTTTTTCTTTTGTGGCATCTGTTTTAGCATTGTCGATCCACTTTGAAAAATAATTCCGGTGGGAGGGAGTTAAGCTGTAAAAATGCCCGCCTGCATCTGGATCATCTTCCAGACATGCGATCAGATCGGTGTTCAGCGGATATTCAGAATGATCCACTTCAAGTCGAAGCTGCACTTCATCACCAGTTTGCTTTTGGATGGCTTTTCGGATCTGTTGATTCAGTGGCATAATAAATTCACCGCTGCCATCGGGTAAGAGCGCTGTTATTAGGATGGGATGCCGGCTGACAGATCCTTTAACCCGGTAACTTTTTCTTCGTTCCGGGAAAAGCTGTTCTGAAAATTTGGAAGGAATCAATACATAATACCATCCGGATTTTTCTCCCATTTCAGTTCCGAACTTTTCAATCACGCATTTGAACTGAACAGCTTTCATTGATCCAATGATGATTTTACTTTCAGATATACAGAAGGCTACCGTCCATATTTTTTCGCAGCCTTTTTGAATGCCGCTGTCAGAGTGTGGTTATTCTGGAGCATGATGGTATGGCGTATTTCATCCTGGCCTTTCTCCTTCATCATCTCAGCTGTTGCCAGTACTTCATTTCGGTTCATCCCATCGAGGCATTGGGTCATGGCTATTAACGGAGCGAGAGATCTGAAAGAGTCCTTTTGGCTTTTGTTACAAGTTTTGTAAAATAAAGGGGGTAATTTGCCAAGTATGTATGATTCACTGTACTTCTGGGCACGGTTGTGATCACCGTTAAATTCAGAAGTAATCCATCTGGAAATGCATATTCCCAATTCAGCCGGTTCGGTAATGCTGTAATTCCTGTCAACATGGAAGTAAAGCGGGGCTTCCGTAAATTTCAGTAAGGTTTTTTCTGCTGATTTATAGCCCGGTTTGTTTTTCATTTTCAAAGCCTCCTTTTCGGCTAATGCTGCGATGTCCTGATCGGCCGATCTGAATCCCAGTTTGTAATAGAACCAGTATGCTCCGGTTTTAATTCCTTCTTCGTTGTCTTCTCCAAACTGATAAGGCGCCACAGTAAATTTTTTGACATTGAAAACGGCTTTATAAGCCTTCATGATTCCGGAAAAAAGCAGGTAATTCTCGCCGCCGCGGAAGGATTCAAATATGTTTACCCCGATTTCACATCTGAATCCAAAGATCCAACCACCTCCATAGCCAACAGGAACTCCGTTTTTATAGGCTACAAATCCTGTGTAATTTTCCAGCGGTAATCGTCTTTCCGGTTTCATGGTGAAAAGAAAAACCGAAAGACCTCTTCCTATCATCACTTCCGTGACTTTTTGTGCATAGGTCACAGGATCTGTTTCCCGCCCTCTTGCCAATAAAGCAGCCTTACCGGATCTGATGATTTTGGCTGATGTTTTATGATCCGGATGAATGAGCGAATAATTCTTATCATTAATATAATCCTGAACCTGTATGCTCCTGATAAGAAGAGAATTTTGCAGGAAAGGTTTTTCCGATTCTATAAAGTTCAGTGTCCTTGACAAGGTCGGTTGGCTGAGATTCACCTTCACACTAATTGATAGTTGCTCCCAGAACTGATCCTGTTGCTGCAAATCGGTGAAAACGGATTTTACTGATTGAGTAATCCATTTCAAAACCAGATGAGGTTGCTTTTTTTTTTCATCACCCGATTTGATCCTCATCCAGTCCAATGCATCGAATCTGTTATTGGTCAGTCCATCCATCTCAGAGCGAATGGCAAACAGAGAAAGTTGAGGGCCGATTTTTTCGATGGTTTCTGCATCCCACACCGGAGAGACATCTTTGCCTGCAGATTCAATGATCCATTGAGCTCCCGAAAGCGATGGCGGTACAGTTACAGTAGTATGGGCCATTCCGGTATCGTCAGTC
>Ga0315906_10006693_pt1 | contig 14210 bp, 22 predicted proteins | sample LakEriMetagenome_4_FD_203526 | JGI IMG/M metagenome (GOLD analysis project Ga0315906, IMG submission 203526) | Freshwater fungal communities from buoy surface, Lake Erie, Ohio, United States - Buoy 2 MA122 | ecosystem: Environmental > Aquatic > Freshwater > Lake > Lake biofilm | place: USA...
GGATTGCACGACGATGCTGCCAAAGTCAAAGCTGTTGCCTTTGGATGCCTTGGGCGGCGGTGGAGGCACGGCGCCGGGTATATTGTAACTCTGGGCGAAGGCGTCGAGGTCGGAGGGTTGTGGGTCGTCCATATTATTTCACGAAGTTCATGTTGATCCCGCCGGCGGGGTTGGCCTGCAGTTGGGCTGCGGGGGCGGTTGCTGGCACTCCGGTGTATGGTTGCTGATTCGCAGCCGGTTGCTGGGCGAGCGTCTGCGCGTTGACTCGCTCGCGTTGGGCGTTGTATTGGGTCTGATACATCCAACGCTTAAGGTCGTCGTCCATAATAGACTCTGCCGTCTGCACATAGGCTTGGCGCTTGCCGAGGGGCAAGGTGTCGAACTTATCGATGGTTTCTTGAGTGAAAAGGGGCTGCCCGTCGGTTTTTTTGTAATCCTTGAGCATGTCGAACTTGGCGTTGGCGCCGTCCGAAGCGATGCGGTTTTCTTCGGATTTTTGAATGTTGCTATTCACCATACCCATGGCGGTGTTGAAGGACGAGGTGAGGGAGTTTTGGAAGTTGGCTTGGCCTTGGGCTCGGATGTTGGTGGCGTTGTTGGCTCCTTGGGCATAAATCTCGGCGGAGCGGTCGGTGACGGCGGGGGCGTATTGCATGGGTTAGGCGGGGTTGAGGAGGTTGTGGGCGAGGGTGAGTGGGACGGTATCGAGGCAGGCTCCGCTGGCGGCGTGCCAATCGCGGGCGGCTTGGCGGAGGGCTTCGCGTTGGGCGTGGGCGAACCATTGCTGGTCGGTCCAGCCATTGGCGGTGAGCCAGGATTGGGCGGCGGCGGAATCGGTGATGCCGAGTCGGTGCCACATGCGGGTGCTGGCGGCGAAGATGTCTTCGGGCGTGGTGACGATGCCGAGCATTTGGGCAAGCTCGGAGACGAGGTGCCGGTCGGTGGCGATGGTGCGGTCGGCCTCGCTGGCGAGGTGGTGCTGGCGTTGGCCGTTGCTGGTCGGCAGGTCGTTGGCTAGGAGGGCGGTGAAATAGGCGGTGTGGATGTGCCGGGGGAGATCGCGGGTGGCGGGCGGCGGGGCCTGCTGGGCGTGACGGATGGCGGCGGCGGCGTCTTTGGCTTTTTGGTCGATGAGGTTGTGCTTGAGGGCTTGGAAATCCAATGCCGGTAGCACGGCCTCAATGGCGGACCAAGTGCGCTCTGGGTAGTAGATGCGGGAGATGGTGGCGAGGTGCTGGCGGGCTTCGGCGGTGGGGAGGAATCCATCGGCGGAGAGGGCGTCGAGCGTGGCGCGGATGTTGACGAGTGGGATGGTGTAGCTTTTGTAGTCCTCGCTGGCTGGGCCGTGAGCCACGGCGACATCGGCGTCATCGGTGCAGGTGCCATCGGCATACCATTCGGCGATGAGGCCGACGGGCTCGGCTCCGTAGCGGGCGCACTCGACGGCGCGGAGGGCTCCGAGGCTGCCTGCGCCAATGAGGCGGCAACCCTGCTCGATGGCAAAAAGGATCTCCTTGTGCCAGGGAGCGAGGCTTTGGTGGAAGAATCCGTCGAGGAGGATGAGGGTGTCTGGCCCTTCGAGCGCGGCGGCGGCGATGTCGCTTTGCTGGGCCGGGGGCCGGAGGTCGGCATCGGCTGGGATATTGCTGGGGCGTGTGGGGCCGAAGAAGATTTTCATGGGTTTAGCCTCCGGCGAATGCGGTCATGATGGTCACGGTATCGTTTTCGGAGAGGGAGGTCTTCATGCCATCGAGGTAGCGGATGTCGTCGTCGTTTCGGAAAACTATGTAAAAGCGTGGGATTTTCCCCTCGGAGTAAACGGCGGCGTGGTAGGCTGGGAAAATTTTTGCCAAGTGATCCATGAGTTCCTCCATGGATTTCGCAGGGGAAATGATCTCGCGGAGGCCGTCGGTGAAGCGGGTGTGGAAGTCAGCAACTTTGAGTGTCATTTGGATGCGAGGTTTTCGATTTCTTGGGCGACCAGACCGAGGACTTTCCAATGCTCTAAGTCGTAGGGTTCGGGAAAAGGCAGGGCCGTGCGGATAAATTTCCCGTCTCGAAACAAAATTCGCACATCGCACGGCGACAAATGCTCAATGCCGTCGATGCGGTAATGGTAAGTCGTTTCATGGGTGGGCGGGTAGGCGATGAGCTGTGGTGTCATTTGGAAAGAGCGCGGGGGCCGGGTTGGGCGTAGTCGAAGGTGTAGCCTTCGAGGGTCGGCACGATGACTCGCACGACGGAGCAGGGATAGGGGTGGTCAAATTCGTAAACCAGCGGCTCGGGGATGTCGGCGGCTTCGAGCATGGAGAGGAGGGTGTCTATGTCGGCCTCAAAGGTCTCGCCGGAGCGGTCGGGGTGGGCGTTCGCGCTGGTGGTGGCGTGCTTGTAGAGGCGGGCAAGGACCGCAGCGGAGTCTGTGGATTTGACCTTCTCGTGGAGGTGGTGAAAGAAGTCGTCACGGCTTCCGGCGATCCAGACGGCGCGGGCTTGGATGGTCTCGGTGATGGCGCGGGCTTGAGCGATGGCGGGGTCAAGGTGGGCGGCGTAGCCTTTGTTGACTCCGAAGCCCTTGTCGCAGTCGATGAGGTAGCAAATGTAGGCGGGCACGCCGATGTCGCTGGTGACATCGATGAGGACCGGTGTGACATCGGCCTCGCGCAAGGTGCGGACGAGGCGTGAGACGGTGGGGTCGGTGATGGTGTCGAGATCGACGCGGGGAAAATCCTGCAAGCGGCGCTGGGCGATGCCGGTGCAATCCCGCTCGATGCACTCGTAGAGGCCACCGGCGACGGCTTCGGCGTAGGTATTGCCGGAGGAAAGGCCGTTGGAGGTGTAAGCAAAAGGCATGCTGTTCAGCGGAGCGGGGTCGGGGCGGGCGATGAGTCGCACGGTGTCAGTGGGCACCATGCGGGGCGCTCCGCTGCGGAGACCCAAAACCTCGGTCCAGGGCATGACGGCATAGGAGTGGAAGACCGCGCCTTTGATCATGGGCAGGCGGGTCTCGGCGAGGTCGCCGAGTTGTGCGGCGGAGGCCAGGGTGTGTGGCGGGCGGCTGGTCTCACCGACATGGCGCTCGAAGCCCTCCATCATGGCCGAGCATTTGGCGGCTTCGATGGTGGCTCCTTTACCGGAATCCACGGCCAGAACGATGGCGTCGGGCCGCATGCACTGAGCCACACAAATGCCGATGCGGTCGAGCCCGGTGATCTCGGCGAGGCGGGTAATGCCTGCGGTGTGGAAATGCGGGCGCATGCGCTCCAGAGTTTCTTCTGGCGTGCAGGCGCGTTGGGCTCCTTCGAGCCGGATTTTCTCTGTTAGTTCCAAGACCATTCGAGTGTGCGGAGTGTGAGGCGGGCGGCGAGGCGGCGGAGGGGTGTGGTGAGGCGGGCGGCGAGGGCTTGGCCGTGCTGGCAGTAGAGTCGGATCGTGCGGTCGCTGGCATGGCGGAGCATGGCGCGGCGGTATTCCTTCCACCGGGTGGTAGCCGTGCCGAAGGCGGCGCGGGCGATCCAGCAGGCAGCGGCGGCGGCTCCGACGACGGCGCTGGCTCCCATGGCGGCTCCCTGGAGGCCCATGTTAGCGGCATTTTCGCTGGCCTTGGCTCCCATGTAGGCGCTTTGGAGGGCGGCGTTGTTGTTTTGCACGGTGTTGCGGCGGGATTCAAGCATGTTGGCGTTAAATGAATTTGTGCTTGTAACTGTATTAAGGGCTGTTCCGTAGGCTTGGCCGAGCATTCCGCCCGCTTGGCCACTTAGCCCTTGCCCGAAGGAGGCTCCGGGGGCAAAGGCCCTCTGGTAGGGGTCGTAGTTCATTCGCTGGTTGGCGACATTGAGGGCGGTCTGATTCGTGTCGGCCATGACAGCGCCTGCAAAGGTGCGGCGTTGCGCTTCGCGCTGGCTGGCGTAGGCGTCACGGTTGAGGACTTCTGCGGCAAGGGCAGCGTTGCCGACGCCGAGGCCACGGGCGGACATTCCGGCGCGGGCAGCTTGGGTGGCGGCGCGTTCTTGCTCGGGGGTGAGGCTGCGGCCAAGCTGGAGATCGGCAAGGGCGGAGGCGTTAAGTTGCTTCGAGATTGCGTTGTTGCGAGGGTCCACCGCATCCAGTCCGGCTTTGGCCTCGCGGTAGCTCTCGTTGTCGAGATTGGCTGAGACTTTAGCAATCGTGCCTAGCTGGAGCTTTTCAAACTCGGGATAGGCCGACTTGAGTTGGTCGATCTGGTCTTGACCGATGAGGCGCGAGTTCTCCCGCGCTGCCGCAAACATTTTCTCATAGTCCAGCGGCTCGGCGGCCTTGGGCACCGGCTGCATCTTTGGTTTTTTAGGTCCTTTGCCACCCATTACGCTACCCCCCTTTCGTGAGCTACGGACGACACGGAGGTCGTCCCTCCAAGACCAACGCGGCGGGCGAGTTTGTGCCAGAGGTAGGCGTGGGGCTCGAAGGAGTTGCGGCGGTGCCAGATGGCCCACTCTTGCGGGCGGGTGGCGACGCGCATGAATTCGCGGACGGGGTTCGCGTGGTTGGTCGCGGCGGCGAGTTCGACGAACCAGGCATTGGGGGGGAGGTCGTAGGTCATAGTGTTAGTGTCTGGGGAGTAGTGGACTTCGTGGGCGAGGAGAAAGACCTCGGGGGTGTTGAAAACGAGGCCGTGGCCCATGTGCCAGCCGAGGAGGCATTCAAAAGGTTCTGTGGTGTGTTCGTCATGCCAGTTGCGGGCGCGTTCCCAGGGGAGCATTAGGGGGCTAATTCGGTGACGGTCATGGTGCTGATGGTGCGGAAAGAATAGTCTCCAGTATTTGTATCGTATTCTGATCTATTTATGTATCCTATTGCCGCTGAATAAACTCTTGCTTGTATTTTATACGAAACTGTTGATGTGGAACCTGGCGAGGTATCAATAAAATCCAAATTAACGGGTTGAATGGTGTGTGCTCCGCTATATCCACCGTTACTTGTTGCTACAAGTCGATCTCCTGAAGAAGTCCCAACTCCTATGGCTGTGCTTCCACGCAAGATTCTAAATGCAATCCCATGGTTGCCATTGTTAGTGGTGCACGAAATGTTGGCTTGAATGCGAACTGCCCCAGAAGATGAAGCAATCCTTCTTGTTAATGTGATAGAAAGGCTTGAAACATCAACCCAATCGGATGCGCCGGTGTTGATATCCTGGGTGTTTGTTTTAACGGCTTGAACAACTTGGATGGGAAAATTTGACGGCAAAGCTAAACTGGCGAGGCCGAGGGTGCCAAAGCCCAAAGCTGTTCCACTGCGGCGGAGGACATGACCGTCGGTGGAGGCCGAGAGGTCGGTTGGGTTAGTGGTGCTATTTGTCGGATTTCCGATTACCGACAAGGCGGCGGAATCGCGGAGGATGGTCGAGGTGACGGATTTGTCGGCCAGCTTGGTCGTGGTGACGGATTTGTCGGCCAGCTTGGTCGTGGTGACATTCGCGTCTGCGATTTTGGCCGTGGTGATCGCTGAGTTGGAAATATCCTCAGTGGCGATGGCCGCGATAATTACGCTCGGCGTTTGAGCCAAATTCAAGATGGCCGGGGTAACGGTCTGGCCGGAGGTGAATCCTGTAGGGTGGTTGTAGCCTTTGGTGACGGTGATGGTAGCCATGGGTTAGGAGACGGTGCGGGTTTCGGTGTGCGGGAGTCTGCCCGTGGCGGCCTCGGCGGCGACGGAACGGATTTCCGGCCGACCGGTGGTGCTGGTGAATGTCAGCTCCAGGGCATGGGCTTTTGTGCGGATGGGAAATTTAAGTGAGTAATCCTCCGGGGTTCCGGTGGAGTTCGAGAGGGTGGCGACTTGGAAGGTGGAGTCGGGGTTAATGATGACGGCGGATGCGGATAGGGATGAGGACTCGGGAAGGACGACATCGGCGAGGCTGCGGAGGAACCGCTTGGAGTGCGGGGTGCCGAAGTTATAGCGGCGCGTCCGGATGGTGGCTTCGACAGGCGTGGTGCCTGCGCCAGCTTGAGCGGCTTCGTCTCCGGCTTCGATTTCATCCAAGAGAAAAAGGGAACCAGCGCGGTTGGTGATGAAGACGCGGCGGGTAGTGCCGTAGGTGGCTACCAGGAAATTATCGACGCCGAAACCATAAATGTCGCGGGTTTCCCAAGACTCGTTAAGAGAGTTGTAAATGAAAACGGTATTGTTGGTAGTGGTCTGTGCACCGGAATTGTCGGTGGGACAGGCGATGAGGTAGCGGTTGTCGAACCACAGTCCGACAGAGTTCTTCGCCAGCTCCGCATTTAAGTTTGCGAATTGGTCGGCGATGGGGTCGGAGAGAGGTTTGGTGTCGCCGCGAAGTTTGAGGTCGAGCTTGGTGTCCAACCGATAGATGCCGGAGTCGGAGAGGAAATAAACGAAGTTGCCTGCCGTGACGATGGAGCGGCGGGCGGAGCAACCCACTTCGTCGGTGAGGAGGGTGAGCTTGGAAATCAAGGTCGCGCCGGTATCAACGATATCGAATGATTGATTGATTTCGGCCAGATAGATGGACCGGCGCATGAAGACGAGGGCGCTGCCTTCGACCCATGGGTGGACGGCTACGAGGTAGTCGTTGCTGCCTTGGTTGGCTCGGAAGTTTTGCCAGAAGGGGTCGTAATTGTTCGGGTCCAGAACATCGGAAAGCGAAACCGAGTCGCGACCATCAGGGATGACGAGGCGGTTATTGATGTAGCTTGCCCACCCGACCGAGCGCATGGTGCGATAGGTGGGACCGGCAGAGGGGATTCCTGCGGGGGATTTGACAAAATTCGTGGTGGGCAGGCCGTCCCAATAGATCGGTGGTTTTACACGGCGGACGGTGCGCCCAGAGATGGCGGTGTCGTTGGCTGTGCCCGCTGGCACGGCAATGGTGAATGAATTGCCAGTAGTGCTAAGGATGTCAAATTCGTGGCCGTTGAATGCGGCGGTGGGAGACCCTTCCAACCGGATTCGCTGTCCGGAGGTGTAGCCGTGGCCCGTGCAGTTCACGGTGGCGGTGGTGGTGGAAACGGTAATGCCGCCAGCAGTGAGGTTTTTCTCCTCCCAGCCTGGGATCGTCGGATCGGCCTCGCAGAAAAGGTAGAGGCGGTCGTAGGCTTGCAGCATCGTGACGGTATCGTTAGCCTCAATGCTGCTGCCGTCTGGAAATGTTAACTCGCCGGGGAGAATGGAAATGACGATGGGAGATTCGTCTTCGTAGGAAATCGGTTCGCCGGTATCAGTGGAAAGGTATCCATCGCTCCAGACGCCGGAGGTGAAATCACCTTGGGCGAGGACTGGGAATGCACGGTCGGAACCGGCGATGACAAGAACCTCCATGGAATTCACTCCGTCTGGCGAGCGCATCACGGCTGAGGTGAAAATTCCACCGGCATAGGCCGAGCGGACGACGGGCTCGTTCGGCGCGGAGTTAAGAACAAACGGAAGGGAGAGCGGGGTGCCAGCAGGCGAGATGTTTTCAGCGAGGCGCTTGGCACCTTTGCGAACCTTGGCAACGCCTCGGTCGAAGCGCATATTCACCGAGTCTTGCAAAACCCCAGGCGGAAGATTGACCGGATTGAGTCGGCTGGCAAAGCCGATAAATCCAAAGTCGCCATCAATAGCTATGGGGGAGTCCAGCGACATTATGTTGCGATAATGCCAATCGTGCGCAGCCGGGAAAGAATGGCCTCTTGTTTAGCTGCCAGCTCTACGCAGAATTCTAAAAGTTGGTTTACTGTTGGCGAGGTTGCATCAACTGTTACTGATCCATTTGCCGTTGGCAGTGAACCGGTGGAAGTGGTAACATCAAGACTCGTAATTGCGGTTGGTTGCACAACCGGCGTGGCGTTCCAGAATCCGAGCTTTTGCGTTATGGCGGTGCCTATCTTGGTGCCGGTGGAGGTTCCAGCAGCCACATTGTTGCCTTCGCCCAAAGTCAAACCAGCGCAATTTACAGGTCCGCAAGTTAAGGTTCCGCTGGAAAGATTAAGCGGAGTGCTTCCGGAGCCAGAAGCGATCAGTCCAACTTCCTGCAAACTATCGAGGAGATCGGCGGTGAGGGCGGGTTGATCGACCGGCGTGGCGTTCCAGAATCCGAGCTTTTGAGTAGCGTCGGTGCCAAGCTTGGTGCCGGTGGTGGCGTCAAGGGCAAAGTTGGTGGCGGCGGGGACGGTGACGGTGTTGCTGACCGTGCGAAGGCAGTCGCTTTTCAGGACGCCGGAGGTGATGCGCTTGGTGACGCCGTTGTCGCTGATGGGCAAAAAGTCTGAATCGTCCGGCAGCGTGGAGAGGAGAGTGAGTTGGTCGATGGTTTTTGCCATGGTCTACTTTCTATTGTGCGGGGGCTTGTCAAGGAGGGCGCGGATGGCCGGGGTGGAGAGGCGGCGGCGGTTGTTCGTGCTAAAAAGGTCGCGGATGCCGGAGGCGGTTTTGTTTGGGTGGGCGAGGATTTTCTCGCGGACTCGCGGCAGGAGGTCGTCGGGGATGCCGGGCACGCTGGCGGCGGCGGGGGAGGATTTGGTTCCGGCGGGGCGCTGGCGGTAGCCGGTCTGGTAGAGGAGTTGGCGGCTGCCGGGGGTCCAGCACGGGAAGTTTTGTTTCTCGACTTGGCCATCTCGGATAGCGGCGGCAAGGATTTTTGGGACTTCGGAGATTTCGCAATCGAGGTCGGAGGCGATTTCGTCGGGGGTGCTCCAGCCTTCGGGGAGGCTGTTGGTGCGCTTGGCGAGGGATTTCCAGCTCATAGGTAGATGGGGGAGGTCATGGTCCTGCCGCGCTTTTTATCGAGGAGGAAGTAGGTCTGTGTGGGGGGCTCGAAGGAGGCTTTGATCGAGAGGGCGTAGGCGTTGTAGCCGATGAGGCTGCCGTTGCAGAGCCAGTGCCGGGATTGTTGGTATTGGTGCCAGTGCCCGAAGAGATCAAGGTCGGCTCGGTTCGGCGATTTATTCCATGAGGCGATGGCCTTTTCTGTCGGGATGGTAAGGCCCCCGATGCCGCCTTGAAATTTGAGCCCGTCGCCGTGGTGGAAGCGCAGGCGGCGGTCGAAGACCGTCATGAAATTGAAATAGCTGTCGGCGATCTGAAATTCGATTTGCTGGTCGTCGGCGAAGCGGCCTTCGAGGATTCGGTAAAGCAGCCACTCGTAGCTGTGGGCGGCTCCGGTGGCGTGGCGGGGCTTGACGGTGGTGCGTCCGTGGTTCCCGTAAGAGGTCGGGATCAGGATGCGTTTGAAGTGGGGCTTGAGCGTGGCGAGGCCGTCTGCGAGGCGGTCTTGCAGCCAGAGGATGACTTGCGTGGGCGTCTTGCTGTTCGACTCGGCGAGTTCTTCGTGAATCATGCCGGTCATCAAGTCGCCGCCGAGCCAGAGGATGAGGTCGTCGATCTTGGCCCCGTGGCGTTCGATCTCGGTGAGGCGGGCGATGGTGGAGAAAAATTTCTCGATGCGGGTCTTGGCGATGGGGAGGCGGTATTCGTTGAGGCCGTTGACGCTGGCGGATTCGACCGTTTCCTCGACATGCCAATCGCTGGCGAGCGCGATGGCGACGGCTTCGGCTTTGTCGCTCATCGAGACGGAGAGCGGCTGCGGGCGAATGCGGGTCTTGCCGAGGCTCAGCGCGATGCCGAGTTGCTTTTCCAGCGACTCGACGCTGGCTTGGTATTGCGCGAGCTTGGCTTTGAGGCTGTCCACCTCGGTCTTGTGGGCTTTGTCCGCTTGCTCGCGGGCGATGCTGCTCCAGGATGTTTTCATTCTTCTTCCTCCTCGTCTTCGTCTGGCTCGTAGGGCCAGAGGATGTCTTCGGCCTCGCGGGTGATGGCGCGGGCGGCGTAGTCGTTTCCAAATTTGAAATCCATGAAGAAGGTCTCGCCGCCGTCCTCCCAAGAGACCAAAGCGATGCCGACATCGAAATGCTCGGCGAGCAGGTCGCGGGCTTGGAGCATGACGGCCTCGCGGTCTTTCGGTGGGGAGGTTTTGGGTTTGCGGAGACGGCTCATGCGTTGCCCTCCTCGACGAGTAGGTAGGGGATGGTTTTCTGATTGGCGCGGTCCATCTCGGAATAGACGAGGGCGACGAATGCGCTCCATTGGGATGGGTGGATCGTCTGACAGCCGAGCGAACTCGTAGTGTTGTAGCCGCCTTTGTGCAGGTTGATGGCGGTTCCCATGCTGTCGCCTTCGCCGTCGCGGGTCACGGGGAGTTGTTCGCCGGGCGTGGCGGGGCGGAGGGCGGGGTAGCCGCCGCCGGGCTTGGAGAGGCCGTGCTTGCCTTTGCGGTAGCGGTGCACGCCGGGTTTCAAAACGGCGATGCCTTTGCGTTTTACGCTGGGGTCGGTGTTGGCGTTGAAGGTCGCGTAGGCGTTGGGCGATACGAGAAAGATGGCGTCGTCGTAGATGCCTCGGTCGTTCTCGCCGCGCTTGCCCATGGTGTCTCGGTAGTAGCCTCGGATGCCCACAAGAGCGACCTCATCGGCCACGCGAGCTTTTTGCAGCAGGGCTTGCGTTTTGGATTTGGCTTGTTGTGGGCGGCTCGGGGGGAGCATGGGGAGTTAGCTCACTTGTCTTTGAGCGCGGGGATTTCTGGGAGCTGGTAGGTGAACCTGCCGTAGTCGGTTTCAAGGGAGACGCCCAGCGTGGTGCAGCCGGTGAGGAACGAGATCGTCAGGAAGATGTAGCCGAGGAGCAGGGCGCTTGCGGCGACTTGGGCGGGGCTGGTCATTTCTTCTCGTTGCGGAAAACCTCGATGAGGCCGATGACTCCCGCCACGGCGGACGCGATGGCTTCCCAATGTTGGGGAGAGAGGCTTAATCCGGCGAGGCCGCCGAGGACGGCGAGGCCGCGAAAAGTTGAGGGCTGTTTGAGGTGGGAGAGGATTTTATTCATGGGGGTGCTTTTTGTTTCTGAGGATGGCGTAGAGTGAGGCGAGGCCGACGAGGCAGCCGATGACGAGCGATGCGATGCGCAGCCAGGCTTCGAGCTCTGGGAGCATGGAAACGGTAAGCCCTGTTGCGGTGGCGAGGAGGCCGGTGAAGCTGGCTGTGGCTTGGTGGGTGTCCATTGTTAGCTCAACGCGGCGGCGAGTTGGGCTCCGGTGGTGGCGACGGTGCTGCACTGCGCCAAACGGGTTGTCTCGAGCAGATCCGTCTTGCCTTTGATCGCGGTGATGTCGCTGTTTGCTGGCGCGGTGTAGGCGCTGCCTGCAAGGCGTGTGCTTACTGCGGCATCCACTCGGGCCAGTTCGGTTGCGAGTTCGGTGCGGACTGCCGTGGCCACCGTGCTGGCGCTCGGGGCGTTGCCTGCGCCGGAGATTGGCGCATCGATGCGGGCGAGTTCGGTGGATAGCTCTACGCGGACTTCGTCGGCGATGGCGGCTGCGGTGGGGACGGTAGGGGCGTTGGTGAGGGTGTTGACGGTTGCCAGCGTGCCGCTTGGGGCGAGGCGGGAACTTATGGCGGCGTCGATGCGCCCGGTAACGGTGTTTGTGAGGCCAACATCGGCAAGGGCTGTGTCCGCTTCGGCGTTGACTTGCGCAGCGGTGAGCGTGCTGGTGGCGACTTCGGCGGTGCCGTCCCACACGATGCTGCCGCTGCCGACATTGGCTCCGGCGGCGAGGAAGGCGACTTGGTAGGTGCCAGCCGTGCCGGTCATGTTGCCGCTGTAGAATCCCGTGCTGCCGGTTTCGGGGCAGGAGATGGCAGAGCCTACGGCGGCTCCGGCTTGGTAGCGTTGAGCGGTGACGGTGAGGCCCGATTTTGCGAGCGCGATATTAAGTTCGTTGGCCATGGTTTTAGGAGTTTAGGATTGTGAGTGTTTCAGTGAGCGTTGCCTCAAATGTGTGCGGTGCGGCAGGCCAGTTGCTGGCGGCAGGGGTGAGGCCGAGGGCGATCATGCCGTCGAGCCAGGCTTGGACTGCGACGAGCTTGGGCGAGGATTTCGCGGAGGCGTCGAGGCGTAGTTTTTGGTAGAGGAGCGTTGTGCTGCGGTTGCCACCGTAGCCTTGGGAGTCGGTCCATTCTTCGGCTGTGTAGGTGGGAGCGGATGGCGTGACCCACTCGCCGTCTTGCCAGATCGACTCCTCGCTTGGCTTTGGCGGTGCAGTTTGCCATTGCTCGGCTTTGGGGTTTCCTGCTGCAATGAGTGCGGCGATGTAGCTTTCGGGGAGTTCGCGCAGTTCGTTGGTGGTGGTGTTAATGTAGAGGCTCATGGGTAGATGCGAGGATGGTTGGCAACTGTTGCGCCGTTGTTGTTGGTGATGGTAAGACCGCCTTTGGCGTCAATGAGGTCGCGGACGAGGGGGGCGTAAAAGACAAGGCTCTGCGGTCGCACTTTGTCGCAGGTCATGCCTTTGGCGAGGGAGGCGATTTCGGCGGCAGTGAGCGCGGCGTTCCAGATGCCGACTTCTGCGATTTGACCCCCCATAAAACTAGTTCCTGAGGGAAATGTTGAAAATCTTTGAGCGCCGATAGAGGTTTGGGTTAGTCCAGTTGTTGCTAAGTTTGTCGTGTCTGTAACAACCCCTCCTGCATTCAGATAAACAGACCTGCTTGCACTCGATGAAAGAACCCCGCAGGCATGAGCCCAAGTGTTTGAGCTAAACGAGGTTGCACTATTCGCAGCCGCATTTGATGCCCCCGCAGCAGAAAAAAAAGAAACAGGATCTCCACCTAAGTCTCCCCTAAACAATAGAGCGTGCCGATCTGTTGCGGTGGTCGAATTTAAACAAATCAAACCATACGCAGTTGTGATTGTTGCAGGGCGAAACCAGCAGGCCATTGTTAACGGTGCGACTGTTGCTGGTGCTGATGCTACAGAAAGAAACTGACTGCTCGCTGCCGTGAAATCGTAAGCCATTACGCCGCGCTCCTGATTTCGACGGCGATCAGCTCGGCATCGCCTGTCATGGTGTCGTTAGTAGCATCGCTGCCGACGCGGGAAATTCGCAGGCGGTAAGGCTCACCGACTGCCACGCTGTCGATGGTGGAGAGCGAAATGCTGGTCGTGGTGGGATTGCCGCTTGTGCCGTTTGCCGTTCCATTTTCTTCGGCTGCGGTGTCGAACGAGTCGGCATCGAGGTCGGTGTTGCCACGCTCCAATGCTACGCGCCAGCGGACATTGCCGGTGGTGGCGGTGGTCGCCATCCAAGTAATGCGGACGCTAAGACCGCTGGCGAGGTCAGCGGCCTCTGGGACGATCGACGGGAAGATCGCGCTCTCGATGGTGGCATCGTCAAAATCGAGGACGGCAACCGAGTTGCGCGTGTCGAGAGTGGCAAACAGAGTCGCTGGCGGCGAGCTATGGCGCGGGGTGAATGCCGCGAGAGTTTTTGTCCCGGATGCACCGGAGAGGATGGGTGTGGCGATCATGGTTTAGCTGTAGGTGAGAGATTGTTTGTTCGACCACGCGCCGACTGCGGATTGCTCGCTGGTGACATCCCCGGAGGCGTTGGTGGTGATTTTGTAAATGGTCCAGTCGGTGGAGTCTTCGGCGGGGCCGGAGGCTGGGTAATCGGTCCAGGCGAGGCGGCCGAGGTAGAGGTCGTCGCCGTCGGCGGCGTGGAGGAGCTGGTAGTCGCTGGGGTCGCGGGGGCGGGCGAGGCGGAAAACTTCGTTGGTGTGGTCTTTGCTGTAAAGTCGGCGGTCGGCGAGGTTGATGGCGAGGCTCCCCTGGGCCACTTGCGCGGCGGTAGGGACTCGGCCGGGAACCGTGGTGCGAAGGAGCTTGAGGACCGTGGCCATGAAGAGTTTTAAGTTTTAAGGATTAAGTTTTAAGCAGTGGCCCCGTGGAGCGGCGGGCGGGTTGGAACCGCACCGCCGCTTTGGGGGAAGGGAGCTACTAGAAGCTGCCGCCGTCGATCTCGGTCTCCAACGCGCTAACGCGGGAGGTGAGAGCTGTGGCTGCGGATTCGATGGTGCCTGCGCGGGACTCGAGGGCGTCGATGTCGCCTTCGTTGGTCGTCACACGGCCAGCCAGCGTGGTCGCTGCGGACTCGATGGCGTTGATGTCCGACTCGGCTGTGGTGACACGACCGGAGAGGGTCGTTGCGGCGCTCTCGATGGTGCCTGCACGGCTCTCAAGGGCGTCGATGTCGCCTTCGGCTGTGGTGACGCGGCCCGCGAGGGTCGAGGCGGCACCTTCGATGCTGGTGGCGCGGCTCTCAAGGGCGTCGATGTCGCTCTCTGCGGTGTCGAGGCGTCCGTCGAGGGCGCTGTCGGCGGCTTCGAGTGTCGCTACGGCCGAGC
>Ga0315906_10006694_pt1 | contig 14210 bp, 11 predicted proteins | sample LakEriMetagenome_4_FD_203526 | JGI IMG/M metagenome (GOLD analysis project Ga0315906, IMG submission 203526) | Freshwater fungal communities from buoy surface, Lake Erie, Ohio, United States - Buoy 2 MA122 | ecosystem: Environmental > Aquatic > Freshwater > Lake > Lake biofilm | place: USA...
CCACTCGGGACCGAGTCGCAGCAGGAGGATGCCTGCGATGATTTCGAGAAGCCCCACCACCGCGAGGGGTTTTCTGGCCGGGGAACCGCCCATCCAACGCGTCAGAAGCACGACCAGCAATCCTACCGAGGAAGCCCAGAGCCGATGGGTGTGTTCGTCGAACACCCCGCCGTGAAACCACTGGTTCACCGGCAGGGCGAACATGTTGTAGCCGAAGCTGGTGGGCCAGTCGGGCACCGCCATCCCGACCCCCTTGCTCGTGACGAGCCCGCCCATGCACACCAATCCCAGCGTGGCCAGGGCGGTCAGCAGGGCGAACGGGAATCGATACCGGTCGGTGTTCATGAAAAAACCGGGATCCCGTCACTAGGATCCCGGCTTGAAAGCGTCGGATCAGCTCTTCACTTCGAAGGAGAAGTCCACAGTGGCCTTGCCCCCCTTGACCTCGATCTCCTGGACCTGCGTCCCCGCCTTCTGGTGGAAGGCCTCGATCGTGTACTTCCCGTCCGGGATGTCGCCCTTGATCGAGACGGCACCCGACTCGTCGGTCACCACGAAGAACGGATTCTCCATCACGTTCACGTAGGCGATCATCCAGGGATGGACATTGCAGGCAAAGCGCACTCCCAGCTCGGCCTTGTCGAACGACTTCTCATTCACCTGCCCCTGTGACGCCTGGGCGAAGTTGAACCCTTTGTTGACCTTCGGGGTCGCGTTGACGTTGTGCATGAACGGGTCGGAGTTCTTGACGTCGAACTTCTGCCCCACCATGACGGCTGCCACATACGGGTAGTACATGCAGCCCTTCTGATCGATCTCAGGCTTCGCGGTCGGAGCCGGGAAGGTCTTACCCTCCAGACCCTTCTTGATGTAGACGACCGTATTGGCGAGCGCGCCATTGGCCCCCACCACGTAGACCCTGCTCTTCGCCTCACCCACTGCCACTTTGCCACAGTTGGCATCAGCCTTGACCGCAGCAATCACCGCAGCAGGCGGAGGGGTGCCCTTGAGGGTTACTTTACCGTTAATCTCAGCCGCAGACAAAGGGAGGGCAGCGGCAATGACCGTGGCAGCGACAGGGACCAGAGTTTTCATGATAATGAGAGAAGTTTGTCTTTCTAAGACAGGGGCAAATTAAACAGGTTCGTTAATGGGTCAAGCTCTTCGTGAAATCTTTCACAAGGCTGCTGGAGTGGACGTTCTGCAGGCCCGGATCTTCAGGTGGATTGGGTGGCGGCTGCCGGGGGCGAATCCCGCCGGAAGAGCTGACGGATGATGTCCTCGACCGGAACCTCCTCGACGCTGAAGTCCTGTACGGGGTAGGCGTCCAGCAGGGCTTTGACGGAGGGGATGACCCGATCCCGGGGAACCTTGAGCTTGAGGGACGCGGGGGTCTGCTCCACGACCTCCCCAAACCGGGAAGGGTCCACCGTTCCGACCGGCGTCGGGTCATGACGGAGGGTGACGATCTTGTGTCCCGCAAACCGCCCCAGGATTTCCTCGAGTCGGCCGTCGAAGAACACGGTCCCCTTGTCGATGATGATCACCCGCTCACAGAGTTCCTGGATGTCGGCCATGTAGTGGCTCGTCAGCAGAATGGTCGTCCGGCGGGTCTGGTTGTGACGCTTCAGGAACTCGCGCACGACCTGAGACGACACGACATCCAGCCCAATGGTGGGTTCGTCGAGGAAGAGAATCCGGGGTTCATGCAGGAGGGCGGCGATGAGCTCGCACTTCATCCGTTCCCCGAGTGACAGTTCCCGGACGGCGGTCGACAGCTTGTCCCGGACTCCTAGCAGCTCGGACAGCTCGTCGATGGTCCTGCGGAATCGCGATTCCTGCAGGCCATAGATGCGCCCATTGAGCTCCAGCGATTCCCGTGCGGGAAGATCCCACCAGAGCTGGTTCTTCTGTCCCAACAGGAGGGCAAACTGCCTGCGGTAGCCATCTTCCCGATGCCACGGGACATGCCCCAGGACGCTGGCGCTCCCACGGGTCGGATACAGGAGACCCGAGAGCATCTTGAGGGTCGTGGTCTTGCCGGCTCCGTTGGGCCCGAGGAACCCGACGAACTCCCCTTCCTCGATCCGGAAGCTCACGTCCCGGACCGCGACCACGGTCTCTGTTTCCCGGCGGAACAGACCCCGGATTGCACCTCCTAGACCCGGAGCCTTCTTGGCGCTGCGGAATTCCTTGGTGAGTCCATGGACGTCGATGGCCGGCACGGAGGGATCGTGACGGGATTGGGCCTGGGAACCAAGCACCACCACCGCTTGGCCTCCGGGGGCTGGGCATCAATGGGTCGCGCGGGAATTTCGAATTGCGACAGGTCCATGGCTAGTTTTCCCTCACCGGCTCATGATCCGAAACGCCACGATCGCCCTTCTGTTCGGCCTGATGCTGGGGTGCGCCCATTCCCGGGACAAGGCCACTCAGGCCACTCTCAGGGGATCCGTGACGTTCCGGGGCGCGCTGCCCGCCGACTCGACCCTCCGGATCCACCTGATCGAGACGATCCCCACCCCGGCCTCGACCAACATCCTGGCCGTAGACCAGATCAACTTCGAGGGGGGATCCCCCGTGGCGTTTTCCATCCGCTACAATGCAGCCCGTATACGATCCGAAAACAGCTACACGCTGATCGCGAAGGCCTCCCGCGAGGCCGACGGGATGTTGATCATGAAGAGCGACGCCCTCCGCGTCCTGACCCCAGGGAGCCCGACCAATGGGATCGTACTCGTCCTAGCCCCCGCGAAGTAGACCGCCGAACCCACCCTGGGTCACTCGTCGCCAGCCTCCTGTCCCACCGACCATGTTCGACTCCACGGCCGCCATTGCCCGCCACGTCGCCGGAATTCCGCGATCCGGCATCCGCGATTTCTTCGACATCGTCCAGAACACCCCCGGCGTGATCTCCCTCGGCGTGGGGGAACCCGACTTCGCGACCCCGTGGAACATCCGGGAGGCAGCGATCTACGCCCTCGAGCGCGGCCGCACCCAGTACACCTCCAATCTGGGCCTGCTCCGGCTCCGGGAATCCATCAGCGCGTACGTCGCCAAGAATTTCGGGGTCCAATACGACCCCAAGAACCAGATCCTGGTGACGGTCGGGGTCAGCGAGGCCCTCGACCTCGCCCTGCGCGCGGTGATCAATCCCGGGGACGAGGTGGTCTACCACGAGCCGTGCTACGTCAGCTACAGCCCGAGCGTGGTGCTGACCCATGGGAAGCCCGTCCCGGTCGCCTGCCGGGCGGAGGATGGGTTCGCGGTCCGGGCCTCCGCCATCGAGGCCGTCCTCACCCCCCGCAGCAAGGTGCTGATGTTGAACTTCCCGACGAACCCGACGGGCGGGACGATGACCCGGGCGCAGCTCGAGGAGATCGCGGCGGTGGCCCGGAAGCACAACCTGCTGGTGATCACCGACGAGATCTACAGCGAGCTGACCTTCGACGGGGAGCACGTCTCGATCGCCAGCCTGCCGGGCATGGCGGAACGGACTCTGTTCCTGCACGGGTTCTCGAAGGCCTACTCGATGACCGGGTTCCGCATCGGCTACGCCTGTGGTCCGGTGGCCCTCATCGAGGCGATGATGAAGGTGCACCAGTACTCGATGCTGTGTGCCAGCATCATCGCCCAGGAGGCTGCCATCGAGGCGCTTGAGCACGGGGAGGCCGCCACGGCCGAGATGCGGGAGCAGTACCGGCTCCGCCGCAACTTCATCGTGAAGGCTCTGAACGAAATGGGCCTCCGCTGCCATCTGCCGCGGGGTTCGTTCTACGCCTTCCCGAGCATCGACGGGCTCGGACTCGGAGCGAAGGAGTTCGCCCTTGGCCTCCTCCAGGAGGAGAAGGTGGCCTGCGTGCCCGGAGGAGCCTTCGGCGCGAGCGGGGAGCGATTCGTCCGCTGCTGCTTCGCCACCGCGTTCTCGCAGATCGAGGAGGCCATGACGCGGATGGACCGCTTCGTGCGGAAGGTCCGCTCCCGATAACCCCTGGAACGAGTCCTTGGGTGCACCGGCCGCCGTCGGACGCGGCACCGTTCACTGGGGCACGCTCACCGAGAGCCCGAGGATGTCGGACCAGCGGCCGGGCTGCGCATTCCGATGGAGGAACAGGATCCCCTCCTGGGTCGGCGAGGCCAGAGCTCCACCCGGTACCTCCTCGACGGTCAGCAGCGGAGCCGCACCGACCGGCACCGTGCGCGTCTGAGCCCCTTGGATTGAGAAATAGGGCAGATCGAGGTCCTCGGTCATGTAGGCGACACCCGACGGGATCGAATCCGTGGCAGCTCCGGTGAAGTAGTTGTCGAATGCGATCACATACCAGTTCAACACCCCGGAATCCGCCAGGCTGATGAGCCCGGCGTCCACCGAGAAGATGCAGGTGGAACTGTTGAAGTCGCAGTCGGCGATTCCCGAGCCGATCCGTTGGAAGGAAGCCCCGGAGGCCGTCCACTGGACCTCGAGGACCTGGACCTCCACCTCACCGGTTGGATCCCCGTTCTCCAGCTGAACCATGGCGTTGGCCAGCACGTAGTCCTCGGCTCCGTCCTGGTCCACATCAAGGTACAGATCAAACTCGGCTGGGTAGGCCGGATGGCTCCGCTCCTCATAGGTTGCGATGGCAAACTCCACGGTCGTCCCGGAGCGCCGGATACCGACGGCCTTGAGGTCGGGGAAGGCCTCGCCCCGGCCAAACTCATCCGGCTTCACATAGTCCTGGGGACTCGTCCCACTCAGGGGAAAGACCTCGGAGATGCCAACGGCAGCCCCACCGATGTTGGAAAGATTCAATGTGGCAGGGCCGCCGGTCAGGTTGAGCTGGGATTCGTCGATCGCGAGGTTGGACGCCTTTCGGGGCAGCAGGTACCACGGCAGGCCGAGACGATCCGAACCACTGGTCAGCGTGACCATCCCATCGAACTCCTGGAGACGGAACGCCTCGCCATCGCCTCCCCCCGCACCGCCATCGAGTGCCCAGGCGGGCAACCGGGTCGGATCCACCTCGATGGAGACATCGATCGTTGCCTCGTCGAAGGCACCCACCGTGACGGTCGACGCCGAGAACCGGATCGTGACAGCACCGAGGATCTGGTCGGCCGGGTCCCGGAATCCGCCCGACACGGTGTAGGTCCTGGCTTCCGGGACGAGGCTGTAGATCCGGAGCCGCTTGGTCAGGATGACTGGACTTGTCCCCAGGAAGGCGCGGTATCCGAATGAGAGCGCAGCTTGACGATCCTCAAAGGGGACGCCCGGGGCATCGACGGCGACAACGGCCGGCGCTGCGATGGCAGCCGGGATGCGGACCTCGCCGGAACCGGTCCGCATGACCGGAGCAAGGACACCGGGTCGGGAGACCGGACTGAGGAGGACACCGGGGTCGGCGGTGTTCATCAGCAACGCCTTCAGGGCCCAGCTCTCCAGGAGGGATCCGGTGTCCTCCAGCAGGGCGCCCTGGACGAGGGCGGCTGCGCCGGCCACCACGGGGGTGGATCCAGAGGTCCCGGCGAAGGCAGACTCCGACGAACCAGTCCCCACCTCGGCCGATATCAGGGCGCCGGGCGCGGCGATCTCGGGCTTGATGCTCTGGAAGCTGATGCTCGGCCCTCTGGAGGAGGTGTCGACCAGGCCTCCGGCCAGCGAAGTAGCGATGGATGGACCGAGGGCGGCACGATTCACCCCCGAACCGAGCGTCGCCTTGAGCGCATTCCCATCCGCCTGGCTGACCACGAGCGTTGGAACAAACACCGAGCCGGCTCCCTGGGAGAACGTGGGGGGATCCCCAGGCTCGTTGTTCACCACGATGACAGCCCGAGCCCCCAGACGGGCAGCGCGGTCCACCTTGAGGCTCACGTTGCAGCCACCACGGTCCACCACGACGATGGCGTTGCGGATGCTGGCATCCGGTACTGGGTAGGGATCCGAAGCGCATCCCTGACCCAGATAGACCAACGGGCCGCTGACGAGGGTCGTGACCGGGGCCCAGTCGAGACTCGCCGTGTTGATGATCGTGCTGGTGACCCGATTGCTGTTGCGAAAGATCCGGATGGCATTGGCCTTGGCCGAGGGGGTCTGGGTCTGCGCCACGGAGATCGCACCCGGAGCGATTCCAGGGGAACTGACGGAATACGGCAGGTCACCGCGGTTGCCCCCGGAACACACCACCGTGATCCCGAAGTAGGTCAGCCACTCCACCATGTAGGCCGCTTCGTCCTGGAACTGGCCATACCGGGTCCCCAGGGAGATGTTGATGATGTCGACCGGGTTGTCGATGACCGTGGCGTTCGGGTCGATGGTCCCGTCTGCCCCGCTCGGGTTGTCGGGCGTCAGACACGCCTCGAGGGCCCGGAGTAGGGCGACACCGCTGCAGGCGAGCTCCCGGGAACTGCACGCCTTGAAGGCATAGAGGGTCGCCCCGGGGGCCACCCCGCGGTGGAGACCGTCCAGACTCGCGCCCGCAAGGACATCGGCCACATGGGTCCCATGCCCCTGCCGGTCGATCGGATCCTCATCGGGTGTCAGGCTCGAGACGACCTCGCCGTCGCGCAGGGCCGGCCAGTACTCACCCACGAAATCCCAGCCCCCCGCGACCTTGTCCGTGGGAAACAACCCGTCGCGGGTCGTGTTCAGCAGGTCATCAAAACCAGAACCGTAGGCCGCCGCATAGGCGGCCGAGGAACCGATGCCGCCCAGGTTGCGGTGGGTGTAGTCGACTCCGGTATCAATCACCGCCACCCGGATGCCCTGCCCCGTCCGACCCGCCGACTGCGCCGCCGCGTCTCCGACCGCTCCGAGGGAATCGGTGAGGTCGAGGCGGTAGTCGCTCACCGGATTGATGGAGAACACCGAGGGCCTCCGGGCCAATTCGATGAGTCGGTTTCCGGGGATCTGGACCACCACGGCGTTCAGCGCCTTGGTGAACTGTCCCAGCGTGGCACCGCCGGACGAGACCACCTGGGAGACGGTCGTCGACTGGCGGGAACGAAGCCGGTTCACATAGGCCGACTGCTGCGATGGCGTCAGCCTCGCCCCTTGGTTCTTCGCATTGCGACCCAGCCGGGCCAGAAGGGGAGGCTCGTTGAAGCGGACCACCGCCACCACCTCGGTCGAGACGTTCCGGAGGGAGGGATGGATCTTCTTGGCCGGATCCGGGATGGACGGAGCCGCGGGCTTGGATCCACCCCAGGCGGATCCCGCCACCAACATCCCAACCACCCACAACCACCAACGATATCGCCACGTCATAGAGAGATTGAAACCGGCACCGTCCAGAACGCCACATCCACCCGGGAGCCACGGGGCCACCCCGGAGGAACCGCCCCCTCGAACCCTCCCAGCCCAAAGGACCGTTCAACCCCCGATGAGGTCTTCCGATCCGGGCACGGCATCAGCCTCACGACCGACGCTCCCGGCGAAATCGGTTCGCCGTCAGGAACAACACGAGGAGACCGACCCCACCGGTCGATGCCTCAGGGATCGAGGTGAGGAGGAATTCCCCCACCGCGAACGATCCCGTCGATGTGATGGATATCTGGTTGAGGGTCGCACCGGGAGCTGCCACGAACAGGAAGCCTGCGGCATCGGCACCACCGTCGATCGACTGCACCAGCGGCGACACGGATGCGGTCTCGCTGACGGTGAAGGGCTGGATGACGAGATCCGAGGGCATCGCGTAGAACACGAACCGGGTCGTGTCGGCAGGCAGCGTGATGGTGAGCGAAAAGGACACGGAGGTCGGATCCGTGGCATAGATGTCACCCAGATAACCGTGGCCCCAATTGTACCAGGAGGAGCCGACGACCAGGTGCTCCACGCCCTGGTCGAAGGAGAGATTGAGTCCGGAGGGTGAGGGAACGGTGGTGACGCTGGTGAATTCCGCCGTCGCATCGGTCGGGAATGCGAGGAGCGGCTGCCCCCCGATCACGGCCGGCGGGGACGACGTCCCGAGTAGCGAACCCGTGGTGGCCGCCCAGCCGCGATCCACGGCTGCTGCAAACACCACGCCACAAAGTAATTGGCGAAAAACCCTGACCACGACCCACCTCCTGCACTAGAAATGGTGGATTCCCGGGACGAGGGAAAGGCCTTTTTCGAAAATCCCGCCGGAACCACCGTCCAACCGGACCGGGACTTGGCATCACACCTGGCCCATCGGTCCACCCCGTGGGCTCACACCCGGCCAGTGGACAAGGCCTCGCGGACCGCGGCGATGACCTGGTCCTGCTGTGCCTCCTCGAGGAACGGATGCATGGGCAGGCTGATCACCTCGCGGGCCGCCCGCATCGCCTCTGGAAAATCCCCGGGCTGATGGCCGCAGTCCGCGAACACGGGCTGCTCATGGAGGCATTTCGGATAGTAGATCGCCGTCGGGACACCCCGTTTCCGGAGTTCCGCACCAAGACCGTCCCGATCCTGGACCCGGATCGTATACTGGGCGTAGACATGGGTGTTGCCCGGCGCAATCGCGGGCGTGACACACCAATCCGCCAGGGCCGCGGAATACCGGGCCCCGATGCGCCGCCGGGCCTCCACCTCGGCCGGGAAATGCGGCAGCTTTGCGAGGATCACAGCAGCCTGGAGGGTGTCGAACCGCCCATTCGTGCCGAGCAGCGGATGATGGTGCCGCTGGATGCCACCGTGGGTCCGGATCGCCCGGATCCGGTCTGCGAGGAGGTCATCGCCCGTGAAGATCGCCCCACCGTCCCCGTAACAACCGAGCGGCTTCGCAGGGAAGAAACTGGTGGTCGCCACGCGGGTCACCGACCCGCTGGGCCGTCCATGCTGAGTGGCCCCGAAGCTCTGCGCCGCATCCTCGATCACCGTGAGGCCATGACGCTCGGCAATCCGGTTGATCTCGCTGAAGTCGGGCATCTGCCCGAAGAGGCTCACAGGGATGATCGCCCGGGTTCGCGGGGTGATCGCCGCCTCGATCCGCCGTGGATCGATGTTGTAGTGGTCAGGCTCGATGTCGACGAACACCGGTCGAGCCCCGACGAGTCCGACCACCTCGGCAGTGCTGATCCAGGTGAACGGCACCGTGATCACCTCGTGGCCGGTGCCGATGTCGAGGGCCCGAAGGACGATCTCGAGGGCGGCGGTGCCATTGGCCACCGTGATCGAGTGCTTCACCCCGAGGAAGCGGGACAACTCCGCCTCGCACTCGGCGATCTCCGGCCCCATCACATACGCCCCGTGGTCGAGGACAGCCCGGATTCGGGCATCGATGGCGGCCTGGTGGCGACGGTACTGCGACTTGAGATCGATGAATTCCAAGGGGATTGGGGCGCAGGAACCCCCGCGCGCGCCGGAGACGGTAGCTGTCGCCGGGAACGCTTGGCAAGTTGCCCCCTCGTCGGGGAGACGCCGCCAGCGGCACGATCTCTCCATCAGACGAGGCAGATCTCGCATCGGCCCCTCCTCACTCTTAGTGTCGCCGTCTCGGGCATGCCTCCGGTTCCAAAGAACATCCTTCTACTGAAAGGACACAGCGCCGGGATCGGTGATCTCCTGCGCGGCTCCGCTGCCTGGGCGGCCCTGCGCGAGCACTACCCCGGAGCCCGGCTCCACCTGGCCTTCGTGAGCCAGGAACCGGGCTATGCCTCCGAGGACCTCATCCGCAGGCATCACCTGCTCGACTCGTTCCATGTCCATCCGAAATGGCGGAACACCCTCGCAAACTGGCGGACGGCGGTGCGATGGCTCACGACGGTGATCAGGGAAACCCGATCGGACCTTCTCATCGACTTCGACACCCATGGGCTGCGCTCAACAGTCCTGTCCGTCGCAGTCGGAATGCGGACGGGGATCCGCACGGTGGGGATTGCAGACTGGCCCGGGCGCGGGCTGTTCTATGGTCTGGCCGCCCCCAGCCGCCGTCGCTATGCCATCGAGAACAGGGCCACACCTCCCCTCGAGTATTCCGAATTGGCATTCGTCCCCCTGGCGGCATTCGGGATCCGCCGCGGCAACCGCCCCATCGAGTTGCGCGAAACCCAGGAGGCGACCGCCTTCCGGGAGGCTTTACGTGATCGATTCGCGATCCCGGCAAGCGTTCCGATCGTGGGGATCAACGTCGGGTGTGGCACCCCGGGGGCGGATTGTCGCCGACCACACCCTGGGCTGATCGAGCAGCTCATCGGATGGCTACAGGACGTGCACGGCTGTGCCGTGGTGCTCACGGGAGCACCGTTCGAGTCGGAGACCAACCGACAGATCCTCGGCCGGATTGCGGGAAGACCGGGCCCTCCCCGGATCAATACGGCAGGTGAAACCCGGCTCATCGAACTCCCGGGCCTCATCCGGGCCTGCGACCTCTTCATCTCATCCGACTCCGGACCCTACCACATCTCGGTTGGACTCCAGGTCCCCACCATTGCCCTGTTCAATTTCGAGCACCCCTTGGCGGTCCACCGTCACTCTTGGGTCCGATGCATCGTGTGCCCGGGACCGGAAGGTCTTCCCGAGGTCCAGTCCGCAGTGCAGGCTCTCCGGGAATCCCACCCCTGGGGGGGGAACCCGCCCCCATCATGACCCCATTCGCAAGGAGGCTCCTCAGGTTGATGTGGCCGCAGAAGACACGGCTGGCGCTGGGTGTCTCGGCGGGCGTCGTCTATGCCGCCGGCAACGCGGCGCTCATGATGGCCGTCAAGTTGACGTGTGACCTGCTCTTCGTGGCGGGTTCCGACGGCCCAATGACCCGTCTCTCGCCCACCGTGCGACAGCTCTGGCCGCATCTCGAGGACCTCCTCAACGCCTGGCTCCGCAGTGAGTCGATCGTCCTCAGGCTGGCCCTGATCGGCACGATTCCGCTGGCCATGGGCCTCCGCCTCGTCGGGTCCTTCGCCAACTTCTACTACCTCGTCCGCGCCAGCCAGCAGGCCGTCCATGAGCTCCGCGTGCAGATCTTCGACCACGTGCTCCGGCTGCCGGTGGGCTACTTCTCGGCGGCCCGGTCCGGGGACCTGATCTCCAGGATCAGCGGTGATACGACGGCCCTCCAGACCCTGCTTCAGGGCACCCTCACAACCGTGGTGAAGGAGCCGATCACGATCGTGTTCCTCCTCGCCTACCTCATCCTGCTCCAACCCCGGCTCACGTTGATCTCACTCATCGTGTTCCCGGTCTGCGTGTTGCCGGTGGTGATCTTCGGGCGGAAGGTACGCAAGGCAGCCCAGGCGGTCTCACTCGGCAGCGCCCAGCTCACCGACACCATGCAGGAGGCCTTCACCGGGCAGCGGGTCCTGAAGGCCTACAACCTCGAGCCGGAGTTCAGCCAGCGATTCTCGAGCACCTCGGCCCACATCGTGCACCAGGTGATGAAGGCGGTCCGGGGCAATGAGACCCCGACGGTCCTGGTCGAGTTCTCGGGGGCCCTGGGCGTGGCCTTCGTCTTCCTCTTCGTGCTCCGGAACAACCGGAATGGGACCACCATGACCTCCGGTGATTTCTTCTCGTTCATCGGAGCCGTCTTCCTGCTCTACCAGCCGATCAAGAACCTCAGCCGGTTCTATGGCCAGGCCCAGCAGGCCCGGGCCTCGGTGGAACGCGTCGACGAACTGCTCGGAACCCAACCCGACATCAGCGATCCACCCAACCCACGACCGGTGGTCGCGTCCGGGGCCGCCGTGGAGTTCGACCACATCACGTTCTCCTACGGGGACCGGCCCGCCGTCCAGGACGTCCATCTCCGGATCCAGCCCGGACACCTCGTGGCCCTGGTGGGGGCCAGCGGATCCGGCAAGACGACGCTGACCAGCCTCCTGCTCCGTTTCTACGATCCCCAGCAGGGGGCAGTGCGGATCGGGGGTGTGGACCTTCGCGAGGTCCGGACCCGGGACCTCCGGGACCAGATCGCCGTGGTCACCCAGGAGACCATCCTCTTCAATGACACGATCCGGGCGAACATCCGACTCGGCCGGCCTGGTGCGACCGACGGCGAGGTCGAGGCCGCCGCGATCGCTGCACAGGCCCACGGGTTCATCCTCGAGAAGCCGGGGGGCTACGACTTCACCATCGGCGAGCGCGGGGCCAGCCTGAGCGGTGGCCAACGCCAACGACTCGCCATCGCGCGCGCCCTGCTGAGGAACGCCCCCATCCTGATCCTCGACGAGGCGACCAGCGCTCTGGATTCCGAGAGCGAGCGCGCGGTCCAGGTCGCCCTCGAGACCCTCATGCAGGGACGCACCACGCTGTGCATCGCCCACCGGTTGTCGACCATCCAGCATGCGGATCTGATCGTTGTGATGGACCAGGGCCGGATCGTGGAGCAGGGCCAGCACGAGGCGCTCCTCGCCGCCAACGGCACCTATGCCCGGCTGCACGCCCTGCAGTTCCGCGCATGATCCATCGAACCCGGTGTTGATTTTGCAACGCCGCACGTGTCCCCTCTGATCGCTCCGCTCGACTCCTCCGATGAAACGCATTGAAGCCATCATCAAGCCATTCCGCCTCGACGACGTGAAGAATGCCCTGCACGAGGCCGGCCTCGTCGGAATGACCGTGTCCGAGGTCAAGGGCTTCGGCCGCCAGAAGGGCCACACCGAGATCTACCGCGGCTCGGAATACACCGTCGACTTCCTGCCCAAGCTCAAGGTCGACCTCGTCGTCCCCGACTCCCAGGTTCAGACCGCCGTCAACGCCATCGTGAAGGCCGCCAAGACCGGGAAGATCGGTGACGGCAAGATCTTCATCTCCCACATCGAGGAGGCGATCCGGATCCGCACCGAGGAACGCGGCGACCAGGCGGTCTGACCGCGGGGATCACCGCCCCACGCGGACCCGGTAGAACCTCGGTCCGACGCCCGGCGACGCATCCTCGAACGTCGAGACCGGTCCCACGGGAATCACGTCAGCCAACGGGCTCCATCCCCCAACCCCGTCGGCACTGACCTCGACGCGGTTCTCCACGCCCGGGACCGACGTCCACTGGAGACCCGGCCGGCCATCGACCCGGGGCTGCACCCGCAACGGCAGCTCCACCACCTCGATGAACACCAGGTTGTCGAACACCTCCGGGTACGAGGAGATCTTGCGCAGGGTGGGGAAGGCCGGTGGCTGGGGGCGGAAGTCGAAGGGGAAACCCGTTCCAACGAGGTTGTAGAGCCGGTTCGTGGGCTGGGGATCCAGCCAGGTGAACGTATTGAACACCGAGAGGGCGTTCGTGCCATTCAGGACCCTCCCGAACACGGTGAAGCCCCCGTTCTGGTTGTCCAGGTTCTCGGAGTTGTCGGCGAGGTTGATGAACCACTCGGACGAGGCCGAGTTCACATCGCCACCGACCTTGGCCATGGCGAGGGTCCCGATCGTGTTGCTGATGCGGGGCCCCACGTTGAACTCGTTCGTGATCTTCCCGTAGTCGGGGATGTCGACGAACGCCACGTTCGTGGTGCCACGGTTGGTCACGCCGAAGCCGCCGGCCTGGATCATGAAACCGGACACGATCCGGTGGGAGATCATGTTGGCCCACCGTCCCTCGCGGACGTACCGCAGGAAGTTCTGCACCGTCACCGGCCTGTCCTCGTCGAACAGCTCGACCACGAGGTCCCCGAGCGCGGTGCGGACCTGGACCAGACTGTTGGCCCGGACCTGGATGCCAGCGAGGGAGAGAAGCACCAACCAGACGACGAGGACCTTCATCGTCCCGACACTGCCGACGCCCCACGGGACGGGCAAGCGGCCGATGTGCGCCTCACCTGGGGTCCGATTCGAGACCCCCATGCCGGATGTCCCGGGCCTCGTAGAGGTACACCACGTCCTCGGCGATGTTCTTGGCATGGTCTGCGATCCGCTCGAGGGCCTTGCTGATGGTCATCAGGTGGAGACACCGGGTCGTGGTCGCCGGGGACTCGATCATGAAGCTGGCCAGCTCCCGGTAGAGCTGTCGGTTCAGGGCGTCGACCTCCTTGTCCCGCGGGATGACCCCACGGGCCTTGGCCGAGTCCCGGCCCACAAAGGCGTCCAGGGCATCCCGGAGCATCGCCAGGGCCATTTCGGCCATCCGTGGGATGTCGACGTAGGGCTTGAGCTGGGGCTCCCTGCCCAGCTCGATGGCACGTCTGGAGATGGTCGTGGCCTCGTCCCCGACCCACTCGAGATCCCTCGCGATCTTGGTGGCGCTGACGATCAGCCGGAGCTGGGTGGCCAGGGGTGCCTTGGCCAGGAGCAGGATCGCCTGCTCATCGATCTCCTTCTCGAGCTGGTCGATCTGGTCGTC
>Ga0315906_10006698_pt1 | contig 14203 bp, 10 predicted proteins | sample LakEriMetagenome_4_FD_203526 | JGI IMG/M metagenome (GOLD analysis project Ga0315906, IMG submission 203526) | Freshwater fungal communities from buoy surface, Lake Erie, Ohio, United States - Buoy 2 MA122 | ecosystem: Environmental > Aquatic > Freshwater > Lake > Lake biofilm | place: USA...
CGGCAGAACCGCGTTGACGGTGCAGCCGCGCGGTGCGAGCTCGACCGCCCACGAACGCGTCAGTGACTCGAGTGCAGCCTTCGCCGCGCCGAGCGCACCGTGACCCGCCTGAGCAAAACGCGCGTCAAGACCGCTGACGGCGACGACGCGTCCCGATTCGCGCAGCAGCGGGAGCATCCGCGACACCATCTGGTGGTAACTGAGGACGACTGCGGCGAGGGTGCGCTCGAGATGGCGACGTTGCGTGTCGGCCATCGTCGCGAACTTCGTTGCCGCTGCGCTCGCGACGAGAACGTCGAGGCGGCCGAACTCGTTCGTCACCGCGTTGAACAGCGTGTCGATATCGGCTTCCGAGCCGATATCGGCGGCGACGGTGATCGCCCGTGCGCCCCGTGCGCGCAGCCGTTGCGCAACCTCTTCGGCCGGACCTGCCGACGACCGGTAATGCACGACGCAATCGTGGGAGTCGGCGAGGCGTTCGATGATCGCTCGACCGATTCCCCGCGACGATCCGGTCACCAGGGCAACGGGTCGCTGGCTCACCCCATGAACTGTAAGCGACACCCGATACCCGTCGCCGTCCCGCCTGCGACCGCTGCGACGACGAGGGGTACGATCGTCGCAGCCACAGCACGTGCCGACTCGAGGGGGCGAAGCACAACATGCCGAGCGTCGCACTCACCGACGAATTTTGGGCCGCGTGCCGCAACCGCATACTCGTTCGACCCGTGTGCGGTGACTGCGGCACGAACTTCTTCACCCCGCAATGGTGCTGTCCGTCCTGCCACTCCGAATCATGGTCCTACGTGCCGAGCAACGGCCTCGGAACCGTCTACTCGTTCACCGTCGTGCACCGCGCACCCACCGAGGACTTCGCCACTCCGTACGTACTCGCCATCGTGCAGATGGACGAGGGCTGGAACCTCATGACCCGGATCGTCATCGAAGACGATTCGACCGCCGATTACATCGGACGACGCGTCGAAGTGTCCTTCACCACAGATCCGCGCGACGAATCCCGACTACTGCCCACCTTCACCTTGAGGAGAGAACAATGAACCTTGGAGTTGCCGTTTCGCGCGAGGCGCGACGCCGTCCCGACGCACTTGCCCTGTTCTCCACCGAGTACCGCTGCACGTACGCCGAACTCGACGATCGCACCACCCGCCTTGCTCGCTGGCTGCGTTCCGCGCACGAGCTCAACGACGGTGACCGACTCGCCGTACTCCTGCCCAATCGCTGCGAAGTCGTCGAATACCTCGTGGCGGCCCACAAGGCGGCGCTCGTCTACGTGGGGTTGAACTTCCGCATGGACGACAGCGACCTGCGCTCAGTGTTCGAAAACGCCGAGCCCCGCCTGCTCGTCACGTGCGAGGAGTTCCGCGCAACCGCCGGGATGCTGCAGGAGGCGTTCGGGGTTCCATTCGTCATGATCGAGGATCTCGTGGGTGCGAAGTCGCCGCTCGCAAAGGTGTCGGCCGATTCGCTCGGACTTTTTCCGGCATCGAGCGACCACGCGTGCATCGTGTACACGAGCGGCACCACCGGCCGTCCGAAGGGCGTGCTCTTCGACCATTCCGCGATGTCGCAGCACGCCACGGTGGCGTGTCTCGAGTACGAGATCATGCCCGACACGCGTTATCTCATCCAGATTCCGCACAACTCGAGCGTGAACATCACCATCGCTCCGTGCCTCATGATGGGTGCGGCGATCGGTTTCCAGGACAGCCGCTCGTTCTCCCCCGACACGTTCGCCTCGGTCGTCGCGCAGTTCGAGGTGACGCACTCGTTCCTCGTCCCCACGCAGCTCATGCGCGTGCTCGACCAGCTCACCGACGACGACCGCCGCATGTCGACACTCACCACGCTCGGCTACGGATCGTCGCCGATCTCGCCCGACCGCCTGCGCGACCTCGTCGCCCGCTACGGCGCGATCTTCCTGCAGCTGTATGGAATGGCGGAGATCGCGTCGATCGGCACGATCCTGCGCAAGGTCGACCACGAGCGGGCGCTCGGCGACAAGCCCGCATTGCTCAACTCGTGCGGTCGGCCGTCGTACGGCGTCGCCGTTCGCGTCGTCGACGACAAGGGCAACGACGTTCCCGTCGGCGAGCGCGGCGAGGTCATCTTCGCCGGCCCCCACGTCATGCTCGGCTACTACCGCGACGAGAAGCGCACCTCCGACGCTCTGTACGACGGATGGATGCACTCGGGCGACATCGGCGTCTTCGACGACGAGGGGTACCTGTACATCGTCGACCGGTTGAAGAACCTCATCATTCGCGGCGGACTGAACATCGCACCCGTCGAAATCGAGAACGTCATCTACCGCCACCCGGCGGTGCTCGAGGTTGCCGTCGTCGGAGCGCCCGACGAGGAATGGGGCGAGCGCATCGTCGCCGTCGTGGCACGCACGACGAACGGCACGGTCACCGAACAGGAAATTCTCGATCTCTGCCGCCAGAGCGAACTCGCGAGCATCAAGCGCCCCGAGGAAGTGCGTTTCGTCGACAGCCTCCCGAAGAACGCCGTGGGAAAGATCGACAAGGGTTCGGTGCGCAGTCAGTTCTGGACCGGAACGCGACAGGTGTGATCGCCCGCACATGACGTCACCACTGCACGACATCGCCATCGTCGGCGTCGGCGCCACGAAGATGGCCCGGCGCATCGACAAACCGACGGTGTCGACCTGTCTCGAGGCGGCGCGCATCGCGCTCGCCGATGCGGGGCTCGGCATCGACGACGTCGACGGTGTCTGCGCCCGCTGGCCGGGCCCCGGCGGCACGGTGTTCCACCCGGGTTCGCAGGACTGGCTGAAGTTGTTCGGTCACGGTGCACGATGGGTCGGCGACACGTATCCGCAGGGAGTGCCCGCGGTGCTCGACGCCGCGGCGGCGATCCTCGCCGGCCAGTGCACGACGGTGCTCATCGTCGGCGGACAATCGGGCGTACTCGGCGGACCGAACGTCGCGTCGTACACGCGACCCGAGAACGAGTTCACCGAATGCTGGGGCGCCTTCACCTCGGCGCAGTTCGCCCTCGTTGCACAGCGATACATGCACCTGCACGACGTCGACCGCCTGGGCATGGCGCGCATCGCTGCCGCCATCCGCAACGCCGGATCGGCGAATCCGAACGCGGTGATGCACGGTCGCGGACCCTTCACCCCGCAGGACGTGCTCAGCTCGCCGATGATCGCGTCTCCGTTCCACCTGCTCGATCTGTGTCTCGCCAACGAGGGTGCCGCTGCCGTCGTCGTCACGAGCATGGACCGGGCCCGCGACCTGCCCCAGACTCCCGTGCGCATTCTCGGTGGCGGGTGCGAGTGGTACCGCCAGCAGTACGTCGACCCGCCGATCTACGACGAGATCATCGACGTCGGCGCCACGGCGCTCTCCGAAGCATTCCGCCAGGCCGACGTGTCGGCACGCGACGTCGACGTGTTCGAGGTGTACGACATCAACACGTTCGAAGTCGTTCGCCAGATCGAAATGACGGGCCTGTGCAAGCGGGGTGAGGGAATCGACTTCCTCAACGACGTCGGCATCGGACCGAACGACGGCTGCCCGGTGAACACCGACGGCGGACTCATGTCGTACGCCCACATCGGCTGGGGTGGACCGCAGCTGAAACTCGTCGAAGCGGTACGTCAGTTGCGCGGCACGGCCGGACCCGGCCAGGTGACCGATGCCGAGATCGCCGTCGTCATGGGTGCGGGCTCGGGTGCCCAGTACCACAATTCGATGATTCTCGGTCGGGCGTCGTAGCTCCTACGAGCCGCCGAGATACGCGCGCGTCAGCCGCGCGTTGTCGGAACTGAACGCCCCCACGTCACCCTGGTCGGCAATCTCACCGTTGCGCAGGACGTACACGTAGCGGCTCGCAGCGAACGCCATACGCGCGTTCTGTTCGACGACGAGGAACGAGATCTCCGAACCGAACAGCGTGTTCAGAGTTCCGTAGAACTGCTTGATGAGAATCGGCGCCAAGCCGAGTGACATCTCGTCGAGCAGCAACAGTTTCGGTCGCGCAACGATTGCGCGGCCGAGTGCAAGCATCTGTTGCTCACCACCGCTGAGCAACCCTGCGTGCTGGGTCGAGCGCTCCTTGAGAATGGGGAACGCCGTATAGATACGTTGCAGGCTCTCGTCGAAGTGTTGCCGTTGGAACGTTGCCGCGACGCGCAGGTTCTCGAACACCGTGAGGTTGCGAAAGACACGTCGGCCTTCCGGCACCTGCACGAGCCCCCGCTCGACGATCGATCGCGGCGCATTCCCACCGATCGACACGCCCTCGAACAGCACCTCTCCCGACTTCGGCGCGAGGATGCCCGAGATCGTGCGCAACAGCGTGGTCTTGCCCGCACCGTTGGCGCCCAGCAGCGCCGTGTTCATGCCACGTTCGACGCGCAGCGACACGCCGTGCAGCACCTCGTTCTTGTCGTAACCGGACCGAACGTCCTTGAGTTCGAGGATCGCCTCCGCCATGTCAGTCCTCCGCTCCGAGATACGCCTCGATGACCGCCGGGTTCTTCAGAACATCGCCCGGCAGACCTTCGGTGAGCAGGCGACCGTGCGTGAGCACCGCCACCCGCTCGGCATACTTGGCTACGACTTCCATGTTGTGCTCGATGAGCACGACCGTGATGCCGGCCTGCCGCGCGATCTCGATCGTGCGACCGATGATCCGGTCGGCTTCCGCGGACGGAATGCCCGCTGCAGGTTCGTCGAGCATCAGCACCTTCGGGTGCCAACTCACCGCGCGGGCGATCTCGACGCGCTTCTGCAGTCCGTACGGCAGGTCCGACACGAGTCGGTCGGCGTACTGCTGCAACCCGACGAGACCGAGCGTCTCCATCGCCTCGTCGTAGATCTCCTTCTCGACCCTGCGAACTTTGGGCAGTCGCAACACTTCGGCAACCGTGCCGTAGTCGATGAGTCGGTTCATGCCGATCATCACGTTCTCGACGACCGTGCGATCGGAGTGCAGGCTGAGGTTCTGGAAGGTGCGACTCAGACCGAGCCGGGATCGCGCCTCGACGTTCATGCCGGACATCTCGACACCGTCGAACTTCACGGAACCGGTCGACTTCACGACGCCGCAGATGGCATTGAACATCGTCGTCTTGCCCGCGCCGTTCGGACCGATGAGCCCGAACACCTCGGCCGGCTTCACGGAGAACGACACGCCGTCGACGGCCGCGAGACCACCGAACCGCACCCCGACGTTCTCGACGACGAGGCTCGCCCCCATCGCACCGCCCTGTGCCGCGACCGGCAGGCGCCGTGTGCCGAGCGGGGCAAGTTCGAGGTTCTCGAGCGAGATGGCATCCGCTGCCGGCACCTTGCGCAACTTCGTGCGCACGAACTGCGGAATCGAACGCAACGCCCCGACGACGCCGGTCGGTGAAAAGAGCACCAGTACCAGCAGAATGCCGCCGTAGATGACGCCCTCATACCGCTGCAGACTGCGGAACAGCTCGGGCAGGCCGCGAACGAAGAAGGCACCGACGATTGCACCACTGATGCGGTTCGATCCGCCGATGATGAGCGTGAGGATGAGCGCAATCGACAGGTTGATGTCGAAGTTTTCGGGATTTACGTACTTGATGGCGTGCATGTAGATCGCCCCGCCGATTGCAGCAATTCCCGCCGCCATGCCGAACACCCACAGCTTCGTGCGCTTCACCTCGATCGCTGCGACGGCGGACGCGGCCACTTCCGATGTTCGAACGGCATTGAGCACGCGCCCGGTGCGCGAGGCGAGGAGGTTGGCCACCATCCACGCGAGTATCGCGAAAACGACGGTTGCCGTCTGGGCGATGCGCCCACGGGCGGAGAAGTCCATGCCGAACACCTGGAGCGGCGCAATTCCGACTCCGGCACCTCCACCGGAGACATAGCCCCACTCGAAGAGCAGCTGCTGGCCGGCGAAGGAGAGGGCGAACGTCGAGATCGCGAGCGACAGACCACCGACACGTACCGACGGCAATCCGACGACGATGCCCACTGCGAAACCGATGATGAATGCAAACACGATCTGCAGTTCGAGGCCCCAACCCAGCCGCGTTGACAGGTTGGATGCGGTGAAGGTTCCGGCGGCGAAGAAGATTGCGGACCCGAGTGACAACTGTCCCGCGGTGCCGAAGAGCAATACGAGACCGAGGCCGACGATGGCGTACGACAATGCGAGTGTGATTGCCAGCTCGTACGAGCTGAACGCCGGAATGACCAGCCAGCCGACAGCCGCGAGACCGACGGTGAGCAAATCACGGCGCTGCATTGCAGAGTGACGCGTGAGCGATGGGAGTTTCATACGCGATCCGCCGACTTGGTGCGCGTGAACAATCCGCTCGGTTTCAGCAACAAGATGAGCAACACTGCGGCCAGGGGCAGTGACGCTTTGATGGCCGCGGGTGCGTACCGAATTGCGAACACGTCGACGGTGCCGATGAGCAATCCACCGAGAACCGCACCGCCGATGCTGTTGAATCCGCCGAGCACCGCTGCAGCGAGAGCGAGCACGAACGTGTTCGCCATGTAACCCGTTTGAAGGAAGAGGATCGGGGCAAGGACGATTCCGATGACGCCGCCGACCGTGATCGACAGCGTCCACGTGGCCCGGGACACCGTCGCATCGGAGATGCCCATGAGCCGCGCAGCATCTTGGTCGTCGGCAAAGGCCCGCATCGCGAGACCGAGGTTGCTGCGAATGATCAGCGATACCACGGCGAGGAGAACGACGGCCGTGCCCGCGATGACCAGGGACCACTTGTTGATCTGAACCCCACCCACGGTGAATGCAACCCCCGAAATCGCCGGCGGGAACACGAGTGCATCGGCACCGAACACGATCTCGATGGCATTGACGAAGAACTTGTCGACGGCAAGCGTTGCCACGACGATCGGAAAGAAGCCGCGCCGCAGGAGCCGTCGGACGGCAACGCGTTCAATGATGAGGGCAAGAACGAACGTGGTGGGAAGTGCAGCGAGAGCAGCGAGCACCCACGGCAGCCCGGCATTTGCATAGAACCAATAGGCGATGAAGCCCGACGCACTCGCGAGGGTGCCCTGCGCGAAGTTGAGCACGCGGGCCGTCTTGTAGATGATCGTCAGCGCGACGGCAACCATGCCGAAGACGAGGCCGCTCTCCACCGACACCAGCAACAACTGAAAAATTTCCGCCACGCATCCCCCTGTCGGACGACTCAACGACGACCGCTGCGAGCAGCGACGTCAGTAGTCGGCTGTCCCGGGGTGACACCCCCGGACAGCCGAACCGATTACCGAATTGTTACTTGATGAACTTGCCGACGGTGACCCACTTGCCGCCCTGGACCTTTTGCAAGATCACCGAGACGTTGCCCAAGTGGTTCGTCTTCGTGAACGTCACCGCTCCGGTGAGACCAGCGGGATCGAAGTTCTTCAGCTTCTCGAGAGCCGTCTTGATCGTGTCCGAGGTGATGCACGGACCCGCGTTGAGCAGCGCTTCCTGGAGGATCAGACCGGTTGCCCAGCCGTGCACGCTGAACGTACCGACCGCATCGTTCGGGCGGAACTTCTTCACCGCCGCATTCATCTCGCCGATGCCGCGTGCGTCGGAGTCGAGCGGCGCGGTGAACACGAGCGAGTAGGCGCCTTCGGCTTTGCCGGCCGAGAGCGCAATCGACTGGGTCGATACGACGCCGGTCGAACCGAAGAAGATCGGCTTGAAGCCGATTTCGTCGGCTTCAACGAGCACCTTTGCGAATTGGGTGTCGTTCACTCCCGTGTACACGACTTCGGCACCGGCGGCCTTGAAGGCGAGCAGCTGCGACTTGAAGGTGACCGAGTTGCGCTCGTACGTGTTGTCAAGAACGATCTGGCTCGCGGATGCGCCGGCCTTGAACCCGTCAAGGGTCTGAATGCCGTCGGGCGAGTTGATGACCATCACACCGATCTTCTTGCCCTTGAACGGATCGGTCTTCGTCATCAGGTTCGACAACGCAACGTTCTGGTTGTAGGCGGGAGTCGCCATCGAGAACGTGTACGGCTTCACCGGCGCCGTGACCGTTCGGTCGAGGGCGTACGGGAAGAGGAACGGGACTTTCGCTGCTTCGGTGACGACCATCGACGCGACCGCGGGTGCGGTGCCGACGTTGCCCCAGATTGCCGCAACTTGCTCACGGTCGATGAGGAACTGCGTGTTCGCAACGGCGCGCTCCGGCACGAAGCCGTCGTCCTGCGTCACGAGCTTCACCTTGCGTCCCCAGATTCCGCCGCGCGCGTTGAGGCGCTCGACGAATGCTTCCTGGGCAGTGAGGTGCGACTTGCCGATCGAGGCTGCCGAGCCGCTGAGCGGCTGGCTCGTACCGATCTTGATCTCGGTGTCCGTGACGCCGCGCATCGCCGGGCACTTCTCCGACACCGTGCGCTCGGTCGTCACCGTCGTCTCGGTCGTCGTGAACTTCGGACCGGTGGTCACCTTCGTCACCGTCGTGACCTTGCCACCGGGGATCGTCTTGGTCGACGTCGACGACTTCGTCGAAGCCGATGCAACAGTTCCCTTCGTCTTTTCAACCTTCGTCGTCACGACCTTGTCGGTCTGCTTCTGAGTGGTCAACTTCGTCTTCTTGTCGGTCGACGTCGTGCCCTTGGCGACACGTTCAACCGTCGTTCCCTCTTTCTCCGTTGCCTGCGGCCGCGATGCAGCCGACAGCGACGACGCGCCGAGACTGAATGCGACGAGTGCCGCTCCGGTTCCGACGGCGAGCGAACGCCAGCGTGATTTGCCCGAGTGATTCATATTCCCCCCTGTGAGTCGTGTGATCGCTTGACGATCACTCGTACGGACGCACCTTAGGGGTGGTGACCGCCGTCACGCAAGCGTCACAAGCACACGGAGGGTCGCGAAACCGGACCCCGCCGCCTGCTCGTCGCCGCTCAGCCCTGGTGAACGAGTACCGGGCTGCCGATCTCGCACGCCTGGTCGAGATCGAGGACGGAAATGAGACGACCGATCGCCAGGTACTTGGCCACGCACACGGTGAGATCGACGAGTCCGCCGTCGCCGAGCAGGCGACACAGTGCGTCGGTGTGCGCTTCGGTGATCGACGTCGGCTCGGTACAGAACCGCTCCGCATATTCGAGACACAACTGTTCGAGCTCGGTGAACTTTCCGCTCGTGCGCCACGAAACAACGTCGTCGAGTAGCTCTTCACTCACACCGGCGGCGATGCCTTCGGGCGAGCGGTACGCCTTGCACCGCGTGCACCCGTTGATGTGGGCGATGCGGTAACGAACCACTTCATGGAGGCGGGGCTCCAGGCTGCTCAGGGCGACGACGTCATTGAATTGGCCGATGACGTCGGCCATCGCCGGCCGGTGCATGAATGCCCGTCGTGCCTCGGGGCCACCCCTGCCCTTCATGCGTGCACCGATCTCTTCGGCCAACAGTTCGACTCGCGCCATGGTTCGACCCCCTCGCGTCATCCTTCCACGTCAGGCGGTACGTGCCAAGACCCCGCGCAGATCGCCGCGTGCGGCGGCTCTCCCCTCACGGATCGCCTCGAGAACGGTGCGCGGAGCCGCACAATCCCCGACGAGGACCACGTCGACATCGGCGGCGTCGAGCGCGCGCCCGAGGGCATCATCGGCTTCGTTCCCGACGGCGGCAATGACCGCATCTGCGGAAAAGGACACCTCGCGCGAACTGAATACGTGCGATGCCCGCACCGCTCCGCGCGCGATGCCGGTCACCGCCGTCTGGGCATGAACGGGTATTCCCTTCTTGCCGAGCGTTTGCAGCGTGCGCATCATCGACGCTTGATCGAGGTTGCCGGCAGCGTGGAGCTTTCCTGTGACGATGACGACTCGGGCACCCGCATCGGCGAGTGCCATCGCCGGTGCGTACGCCTGGAAGTGTCCCACTCCGTCGACGACGACGACGTCCTTGTCCCGCCATTTCCCCGGATCGAGCACCGCATCGATCGGAGCGACGACGGGGACCGAGCCGTCCGTCGGAATCGGCTCGGCGAGAGGCCGGGATCCGGTGGCGATGATGACCCGGTCCGCACCGAGCGCACGAATCTCGTCGGTCGTGGCTCGCGAATTCAAGCGCACGTCGACTCCGAGTCGGGACAGCTCACGCTCCTGATGGTCAACGATGTCGAGTAATTCGCGGCGCGTCTCGTAGGCACCGGCTGCGCGCAATTGACCGCCGAGTCGGTTCGACGCTTCGAACAGCGTGACCCGATCACCGAGCGCCGCCGCCGACAGAGCCGCCTCCATGCCCGCCGGTCCGCCGCCGATGACGACGACGTGCCGGGCGTTCTTCACTCGTGGCAGGTCGACGAACATCGTCATCGCGGACTCGAGCCCGGCTTCGGGATTCACCGCGCACGTGATCGGTCTGTTGGTGTACAGGTATCCGAAGCACCCTTGGTTGCATCCGATGCACGGACGGATCTCGTGGTCTCGTTCCTCGACGAGTTTCCTCACCCAGTGCGGGTCCGCGATGAGGGCACGCGCCTCGGCGATGACGTCGATTCGTCCCGATGCCAGAATCTGCTCGGCGTGCTCGGGGCGCTTCACGCGACCGACACCGAACACCGGCACGGGAATGGCGGCGCGGATGTTCGCTGCATATTCGATGTAGACACCCTGGGGCACGTCCATCGGCGGAACGATCATCTCGTTGTTGCGGGAAGTGCCGGCCGAAACGCTCACGTAGTCGAGGTCTGACAACGCACAGACCGCGGCTGCGATCTGCACGTACTCCTCGTTCTGCGGGCCGCCGGGTGTGAGGTCCGAACCATTGATACGGATGCCCATCACTTTCGAGTCACCGAGCTCGGTGCGCACCGCTTCGAGCACCTGCACGAGAAGCCGAATGCGATTGTCGAAACTGCCGCCGTATTCGTCGGTGCGCTTGTTGTTCAGCGGCGACAAGAACTGTCCGAGCAGATACTCGTGCGCGGAGTGCACCTCAATGCCGGCGATTCCCGATCGGGCGACGTTGCGTGCGGCGGCGACGTACCCGGAAATGACGTCGCGAATCTCGCGTTTCGTCATGGCGTGCGGGATCTCGGGTGAAATCGCGCTGCGCACGTCGGACGGAGCCCACAACGGCAAGCGGCTGTCGTGCGACGACATGCGCGACCCGCTGTGCGCGATTTGCAGGATCGGTCGGCAGTCGTACGGATCCAGCGCAGCCGCCAGAGCGTCGAGCGACTTCGTGATCTCCGGCCGGTGCGCGGCGAGGTAGTTGGGAAACTTCATCGTCGTGTCGTGTACTGCGGCACCTTCGATAACGATCGCTCCCACGCCTCCGCGAGCCCGTTCGGCGTAGTAGCCGATCATCTTTTCGCCGATGATCGCCTTGTCCGAGTACAAGGTTTGGTGACCCGGGAAGACCGTACGGTTCTTCATTCGCAATCTGCCCGCGTGCAGCGGGCTGAGCAACGTCGGATACTTGTGGTGCTTCTCGGTCATCATCGTCCCCCTCGTGATGTTCTTGCTGATGCGATTACTAGCCGCCTGTGGTCGACGACGGTTCCCGACGAATGGCGTCGAGAACGCTGAGTCGTCCGTATGTCATCGCCCGGCTCAGCGAATACCCGCTGTTGTACCCCATTCCCGCGGCGAGACGTGTTGCGCTCTCACCCACCGCGTACACCCCGGCGACGATCGAGCCGTCGGTCCGCTTCACGCGTCCGGCCAGCGCCGTGACGATCCCCTGGCTCGCAATTCCCGTGTTCAGCAGTCGCAGGTTCATTCCGTGAAACGGGGCGCGCTCGAGCGGTGCGACGTTCGGACTGATCGGATGGTTCCCGTCACCGCGGAACCGGCGAACCGAGTAGTTCTGTCCGCGCCCGAAATCTGGATCCTCGCCGCGTGCCGCGTGCTCGTTGAATCGGGTCACCGTCGCCTCGAACCCGGCGGGATCGACGTTCAACTTCACCGCCAGTTCACGCAGTGTCGGCGCCGACGACACGACGTCCTGCGGATACGTCCCGCCGGGCGGTGTGATACCGAGTCCGTAACGGTGTCGGTGGTTGTCATCCCACACCATGTACATCGGCACGTTGCGACGTTCTGAACCTTCACCCGCGAGTCCCATGCGCACGATCGACGGATGGAACGAGTCGTCACAGAAACGTTCACCGAAACGATTCACGATGATCGAATGCGGCATACAGTGCTCGTAGCAACCACGGAAACCGGTGTCGCCGTCAAACGCCCGCAACGACGTGAGATATCCCGGCAAGACGGGAGCTGCCCATGCGGGGATCGCACGAGTCGCCGCCCCTGTCGGCTCGACCAACGCGAGACCGTCGCCCGACAGCGTGCTCGGAGCGACGCTGCCACCGCTGCCCTCGGGGATTTCGTTCCATCGACCTACGCGGCGATCCCAGTCGTGCGCCCCCGTGGCGAGGATCACCGGTCCGTGGAGCTCGATTCGTCGCCCGTCGCGGTCGACGGCGACGACGCCTTCGACGTCACGGTTGGCGTTGACGATGAGCTCGGTCACCGCCGTGCCGGAAAGGATGCGGACGCCGCGCTTCACCACGGCGGCGAGGAAGTGGCCCGCGATGCCCTGCCCGAAGGTCATGACGTCGTCGGCACGCCGCTGCGCCATGAGTTCGTGGTCCCATGTCGTCTTGCTGACGATGCCGCCCCACGCGAACATCTCCCCGTACGTGATTCCGCTCGGGAAATGCGGTGCGTTGTGCAAGAGACCCCGTGCCTCTCCCAACGACGAACCGGCAAACGGTGCGCCCGTGATGTACCGACCCGATGACTTCGAGCCGGCAACAGTCGGGAAGTAGTAGTCGGGGTAGTCGGGAATGACCGTCCAATTGATGACCCCGGTCGACTCGAAGTATTCGGCTGCTTCGCTTGCGCCGCGGATCCACTCGTCGGCAAGTGCCTCGTCGAATGCCTTCGGATCGACTTCGGCGAGAGTGCGGATGTACTCGAGCACCTCGTCGTAGGTGTCGGGCTCGCACCCTTCGCGTCGTGCAACGTGGTTGTCGCCGATCCACACCTGTCCGCCGGAATATGCGGCGGCTCCCCCGAGTCGCTCGTTCTTTTCGACGAGAACGACGTCGCATCCCTCGTCGGCGGCGGTGATCGCAGCGGCGAGGCCGCCCATGCCTGCCCCGACGACGATGAGTTGGCGCGGATTCACGACTTCGGCGGGCGCACGCCGTCGGCGCCGGGCAACCACGATGCGACACCCGAGATGGGGATGGCGCACACGACTGCTTCGACGATCTCGGCTTCGGTGGCACCGGCATTCCGTGCACCAACGGCATGGATACCGACGAATCGCGATGCAAACTCGGCCGCGTTGACCGTGCACAGCAACAACTCGACGTACTTTGACTCGAGCATGTTCTCCGACAGCGCCCACTCGCGCATGAGGAAGTACCCCTCGAGTGCACGCGGCGCTTCGTCGGCCATCAGCTCGATGTAGCTCGGCACGAAACCGAAATACGACACGAAGTACTCCTTCGCCTTCTCGGCCGATGCCTCGAATGTCGGTCGCGGTGACGGCGGGGTGAGCGCCGGCATGCCACCGGTCGCCTGCTCGGCTGCCGCCCAGAACTTCTGAAATACCGATTCACCACGCGAGATGAGCACCGACACGGCGGCACCCTGCAACTGCTTCACGGTGACGCCGCGTTCGACCGCGCGACGCAATTCGCGACGCGCCGTCTCTTCGTGGTTGCGCACGACGGCAGCCGTCGCCATGAACAACGCCTTGATGCCGGCCGGTAGTGCTCCGTCGAGGTCGCACACTTCTCGCACACGGGCGAGACCCTCGGCGAACTTCGGACTCAGCGCGGCGAGTTGTCCGGTGCGCAGCAGCATGCTGCCGGTGTCCTCGTGCCGGGCCTGCGGCGACGATGGTGCACCCGTGGTCTCGGCGAGCAGACAGCGCGCCGCTTCGTCGACGCGCTGTCCGACGTACACACCGCGTTGCCGCGCGAGTTCGTTGCATGCGGCGATGCGACCGACTTCCCATGCGTCGAAGGCATCACCCATCGCGGCGGTCGACACGTCGTAACACGCGCCCGCAAGACCGGATTCCTGGAGCATTGCGAGCCCCGAGATCCCGGAGTCGTTCTTCGAACGCCCGCCGTCTGCACAAATGAAGCCGTGCGGCGACACTTCGGTGATGAACCGCGCACCCGTCGGCCCGGTGTGTCCGGCCGTCA
>Ga0315906_10006704_pt1 | contig 14193 bp, 10 predicted proteins | sample LakEriMetagenome_4_FD_203526 | JGI IMG/M metagenome (GOLD analysis project Ga0315906, IMG submission 203526) | Freshwater fungal communities from buoy surface, Lake Erie, Ohio, United States - Buoy 2 MA122 | ecosystem: Environmental > Aquatic > Freshwater > Lake > Lake biofilm | place: USA...
GCACTCATACTTCTCGTGAGAGTTATCTCATACTGGCGAACCTCCTATTACAAGAAATAATCTATTTCAAAATACAATGGGGTAAGATTGCAATCCTACCCCATTTCTTTTTTAAGGAAGTAAGTCTTAATCTTTGGTTTTAGCCTTCGCTTTCCCTTTATCGATAACAATGCTAAGCTGCTCGGCCCCGTCAGTAAGATCCATTTTAATGGTATCTCCTTCCTGAAGATTTGCTTTAATTATTTCCTCCGCTAGCGGATCTTCGATGAACTTTTGAATTGCGCGCTTCAAAGGTCTGGCACCAAACTTTTCGTCATACCCATGCTCCACGATAAAATCTTTCGCTTTTTCCGTCATTTGTATACCATACCCCAAGTCATTAATTCTGCCGTATAATTTCTCCAACTCAAGATCGATGATTTTGTGAATGGATTCACGCTGCAATGATTTGAAGAGAATCATATCATCGATCCTATTCAAAAACTCAGGTGAAAAGGCCTTTCTAAGTGCATTCTGAATTACAGATTTTGCATTTTCATCTCTTGACTCCTCTTTAGCTTTAGTACCAAATCCAACTCCGCTACCAAAATCAGCCAATTGTCGCGCACCAATGTTGGAGGTCATAATTAGGATCGTATTCTTGAAATCAATCTTTCTGCCCAAACCGTCTGTCATGTGACCATCATCCAACACCTGAAGCAACAGATTGAATACGTCCGGATGCGCCTTTTCAATTTCATCCAGAAGAACAATCGAATAAGGTTTTCTTCGAACTTTCTCTGTTAGCTGACCACCTTCCTCATATCCAACGTATCCCGGAGGGGCACCAACAAGCCTGGAAATTGAAAACTTCTCCATGTATTCAGACATGTCAATCCTGATCAATGCATCTTCTGAATCAAATAAATACTTCGCAAGCACTTTCGCAAGTTGAGTCTTACCTACCCCTGTTGGCCCGAGGAAAAAGAAAGAACCAATTGGCTTGTTTGGGTCTTTCAATCCGGCACGGTTTCTCTGAATAGCCTTAACTACTTTCGAAACAGCCTCGTCCTGACCAATTACCTTTCCTTGCAACTGCTCAGCCATTTTGACCAACTTACCTGTCTCTGACTGAGAAACTTTTGTGACTGGTATCCCACACATCATGGACACCACCTCCGCAACATGCTCTTCGGTAACTGTGACACGATTATTTTTCGATTCCTGCTCCCACTTTTGTTTTGCCAATTCGAGTTGCTCCTGATACTTTCGTTCAGAATCCCTCAACTCAGCTGCCTTTTCGTATTGTTGAGATTTAATCACCTCATTCTTCTGTTCCTTCAGCCCCTCTATCTGAGCCTCTATATCCAGAATTTCTTGTGGCACATTTATGTTTGTCAAGTGAACTCTTGAACCCACCTCGTCCAACGCATCAATAGCTTTATCAGGCAAATGTCGGTCTGTTATGTATCGCTCCGTTAACTTCACGCATGCAGCAATCGCATCCTCTGTGTAGGATACAGAATGATGGTCTTCATAGCGTTCTTTGATATTATTAAGGATTTGAATCGTTTCGTCGATCGTCGTTGGTTCGACCAATACTTTCTGGAAACGTCTTTCCAATGCACCGTCCTTCTCGATATACTGTCTGTATTCATCGAGCGTCGTAGCGCCAATTGCCTGCATTTCTCCTCGAGCCAAAGCCGGTTTGAACATGTTTGAAGCATCGAGTGAACCGCTTGCGCCACCTGCACCAATGATCGTATGTATCTCGTCGATGAAAAGGATCACGTCAGGATTTTTCTCGATTTCTTGCATGACCGCTTTCATGCGCTCTTCAAACTGACCGCGATACTTGGTCCCAGCCACTAATGAAGCAAGATCCAGAGAAATGACACGCTTATTGAAAAGCACTCTTGATACTTTGCGCTGAACGATTCTTAAAGCCAGCCCTTCGGCGATAGCACTTTTACCTACACCTGGCTCACCAATTAGTATTGGATTGTTCTTTTTTCTTCGGGAAAGAATTTGGCTTACTCGTTCAATTTCTTTCTCACGACCTACGATGGGATCCAGCTTTCCGGCTTCAGCCATTTTTGTCAGGTCACGGCCAAAATTATCTAGCACAGGTGTTTTTGACTTCGGATCTGTAGGTTTTTTCTGAGCAGCAAATTGTTCTCCTCCTTCATCGTCTGAATTTCCTGGAAATTCAGCTCTCGGTGTTATGTTTTCTTCTATCATGTTATCTAATTCATCTTTTACATTTTCATAAAATACTCCGTATTTATTGAGCAAACTGCAAACAAAGCTGTCCTCGTTCTTCAACATCGACAACAATAAATGTTCCGTTCCAATCACCGGACTCTTGAATGCCTTTGCCTCCAAGTATGTCATTTTTAAAATTCTTTCCGCTTGCTTCACCAGTGGAATATTCGCATTTTGATTCACTGCTTTCGTCACATTGCCTTTCAGGGAAAGTTCGACCTCTGACTTCACATGTTGAAGGTCAAGTTGCAGCTCGCTCAGAATCTTTACAGCTGTCCCATCTCCAAGGCGCACAAGTCCAAGAAGAAGATGTTCTGCACCTATAAAATCATTTCCAAGTCTGAGAGCTTCCTCCCGACTAAATGTAATTACGTCTTTAACTTTGGGAGAAAATTTTGCCTCCATATTCACACCTTTTTCGACTGCTATTTTAAGCAGTATTCCTTGTTTACAAATCTAAAACGAATAAATTGTTGAAAAGTACCCAAAAAAGTCAATTTTTCACAGATTTTTGTTAGTAAAAAGCATCGCTTTTAAAACCATCGATCGGTCCAATATATCTAATTTCGGAACTTGCTTCAAACACGCAAATCGCGTGCTCAAATTTATTAAGTGACAAGATGGCAGACGGAGAAAAAATAATCCAGATTAACATTGAAGATGAAATGAAATCAGCCTACATCGATTATTCGATGTCGGTGATTGTTTCAAGAGCTTTACCTGATGTACGTGATGGTTTCAAGCCAGTACACAGAAGAGTACTATATGGAATGCAAGACCTAGGCGTCTTTTCAAACAGGCCTTATAAAAAGTCGGCAAGAATCGTTGGAGAAGTGTTGGGAAAATATCACCCTCACGGCGACAGCTCGGTGTATGACACTATGGTCCGTATGGCGCAGCCCTGGTCGCTTCGCTACCCCCTGGTAGATGGACAGGGTAACTTTGGATCCGTGGATGGCGATAGTCCTGCTGCGATGCGATACACAGAGGCCAGGCTACGAAAGATTGCTGAGGAAATGCTCGACGATCTCGATAAGGAAACGGTTAATTTTGCTCCCAACTTCGACGATAGCCTCGAAGAGCCAACGGTTCTACCTACAAAAGTTCCAAACTTACTCGTAAATGGTGCTGCAGGTATTGCAGTAGGTATGGCTACAAACATGGCGCCGCACAACCTTTCAGAAGTGGTTGATGGAATTGTCGCCTATGTTGACAACAAGGATATTGAGGTTGAGGAATTGCTCAAATTCGTTAAAGCCCCAGACTTCCCTACCGGCGGAATCATATACGGATACGAAGGTGTTCGTGAGGCACTTCTAACCGGACGTGGCCGGATTGTCATGAGAGCAAAAGCAGAAATAGAGGAATATAACGGTCGCGAGCAGATCATTGTGACTGAAATACCTTATCAGGTGAACAAGGCGGACATGATTAAGAAAACCGCTGAGCTTGTCAACGATAAAAAAATCGAAGGCATTTCCGATATCAGAGATGAGTCAGACAGAAACGGGATGCGCATTGTCTACGAAATCAAAAGAGATGCCATTGCCAATGTTGTATTAAACAAGCTCTACAAGTTCACCTCTCTACAGACGTCATTTTCCGTAAACAACATTTGCTTGGTGGATGGCCGACCTCAGTTGTTGAACCTGAAAGAGCTCATCTCAAATTTTGTTGACTTCCGACATGAAGTAGTTGTTCGCAGAACGAAATATGAGTTGCGCAAGGCAGAGGAACGTGCACACATTCTTGAAGGTCTGATTATTGCTTCCGACAATATTGACGAAGTAATAGAAATTATTAAAGCATCCGCAAGCCCTGACGATGCGCGAGATAAACTTGCCACACGTTTCGGGCTGTCTGAAATTCAGACCAGAGCAATTGTAGACATGCGCCTTCGTCAGTTGACCGGACTCGAGCAAGACAAGCTTCGTGCGGAATACGATGACCTAATGAAAACCATTGCCGACCTGAAAGATATTTTGGATCGTGAGGAGCGTCGCATGGAGATCATTAAAAATGAGCTTCTGGAGGTAAAAGAACGATTCGGTGATGCACGTCGCTCCATCATTGAATACTCTGCATCCGAAATGCGAATGGAAGATCTTATTGCTGACGAAGAAGTCGTAGTAACAATCTCTCATGCTGGTTACATTAAACGAACAAGTTTAACAGAATATAAGGTACAAAACCGCGGTGGAATGGGATCGAAAGGTTCTGCCACACGCGACAAGGACTTCCTCGAACATTTATTCGTCGCAACCAACCACAACTACCTTCTTATTTTCACGGAAAAAGGAAGATGTTTCTGGATGCGTGTCTTTGAAATACCTGAAGGAAACAAAACATCCAAAGGAAGAGCAATACAGAATTTGATCAATATTCCTCAGGATGACAAGGTGAAGACCTATGTTAAAGTTCAGGATCTTACAGACAAAGAATACCTCGAAAATAACTTTATTGTGATGTGCTCCAAGCAAGGCGTCATTAAAAAGACATCTTTGGAAGCCTATTCACGACCTAGATCGAATGGTATTAATGCGATTACGATCCGTGAGAACGATGAATTGCTTGAAGCAAAATTGACGAATGGCACGAATGAGATCGTTCTTGCAACGGCCTCCGGACGGGCTATACGATTCAATGAATCGACTGTTCGACCAATGGGAAGGAATGCATCGGGCGTTCGCGGAGTATCACTTGCAGGCGCAACAGATCAGGTAGTCGGTATGATCTGTGTTGAAGATGTTTATTCTACCATTCTTGTAGTTTCTGAGAAAGGGTACGGAAAACGGACTTACCTGAACGATCCGGAAGACAAAGAGCCTGTATACCGTATTACGAACCGCGGAGGAAAAGGAGTCAAAACGCTCAATATCACAGACAAAACAGGCCCTCTTCTTTCCATATTGAATGTCACAGACGAAGAAGATCTAATGATCATTACTCGAAATGGAATTACTATCCGAATGCACATTGACACCATACGAACTATGGGGCGTGCAGCACAAGGTGTACGTTTGATCAACCTGAAAAACAATTCAGAAATCGCCGCAATCGCAAGGGTTCCGCGATCAGACGAGGATGAGGAAGAGTTTGATGAAAATGGAAATCCAATCGATCCGATCAATGAAAGTGATTCCGAAAGTGGCACAGATATTGAAAACACAGATGTGGAATAATTAATTTTGTGCATCCTAAAATAAAATTGAAACATGAAACATCTTTTTAAAGCCGGTATCTTCTCTCTTACGGCAACTTTGTTTTCTACAGTAACTTTTGGACAAAAGGCCAACGAAACATCCGCTGCACTTGAGTACATTAAATTCAAGGACAATATGCAAATGGTCATGATGGGCAGTGGAAATATGGAAACCGGTCAGACAGCTCTTAAAAAGGCGAAAGAATTCATTGACCTGGCTGCGGAGAATGAAAGCACCAAAAAAAGTCCTAAAACACTTTTCTACAAAGGAGAAATTTACACGGCTTATTTACTTGCTTTTGGAATGGATACGGTTTTGATGAAGGAGCATGGTGAAGAATACTTGAACACAGGTCTTGAAAGCTACAAACAATCTTTGGCAGTCAGCTCCAAATTCAAAACTGACATCGAAGAATCAATCAATCAAAAGAAGGGATTGTTCGGAATGGGGATCAACCAAATGTATGACAAGGGCATGTACAAAGAAACTGCTGAAGCTTACGAATTTCAGGTTCGACTTTCAGATGTATTGGGTCAGGTTGACACTTCATCTATCTACAACGCTGCGATTTGTTACGACCGCGCGAATGAATTCGACAAGGCTGCAGTTAATTATCTGAAGTTGGCAAAGATGAATTATAAAGCAACTCAAAACTACATTCGAGCATCAGGACTTTACAGAAAACAAAAGAAGTATGCAGAAGCCAAAGCACTTATTGAGGACGCTCGTAAAAGCAACCCATTGGACAAAGATTTACTCCTCGAATTGGTGAACACGAGCATTGATGCAGGCGATGCTGCTGGCGCTGAAACAGCCTTAGCTGAGGCGATTGCTTCCGATCCAAACAACAAACAACTGCACTACACTATCGGAACGATCTATATTGACTTAAAGAAAAACGAACAAGCAGAAGCGTCTCTAAGAAAATCTCTTGAGCTCGATCCAAATTATCAAGATGCACTCTATCAGCTGGGAGCACATTTGGTCACATGGGCAGGTGATACACGCGCTGCAGCCAATCAATTGAAATTCGGAGACAAGAATTACGACAAGATGGTAATCCAATCAGACGATCTTTACAGAAAAGCTTTGGAACCACTTGAAAAATACATTACAATTAGCCCGAACGATAAAACTGTACTTACGATTCTTTCTCAACTTCACCGAAATCTGGGTGATATGAACAAATCAGCTGAATACAAAAAACGCGCTGATGCGATCAAGTAATTGAAAGGAAAACTTTGACAAGACCGCCATCGAGCGGTCTTTTTTTTTAACACACTTTGTTTTCAGAAATAATTCCATACCTTTGCACCCTTCAAATACCGTCCTCTGCTCTGGCGGTTTTATAAATCTCTTTCGGATGTGCAGGGCTCCGGAATACAAGACATAAGAGCCAAATGGCAAAAAACACTACCACGCAGGGTTCTGCGGATTTCGATTGGGACGCGTTGGCATTGGATGGATATTCCAAAATTCAGCGTTCAGAATTATCAGACAAGTACGAGCAAACGCTTACATCGATCAATGAAAAAGAAGTGATCGAAGGAACTGTTGTTCTTGTCACAAAAAAAGAAGTAATCATTAACATTGGTTACAAATCAGAAGGGGTTGTTGCGGCATCAGAATTCCGTTACAATGCTGACTTGAAAGTTGGAGACACAGTAGATGTGTACGTAGAATGTCAGGAAGACAAAACCGGTCAATTGATCGTGTCGCACCGAACAGCACGTATGCACAAAGCATGGATCCGTGTAAACGATGTACTTCGCACAGGTGAGGTTATCACAGGGTTCGTGAAGTGTCGCACAAAAGGTGGTTTGATTGTAGATGTTTTTGGAATCGAGGCCTTCCTTCCAGGATCACAAATCGACGTGAAGCCTATTCGTGATTATGACGTGTATGTTGGCAAGAACATGGAATTCAAGGTTGTGAAAATCAATCAGGAGTTCAGAAACGTTGTTGTTTCACACAAAGCGCTCATCGAAGCTGAGCTTGAAGAACAGAAAAAACTTATCATTTCCGGACTTGAAAAAGGTCAGGTTCTTGAGGGAACAGTTAAGAACATTACTTCATACGGAGTATTTATCGACCTTGGCGGTGTAGACGGATTGATCCATATTACAGACCTTTCTTGGGGTCGTGTGAATCACCCTGAAGAGATCGTTGAATTGGATCAGAAATTGAACGTTGTAATCCTTGACTTTGATGATGACAAGAAACGTATCGCACTTGGGTTGAAACAACTTCAGCCTCATCCGTGGGATGCATTGGATGTGAACCTTCAGGTTGGAGATAAAGTAAAAGGAAAAGTGGTTGTTATGGCTGACTACGGTGCATTTATTGAAATTGCTACCGGAGTTGAAGGACTCATTCACGTTTCTGAAATGAGCTGGTCACAGCATTTGCGTTCTGCACAGGACTTTATGAATGTGGGTGACACGGTTGAAGCTGTCATCCTCACGTTAGATCGTGAAGAACGAAAAATGTCTTTGGGCATCAAACAACTCATGCCAGATCCATGGGCTGACATCGAGCAAAAATATGCTGTTGACTCTCGTCACAAAGCGAAAGTTCGCAACTTCACGAATTTCGGAGTATTTGTAGAACTAGAAGAAGGCGTGGACGGATTGATTCACATTTCTGACCTTTCTTGGCAGAAAAAGATCAAGCATCCTTCTGAATTCTGTAAAGTAGGCGAAGAAATGGAGGTTGTTGTTCTTGAAATCGATCGTGATAACCGTCGTATTTCACTTGGACACAAACAATTGGAAGAGAATCCATGGGATGTGTTCGAGAATGTATTTACGGAAGGTTCAGTTCACCAAGGAACAATTATTGAAAACAAGGATAAGTCAGGCATCGTATCACTTCCTTATGGAGTTGAAGGAATCTGTCCTGCTAAGCACTTGAAGAAAGAAGATGGAACGAATGCTCAAGTTGAAGAAACACTTGATTTCAAAGTGATTGAATTCAACAAAGAGGCTAAAAAAATCGTTGTTTCACACACGCGTACATTTGAAGAAGGTGATGATAAACCATCTGCATCTTCAGCAAAAGCTGGAGGTAAAAAAGCAGCTGGAGGTTCTTCTACTTCACAAGCAGTAAAAGCAATCAACCAAAGTTCAGAGAAATCTACACTTGGAGATCTTGATGCGCTTGCTGCATTGAAAGATAAAATGGATAAAGGAGAGTAATTATCCATACCTTAAAAAGAAAGCCGCTTCGAAATCGAAGCGGCTTTTTTGATGAGCTTAATCAGTCTTGTTACTCTACAGAGTTGGCAAAAGCAATTAGTCGATCCTCAGTTTGGTAACCCAACACTGATTTTATCAATTTGCCTTCACTGTCAATTATGAGTAATGTAGGGTACGCACGAACTTTATACATCTTAGCTAATTCCGGCCCATCTGCGTCCTGCTCTACATCGATCTTGAGGTTTATAAATTTCTCGTTGTACAAAGCTCCGACTTCGGCATTTTTGAATGACGTAGCTGCCATTTTTTTGCACGGACCGCACCAGCTTGTGTAGGCATCGATAAAAATGTACTGTTCATTCTTCTTTGCCTGCTTTTTGGCTTCTTCCAGAGAAAGGTGCTTAAAACGTATTCCCTCCTCTTCCTGCTTAGACACTTTTGACGATAAGGTAAAAGCCATTGTGATCACTCCCAAAGCAAGTATACCGATCATTTTTTTCATAATTTGAATTTTGAGTTTAACTTTATACATGAGTGAAAATTACACTACACTGTAAATTTAAATCGTTTTTGACAAAAACCATTCCAATAAATCCGTGCTGAAAAACCTTCATTTCCTGACATCCAATCAACTTACCATACAAGAGGTTAACCGATTTATTCAAGAATGGTCAAATTCAGAACCAAACATTGAAGTTCAAACCTCCGGTTCGACAGGGGAACCCAAAAAACTTTCCTTTAAGAAAAAACAACTCGAAGCATCAGCTCAAAATACCATTCAGACCTTTGGAGTCAAAAAAGGAGCAAATGCATATTTGTGTCTATCCACAAATACCATCGCGGGAAAACTTATGGTCATAAGAGCCATTTTGAATGACATGGAGCTCATCGTCGGTGATGTTTCAAGTGATGCGTTGGAAAGAGGCTTGCCCGAGATTGAACTTGCAGCTGCTGTACCATTGCAGCTACATCATCTAATTAAAAACAATGTTTCTTTTCCCAAGGTTAAAACACTCCTTATTGGTGGTGGACCAATAAACGACGAAATATGCAGAAAACTATCTTATAGAGGGATAACTGCGATTCATACCTATGGAATGACAGAAACACTGACACACGTTGCATACAGGAGAATTGGTGCAATGCAAGAAGAGTTATTCACCCCGATGCCAGGCGTAAAATTGGGCCATAAAGAAGAGCGATTGACAATAACATATCCCGCTATTGGAGTTCAACAACTCGAAACCAAGGATCTTGTTCAGTTCAATTCAAACGGGCAGTTCAGTGTTGTAGGTCGCAGCGACCTTATTATTAATAGTGGTGGAATAAAATTCAATCCTGAAGAATTAGAACATCAGATCTCCTCAGAAATGACCGTCCCCTATTTTTTCTTTGGCTTACCTGACGATCAACTCGGCGAGAAAATTGTTCTAGTGTGTGAAGGAAACGTTATTCAACTTACTAAAGAACAATTAAATAGAATAAACAACTTATTACCAGCTTACGCGAATCCAAAAGAGGTCATATACCTTGAACAATTCGTGCGCAGTGAAAGCATGAAGATTCTGCGCAAAGAAACAATGAACAAGCATTGAATACACTTGATCCATATTACAAAATACTGGACTTATCACCGGGAGCTACCGAACAGGAGATCAAGCGGCAATTCAAAAAATTGGCTTTCCAGTACCATCCGGACAGAAATCCATCAGCTTCAGCCCATGAAAAATTCATTCAAATAACAGAGGCCTATGAGGTCTTGTTGGGTAAGAAGAAACCAGGTCAGCCAAGAAAAAACAGTTCGCCAAGAACACCTGAAGAACGACGAAAGGAAGCTTACGAACGATACCGTGAATTTCAAAGACGCGAAGAAAAAGCGAACCAACGCTACTTTCAGAGTTTGTTCACTGGAAGAAAATGGAAGATTATGAAGTTAAGTTCAGTGATCGGAACCATCCTTTCCTTTGTCATATTTCTGGACATGTTACTGCCAAAAACGAAAGTTCGAGAGACGGCGGCCTACTACTCCAGGGACGTTTACGGAGGTACGGTAGATGAAACCGTATCTTTGATCGTGACTGATGAGGGGAACGAATACTGGGTTGGTGATCTCGATGCCTCTGTTTATGCATCCTATCCCGAGCTCATCATACTACGTTCGCGCATTTTTGATGAAGCAACCCGGCTCATCTCGATCAGAAAAACTGAAATGGCGTCCTACCCTCTGCCCTTTACCTTCTACAATTTCAACGTATTGTTCATAGTCATTTTCATGGTGCCCTTAGCTGTTAGGATTTTCCGAAAGAAAAGCATTTACTATACGTTTGCCTATCAATTTGCATTGTATGTATCGCCGGTGCTGATGACACTGTATCTACTCTTGAATCATCACTGGTTTTAACTTTTTACTTTGGGAGCAAGCAGATTCTAAAGATTTTCAAACTTGGATACAAGTTCATATTTTCGAATAATCTCTTTCAGTTTATCCGGACCATACCATTTTTTCTCAGTTGGCACATAAATCATGGGGCGACATTCATATACAAATCCCAAGCTCCTATCATAATTCGATCGCTCTACTAACGACGTAATCACTATTTGCTTTTTCAACAAATATTCTACTCGATCACTGTAAGCTAAATCTTCATATTTTTCCTTCTCTATTTCCATATTACCTAAAAAATATGTATTCTCACTCAAAGGGAAAAACTCGTTCTTATTATTATAAAATCCAACTTTAGGCCTTAATCCAAAAACTCTTGTTTTACCCTCCATTAAATCTTTCGATGTACCCACAATTTTACTAAACTCATAAAACTGGATTTCACCTTTTCTGAGTAAATTCAACTCATCCGCCAAAAAAGTAGTATCGAGTTTGAGATTATTAAAAACTGACGTATCTAAGACTGACACACGTTTTTCATTTAGTCTCTGGATATTCCATGAATAATATTGCTTGATGCTTCTCTTGAATTCATTCAAGTTGGCATCGAACAATTCCTCTATTTGAGCCTCATATTCAATTTCTTTTTCTGCGAGAGCATGACCAAGTTCGTTCAAAGAAATCTTTTGATCCCCGCCTTTTTGTTGGGAATACCAACCTTCCTTTGAGGGATAGGCAAAATAAACACCATCAATTGATCGAATGATTACTCGATTCGTTGTAGTGTCCTGTTCAGAATGATCCCTTAAAAACCTATAGCCTTGGTCTTTTTCACCACCGGTCAACTCAAATTCTTTTTCGATCTGTTCAAGAAAATCACAATAAAGGCCTTCGCATTCTTTTTTTGGGCCACATCCAATCAATATTACAATCCCCAAAGAATTCATTAATAAGAAAACTATTTTTCCAAAATCCATGTTTAGTAGCTTTATTTTTAGAAAATTACACAAAATATTTGAGCAATATAATTAAATAAATTGAACATTAAAAGCGACTTTTTTACTCCCTCCTCGCTACGTATGTCCAGTCTTGGTTCACCCAAATAAGATTTTCCTTGTCAAACTTCACATTGCCCTCTATTTCGCCATTCTTATTAATTCGGAATTCTGTACGACCGATATCGCCGTTGCTAAATTCGAAGTCATAGTATCCTTTGTTATTTACGATTTTACCAATGCCCTTCCAATTTAACCCCCGAATTTCGAAGGTTTCCTCATCAATCTTATCAATAAACATCACATTGATAGCTACGGTAGTGTTCTTCTTATAAAGCATGTATTGCCCGGAAATTTGGTCCGTTTGAGCATGGAAAACATTGGAGAGAACGAATGCTGTAAAAATTAAAAGAATCTTTTTCATGGCTGACAGTTTCTTTGAAAACGTCACAGCACACACTTATATAACACTCACGTTCGGGAGCTTTTCAATTTCCACCACTGCCAAACTAACAACAGAATCAAAAAAATGGTCACCACTGGCCAGAGCACACAAAAAAGAAGCGCATTGAAATCTTCGTAGGTGATTCCGAGCAAATTGGCGCTGGTAATGGTAAAATCGGTTAGATAAACGTATATTTTAACGAGTATTTCGAACATCTTTACGTTTCTTATAAAGTTCTATGTTGCCTACAATTAGGGCGAATAAAAAAAGTGGCCAGATAATCACCAAGGTCAATATGGTCATCCGTATGTACTTTCCTTCTTCTTTTTCATGTACACCATTAATATCAATAATAGCATCATACAAAAGTTTTACTCGCCCCGTATTTATTTCATTAGAATCCCGATGAGAACACCATTTATTGTGGCAATCCCACGTACAATAATCAGGATTCTTTTCATCCGAATTTAACGCATAGGCAGTTGACGTTCCCGGAAGAACCATTTTGATAATATATGGATCTTTCTTCGTGCTCTCATTCACAAGGATAACAATCAAAAAAGGCACAATCGCAATCGCTGAATATAGCAGAACTCTTTTCATGGGTAGTGCCAAATTAATAATTCCTGCGTTATTTTTCTTCTTTGATACCGTTTGAAGATACATTAAGTTCCATCCCATGAAATACTTTGTCCTTACAGCTGCACTATGTGTTTTCCAGGTTTTCGCTTTCGGAATCAATACTGATTCCATCAAAGTTTTTACCTACGCCAAAGGCAAAAACAATTTACATGTGCTCCGACTTCATCAGGATGGACATTATGAGCATCTTTTATGCACCAAGACAAGCGTTAAAGTGGATACAGGGTGTTTCATGATCAATAGATTGAAGATGACCTTTGAGTCCCGTACTAAAAAAGTAGGTTCTCAATCGATGCGAGATGTGGTGTTGTATGTGCGTAACAACAAGCTCTATGAGAAACGGTGGGAAGCGATCCTTCAGAAAAACGTTTATGCAAAACCAACCACCGATAGTATATACCTCAAGTCTTACGATTTCAATCCACTGACCAAAACATTTCTAGTGGTAGAAACGAAGCCTGAAAAGATAATTGAGAAGCCGGATATTCAGGATAAAATATACTTCATGAACCTGCTGCATCTATTTGCTCCTCGTTACGAAAAGTACATTGATACCAATTACTGTGGCCCCGGATGTTATTTAAGTGTCGTTGGAAACGGAACAGTGGTCCCAAGTAAAGACACTACAAATGACCGTCTCATCAATAGTTTCAATACGATGGTTCATGAGACCACCCATCATTTCAATACTAACAATACGGTTATTATTGACCCTGAAATTATAATCAACTTTCCAAAAATACAGACCTACAGTTCACAGGACTTCTACCCGCTGATAAAAGATGAAGCCAAAACAAAAATCTTTCGTCTCAATACTTATATAGCACCCGGAAGTATAGTATCCGCTAATCTTTCAGGTATAATTGGCTTAATGGATGAATTCTCGGCTTACCGGAACGGAACGAGAGCTTCACTCGATGCAGCTCTATCCGCCAAGGCACAGGGCAATAAAGAACGAATGCTTGATTTTCTGCACGAAGCACTTCCCTCCTATTTCGCTTGTTATGAATTCCAGATTTTTATTTCATGGTACCTGGACTATGGCTCAAAGAACAGAGCTGAATTCCACAGGTCACTTATGGCT
>Ga0315906_10006705_pt1 | contig 14192 bp, 7 predicted proteins | sample LakEriMetagenome_4_FD_203526 | JGI IMG/M metagenome (GOLD analysis project Ga0315906, IMG submission 203526) | Freshwater fungal communities from buoy surface, Lake Erie, Ohio, United States - Buoy 2 MA122 | ecosystem: Environmental > Aquatic > Freshwater > Lake > Lake biofilm | place: USA: Lake...
GTATGTCCGACAGATTCCAGCCGGCGTGTCAAGCCGAACAGGACGCAAATACGGCGCCTTCAATGCGTGCTCTACAAACACTCTAGAACCAGAATTCTTATGCTGGACAGAGAACAAGCGTGGCATTCGCAAGTGAGGGTCAAATGAGTTCAAAACAGCAATCTTTCTACCAGCGCCACCTCCTCGCAGAGGCGCTCTGCGGCCATTCGCTATGGCGTGACATTCAGCATGCGTCGGGTGAACTGCCAGGGCCGATCGTTTTCAAAGATGAGCTGCGTGCGCTGAGGTCGCAGCTCGGTAAGAGCCATGAAGACCAGTGGATTGAACGGCTAATTGCGCTCGGCGTGCAGGTGGTGGAGATCGGCCAAACGGGCAGCGACGAGGAGCGTGAGGAACGCACGCTCGCGGCAATCAAGCAGGGCGCCGAAGCCGTTCACGGTGGGCGCATCAGTCATGGGCGATGGAACGGCGAACCAGACTTGTTGATTCGCAGTGATGTAATTCGACGTCTGACAGGGCACGCTACGGCAAGCTCCTCCACTCCGCAGCCAACATCAATTGGTGCACATCGGTACGAAGCAGCTGACGTGAAGTTGAGCGGTGAGCTTGCAGTGACTGCGCTCCTACAAGTTGCTCTCTACGCAGAACTTATTGACGCCATCCAGGGAATCGCTGTGACGGATCGGCGCGAACATCAGATGCACTTCTTCCTCGGATCAGCAAAAGAGGAAGCGCACGCCTCAACGTTAAGTCCGGAGCTAAAGGGTTTGCGGAGTCTCTCCGCGGCATCGTTCGGTGCGTACACGCGCAGGCATATGCAGCGTGTTGAGTTGGCATGGGATGCAAACGGCGATCAACTTCCGCAAGAACCTGAACCGGTGAAATACTGCGATCGATGTTCTTGGGAGCGCAACTGTGATGCGGTGTGGCGCGACAAGCGTGACCTTGTTCTTGTCTCCGGGTTGAGAAAGGACGAACGCCGAGCGTTGCGCGCCACAGGGATCAGCACCGTGGGCGAGCTAGCGGTTGCAGGAGATACAGCAGAACGAGCAATTCCAGTGAAGGATCGTCGCGAACACCTGATGCGTCAGGCTGATCTCCAGGAGAAGAGCCTTGACCTTCCTGAGCCGCTGAGCGAGCTGCGTCCTCCAACGCGCGGCATCTTTGAACGTGAAGAGGTGCGACGTGGTTTCGCGGCGCTGCCGTCACCCGCCGTACTCAACATCTACATGGACTTTGAGCGATACGACTTCAACGAGCGAGAAGAGGGTGGCCTTGAAACCAAGACCGTCCTCACGGGCTTTGTGGTGAATGGTCCAAACCTTGTGGCGGCATCCGGGAGTTACGCGCACTCACTTGCGGAGATTCCGAGCGAAGAAGAGCGCCTCTTCGTGGACTTCGTCGAACAGCTCTCCATCACTATCGCAATCGCAGAGAGCGACGGCACGGTCGAGGTTGGCGCGGAGTTGCCCGTCTTCCACTTCAGCCCATTCGAACCATCCACGTTCAGGCGGCTTGTGGATGAGTATGGGATCGGCCAAGAGGTCTACGACCGGTTGCGCTGGGTTGACCTGCGCGACATCACCGTACGCGTGGCAACCATCGGCGTGGAGCGCTATTCACTAAAGGAGCTCGAGCAGATCACAAAGTTCACGCGGACCATTCCGCTCAAAGAGGTCAAGCTCCCTGCGATCGCCTACTTCAAGTATCTCGTAGCAGAGGATCCGGAAGAGAAGCAGTCCAACCTGGACACTCTGCGCGGGTACAACGAAGATGACTGCCGATCGCTGATTGCCCTACACGCTTGGCTGGAATCCATTCGTGCCGCGTACGGCGAGCAGTTCCCTGACACAGAGTGGGGACCACTCCCTTCACCGCGAAAAGAGAAGAAGAACACCGAGAAGGCGCTGAAGATGCAGGCGGAGTACGCCGCCCTTCAGTTGCGCCTTAAGGCTGCCGAAGCGGCGCACCGCGAACGCATCAAGGTCTGCGAGAGCGAAGAGAACGCAGCCGGCGCTGAATGGCACCGCTGGTGCGCAGACTTGGCTGGCTTCTACGCCCGTGAGCGGGTTGCATCCTTCATGGACAAGATGCACACGTATCAAGCGCCCGGTCACTCACTCCATGATGAACCGAAAGCCATCGGTCATCTGAAGAGGGAAGATGACGGCTCGTATTCGTTCCCACCGCAACTCGTGACACTCGAACCAGACGACAAGGTCGAGGCAATCGTCGGCGCTGAAATCATCGAGGGAGCAATCACCACGCTCGATCTTGCATCTTGCAAGGTCTGGGTCAACTGGGGTGAATACAGCCCGAAGGAGCACCCAACCAGCATTATTGAGGGCGACACCTTCTACGGCACCGGACCTGAAGAGGCGATGGCCGACTTCAGCGAAGCGGCGCTGTTAGGACCTGATGCGGTTCCGCTTGTCACGCGCCAGCTCCTCTACAGAGTTTCGCCCACGCGCCTCACAGCAATTGATGCTGCAATGCCAGGGTCTGACCGCGGTTTGGAGGCTGCGAAGCAGATCCAAGCAGGGGACGTCTTAGTCGTTCAGGGGCCTCCGGGCACAGGGAAGTCGCATCTTGGCGGGCGCATTATCAGCGCGCTCGTTCAGCGCGGCGATTCTGTTGCGGTGACAACTCAGTCGCATGCGGCGTACCAGATTCCAATCCGTGAATCAGGGGTTGCAGTTCAACAGGTGCGCATTGCCCAGAAGGGGAGCCCGATTTGGAAGCAGGTGTCTGGTGAGAAACTTGGCGACTGGATCCGCGATCAAAGTGGTGCGGTTAGCGGCGGGACGCGGTACACGTTCTCGCACGTCGCTGTTGCAGATGCATTTGACGTGTTGATCGTTGACGAAGCTGGTCAGTACTCCATGGCTGATCTTGTCGGGATCTCGCGCTGTGCAAAGAAGATCATCTTGCTCGGCGATCCGCAGCAACTACCAATGGTGACGCAGGGCCATCACCCTCCAGGTCCGTCAGGCATCTCCACGATGGCGCACTGGCTCGGCGATGACGTGCAAACAGTGCAGCCGGCAGACGGTGTCTTCCTGGAGCGCACCTACCGTCTGCACCCGGGGATTGCCGACTTTATCGGCGACACCTTCTACGAAGGTCGGCTCACTTCTGCGCTACCTGAACAGGAACTACAAGCGGTCACGCTCGACGGCGAGAGTGCCCCACTCGGACCGCTGCTCTACCTCAACGTTGATCACAACCAAGAAGGCGCGTGGTCGCTGGAGGAAGCTGAGCAGATCGCTGAGCTCGTACACACGATTGTGACTCGCGGCACCATCACGCACCGCGACGGATCCACAACCCGCTTCTCATCTGCCGCGCAGGAAGTCGATGAAGATCCGCTCCTTGCCTCAGACCCGGACATTTTGATCATCGCTCCGTACAGCGCTCAGGTGGAGCGAATTGAGTACGCCCTTGGTGAGCGCATGAACCGTGCGGATGGCGTAGACCTTCGCCCATACGTCCGCATCCAGACCGTGGACAAGGCGCAGGGTGACCAGGCGCACGTAGTCATCTACTCAATGACTCGCGCCTCTGTTCAAGGTGCACGCCACGGCGCAGACTTCGTCCTCTCCGCTAACCGCTTCAACGTGGCGGTCTCCCGAGCCCGTGCCCTGGCCGTAGTCGTCGCCTCCCCAAAGCTCCTCGACGAAGTCCCTTCCAGCCTCAAGCACGTGAGGTCCCTGAACCCGTTTGCGGCGTTTTTGGAGCGGGAAAAACAATAAGTCAGGCCACCACGACCGTGGCACGCGTGCTTATGCGTGCCATGTAACTGACACAGTCCTGAAGTAACGTCAGGCTCTACCATCAGCCCCGTACAGGGCGAGTATCGGTTTAGGGTTCAGGGGAGGAGTTGGGGCATGAGCCGGAGATTCTGCAGGGTGATCCCAGGGAAGGGGTACGTGCACTTCGCTGAGGCGAAGGTTGGCGGCTTTATTGGCACCGACTTCAACCTCCAGGTGGACCTTTCAGGGCGCCTCCCAGACAAGTGGACCGACTTCAACATGGACCTCCGCCCGGCCTTCCTTGAGGCGAACCCAGGTAAGAGTCGCGTCAGCGCGGGCATGGCGTTGGGATCAATCTGGACGCTCTCAAAATGGATGCGGCCTGGTGATGTTGTGCTCGTTCCGGATGGCACAGGCCTCTACCTTGCGGGAGAGATAGAAGGCGAGTACTTCTATGTTCCGGCAGGACCGATGCCACACCGTCGTGCAGTGCGTTGGTATGACCGTGCCCTATCAAAGGATTCAATGTCGGAACCACTTCAAGCCACTGTCGGCTCTAGAACCACTACATGTGACCTCACCAGGTACGCCGAAGAAATTGAAGCACTTGTTGCGGGAAGTACTCCAGCACCCGGAGTTTATCCAGGCACACAACGAACCACCATCCGGGCCTCTGATCCAACCATCGAGGATCCAAGCGCCTTCGCGCTTGAGAAGCATTTGGAAGACTTCCTCATTGTTAACTGGAGCAAGACACCACTTGGCGCAGACTACGAGATCTTTAGTGAAGACGGCACGCTCGTTGGGCAGCAATACAGCACCGATACAGGACCAATTGACATCCTCGCCATTAGCAAAGATCGCAAGACACTTCTTGTTGTTGAACTAAAGAAGGGACGCGCGAGCGACGCAGTTGTTGGGCAAATTCTCAGGTACATGGGCTATGTTAAAGACCAGGTAGCCGAAGAAGGTCAACTCGTTGAAGGCGTCATCATTGCCCTAGAAGATGATCAGCGACTTAAGCGTGCACTTTCTCTTGTGCCAAGCGTAACTTTTTATCGTTACGAAGTGAACTTTGCGCTGAAGAAGAGCGAAGCGTAATGAGCGCAGAGTTCTTTGACCATCCGATTCTCAATTCTCCGTACGAGGAGCCAAAGCGGCACTGGGCCCTGACATCTGACGGCCAGCCAACGCAGTTAATCAATGAGACAAGGCGTCCAGCCGACTTCGTCACGCCGATCCCTAAGCCGCGAAAGACAAGTAAGAAAAAGGGACAGGCTGAGGGTCAAACTGCTGCTGTTCTGGCCGACGGCACCGGAATTACAACACCAGACCAGCAATACGGGAAGTCTGCTGAACTAATTCGTGCAGTCCGCCAGGAAGTAGGAGAGTGGCGCGAGCTTAGTAAGAGCCTATGGGGCGTAACTCCAGAGACAGCACGACTACTTGAGTATTGGCGCAGCGCAGAGTTTGCGAACGAGCGGCCGTTCTTCTGCCAAGTGGAGGCTGCAGAGACAGCAATTTGGCTTGCAGAGGTTGCGCCGAACAATTCCCGCGGTAAGGCGATTCTTTCACAGCTCAAGGCAGCCAATGACGAGGCCAATCCAGAGTTGTTCCGAATTGCGTTAAAGCTTGCGACAGGCGCTGGCAAGACCACAATCATGGCGATGCTCATCGCTTGGCAGACAGTGAATGCAGTACGGCATCCAAACTCCAAGGCCTTCACTACTGGCTTCCTGATCGTAACCCCAGGCATCACGATCAAGGACCGGCTTCGTGTCCTGCGCCCGAACGATCCAGACAATTACTACAAGACGCGCCAGCTCGTTCCGATGGAGATGTACGAAGATCTCAACAAGGCGAAGATCGTGATCACCAACTACCACGCATTCAAGCGCCGCGAGGTTTTCGAGATCTCCAAGGGTGGACGAGAGTTCCTGCGCGGTCGTACTGGAGACGACATCATCACAACGGAAAGCGAAGGCCAGATGCTTCAGCGCGTCGTTCCTGAGCTCCTACGCATGAAGAACGTCATGGTGATTAACGACGAAGCCCACCACTGCTATCGCGAAAAACCCGTCACAGAAGATGAGGATCCAGACGGCGACCTGAAGGGCGAGGACAGGAAAGAGGCTGAGCGCAACGCAGAGGCTGCTCGTCTTTGGATCAATGGCCTGGAAGCGCTGAATCGCAAAGTAGGCGTGAGGAGCGTGCTTGATCTCTCAGCTACACCGTTCTTCCTCAGCGGATCCGGCTACGTAGAGGGAACCCTCTTCCCCTGGGTAGCGAGCGACTTCTCACTCATGGACGCAATTGAGTGCGGGATCGTCAAGCTCCCGCGCGTGCCCATCGGCGACAACGTTGCCGCCGAAGAAGGCCCGATCTTCAGAAACATCTGGGCACATGTCGGGAAGGAACTTCCGAAGAAGGGGCGAATCACCGCGGGAGAATACGACCCGCTGAAGCTACCTATTAAGTTGCAGAACGCGATCGAAGTTCTGTACGGGAATTACGAGAAGACGTTCAAGCTTTGGGAAGAGAGCAACATTGGTGTTCCACCTGCATTCATCATTGTCTGCCAGAATACATCCATCTCTAAGCTCGTGTACGACTACGTTTCAGGATTTGAACGAACAACTGAAGATGGAGCAACAATTCTCGAAAACGGGCGTTGCAAGTTGTTCCGAAACTTTGACGACAACGGGAATCCCCTTCCACACATGAACACGCTGCTTATCGACTCTCAAGAGATTGAATCTGGAGAAGCGATTGATCCGAGCTTCCGCAAGTTACTCGCTCCAGAGATTGAACGGTTCCGTCGTGAGCGAGTAGAGCGCACCGGACGGCAAGAGAGCGTTGACGACATTAAGGACGAAGAGGTGCTGCGCGAAGTCATGAATACCGTAGGAAAGGCTGGCCAGCTCGGCGCGAATATCCGTTGCGTCGTATCCGTCTCCATGCTCACAGAGGGCTGGGACGCCAACAACGTCACACACGTGCTTGGCGTACGAGCGTTTGGCACGCAACTCCTTTGCGAGCAGGTGATTGGGCGCGCGCTGCGCCGTCAGTCTTACGACTTGAACGAAGAGGGCTTGTTCAACGTGGAGTACGCGAACGTGTTCGGCATTCCGTTTGATTTTGCCGCACAGGCAGTCAACGCTAAGCCGCAGACTCCGCGCCAGACGATTCAAGTGAAAGCCATGCGTCCAGAGCGCGACGCGCTAGAACTCAAGTTCCCACGCGTCGTTGGCTACAAGGTGGATCTTCCAAATGATCGCCTAACCGCGAACTTCAACGAAGACTCCAAACTCGTCCTCAGCCCAGATCTAGTGGGACCGGCGTCCACGGACGTATCTGGGATCATTGGAAAGAAGGAGACGTTTGACCTCGCGCACCTGAAGGACACCCGCCGCTCAACAATCCTGTTTAACCTCACGCAGCACCTCATCTATAACCATTGGCGTGGTGCGGGCGAAGATCCAGCGCTGAATCTCTTCGGCGAGCTCAAGCGCCTTATCACCGAGTGGCTCGACAAGTACCTCGTCTGCACTGGCGGTACCTACGAAGCGCAGCTCATGTATAAGCAGCTCGCTGATATGGCATGTCAACGCATCGCAGCGGCAATTGTTCGCAGCACCGCTAGCGCAGAGCGCCCTGTGACGGTGCTACTTGATTCGTACAACCCAGAAGGCACGAGCGCGAACGTGCGCTTCACTTCGTCAAAGAGTTATCACGTTACCGAACCAAAGAAGGCGCAACTGAACTACCACGTCCTTGACAGCAATTGGGAGGGCGCATTCTGTCGCGTCGCGGAAGCACATCCAAAAGTCATCTCTTACGTAAAGAACCAGAACATGGGCTTTGAGGTGCCGTACCGGCACATGGACGAAAACCGCCGGTACATCCCAGACTTCATCCTGTTGGTGGACGATGGACACGGCCCTGATGATCCGCTGCACCTTGTGGTTGAGGTCAAAGGCTTCCGCGGGGAGGACGTGAAGGATAAGCAGACGTTCATAGAGACCTATTGGATCCCGGGCGTCAATCACCTGAAGGATTACGGGCGCTGGGCGTTTGTGGAGCTCAAGGAGATTTACGCGCTAGAAGATGATTTTGAGGCGAAGGTGCAATCTGCCTTTGATGCGGCCGTTAGCGGGCCTAAGATTAACTAGGAAGATAGGGAGGGAACGTGGCGAAAGAGAAGCAACCGAAGCAGGTTGACGCCTTCAAGCACACCGAAGATAAGCGGAAAAACAACCCCACGGCCGAAGCACAGTCGCTGATCGGTGCCGCCGACGCCGCTCCAAAGGTGCTCCGCTACCCACGAAATCCTGACCTTGACCCACAACTCGTGTGGCGTGGCAAGGACGCACAGGATTCCACCGATCTTGCCGTTCAGCACACCCCGCTCTACATCCAGGAGAAGGTCCACCCGAAAGTGCTTGTTGAAGATCTTCTTGCACACACCAAGGCGGGGAAACCGTCGTCTGATGAGCAGCTAGACCTGTTCTCGGATTTCAACGGTGTACCAGACGGCGCCGATAAGACTGAGTTCTACCAACACGATCAGAATTGGACGAACCGGATGATTCTCGGCGATTCACTACAAGTTATGGCAAGCCTTGCGGAACGTGACGGATTAAGAGGTAAGGTACAAGCAGTTTACATTGACCCTCCATACGGAATTCGGTTTAACAGTAACTTCATGTGGTCCACAACGAGCATGGATGTCAAAGACGGCTCACTTGAGCACATTACTCGTGAGCCAGAACAAGTCAAAGCATTCCGAGACACATGGCGCGATGGAGTACATAGCTACCTCTCATATTTAAGGGACAGACTATTGGCGGCGAAAGATCTGTTACATGAGAGCGGGAGCATATTTGTTCAGATAAGCGATGAGAATGTGCATCGAGTGAGAGCAATTCTTGACGAAATCTTCGGTGACGCTAACTTTCTCGCATCAATAAACTTTCGTAAGAAGACGATGCCGCTTGGGGCAAGATTTATGGAACAGATGAGCGATCATATCCTCTGGTACGCGAAAGACTCTCAAGTAGTGAAATGGCGTGACCTTTATCGCAAGTATGATATCGAAGGCAATTCATCTTGGAAGTATCTTGAAAAAAAGGACGGCAGTAGAATTCTATTGCGTGATGCAACTCCGGACGACGTCACCTCCGGGAAGGTTTTTCGCCACAAACCACCAGCCCCAATTGGAAACTCCGAGGCGAAGAAGTTTTCATTCACCTTTGAAGGCCGGACGTATCCAGCACCGAGCACTGGCTGGGGGCTAGATGAGGACAAACTGAGTCGCCTTGTCAAAGCTGGCCGCGTTCAGAAGTCTGGGAACTCACTCGGCTATTTGCTGTTCCACGAAGATTCCCCCTATACGAAGATCACAAACCCCTGGACCGATACTGTTGGACCAAAAGACAAGACTTATGTTGTGCAAACTGCAAATGAGGTCGTCCAGCGCTGCCTCTTACTGTCAACAGATCCTGGCGATCTAGTGCTCGATCCTACATGTGGTTCTGGAACAACAGCGTATGTCGCAGAGCTAGTTGGTCGACGCTGGATTACAATAGATACATCGCGTGTCGCATTGGCACTTGCCAGAGCGCGACTTATGGGTGCTCAATACCCCTATTACTATTTGGCGGATTCAAGTGAAGGTCAACAGGTAGAAGCTCAAATCAAGAATTTAGCCCGTGATACATCCGTAGCGACTAATAACATCCGATTAGGATTTGTGTATGAACGCGCGCCACATATAACGATCAAATCTATTGTTAATGATCATAGCATTGATGAAATACATGGAAGATGGCATGACGTGTTGGAACCACTTCGCGAATCTTTCAATCAGGTCCTCGGGAAACAATTGCAAGACTGGGAAATGCCACGTACTTTGCAGGAAGAGGTGCCGAGTGAGGCACGGAAGATTCACGAGGATTGGTGGAAAGCATGGGAAGCCCGTCGCTCTGAAATCAATAGATCAATCTTGTCCAAGGCAGACTACGACTACTTATATGAAAACCCATACATTGATTCGAGCCGAGTTCGTGTAGCGGGGCCGTTCACGGTGGAGAGCCTGTCGCCGCATCGCTCGATGATCGTTGACGTAGATGGTGGCCTTGTGGATCCGCTTAATTCCACAGGCGAAACGGAGCTCGGGAAGCGCTTCACCTCAATGATCCTTGAGAACCTAAAGGCTGCTGGAGTGCAGCAGGCGGATAAGAGTCGCAAGATTGACTTCACCTCCGTCGTGCCGTGGTCCGGGAAGATGGTCTGTGCCGAAGGGCGCTACATGGATGAGACTGGCGAGCGCCGTGCTGCAATCTTTGTCGGCCCGGAGTTCGGAACCGTGCTCAGGGCAGACTTGGTTGAGGCGGCGCGTGAGGCGAGCGACGGAGGATTCCACGTGCTCATTGCCTGTGCATTCAACTACGAGGCACACGCTACGGAGTTCGACAAGCTCGGTGCAATTCCTGTTCTAAAAGCGCGCATGAACGCCGATCTCCACATGGGGAGCGAGCTCAAGGAGACGAGCAAGGCGAACCTCTTTGTGGTGTTCGGCGAGCCAGACATTGAGCTGCAAGAGCAGAAGGATGGTCGGTTGCGCGTTGAAGTCAAGGGCGTTGACGTCTTCAAGCCGCAGACAGGCGAAGTCGTCAGTGAAGGACCAGACGGGATTGCCTGCTGGTTCATTGACACCGACTACAACGAAGAGAGTTTCTTCGTGCGGCACGCATACTTCCTCGGCGCTGACGACCCATACGACTCACTCAAGCGCACGCTTAAGGCGGAAATCAACGAAGAGGCGTGGGAAAGCCTTCATAGTGCGGTCTCCCGGCCGTTTGATAAGCCAAAGAGCGGCAGGATTGCAGTGAAGGTGATTAACCACCTGGGCGACGAAGTGATGAAGGTCTACAAGACGTCCTAATGGAGTTCCGCATCGCCGACACCTTCGTTGACAGTCTCGCTCGCCTGACGGGCGAGGAACAAAAGGTGGCCAAGAACGCCGCCTTTGACCTGCAGATGAACCCCGCACATCCAAGCTTGAAGTTCCACAAGCTTGAGAAGGCGTACGACAAGAATCTCTGGTCGATTCGCGTCAATGACGGCATACGGATCATCGTGCACAAGACCGCGGGCAGCTTCATGCTCTGTTACGTAGATCATCACAATCCTGCGTATGCATGGGCTGAACGCCGCCGACTTCTCACGCACCCAAAGACGGGTGCTGCGCAATTCGTGGAGGTGCAGGAACGCATTGAAGAAGTAGTAATTCCCGTCTATGTGCACGAAGAACGCCCTGCACCGCCAAAGAGGAAGCCGCTCTCTGGGCGGACTTCAAACGAACTCCTCAACTACGGAGTGCCAGAAGAGTGGACTGAGCGGCTCCTTGCCGCAGATGACGATCAGCTACTCGCTCTCTCTGAGCATCTCCCTGCAGAAGCAGCAGAGGCGGTGCTTGAGCTTGCAACCGGTGGAACCCCTGTAGTTCCAACACCGGTTGTCGTTGCAGACCCATTCGATCACCCAGATGCTCAGCGAAGATTCCGCGTTGTCTCAAACGTAGAAGAACTGCAAACCGCTCTCGACTTCCCGTGGGAGAAGTGGATTGTCTATCTGCATCCAGATCAGCGGCAGTTTGTTGAACGTACGTTCAACGGCCCTGCACGTGTGACGGGCTCAGCTGGAACAGGCAAGACCGTTGTTGCGCTGCACCGAGCAGCGTTCTTGGTACGTAGTAATCCAGAGGCGCGAGTTCTCCTGACGACGTTCTCTGACACGCTTGCAGCGGCATTACGCACGAAACTTCAACGTCTCATCAGCTCTGAACCACGTCTCGGTGAGCGAATTGATGTGGAAGCGCTTGATACTGCAGCCCAGCGCATCTACACGTCGCAAGGCGGAACTGCTGCTGTCGCTGCTGAGGCTGAGATCCGCGCTCTGCTAGAGGCCGCCACAAAGGCGGTGGAAGACCACAAGTTCTCGAACTCATTCATTTGGGCCGAATGGAGCCAGATCGTTGACGCTTGGCAGCTCACGACGTGGGAGGCGTATCGGGATGTGCCACGCCTTGGACGCAAGTCCCGCCTCGCTGAACCGCAGCGTGCCACACTCTGGAAGATCTTCTCTGCAGTGCTTGCGCAACTAACGAGCGCGAAGAAGACAACGCAGGCGGGCATCTACTCAAGCCTCATCGCGAATCTCGCAGCCGATGGAACATGCCCCTACCAGCACATCGTGGTGGACGAAGCGCAGGACATCTCCGTGATGGCCCTGCGATACCTCGCCGCCGCAGCAGGCGCTACGCCGAATGGACTCTTCTTTGCCGGCGACTCCGGCCAGCGAATCTTCCAATTGCCGTTCTCGTGGAAGGCGCAGGGCGTAGAGGTTCGCGGCCGCTCAAAGAATCTCCGCGTGAACTACCGAACCTCTCATCAGATTCGCGGCCATGCGGACCGACTGCTTGATTCTGAGGTCACAGATGTGGACGGCAATGTGGAAACGAGGAGGGGCACCGTCTCTGTTTTCAATGGCCCTGATCCGCTGATTCTGATAGCGGTAGATCAGGCACAAGAATCGAGCTTTGTGGAGCTGTGGATCAAAGACCGCCTGAACGCCGGCTACGCGCTTCATGAGCTCGGCGTCTTTGTTCGCTCTGACGCACAGATCTCTCGCGCCACTGAGACTCTTGAGCGGGCAGATTTTGCCTACCGAGTGCTTGATCAGAAAGTGACAACGGTCTCAAGCCATGTTTCAGTTGCGACCATGCATCTAGCAAAAGGACTCGAATTCCGGGGGGTCGTGGTCATGGCATGCGACGATGAAATCGTTCCACTTCAAGAACGCCTGCAGGAAGTCGGCGACGACGCAGACCTCAAGTTCACATATGAAACTGAGCGGCACTTGCTCTACGTCGCCTGCACACGAGCTCGCGACGAGCTGCTCGTAACGGCTGTTGCGCCAGAGTCTGAATTTTTGGTGGATATCCAGCGCAAGCCGTGAGTAATGGGCTTTACCCAATACAAATTCGATCTTGCGGACCACATTCCTAAGTTATGGCACGATGCACCAATGATTGAGACGGGCTACTTCGCAACGGGATGCTTCTGGGGGGCTGAGCGACGCTTCTGGCAGACGCCGGGGGTGGTGGAGACCGCCGTGGGCTACATGGGCGGGAGCAAGCCATCTCCATCGTATGAAGACGTCTGCACGGGGAGCACCGGCCATGCGGAGATCGTGCGCGTGCGCTTCGATACGGCTGCTACTTCGTATCGGAAGCTGCTCGAGCTCTTCTGGGAGATGCACGACCCCACCACGCTGAATCGGCAGGGGAACGACGTTGGCACGCAGTACCGCAGCGCCATCTATTACGTGGGTGACTCGCAGCGTGAAGCGGCCGAGTCAACATCGGCTCTGTATGGCGCCGCAATTGCTGCGGATGGTCACGGGCCGATTACTACGCAGATTGCATCTGCCTCGGGTCACGAGTTCTGGGAGGCCGAGGAGTATCACCAGCGCTACTTGGAGAAAAACCCGAAGGGCTACGACTGCCACGCCAACACGGGGGTGCGCTTCCCTTCGGAGCTTGCGCCAGAGATCGTGGTGAGTGGCGCGTATCCGATTGTTGTGGATGAGGCTGAACTGCGTTCACGTGTTGATGAGCTCTCCTTTGAGGTGTTGCGCCGCGCTGCAACGGAGCAGCCGTTCGTTGGCGAGTACACCGACACAGAGACCGTGGGCGTCTACAAGTGCAAGGCGTGCGACGCTGAACTCTTCCGCAGCGAGACCAAGTTCCACTCCGGTTGCGGCTGGCCGTCGTTCTATGCACCTACGTCTAGTGATGCGGTTGAGTTGATCGAAGATCGCTCGCTTGCCCCGCGCGTTCGCGTGGAGGTGCGCTGTGCTGCATGTGGTTCGCATCTTGGTCACGTCTTTGAGGGCGAGGGCTACGACGTCCCCACCGATCAGCGCTGGTGCATCAATAGCGTCTCACTGGTTCTCGAGCCGAAGTAAAGACGGTGGCGGCCAGACCAGTTCGCGAGGTCATCAAGTACGGCGACGGCACGGTGAAGGCGCGCGGCTCGCGACTGAACGGCGAGCTGCATGGCGCATGGAGCTTCTTCCGACTTGACGGTTCGCTGATGCGCTCCGGCCGATTCGATCGCGGCCGCCAGGTTGGCGTGTGGAAGACGTTCACGCGTGATGGCGCGCTCGTGAAGGGCACCGACTTCGGCGCGTAGCGTCTAGGCTGTACGCATGGCACTCACCATTGGCATTGTTGGTCTCCCGAACGTGGGCAAGTCCACGCTCTTCAACGCGCTCACCAAGAACAATGTGCTCGCCGCGAACTATCCGTTCGCAACCATTGAACCGAACATTGGCGTGGTGAACCTGCCGGACGCGCGTCTCGATGCGCTCGCC
>Ga0315906_10006706_pt1 | contig 14191 bp, 16 predicted proteins | sample LakEriMetagenome_4_FD_203526 | JGI IMG/M metagenome (GOLD analysis project Ga0315906, IMG submission 203526) | Freshwater fungal communities from buoy surface, Lake Erie, Ohio, United States - Buoy 2 MA122 | ecosystem: Environmental > Aquatic > Freshwater > Lake > Lake biofilm | place: USA...
AACTATATTAAATGTGGAAGATTTTACGAAAATGTTATAAAATGTTTTGAAAGTCATCGTGGTATCTCATAGTATATATAACTTAAATATTCTATTTTTTCTAAATATAAAATGAGTACATAACTTTTTATTTTCTAATATTTCTAAAGTTTTCTTGAAATTTCAAAATAAATAAAGTTATGTACTCAAATTTAAAAATTCAAAATTATATCTTTTTGGCTTCTTGGTATATCATAGTATATCTTGGTATCTCATGGTATATCATAGTATATCTTGGTATATCTTGGTATCTCATAGTATATCATGGTATCTCATAGTATATCTTGGTATCTCATGGTATCTCATAGTATATCTTGGTATATATAACTTAAATATTCTATTTTTTCTAAATATAAAATGAGTACATAACTTTATTTATTTAGAAATTTCAAGAAAACTTTAGAAATATTAGAAAATAAAAAGTTATGTACTCAAATTTAAAAATTCAAAATTATATCTTTTCGGCTTCTTGGTATCTCATGGTATCTCATGGTATCTCACGGTATATCATAGTATATCTTGGTATCTCATAATATATAATTGTAAAATATATATATATAATTAGATAGTTTCAATGACATCTTATTATACTTATAATGTTTTCCCTTATGGTACTTATGAAATATCGGCGGCTATTTTATTGCAATATAATAACAATACTGTATATCCTGATATAACTAATCTTATTAAAGACTATTCTGTTTTTTTAGAAGAACATATTAGATATTGTAATGATTTTTATATTAGCAGTCGTACTAATAATTACAATAAAATTATAATAGAATGTATGGCTAAATCTGATCATATGGATATATTAAATAGTAATTCAGAATTTCTGGCAGATATGAAAAAAAGATTAAAAAATATAGATACTACCGTTAGATATATTTTATTCTAATAATCTTAAAGATATACTAAGAAAAATACTGCGGAGACGCTACAGTATATATAAAAAAGAAATATCAACATATTTAATATATTAAACTTATAATATATGCTATTGAGGATATTACTTATTATGATGTAATTTTAGAAAATACGAATATTACTGAATAATATATTACTAATAATCTAAATAATCCAAATAAAAGTTCAAATATTAAAAATTTATATTAATATATAATATGAGCAGATCTAAAAATAAAAAAAATAAAATAACATTAACTGAAAATAAAATATCATTAACCGATGCTTTCTTTTTAAAACAGCCGTCTGAAATTAATCGTTTATGGGAAAAGAAACAGAAGGAGAAGTGGGATGAAGAACAAAAAAGAGGGGAAATCGAACAAAAAAATATGCCAAAATTAAGGGGAACAACGAAGGGAATATATGGTCGAATGTTCTTTTATAGTCCTGAAAGAAATAAATGGTATCCAAATTATCAATGGGATCATTATTTAAGGGAAGGCAGCGGGTTATCATCTACGCACCGGCGAAGGATTAGATATATTAGTGATAAAATGTCAGAACATCTTGATAAACACGGTGACTATGTTTTTAGTAAACAAGAAAAAGAAGCATGTGCCGCACGGATCCGCAAACAAGATAAAAGTATGAAAGAGTCCAAGTCGATTTCGCAGGAATCAAAGGACGCGTATCTGAGTAAGAATGAAAATAAAATGCGGTATGATCAAATAATGTTCGAAATATACAATGATGAGTTTAATGATAAAGACGATAAGGAAAAGTGGGAATGGGTTGCTAAAAATAAAGAAAAATGTTCTAAAAAATGTTATTGTTCTATAATGGGAGGAAAAAAGAAAGTTGCTAAAACTCGTAAATCTGCGACTTTAAAGAATGTTAAAAATGTAAAAAATACATCTAAATTATTTAGATAAGTATATTTAAACAATCTTTTACACCTTTTAACATTTAAAATGCCGATTTAACAGCAAAATAAATATCTAAAGGTAGTAAAAATTTGGTTATTACATAGCGTGGACTATGTATGAATTCTCGTAAATATGTCGGGTCTTCTTCCTATTGTAAATATACTCTTTACAATATTTAACATATTTTGAACAGCGTTCTTATCTCTATTATGAATTATCTCGCATTTCTGCTTATCCTCTTGATGAGAAAGTAATCCATTAACAGTTATTTTTTTATTAACTCTGATATCATTTGGTTTATGACTTTGTCTTATCATAAATGGTGATATTTCGCAATTGCAACAATTACATAGTTTAGATGTCCTAAATTCATTTACTAAATAGGTTCTAAATCCAGCATTCTTAAATATTCTTCTAAACTTTTTACATATTGTAGGTTCTATCCCACATATATTACTACTACCTTTATCATAATCACCCATTATAAACAATACATCATTAGGTTCTCCAAACTTTTTAGTAAAGTTCTTTATCATTTTACTCTCACTTTTTTGTGTATTGATATACCTGTTTAATTTGAACTTTCTAAAAAAAGTCTTTTCATAATGAGAAAATAACAATAGGTTCAATTTATTTTTTTCAATCAAGTAATTCTTGAACTTATCATAATCGCAAGTTCTTTTATTATGACTACTTAAAACGCTCTCAATTTCTTTAATATTTTTACCATTTATAAAAGTTGTATTATTAACTTCTTCAATAATCTTATTATATTTTTTTGTTCTTGTTTCCAATCTTCTTTGATTTTGAGTATATCTAAATGTTTCTAAATTACCATCATTATCTTTGCTACCACAATAAATTAAATCACTACAACCAGGATCAACACATACTATCTTTTTACTTCTTAATTCATCGGTAATAATCTCTTTTTCTATATATTTTGTATTCTCTGTTGGTTTATTATTAGGATTATAATATATTAAAGGCATCCCTTGATTGTCTGTTATAATAAATAAAATTTACTATCTAATTTACATACTAATTTACATACTAATTTACATACTAATTTACATACTAATTTACATACTAATTTACATACTAAACCTAAACCTAAAACGCCTAAATCAATTTTAAAGACAAATACGGCGAAAAATAAAAAGGGGAAGGTGAGGTAAGATTTATGCAAATTTCAGATTCTATTTTTATTATTATAAATCATCGCAACTCCAATATTATCACAATATGCCAATGGTTTCAATATCCCTCTTACGAATAGAAGCCTATAAGGACTTCCCTTTGATACCATAAAAAACATAGAGAATAATAGCGAATATCAGTAAAACTATCAATATCATAGATATAGATGTATCTATGAAAAATAAAAAATATAACATTCAATTATAAATTATAAATATGTAAGAATATGTAAAGTAATAATCTTTTTACGGATTAAAATCGTTAGGATTTGCGATATACTTAATCCATTCAGTCGGTTTACATTTTGGTGATGATTTTAGGTTTAACCAAAAGTCGTATTTCTTAGCCTTTTCGTATCTCTTAATGTTTTGTTGCGTATTTGTATAGATTTTATCAAAATCTTTCCAACAAATTTTTTGTTTAATAATCAAAATATTAGAGATTACTTCTTCGCAACTAAGATTTTCAACAAGAGCATAATTTTTGTTAAATAGTTCAAATAGTTCTCTTTCATGAATTAGAGGTTCATTTGCTTCTCCTTTCTTATTTGTTTTTTCATTCTTAATGATTTTAAGATTAGGTACAAGTTCCTTATTTTTAATAAAGGCTTCAACGATTTGAAGGGCTAAGATTTTAGGGAAATCACAATCTTTCAATTGTAAATTATTATTAATTTTTTTAAATAGTTCAAGTGTAGTATTTTTATTTTCTTTCTCACAATTATCAATAGTATACATAATACATAGAACTTCAATATTATCAACTATCTTTTTTTCTTCTAAAAGTTCGCGAATTACTTCTCTCCTGTGTTGTCCATCTACAATAAATAGATTATATCTATTTTTAGAATTTTCTATTTTGCTAACATTTCGTGCTTGTTTATCATATACGATACTAATAATCCATGCTGGCGAGATATTATTTCCATTATCATTATCCATAATATTAAAGTAATCACTGCCATTATTAGCAATATAATTTTCCTTAAGTTCTTTTACTTTTTCAGTAGAGATATCTCTATTATAAATCCAGTTTCTAGTTTCTCTAATAAGTTCTCCAGCAGTAAGTTTAATAATTGCCTTATTATTATTGATATTATAGACAATCTTACTTTTAATATTTAGACTTGAATTTTCATCATTTTCATATTCATCGTCAGAGTCAGTCATCGTAAAAGGTTCGGTATTCATTGCTAAACAATTGTTATGTGATAATAAAAAATTATATAAGGGAATCAATTTTTATTATTATGTGATATAATATTTATATAAATGTTTTTTTAGATATAATCTGTTAATGTATATATATCTCATTTTGATAAAATATGTACTCCATAATTTATCTTTATTACTCATAATAAATATCAAAATATTCTTACAAATAATCTATTATATTTATATATTATATATTATAATATATATCACTTATTATGTAAAAAATGTCGTAAATAAAGGCGATTATTATCATTTAAGCATTTTGAACATCCGCATACCTTATCATTAAATTCATTATATATTGATAAAGGTAGGCATTCATACAGCAGAAAAGTAGAGTTATAATTATAAACATTATAGTTATTACGCCTAAAATAGTAATTATATGTAAATATAATCGTAGATATACAATTTAATGTTTAATTTTTTTATATAGTTAGTAAAAAATATAAAAATTGATTAGAGTATTTAAGAAAATTACTATACCAACAATGCTATTTAGAAATAGTAATATTGAAAATATTCCTGTGATTAGGAATCTGTGTAATAATATTATGGAAGACTTCAGAAAAAAAACTTCAGATGACGAATGTAATACCTTGCGTCTATTTGTATATGATTATATAAATAATATGAGTAATATTGAGAAGGATAATATAATGAAATCATTTAATATTATTGAATTGGACTATTATAATAGGAATATTTTAGAGAAGATAAATAACAAATATGATGGCGAACCGCTTGTAGTAATCTGCTACGACATTTTGTATAAACTATGATTCTTCTCCGTAATTCTGTAAATGTTTATAGCATGCTTTGATATTATCAAATAAATTATTATAATAATTGTATTTTATTTTATTTTCTTTACACCATTCTTGTACAATTGGTTTAATTTTATAATAATGAACATGAGATATTCTAGGGAATAAATGATGTTCTATTTGATAATTTAGGCCTCCGTGAAAATATCCTAATATTCTTCCTCCAACTGTCGACGATGTTTCTATCTGTGTTATAACCCAATCATATTTTTTATTTTCATTCAATGATATATTCTTAACCCCTTCAAAATTGTGAGATATTATGAAATTAATACCTAAATATATACCACCTATAACCAGTGTAAGCATAATATATAAAAAGGTATAAATAGAAGGGTAAATATACAAAGGTATCGCATAGAAACGCAAGATAAACATAATGCGAAACACGAGACCTAAATACGCTTCATATAAAGCCATATTAGATATATTATGTCCCATATGATTCATTAGATATAAATCAGAAATTTCTTTAAAATGCCAATTTATGGGTAATAATGATAATAGAATCCACGCATATATTTTTTGATTTTTATAGATACTATTCCATTTAACTGATTTATGAAGTCTCAAGATATCTGTTGTAATATCTGGGTCTTTATCGTATACATTTGTATGTGCGTGATGTAATAAAACATGGTGGTGTTTCCATAATAGCGAACTTCCACCTATTAAATCCTGTGTAAAACCCCATAAAATATTAATATATTTATTAGAAGAAATAGCACCGTGATTTGCGTCATGTTGAATACATAAACCTACTAAAGCCATAAGAATACCATGAATAATTGATTTAAATACTGAAAAACCATAATATATATTATGATATTCAATGTAAATTAGAGAACACATTATAAAATATGCTTTACTATACCATTCGAAAGTAGCATACGGATATTTAATATTATTATACACTCTAATTTTAAGTTCAATATATTTATCAGTATTTAATAAATATATTTCATTATTATTATAATCAATCTTACGTAATTTATATTTATCTAAAATGTTATTACGTATTTTTAAATGAGAATGTAACATATAATAATGAATCGTTGCGTTTTTGCCTCCAAAAATATTTAACATATAACTGCCTCCTGGATGAACTTTTGAAAAAGCCTTTAAATCATATACTGTATCTTCTAAAATTACTTCTGTATCAGTAATTGACATTTAATAATATATTGTATATATATATATTTATATATATATAAACAATTATATAAACAATTATATAAACAATAATATATATTGATTTGTATATATTTAATTAATGACTGAATATTATATATATTTGAATGCTCATGGTGCTTGCGATGATCCTTTTATATTTAAAAATATATTTGAGAAAACTACTAAATTAAAAAATTTTGAATTTACTAATGATATTGATAAGGCGAATGTTTTACTCGAGTCAGTTTTTAATAATAAAATGTATAATATTAAAAATTGGAAATATAAAATATTATGGTCTGGTGAACCTTGGATAAATGATACAGAAAAATATGATTTAATATTATTTTCAAAAGAAACTGAGAAAAATATAGTAGATTATCCATTTTATGTATATTATCTTCATTATCACAATACATATAATTTATTAAATAGATTGATAGAACGCCCGCTAATAACAAAAGTACCAGAAAAATTCTGTTGTTTCATAGTATCAAATGGAGACTGTAAAGTAAGAAATAATATGTTTCATTATTTAAACAATTATAAAAAGGTAGAATCTCTTGGTCGCTATTGTAATAATATGAATTTTTTATTAGAATATAAATGGTGGACTGATGAATTTAGAAATTATATAAGTAATTATAAATTTATAATATGTTTTGAAAACAGTAAGATTTGCGAAGATAGCAATACATATTCGACTGAAAAAATAGTAAATCCTTATATAGCAGGAACTATACCTATATATTGGGGGTCAAATAATATTCATAAAGTATTATCTCGTAACTCTATGTTATTTTTAGAAGACGAAAGTATAGAATCATATCAAAAAATAATTAATGAAATTATAGAATTAGATAATGATAATGAAAAATATTTAGAATTTGTTAATCGTCCAGTAATAACAGATTTAACATATTATAATGAAAATTACACAATAGAAGCATTGGCTGCTAAAATAGATAAGGTATTATAATATTACATAATAGAGCATTTTTTATATTTTTTATTTTCTTTACTTTTATTTTCTTCATATTTATTTTCTTCATATTTATTTTTGATTATATTAATTTCGTCTAAAACCTCTTTAATATCTGGTCTCATTTCAGGACAAGTATCCCACATGCGAATAATTAGATTTTTTAATTCAATATTATCAACATCGCCAATATTGGGACGAAAACCTTCTTTAATTAAATGAATAATATGTGGATTTTTATCTATTTCATTTAAAGGAATTTTCCCAGTATTAATAAACCAATAATTAAGAGCCATAGAATATATATCGATTTTAAGGTTATAATCTTCGCCTTTATTAAATAATATTTCCGGCGCCATATATCTCAAAGTACCAGTACAACCGCTCATTTTATAAATATCATGTTTTTTTTTAATAGTTCGCGATAATCCAAAATCTGTAAGTTTAATATGTAAATCTTCGTCTAATAAAATATTAGATGGTTTAATATCTCTATGCATAATTGGATAATAGCAATTGTGAAGAAAATAAATGGCTTGTGTAAGTTCTTTAATCCATCTATACATATATTTAGGGGATGGTTTCCATTGTTTTGAATATTTATGAGACATTTTATAATAGTAATTATCAAGAGAACCATTGGGCATATATTCATATAAAAGCATCAATGGTTCATTTAAAGTACAAGCACCCATAAATAGTACTAAACGCGGATGTCTTAAATGTGATATTACAGAAATTTCATTAATTAAATCGTCATATTCTGTTTCATTATCATTATGTCTCAAATATTTCACAACACAATCACAACCGCGCCACTTTACTTTATTAATAATTCCATTTGAGCCTTCTGCTATTTTCTCATTTATTTTAATTTCATCCCTTCGTAATTCCCACCATTCAGCACGACCTCTAAGATTAAAAGGTACAATTTCAAGATAAAGAGAAGATGATGTAGAAATAGCAGAATGAGCGGAGTTTACAGACTGAGCGGAATGTGTAGAATTAGAAGATTGAGAAATATCGGAATCATAATTATCAACTGCCATAATTTATTATAGTATATTATTACTTTATTAAAGTAAATATATATATCATTTTTTTCTAGTATAATAAATTTATCACAAAAAAGGAATTTATAAGAGTGTTTACTATTTATATATAACATAGTTGAATTTATATAGAATCCCTCAAAGGGTCGCCCATGCCTATGGCATGCCTTATGAGGCCTCTCTATAGCCTCTTATAATCCAAACCAAAAAATCTTAAAAATAGGATTTTTAATTTTGAGTACATAACTTTATTTATTTAGGAATTTATAAAAAACTTTTGAAATATTAGAAAATAAAAAGTTATGTACTCAAATTATTCTATTCATTTTTATAAAGATTCTTGGCTTCTCCTAGAATCCCTCAAAGGATCGCTCATGCTGAAGGCATGCCTTAGGAGGCCTCTCTATATCTCATCAGTTTAATAATGCCTATTAACCAATCAATAAACATTGGAATCCTCGTTCCTTTGCTAATTTTAAAGGGAACCTTCTTTCTGGTTTTTTCTGTAAATCTTTTCTTAATAATTCTTTTGTAGTTCTTTTATTATACATCCCATATTCAAAATCATAAATATTTATAAATATTTTTGTTTTAAATAATTTCCTTGCTTTTGTAAGTGATGGTTGTGGTTCTTTATTAAAAATTGCAAGATAGTCATTCATTAAAGGGAGACTCTTATACATATTTTCTATATTATTTGCAATGACTATTCTCTCTTCTATTATATCTTCTATGATATCTATTATATTATCATCGTTAATAATTTCAATCATATGAATAATTTCGTCATATTCATATCTATTTAATGTTCTAATAATTTTATTATATTTAACTCTTTTTTTTCTACATTCATTCTTTAAAGACTTTACAAGTTCATAATATCGAGGCATAATTTATATGTGTGCGTGTATGACATTATATGCCTTATTTTTATATAATAAATCTTTATATTCAAAAAGGAAACAGGTTTTTCTAAAAATTGAAAATTAAAATTTGAGTACATCTTTCTGTTTTTTCAAAAATTTCAAAAGTTTTTTAGAAATTACAAAATAATTCAAGAGATGTACTCAAATTATAAATTGTAAAAAATATAAATATCTTAGTGTCTCTTGGATAGTATACATTTGCCCAATTATTTAAATTTATTCTTAAAAATTTACTATGATACCTGTCATTTAACATTACCGCAAGCAGACAGCAAGCCTACGTCAACAACAAACAAAGACAAACCCAGTAATGGCTAATTATACTGTTGGGTATAAGCAACCTTCAAAAAAGAAAGTATACAATACAGTCTATAACAATAGTGCTATGTATATTGTGTGGTTGGATGAGATTAAAAGGGATGGCGTTGATAACGAGGGACGCGTATTAGAATTCAAACCAAAAAATCTTTAAAATAAAAAAATATAAAGATTCTTGGCTTCTCCTAGAATCTCTCAAAGGGTCGCCCATGCCTATGGCATGCCTAAGAGGCCCCTCTATAGCCTCTTATAATTCAAACCAAAAATATTACTAAATAAAAATGAGTAATTATTTAGTATCTATATAGAGCATTATAGTGTCTTTAATATTTATAAATAATCAGCGGAACGACTTAAATCTGCTTTGGGAACTTCTACTACATTATACGGATCTTTATTAAACAGAGGTGATTTAAATGTTAATTGACTTGGAATATTATAAATATCTCTTAATCTATCTCCAACTATGATATCATCTGTAATAGGAACTTTCATATCATTATTATTATCAGTAGGTTTCATATAAAACTCTGAAATATTTCTATCTTTTTGTCTCGCGAATAGTTTCCAATTATTATTGCCTGTATCTTTTTCTTGCGAATTATTTGTTACATATCCAACAAGACGGTAAGTATCATTAATATCGTTAGTTCTAATATACATATTTCTATTTGTAATATTATTAACAAGTTCAGTATGTGTCTTATTATCAGAACGATTTAAAGGAGGATATAAAGGATCATTTAAAACCTTTCTATCACGTACAACAGTATCATTTGTATCATTTGTATCATTTGTATTATTTTTATTATGATTTGCCTTATCTAATAAAATATTATAATCATTTGCAGATAAACATATCTTATTATTTGGTACTGGGTCGGTGGCTTCTTTGGTATCCTTTGTTTCTTTAATATTAACTAATATATATATAATTAAAGAAGTGATTATAAGAAGGAATAAAAGTATAAAATATGGTATAATTTTATAAAACATTTTTGTTTCGATGTTTTAATTATATAAATAGATAAATATATTTAATTAATTATGAACAATATAATCCAATATACTACAAGCCCATTAATTTTAACTTTATGTGTAACTAAATATTTTTTTGTTATCAATACGTTGATAAATCATATGAAAAAAAGAGGCAGTTCCTATAATATTAATAAGATATTATATGTGTATAATACAATTCAAATATTACTTAATTTATATATTATCTATGGTATGCGTGATTTTATATCTTATAAAAACGTATTTGGTATTAATAGCAAATTTACAAAAAACATAGAGTATTACACATATATACACTATTTATCTAAATATCTAGACTATTTTGATACATATTTTATAATATTGAAATGTAAAAGTAAAGAACAACTATCATTTTTACACATATATCATCATAGTACTATAGGATTAATATGGGGATTTTTAATACACAATGGTGTAGGAAATGGAACTTCCGCTTATGGTTGCTTTATAAATAGTATAATACATTTTATAATGTACGGACATTATTTGATAACTTCTCTAGGATATAAAAATCCTTTAAAGAAGTATATTACACAATTACAATTACTACAATTTGCTTCTTGCATTATTCATTCATTTACAGTATTGCTTTATGAAAATATAGTACCTAAAAAATACGCTTATTTAGAATTAATGTATCATATAAGTATGATATTTCTATTTAACAATTTTTATAAAAAATCATATAAAAAGAAGACGCTATATATAGATAGCTAAGGGCGATAAACAAAACACTACTATAATTAAAATGTCAAGAAGATACAGTAAGAAATCACACTTTGATGAATTGAGAAAAAACGAGCAAACATCCAGAGCAGGTTTTGGATGGGAAGAAGGCGAGGAAGAACGTCTTCTTACTATGCGAACGGAAAAATCATCATATGAGGATATTGCTACAGAACTAAAGAGAACACCTAGAAGTATTCAAACGCGTATCTATCAATATATTTGTCGTCTTGTAGAACAAGAGAATGCTGACGAGGCCGAACTAATTACAAAATATGATGTTAATCCTGAGGATCTCAAAGAATTCAAAATTAAACGTGATGAATATTTTACAAAAGTAAGTTCGCGAAGACGCCCGAATCGTTATAAGGATGAATCAAAGCCTTATATTCAACCTGAAACACGTAATATTAATAATGATATTCGCAATGAACTTAATGTATTGCGTCAAGAAGTACGAGAACTTCGTAAAGAAGTACGCGATCTTCGTGACAAAATCTAATGAATATTTAATAAGTTCATTAAAATAGATATAGCACTTATAAGTGAATCTATTTTTCCGAAATCATAATTAACGAATCCACTATCAATAATTTGATTATTTTTATCCAATTCTATAGTTATAGTATCGTTCTTTGTATATATTTGAATATATTTAACTGTAGAAACATCAATTTTAATATTTGCTAAAATAATATTCTTAGCGATATATTGGTCATTATTAATAAATGTATTATTTTTGATATTTAAATAGATATCTTCTTTATTATTGGAGACACAAGAAGTATTCAATGAATCTACTATACTGTTAGTTATATTATTAAATAATTTACTATAATTAATAGCCCTTTTAAATTTTCTCAATGAAACTAAATAATTTCCATATAAATACTTTTCATTTTCATTAGAAAACTTACGATATGGAATATCCTTTTTATTTCTTACAATATTCTTTTTACGAGAATTTACGAGACTCATAGTAGTCATAGAATTTATAAAAGAATCAGTTATAGATACTATAACCGATAGTAAAATAAGTATTACCGAAAAATATCTAATCATTATAGATGTATTCATATTAGGATTATTATATAAATAATAAATATACAAATCAATTTTTATAATTATAAATATATATAAAAATTGATAAACCTTATATATTAGTTGTCATTAATACCAATATTACTTATGGATGATGAAATGTGGGTATTATTTAAAGAAATAAAAGACGAAGAAGATAAACAAATTAAAATAAGTAATGGTATTGATGACAATTGTGAAGAAAATAAATTAATAAAGTGTGATTGTGGTTGTGTAGAATTTTTAATAGAAGATAATATGCATATCTGTAAGAAATGCTGTTCAATTATTTCAAAGGTTATAGAGAATACGGCAGAATGGAGATATTATGGAAATGATGATAATCGCGATGGCGACCCTTCTCGATGTGGAATGCCTACTAATAATCTTCTTCCAAAATCTTCAATAGGTTCTATGATTGGTAGCGGATACAAAGATAATATAGATATGCGTATAATTAGAAAATTTCAAATGTGGAATAGTATGCCCTATGATGAAAGAACCTTATGGAATGTTTTTGATAAAATGACTGCCAATACTATTAATAACGGAATACCTATGAAAGTAATAGATGATGCTAAAAACTTGTATAAACAAGCATCTTCATTGAAAATATCTCGTGGCGATAATAAAGAGGGTTTAATAGCCTCTTGTATATATCATGCGTGTTTAGTAAATGATATTCCTAAAAGTTCTAAAGATATTGCCGATATGTTTAATATATCTCATGTTACATTAAATAAAGGCAATACACGATTTCAAACTTTATTACAACTAAATGTATCTTCGCCAAGTCCTATTGATTTCATATCACAATATGGCAACAATCTAAATATGTCTATAAACGATATTAACAAATGTAAGGAACTTGTAAAATTAATAGAAGAAAATGAAATAATGAATGATAATTCTCCGACATCTTCCGCAGCGGGTATAATGTATTATTATTCAATTGTCAAAGGATTAGGATATTCAAAAAAAAACTTCGCTAAGGCGTGTAAAGTATCCGAAGTAACAATAATAAAATGCTATAAATTAATCAACGCTTATCATAGTTTCATAACAACCCATAAAAACAATATATTCTCTTAAAGATTTATTATATTATAATAGATGAATTATTATACTTATTTAGCATTTATAATTGCTTTCCTATGGGGCGTTTCCCCCGTATTATTTAAGTTTGTTCTCCAAAAAAATATACCGCCTTATATAATAATTTTTATTCAAGCGTCTGTTTATATATTTTCAAGTATAATATATATTATTCTATATGAAAATAATAACATTTATGAAGACTTGCGAGAAAATATAGAATATATACCATTTTTGGCGACAGTATCATTCTTCTCCGTATATATCGCTAATGTATTGTATATTTACGCTCTAGATAATAAAGCAAATGTAAATATAATGTCGCTAATTGTATCATTAGCACCTGTTATAACACTTATATCTTCATATCTAATATTACAAGAAATATTACCTACCAAGGTTTTAATAGGTTTTTTGATAATATTTGTAGGTCTTTTATTTGTATTTTTGCCTGTTTAGATATTATGCCGCGACCGCAGAGGATTCTAATATATTTTTTATAATTTCTAGTGCTCCCAGAGACTCTTATATAATATTCGTATATATTCGTATATATTCGTATATAATATTCGTAAATATTAGATTATATATAATCCTTTTATATTGTAAATGCTATGACAAAAGATGATTTATTTACATCAATATGTAATGGAGATATACAAAATAGCATATTATTGAGTACAAAG
>Ga0315906_10006707_pt1 | contig 14190 bp, 11 predicted proteins | sample LakEriMetagenome_4_FD_203526 | JGI IMG/M metagenome (GOLD analysis project Ga0315906, IMG submission 203526) | Freshwater fungal communities from buoy surface, Lake Erie, Ohio, United States - Buoy 2 MA122 | ecosystem: Environmental > Aquatic > Freshwater > Lake > Lake biofilm | place: USA...
GGCGCCTTGTGCGCGCGCACCGCAGTTTTGGGGGCTGTCATGAACGTACGCATCAACGCAAGCGGCATCAAAGACAAAGCGTTTTCCGATGCGATGTTGGCTAAGGCAGATGAACTTGAGAAGAATGCTGAGGCGAAGGAAGCCGCGATACGTGCCTTGGTAGCGGTGAAGATGAAATAAGATTGCTTAGCGCTTCAGGAAGCGCGCTTCAGTTTGATTATTCAGCAAAAGAGTATAAACACCGACAGGCAATTGCTCGGTCTTTACTTCAGCGCGCTTATTGGAGAACATGATTATACCTGATGCCGCTTCTCTACCCGTCAAATCCATCACACAATAGTTCATGCTTCCGCTAGCATCGCTTTCCAGAAACAAAGATTCCGTGCATGGATTCGGAAATACCAACATGGCTTGCGAGTCTGATTGTGCAACAGAACTCAAACATTCAATTAGCATTTCGACATTCGCCTGCGTGCTATCATAACTCTGCAACACAGCATTTCCCGTTTGAAGATCCTTCAGGTAAAAATCAAAGTATGCCATTAGCAAATCATGCGTTATGGCTTGTTGTTCTTCCCTACTCAAGCCGCTAAATCCAAACTCGCCAAAATCACACAGCGAGCCGCTATCTGCATAGCCACAATGAGACCCTTCTATAATATTCACAAAGTACTTGCAGGCGCTTGCAGTGCCTTCAAAGATGGGAACGTGATTGGTCGTCGGAGCCGTCACTGCGTCGCTGCTTCCCGAAAAAACCATTGCCGGAACATTCACATTCGAAGCAGCTGCAATGGCCGAAGGGTTGGTTTCGGCTGGTGCAAGTCCTGCTATACAATCGACACTCGCGCTTGTGGTCGCAGCGAGCCACGTTGCGCCGCCTCCCATACTGTGCCCCATGATGGCGCAACGATCCTCAACATGGTAAAGAAAGAGGGAGGCACTGTTGCTATTCTCGTCATAAAAATGATCGGCCATGAAAGCGAGATCCAAACCGAAGTCGTTATGCACCGGTGCAAAGCCGCCTTCTGTCTCCACGTAAATTAACACATAACCTTCGGAAACTAATGCTTCCGTTATGTTGCCATACGCTGTATAATCCATCACGAAGCCGTGACCAAAAACCACAAACGGAAACTGGCCCGCGGCAACAGGCATATTATCGCCATTTGCATCCGCTGGATAATAAATCTCGCACGCAATCGAGCGGTTGGATCTTGCAGGATCTATATAACTTTCTGAAATATGCCCGACGGCGAATTGAGCCCGAAGGGTGAATACACATAAAGAAAAAATCAAGGTGTAAAGTGACTTCATGGATTGGTCATTTTCTGAAATGAAACAAAAGAGTTACGCAATTCCCATTGGATATGCAAGGTATACTGACCCGCAGGCAGCTTGGAAACAATACTATCCAACGTAAAGGTTCCATGCCCATCGGCGATCACAACACCTGCACTCGAGGCGACACGCCGTCCAACTGCGTCATAAATACTGTACGCCAACTCACATGACTTGGCATCATCGAGCGTCACACGCAACTGGCCATTGCAAGGATTGGGATAGGCCGACGCGCCAAAATCACCTTGTTCAATGGAACCTCCCTGAAGCCGTTGCCAAGCGAGGTAGTAATCAGGAATGCCATAGCCCAGCGAATCCGTCGGAGCAGCATAGTCAGAAGCACTTCGAATCACAGCATCGCGCAATTGTGTGCTTGAAGCTGCCGGAAACGCTTGATACAAACACGCCGTTGCTGCGGCAATCAGCGGTGAACTAAACGACGTTCCATTGCCCGTGCGGATAGTCGAGTCTTGGGCGGCATAGGCCGTAGCTGCCCCCATAGCAGAAACATCGGGCTTCACCCTGCCATCGGCCGAAGGGCCATAGCTACTGAACCAGGCGTGGTTCTCATCTGCATCTGCTGCTCCTACACCCAAGATACCCTCTGCGTCAGATGGAGCTGTCAGGTAACGCCACGGATCATCGCCCGAGTTACCGGCACTATTCACTACCAATATGCCCTTTCGTGCAGCTATTCCTGCCGCAATCGAACATCTTACATTTTCTCCATTCATATCCCCATAAGTAAAATCATACGAGGTGTCATCAAACAAAGAGTAACCAAGGCTCGAATTGATAATGTCTATTCCGATACTATCGCATAGCTCTGCCGCAACGGCCCAGTTATCGGTCTCTACGGGAAACTCACTGAAGGGATCTTCCGTGCGGAATAAATAGTAATTCGCTTCGGGAGCGGCCCCTACCATCTCACCCGGAAGCCAACCTGCCATGATGCTTAATACCGAGGTGCCATGACTATTATAGGTATACACATTCGGGTTGTCGCTCCACACGAAATCTCGCGTCATTTTGATTCTACCCTCACTGCGCAACTTGTCGAAAACAGGCAGTATATCCGTTCGGCTCCAACCTGCATCAAACTGGGCAATGTCCACTCCGGCGCCGCGGTATCCGAGACTATGCAACCACTGCACATTTAGCATTTCTATTTGCCGCCAGGCCATTCCGTATTCCGGAAAAGAATCACATCCCGATTCTTCATTTACTACACGGAGGTTCATTTCCTCCGATGAGAATTTATCGATGAATTCGTACTGTGCGCCCACACTGGCAAATCTTACCTCTGCTACGAAGGGAAGTAAACGAACTTCCTCCAACCAGACGGAATCCTCTGTAAGTATTGTGATAGAATTAAACCATTTGCTTGTGTGATGGAGAATTCCGGGCCCTAATGCAAGTACCTGCTCAATGTAGGTTTGATTGACCGGTAAATCCAGTTCATCGAAACCAATGCCCAGTCGTATGCGTCGTTCAATAGATTTTTCTGAAAGAAATTCCTCCGGCCGCGAAAGGCTGTATGGAGAATCGGCCTTATCTATAAACCGAATCCGATACTTGCCCGGGGCAGTTTGAGCAGCCATTCCACTGCCCAAAACAATGAGTAAACTGCAAATGATAATCTTCGTAAACCGCTTCATAGTTGAACGAAGATAGTCCGATTACTTGGGAACGGCTCGCGTGTTCACCAACTTTCCGTCGACCCATTCCTCCACCCTTTCGATGTTTCCGTTTTCGCGGTAGAATACAACTTCGCCTTCGAACTTATCGTCGATGTAATCACCCTTCATGCGCACTTGCGTGCCCTCGAGCTTCTCGCGGTAGATGATACCCATCTCCTTGTCTTCGGCCGAACCGGGCACTTGTACATACTGCCCTTTGTCGTACCACTCCGTGAACGGACCGTTTTTCATTCCATTCTCAAAGGAATACTCAGACTTAGGGATTTGGGTTTCGTAATATTCCTTGAAAGTTCCATTCTCGTACTTGCGTCTTGTTTCCTTACCGCGCTTATAGAGCAGGGCAAGTTTCAGCTTGCCATCGGGATAATTGTAATACCACGTGCCATCCTGCAAACCCTTGTAATACTTGCCTTCGCAATCGACAATACCCGAATCAAACCACTGCTTAAAAGCCCCATTTTTCTCACCTGCGGAGTAGGTTCCCTCTGCCTTTTTCTTGCCGTTTTCGTAGTACTCGGTAAAAGGTCCTTCTGTTCTTCCGTTACTGTACGTTTCGAGTTTCAGCAATTGGCCTCCGTCGAAAAAATACTTGCAGGTGCCGTCGAGCAGGGAGTCCTTGTAGTTTTCATCAGAAACTAATGTGCCCGACTCATTCCATATGCGCCAGCTTCCATCTTTTCGCTTCTTCACAAACCGCCCTTCCGAAGCCTTCGTTTCCCCATCGGAGTGAAAGAAAACGGCATCGACAACCGTGGTGTCCTGCACGTGATTCATCGTCGCCGCGAGTGTTCCATCGGGGTAGTAACGTTGCCAAACACCGCTTGGCTTGCCGTGGTCATACTGCCCCTGGTAGAGCATGTTGCGCGTGTCTTTCCATTGTTGCACCCACAAACCGTCACGCTTTCCCTTCGCGTCCTTCTTATTGTAATCGACACCGGCTTGTCCGGCCGGATACTGTGTTCCCGGTTTGGGCTGCGCTTGCAGTGCAGCCATAGCCATCGACAGCACGAGTGTCAACAGGTATTTCATCGTTCTATCCATAATCGTTTCAAAGATGCTAAGGGAATCGACTCAAACAGCAAGTGTGCGTAATTCCTCCCGCGATGTGCAAAAGAACGCTTGTTGTCCGAGCAAAATTGCGTGCTAATTTTGCACGCCGATCAACAAGTAGTTGGTCGCTACCAAAAAATTCTACCATGAAAGTAACCGTAGTAGGTGCAGGCAACGTAGGCGCTACCTGTGCTGATGTTCTCGCACACCGCGAGATTGCCAACGAAATTGTGCTGGTCGACATCAAGCCCAATTTTGCTGAAGGCAAAGCGCTCGACATTTGGCAAACCGCCCCCATCAATCTGTATGACAGTCGCACCATCGGAAGCACCGACGACTACAGCAAAACAGCCGATTCGGATGTAGTTGTTATCACTTCCGGTCTACCGCGCAAACCGGGCATGAGCCGCGACGATTTGATCGCGACTAATGCGGGCATCGTGAAGACCGTAACGGACAACGTAATTAAGTTTTCACCCAACGCTAAAATTGTGGTGGTGAGCAATCCGTTAGACGTTATGACCTACTGCGCATATCTTACTGCAAAGGTGGATCGCAGCCGCGTATTCGGTATGGCGGGTATTCTTGACACCGCTCGTTACCGTGCGTTTTTGGCCGAGGCGCTCAACTGCTCACCAAAAGATATTCAAGCTGTATTGATGGGGGGCCACGGCGACACCATGGTTCCACTTCCACGCTATACAACTGTAGGTGGTATTCCGGTTACCGAATTGATTTCAGAAGAAAAATTGAACGCGATCGTTGAACGCACGAAAACAGGCGGCGGCGAAATCGTTAACCTGTTGGGTACCTCTGCATGGTATGCTCCGGGCGCTGCTGCAGCGCAAATGGTTGAGGCCATCGTGCGCGACCAGAAGCGTATTTTCCCTTGTTGCGTATGGTTGCAAGGTGAATACGGCCTGAAGGACATCTTCCTCGGTGTGCCTGTTGTGTTGGGTAAAAACGGTGTGGAGAAAATCATCGAGCTTCAACTAAATGAGAGCGAAAAAGCATTGCTCGATGCTTCGGCGAAGGCAGTTAAAGAAGTAATGAATGTGCTCGACAACATGAATGCGAATGCGTAATTGCAATTCGATGGAATAAAAAAAAGGCGCCATGTGGCGCCTTTTTTTATGGAGTCAATCCTACTATTATTTCTTTTTCGCAGGCTGCAAGGTTGGTTTAGGAGCTTCCTTCTTCGTCTCTTTCACTTCTTTCGCTTCCTTCTTTGCAGGCTCTGTTGCAGGAGCAACAGGCACATCCGGAATGATAGGAGCAGTAACCATTACAGGCTTCTTCTTCACGAACTTCAACTCGTCGATGATGTTCTTACCACCCATCAATTTATCCACAACAAACAAGACGTAGCGAATATCAACTGAGATGGTGCGCTGCAATTCAGGTTCGAACGCGATATCGCCGCTCATTGCTTCCCAGTTGCCATCGAACGCAATACCTACGATGTTACCGTCACCGTCAATTACAGGGCTACCGGAGTTTCCGCCGGTGATATCGAGGTTGTGTATAAAACAGGTTGGCAATTCGCCCTTGCTATTTGCATAGCGACCGAAGTCCTTCTTAGTAATCAAATCAGCGAGTTTGTCAGGCACCACAAATTCCGGGTTGGTGTTGTCGCGCTTCTCCATGATACCGGCTGCAGTAGTATAGAAGTCGTAATGCACAGCGTCGGCGGCTTTGTAATCATCCACAACACCGTATGTGATACGCATGGTGCTATTCGCATCGGGAGCGTAAGCCTTACCCGGGTTCATTTCGCGCAAGCCTGCAACGAATTGACGCATGCCCTTGTTAAACTTAGCCATTGGGTTCATGCCACGGAACTTCATAGCGTGCTCATTTGCGCTGGTAGCCGTGATGAAAGCCAAATCCTTGTCAATCACCTTCGCGCTTGGCTTAGCCAAAAATGCCATCAGGCGCGCCTTATCGGTGAAGATAGACGACTCAAACAACTTATTGGCATATGCTGCGGCGCTACCTTTGTACTTCGAATCGAGCGTTTCGTGCCACGTTGGACGATCGGTGGTAATGCGCTCACGATACAGGTTGGTCAAATTCACGAATACCACTTTGTCTGTAGCTGCATCATATTCCTTGAAGAAGGCTTCGATATCGCCATTCAAAGATGCCAAACCTTCCTTGCGTTTTGCCTCATCTGTTTCTGCGAGAATCTGCTTGATGGCCTCGCCCATTTGCGCAGCGAAACCCATAAACTCAGCACCACCGGCACCACACAACGAAGAATAAGTTGAAGCCTTTACAAATGGATCCCACTCCGAATAGTACTCCTGGACCATTTTCAAAGTTTCACCGTACTTCGACTTGGTTGTGCCATTGCCATTCAACCAACGCGTGAAATCCGTTTCGATTTTAGCCTTATCGCTCTTCACATCTAAACGCTTCAAACCGCGTGTTTGGCCGATGTAGTATTTCCATCCGTTTGCAGTAGAAGCATACTTCGCGGCATACATTAAACGCACACGCGCATCCTTATCCATCACACTCTTCCAGCTTTCGAGTTTCATACCGAGGCATTCAATAAGCGCAGGGTTGCGAGTGTCAACAGCTTGCTGAATACCATACGACGTAAGGTAACGGCTTGTGCGGCCGGGGAAACCCATAATCATAGTGAAGTCACCTTCGGAAACACCATCGATGTTCACAGGCAAGAAGTGCTTTGGCTTGTATGGAACGTTGTCCTTGCTGTACGCCGCAGGCTGGTTTTCCTTATTGGCATAAATGCGCAACATAGAGAAGTCGCCTGTATGACGAGGCCACATCCAGTTGTCGGTGTCGCCACCAAACTTTCCAACGCTCTCAGGCGGGTTACCCACCAAGCGGATGTCGCTGAAGGTTTGATACACCATCATGTAGTATTCATTTCCGTAGAAGAATGACTTCACTTCTACTTCATACTGGCCATTGGCGGTATTGGCAGCAATCAACTCCTTTGTTTTCGCTGCAAGCGCCTTATCACGATCAGCCTCTGCCATGCCGTCATTCACAGCGGCAAGCATTTGCTGTGTCACGTCTTCAATGCGAACCAAAAACGAAATTTTGAAGTTTTCGATTGGCAATTCCTCGGCAAAACTCTTTGCGCAAAAACCATCCAGCAACAAGTTATTCTCTACGGTCGACAGCGTTTGAATAGCATCGTAACCGCAGTGGTGATTGGTAAAAATCAAACCCTTGTCGCTCACCACCTCACCGGTGCACTGACCATAATTCAGACGAACAATAGCATCCTTTAACGATGCTGTGTTGATGCTGTAGATTTCTTCCTTCGTAAGATTCAGACCGAGACCTTTCATTTCCGCCTCGTTCATGCGATTGAGCAAACTGACCAGCCACATTCCTTCGTTGGCCAGCACCGCGGTAGGCAGCAGGGTTAGCAACAGCACCGCGATATACATTGTTCTTTTCATGTTGATTGATGATTGATTTTTGTATGGTTAATTATTGACGAAACTTATTCTTGTCGACTACCACCGGAAGGTTTCCAATCTTGTCTTTCAATGAGAGAGTCCATCTCCGTGTAGAGCATTCGCAGCGCTGCCGGACCCTTGTAGCGATTCCTTACTCGGTGAAGTTTTCCTTCATGAGAAATCCCAGTAATGATATCCGGCAAGTCATGCACATTTTCATTATCGTACACTGATTTCAATTCGAAATAACCTATCTCGTTCGCTTTGGAAAGTACCTGCTGAACATCTGTGTAGGAAACCATTGCTTGAAAACGTCCGATTCTATCTACGTGATTCTTGCCCAAATAAACAGCTCGGCCGTCTTTCATCACCGTAAGTTCGAAGATCGGACACATACCAAAACATGCACCTCTGGAGTAATAAAGCATCGTGTCGCTCACCATCTCCTCCACTCGCGTAACCGCAGCTGTGGAAACTACCGGTTGAACTTGGTTCTTTTTTGAACTACAAGCAAACAAAAGAGATATCAGACAAATGAATATTCCGAAACGCATTAATTCTTTTTGTTTTGTTGTGCCAGCTTTTGTCGCTGAGCCTTTTGAGCATCTTCCAAGCGTTGCATAAAGCTACTTTTCGTTTGCGGCTTCTTTTTGTTCTCGTCAATTTTTGCACGGATGGCGTTCTCGTCGATGAAGTATTTCTTGATGGCCCACATCTGACCAATGCTCACCATGTTGGCCATAAAGTAATACAAGCTCAATCCTGAAGGCTGGCTATTGAAGAAGAACAACATCATCACCGTGAAGATATTCATCATCACAGTCATATTCGGCATGCCGGGCTGCTGAGCCATTTGCGGCTGACTGCCCATGCTGAGCTTCGAATAGAAGAAGGTAGAGATACACATCAGAATGGTGAAGCCACTCACGTGGTTACCATAGATAGAGCTCAACAACGGTATATGTTGTTCCCAACTTATTATGCTGTCGTATGCAGCTAAATCATCGGCCCACAAGAAGCTCTTTCCGCGCAATACAATCTCTGCGGGAAAGAAGCGGAACATAGCATACAAAATCGGCATTTGCAGCAGAACCGGAATACAACCTGCGAAAGGGTTTACCCCCGTCTGGCGGTAAAGAGCCATGGTAGCTGTTTGCTTCGCCATGGGATCCTTGCCTTCATGCTTTTTGTTGATCTCGTCAATTTCAGGTTTCAGCACACGCATTTTGGCGCTGCTGAGAAAGTTCTTCCATGTAATAGGAAACAAGACTGTTTTGATACTCAACGTTACCAGAAGAATAATCAGGCCCCAGCTTCCGATAAACGAGGAGAAAAACCAGAACAGAGGACGGACGCAATAGCGGTTTACTGTGCCGATGATGCTCCAGCCGTAGTCAATCACACGATCAATTTCATCCACATTCAGCTTCTTCAGCTCTTTGTAATCATTGGGGCCGAAGTAAAAGGTCATTTCACCATAGGCGTTTTCACCGCCCTTCATAGCCAACAACAACTTAGACTGATACAATTTGGTATGAACGCTATCTTGAGGCACATTGACCTGCATATATGAGCCCGGCTGGAAACCATCTTTGGCTATAACCGCTGCAGAGAAATAATCCTGCTTGAAGGCAACCCACTGCAAGGACTCCTCTGATGTATAACTATCGTCGTCCGACTCGCTGAGGTAATCACGATCTTCCTCTCCTTCACGATAATAGACAGAGCAACGGGAGCGTTCAGCCGCTAGCCCTTTCTCGTTGTTCATACCGGCTGCAGCCCATTCAAGTTGCAAAGGCTTGGAAGCCATTTCCAACTCATTACCCAAGCCATTGGCGTTCACTTTCACGTCAACCGAATAAGCGTCCGGCTGCAAGGTGTATATCAATTCCAGGTATTTATCCGGCTCCTGCGATTGAAGTCGCATGGTAAGCGTTCCGGCAGCTTGGGAAGCATCAACATTTGCCGCGCTAGGTTCGAAATAAAACTCATCAGAAGCGAATTCGCCTTTACCTGCCAAGTGCAAGCGCAATTTCATGCTTGAAAATGCATCGCTCCACAACCGGATATTCTCCTTGGTTGCATAATTCTTATAGCCATCAAGCAATTCAGCTGATGCAAATAAACCGCCTTTCGTATTCAGCGTTAGTTTGACTTTACCATTTTGAATGACCACCGGTTGACTCTCTCCACTAGTAGCGGAAGCAAGCACACCATACTTAGCCGCCATCGCTTGATTGGCAACTAGCTGAGCGAGGGAGTCACTCTGGGTGGAATCATTTGCGAAAACCGTTTGTGGTTGTTCATCGGCTATGACAGACTCAGGCGAAGAAGGAGTTACCGCAGCCGCACTATCGAGCGCAGCCTGCTGTGTTTCGCGCAGTTTCTCTTGCTCATTGGCCTGGAACCACGAAAAGCCCAGCAGCAACAAAATCATCAGAGTGAAGCCAATCGCGGTGTTTTTATCAAATTTCATATTGGTTGTAAAAGGCGGCCAAAAGTCGCGACGAAATGGGTAATAGGAAAATAATTTTATGAAAAAGGACGAAATCGATACGACACCGCCAAAGACCTTTGTTTCGCCCCATTTTTGTGCTCATGAATTCTAGGACATTCCTGCTCTTGTTGCTAACGACCATTATTCTGGTTGTACTGCAACTTGTCACAGGCAGTGTGTCCATTCCAATAAGCTCTGTTTGGTCCTCGCTGATAGGCCATGAAGGAGCTGACCAATCACACGTGACTATTTTATGGGACTCACGCATACCCCGCACACTGGCGGGAATTCTTGCCGGTGCTGCCCTAGCGTGGAGCGGTATGCTCATGCAAACACTCTTTCGCAATCCGCTTGCGGGGCCGTCCATGCTCGGTATTAGCTCTGGTGCCAGTCTGGGAGTGGCTTTGCTCATATTAGGAGGTGGATTCACGGCGTGGAGCGGAACTCCGGGATACGCAAGCATCGCTGCAGCGGCTTTTGCCGGCGCATTCCTTTTACTTTCATGTGTTGTGCTGGTGGCTAACCGATTCGCCAATGAAGCGACATTGCTCATTTTCGGTATCATGCTCACTTTTTTTACTTCCGCACTTGTTGATGCTCTCCAATCGAAGGCACAGAATGAGGCACTGAGATTATATGTATCGTGGGGCATGGGAAATTTCGGCGACTGCAATTACTCCGAACTCCTACTTCTCGCCACGGGGTTATTCATGAGCATTCTTATTTCAATCGTTATTTTGCCTCGTCTAAATCTCATGCTGCTGGGAGAACAATACGCATCAACAATGGGAGTCGATGTGAAGAAAACCCGTCTGGCTGTGATGATTGCAGCAGGACTTATGGCTGGCTGCGTTACTGCATTTTGCGGACCCATATCCTTCATAGGGCTCGCCGTGCCTCATATTTCCCGATGGGTAACTCAATCGGCCGATCACAGGAAGAATATCATTACAACGTTGTGGTTTGGTGCTTTGGTAGCATTGGGTTGCGACTGGTCGAGCCGCATGACGGCGCTGCCACTGAATACTATCGCTTCTGCTTTAGGAGCCCCCTTCGTCGTAATGCTCGTAATTCAATGGAAACGCTTTAAACCACTCATATGAAAAGGCACAATTCCATTGCACTCCAGAATCTTTCATTGGCCTATCCGGGTAAAGAACTGATATCGAATGTTTCCATTTCCATTGAACCCGGCGTATTAACATCGCTTCAAGGCCGCAACGGCACAGGGAAGAGCACGCTGATGCGCTGCATAGCCGGGTTAATTAAACCCTTGCGAGGCGATGTTCTTTTCAACCATAAATCAATTTATTCGCTTACTCCACTTGAAAGATCTCAGATTATTGGAGCGCTCTGGACAGACAAGGTTCGAATGCCCGGCATTACCCTGCGAGAATTGGTCTGGATGGGCACCTACAACGTCAGAAAAAATGCAAGCACGGTAGCACTCAATGTCGTGACAGATGAGTGTATTGAAGCGCTCAATCTTCAATCGCTCTCTAAGCAACCTCTTGACCAACTCAGCGATGGCGAACTGCAAAAAGCTATGATAGCGCGTGCTTTGGCCCAGCAGCCCAGCTTTCTGTTGCTCGACGAGCCTACCACATACCTGGATTACGTTGCTAAGGAAGAGTTGATGGTAACGTTGAGAAATCTGTGTGAAAACAAAGGCCCAGGAATACTCTTTACATCACACGATTTAGATGTAATTGCAAAATATGCCCGGCAGCGGTTAGAACTCAGAGATGGTAACGTTCACGCTATTGGCTAATACTCGAGTAAAATAGTCCAAAACCTGCTTATTTTCGTGCCCCCAATCCCTTGAGCTATGAATATTACCGTTGTAGGATCCGGATATGTCGGTCTAGTAACAGGCACATGCTTCGCCGAAACAGGCAATAACGTGACGTGCGTAGACATTGATGCAGCGAAAGTTGAACGCATGAAAAACGGAGAAATTCCGATTTACGAGCCACACCTCGATGTATTGTTTGAGCGTAACATCCGTGAAAATCGTTTGCACTTCACAACAGACTTAAAAAGTGCAATAGATACAGCTCAAATCATATTCCTGGCATTGCCTACTCCTCCCGGTGAAGACGGTAGTGCAGACTTAAGCTACGTGCTCAACGTAGCAAATGAATTAGGGAAAATCATTACGGACTACAAAGTGATTGTAGATAAAAGCACTGTTCCTGTAGGCACTGCCGAAAAGGTACATGAAGCAATTGTCGCCAACACCAAAGTGCCTTTCGACGTGGTGAGCAACCCTGAGTTTTTACGTGAAGGCTTTGCTGTCGACGATTTCATGAAACCCGATCGTGTAGTTATTGGCACCAACAGCGCTCGTGCGCGCAAGCTGATGGAGGAGCTATACAAACCTTTCACCCGCCAAGGCAATCCGATTATTTTCATGGATGAGCGTAGTGCTGAGTTGACCAAATACGCAGCCAACGCATTTCTGGCAACCAAGATTTCATTTATGAATGAAATTGCCAACTTCTGCGAAAAGGTAGGAGCCGACGTAGATATGGTGCGTATTGGTATGGGAACCGATACGCGTATTGGAAAGCGATTCCTCTTCCCCGGTATTGGCTATGGAGGCTCATGCTTTCCAAAAGATGTGCAGGCCCTGTTTCACAGCGGCATGCAGAGCCATTATGAGTTCAAGATTCTGAAAAGTGTAATGAAGGTGAACGAGCGCCAAAAGACTGTTTTACTTGGACCTATTCTCGACCACTACCAAGGCTCACTGACCAACAAGACTATTGCCCTGTGGGGACTTGCCTTTAAGCCCGATACCGACGATATCCGCGAAGCGCCTGCGCTCTATATGATTGAACACTTGCTCGAAGCAGGAGCCAACGTGGTTGCCTTCGACCCGGAAGCAATGGAAAACGTGAAACGCCAAAAAGGATATAAAATCACCTACGCGAATGACCAGTATGAAGCATTGAAAGATGCTGACTGTCTGCTTATCTGCACCGAATGGAGTGCATTCCGTAATCCTGATTTCGAAAAAATGAGTAGCCTCTTGAAGACGAAAACTATTTTCGACGGTAGGAATCTTTACGATCTCGAAAAGATGAGCGAAATCGGCTACTTCTACAAGAGCATTGGTCGCTCTACCGTGGAATCTTGATTCACTCGTTTACACCAAACCTCTGATATCATTTCTCCGAATTTCCCTGCGTATTGTTTTCAGGCTTGAAATGATAGTTTACGGTTACGGTGGTTTGGGCCGGTGGTTGTGATTCACCTACCCGTTCCTTCCAACGTTGATATTCTTCGTCGGTCATCTCTGGCTCAAGTTCATGCTGATATTTTTTGCGCTGAGGTCCTTGTCTTCGCCACCAAAAAGCAGACAACAACCCCATAACAAATCCGCAGGCATGGCCTTCCCAAGACACTTTCTTGTCTACCGGAAATACATACCAAACCAACGATCCATAATAGAGAACTACTACAAGAGCAACGCGCAAGAGCATCGGGTTTTTGCGTATCAAACCGCTTACAAGCAAAAAAGCAAATTCAGCGTATATCAAAACACTTGCACCGATATGATTGCCATCGCGTCCCGAGAACCAGAGAAAAATGGGAGAAAAAAAGAAAAGTGCTGCAAAAACAGGTAATGCAATTGATCGATAGAAGTAAAAAACAAACGAATTCAAAACAAAAAGCGCAAGGGAGTTTTGGACAATATGCTCTAAATCGCCATGCAAAAAATGAATGGTTAAAATCCCCCTTAGTCCCTCCATCGTGCGGGGCTTCATTCCGAATTCTTTCAGGTGAAATCCAAGATACTCGTCCATGACGAAGACAGACCAGCACAGAACAAGCAAGAATGCAGAGAATAAAATTGCATCAGCAATTTTGGCTCTATCCGCCTTCAATGAAACTACATTCGAAGAATAACTTGTTCGCAACGCTTTCAATTTTCGGAGCTCAACACAGTGATGTGTCCTTCACGATTGTACGACTCACCATCCAAACCGGTTGCAATTACACGATAATAATATGTACCCGTTGCTTGTTCATCCGGTTGCCACCTATCAGCAACACCATTGAGTTCCTTAACCTTTACTCCCCAGCGATTAAAAATATCAACGTGAACTTCATCCATATTGCGGGTCTCTAATCTCCACGTGTCATTTTTGCCATC
>Ga0315906_10006712_pt1 | contig 14184 bp, 12 predicted proteins | sample LakEriMetagenome_4_FD_203526 | JGI IMG/M metagenome (GOLD analysis project Ga0315906, IMG submission 203526) | Freshwater fungal communities from buoy surface, Lake Erie, Ohio, United States - Buoy 2 MA122 | ecosystem: Environmental > Aquatic > Freshwater > Lake > Lake biofilm | place: USA...
CATCGTTTTAATAATATAGTTATATCAACCGCGAATAATCTTCTTATCGCGCAGGTAATTCAGGGTTAAGATTGTTTCATCATTTAAATTTTTATGTGCAAGCACATCACATACAAATCCTCTGTGATCACCACCGTCGAATGATTCTGTCGCTCTTAGCAGCAATACAGCAGCGGCCTCTTTCAAAACAGGAAAACCTTCCCACTCGGTAAGCAGCTTTCTCTTTTTCAGACGTTCTATTTTATTTACCTTTTTCCCGCTTTGCTGACCGAGCAGGCGTACTAGCGGTGCCTGTTTTTGAGAGAGAATTTGCAGTACAAACAATGGGTTCTTCTTCACCAGTTCCATAGTTTTGGTGCCTTCAAAAACACCCACTACATAACGTTTCGGTTGCATGCTAATAGCTGTCACATAAGAAATGATATGCATGTTGTTCTCCTTTCCATCAGTGGAACTGATCGAATAAACAGGATGATCTGTTCTGTTCCAGGGTTTTTTACGGATGGACATGTTGATCAAGTTTTTTTAAGAACTGATTGGCTGCATTAAGATGTGCTGCTTGTTTCTCTTTCGGCATTTTATCAAACGTTTTCAGCAGCATGCCTAAACGTGGGTTTTGAGAAAAAAAGCTTCTATGCTCATGCATAAACCGCCAGAACAATCCATCCCAGATAGTAGTCCATTCACCTTTTTTCCAGTCGCCCATCTTCAATAAATAATTACTGCCGCTTATATAGGGTTTTGTCGTCATGAGCCCGCCATCTGCAAACTGAGTCATGCCATACACATTGGGCACCATTACCCAGTCGTAAGCATCGATGAATAATTCCATAAACCATTTATATACTTCATCCGGATCAAACTCGCACAGTTGCATGAAATTTCCTAATACCATAAGACGCTCTATGTGGTGACAATAACCTGTCTTCAGTGTTTTTTGAATCACCATGTCAATCGGTTCAATGCCTGTTGTGCCATTCCAGAACGACTCAGGTATTTTTCTTTTAAAACCCCAGTAATTGGTAGTGCGTTGTTTTGTTCCTTCACGTTCATACACCAGCCTGATAAATTCTCGCCAGCCAATAAGCTGACGAATAAATCCTTCTAATGAATTCAGTGGAATGTTTTTCTTGTCCCCTGTTTTCAATGCAGCAGCGACGACTTGCTGTGGACTAAGTAAGCCGATATTGATGAGAGGAGATAAAACCGAGTGATAAAGAAAAGATTCATTTGCTACCATCGCATCTTCATAGATCCCGAATTTTTCAAAACGCCGATCAAGAAATTCCTGAAGCCATTTTTCCGCATCATTATGTGTTACTGGATAGATGAAATTCTCAGTTGAGCCGTAGTTGTTCTTGAAATATATTTCAGTATAACTTCTTGCTTCATCTATGAGGTTATCTTCTTTTGGAAAAGTGATGGAAGGAATTGTTTCACCTTTCGGAAAAGCTTTTCTGTTGTCTGCGTCAAAAGTCCATTTTCCGCCTTCCGGTTTCAGTTGCTCATCAACCAGAATTTTTCTTTGTTTACGTTGCCATACGTAGAAGTCTGTTTGAAAATATGTTTTTCGACCTTTGAAAAATTCATTTGTTTCTTCTAATGTATTCAGGAAATTGGGCGAATCGCTTTTTTGCAACATCATCTTATACTTTCCTGCTGCAGCAACCATTCTTTTTTCCAGCCAGTTGTCGGCCGGGTCTGTATACAGCAGTTCTCTTACTTTTTCGGCAGCTAATATTTTAATCAGCACACGAATATCACTTTCGGCAGATTGGCTATTGATATACTCCACTTTGTAGCCTTGTTTCTCTAGTAGGTTAGCATAGTGTTTCATCGAAGCACGATGCAGCATGATCTTTTTCTTGTGGAAAGGGTATTGCCGGAAGAAAAGGAATTCCTCAATCAGATATACCGGCACCTTTTTATGTAAAGAAGGATGGTGGGGGAAAAGCTGATGCGGGAAAATAATTGTAGCCTGATTCATGTAGACAATTCAACAATTCTCAGTGCGCTTTGTTTATCCTCTAAATAAATTCAACATGGAATCAGTTAAAGGGAAGTGTGTTTTACTTGCAGGTGCAACGGGAGGAATCGGTGCAGCCGCAGCGCGATTATTGGCGGGAAGCGGAGCCAGGTTGTTCATCACGGGAAGAAACAGTCAGAAACTTGACGCATTGGCGTCAGAGTTAAAACTTCCTTCTACGCAGGTATTTGCTGGTGATATTAGTGTTTCTGCGGATGTGCAGCAACTGAAAGAGAAATATGTTCAGGTTTTTTCTCAGATAGATGTGCTCATCAATGCAAGCGGAGTGGGCATCATAAGACCGGTTGAGCAATTAACCGATGAAGATTTCTTAACCTCGCTGCAAACGAACCTGTTTGGTTCATTTCTGATGGTGCGCGCCTTTTTGCCAATGATGAAAGAAGTAAAGAAAGGACTGATCATCAACATACCAGGGGTTTTGGGCAAAACGCCAATGGCCGGCGCGGCAGCATACAGCGCGAGTAAATACGGATTGGTGGGGATGATGCAAAGCATACGTGAGGAATTAAAGCGTACAGATATCCGCATTACCAATTTGTTTTTGGGTGGAGTAGATTCTCCGTTCTGGGATACGATTGACTTGCGCGTACAAAAAGATAAAATGATCCGTGAGGAAGAAGCCGCCAAAGCTATATGGTTTCTCTGCCAGCAACCCGCAAGTGGGGTAGTGAGTGAAATGGTGTTGCAGCCGTTTAATCATCAGGCGATTTAAGAGAATGCTTGTTACGAGTTATGTGTTACGGGTTACGGGTAAATCTCGTAACTCATAACCCATAACTCGTAACTTTATATTCTCTTTCTTGCCATGAATTTAAAACAACTACTTATATCTTTTCATAACACAGAAAAAGCATTTGCTTATAAAAGTGATGCGCAGCTGAAGAAAGCATATTGGTTGTTTTCGATGATGCGGTATAATTGGCTGGTGAAGTTGGGTACGAAGATGACGCCATGGGCCATTCGAGCAGGCTTGCCCATAAAAAATATTTTACGAAAAACATTGTTTGAGCAGTTTGTGGGTGGAGAAGACCTGGAGCAAACAAACAAAGTGGTTGAGCAGTTAAGTAGGTTTAATGTACAGGTAATTCTTGATTACGGAGTAGAAGGCGGAGCGCATAATGAACAAGCAATGGAAGCTGCTTGCAGGGAGTTTATAAGAGTTATCGAGCATGCAGCTGGGCATAACGCTATTCCTTTTATCAGTATCAAGGTAACGGGCCTGGTGCGGTATTCTTTATTGGAGAAACTGGATGCTTTGATGAATAATGAAGAAGGTTTATTGGCAGATCGGTATAGAAAGTCGGTTGCATCTTTGAGCAATGATGAAAAAGTAGAGTGGGAGGCATTGCGTGAAAGAATGGATCGTATCTGTAAAGCTGCTTCAGAAAAAAATACAGGAGTATTGATTGATGCGGAGGAAACATGGATACAGGATCCGATTGATGCATTGAGTATGGATATGATGGATAAATACAATCATGAGAAAGCAGTGGTGTATAATACGGCACAGATGTATCGTAGTGGTCGTTTGGAATTTGTGAAGGATTGTTATGCAGTAGCTGAAGCAAATAAATTCATACTTGCCTTGAAAATTGTACGCGGAGCTTACATGGAGAAGGAGCGTGCACGTGCTGAAGAAAAGGGATATGCTTCGCCTATTCAACCTGATAAAAAAAGCAGCGATCGTGATTTTGATAACGCTGTTTTATATTGTATCGAGCGCATTGGGAGTATTGCAATTGTTGTTGCTACTCACAATGAAGAAAGCAATTTAAAAACGATAAGGCTGATGCATGAAAGGGGTTTGCCGAATGATCATTCGCGCGTACATTTGAGCCAGCTTTTTGGCATGAGCGATCACATTACCTTTAATCTGGCAGCAGCCGGTTACAGCGTAAGCAAATATTTGCCTTTTGGTCCTATTGAAGAGGTGGTGCCTTATCTGATGCGCAGGGCACAGGAGAATACATCGGTGGCGGGGCAAACAAGCAGGGAACTCGAGTTGTTGAAACAAGAACGCAGGCGAAGAGTAAAATAAAATGGACTGCTAGCTCAGTTGGTTTAGAGCACTACTTTGACAGAGTAGGGGTCACTGGTTCGAGTCCAGTGCAGTCCACAACAAAAGCGTGGAAAAGCGATTCTTTATTCTTTTCACAGTAGCCAATAAGTCCACCTGCATTGATTCATTTGCTTCCAGAAGTGTGAATGCATATGAATTTGTAGATCAAGTGAGGAAGGGATTGGAACATAGGAGTGATTGTTGTTATTTGAATTAAAAGAAAAAAGCCACTTCGTAAAGGAGTGGCTTTTGTTATGATTTCTGAAAAATTATTGCCTAATCTCCCAATCAAAATTGCCGAACGGTATATTTGAAAATACTCCTTCAGTTATTGGTACATTATTACCATTAGGAGTTGTTCTAATGTTACCCGAAAATGTACCAGACATTCTGTTCTTGCTAATTGAAGAAATATTAACAGTAATATTCCCAGCTACATATTCTTGGTTGTCAATATTTCCAGATACACTGCTACTGAGAATAGCACCTACTGTTGGGGCTGTTTTGGCTCCAGATATGGAAATTCCTTGATTTGAAAAACTCCCCCTACTGTAAACACCTCTCATTTTCCAAGGGGTTTGTCCATCGTCATAATATTGAATTAATGGACATCTATCCCAACCTATTAGTTCATTATAAAGTGCATCACAAACTTTAATCGAACCATTAATCCTAAATTGAAATTTAGGTTGGAGTCCTAAACACTTGCTGTTCGTTTGCTGAGCATCAGATTCTTTGTTACAGCTGATGTTGAAGATTGTAATTGATGCAGAGAATATCAGCAACACCAATGATCCAAGGAATAGCTTTTTCATTTTAAGTTAATATAAAACGTAGGTGTTTGCCCAAAATCCTGCATACACAGAACCACTATTGTTAATTTGATATGTTCTTGTGTCTCTTAATTCATTATTTATATACACCCTAGATGTAATAGATCCTGCTGAAGTAGTCCATATTTGACCTGAAAATCCGATACCAATTGGTCTATTGGGGATATTAAGTGTAATTGTTTTTGTCCATGTTTTAGATGTCATCACATTTCGTTCTTCTTTAGAATTTCCATCATTGCCTATATATTGTACATAACTATACAATCCAGATGGAGGAGTTTTAATGTTTGCAGTACTTACAACTTCATATTTTATAGTAGTTGTTGAATTGCTTCCGTTGTTATTATTATCTTTTTGACATCCCCCAAAAAGTATTCCTCCAAGTAGGACAAAGAGTATTTTTCTCATAGTTGTATGTGTTTGTTTTATTTCAGTTTTACTATTCAAAAATAGGTACTCGCTCCCATATTTCACTATTCACCACACCACCCATGTAAACCTATTGTAAATCAATTATTTATCATTCTTTAAACTCATTTTTATGCCCCAACCTATTCCACAAATAGCTGAAATCAAGATAAGCTACAAGCCAAATCAACCTATTTCTAAGCGTATTTCCACCTCCAGGGATGCGTTTGATGTGTTCAAAACGTTTTTTTCTGTAGATACTATTTCAGTACAGTAACAATTTATGGTGATGTTTCTTAATCAAGCCAATGATGTAGTAGGTATCTATCCTGCATCAAAAGGCGGTATATAAGATACAGTAGTTGATGTACGGATCATATTAGCTATTGCGTTGAAAAGTGCTGCTGTTGGTATTATTTTAGCTCATAATCACCCCGGTGGTAATCTTCAACCATCTGCTTATATTTCACTAATATTTATAAAATCAAAAGAATATATCTTAGACAATCAAATATTTTCTAAAATTTAAAAAACGATTATGAAATATATACTTTTCTTTTTTCTATTTATCTCATATAATCAAACTTACGGGCAGCTTAGATTAAATGATTTATTTAAGCTCTTTACACGTTCAGATGATGATTTTGATAAATTCATTTCAAGTAAGGAGTTTAAACTTGAAAAATCTGTTCATCCGCAAGCTGATTACGAGGATTCGTATGATATTTATGCTAAAGGAAATGGCTCTAACAAAATAATTTTGACAGACGGGAGCAATGTGGCATTTCATTATTTGACATACGAAACTTCAAATCAAAAAGAAATTGTAATTATTAAAAACGATTTGATTAAAGAAGGTTATAAATTAAAACGGACATCATGGGAAAAGGGAAAAAAGATAGAAGAATATTTTAAGCAAAATAATTCAGATGATTCTTCTATAAATATTAAATTTTATACAATACCAGCAATTGGAGTAAAAAAATGGGTAACTTATGAAATAGAACTATCTAAAGAATCTAATTAATATTTTCTTAATCTTAAATAGATTAAGTCTTGAATTTGCATTTTACAGTTTTATAGATGAGGGAAGGATATAGTTTTATTTAAAACTTATTTCTTTAATTTGTATAAAATTATATTTTATGTCTAAGCTATTTAAACTAAGTTTTGCGCTGCCATTATTTATAATGAAATCATTTAAAATGAAGCTAACATACATAGTAATACTATTATTTGCTTTCACTTTATTTGCAAATGCTCAAAAAAAATTAACAGTTGGGATCTTAGGAGGATTAAATAGTTCTAAATTTTATAATTATAATGTCAATTTAAGAAAAGCAAATTTAATAAGTTATTCGTTTGGGGCTGATTTAGGTTATTTGTTAAAAGACCACTTATCTTTTCGAGCGAACTTAATGTATGAGAGAAAGGGAGAAGAGACAAATTTTCAGCTTGTTGATTTTACTGGAAATGAACTGCCTCCCTCATCAAATTTCATTTTAAACTATCTGACATTAAATTTACTAACAAGAGGGTCATTTGGTAATAAATTTAGATTTATTGCTGAGGGAGGCCCATATATCGGCTATTTATTAAGTGCTAAAGCTGTTGGTAAAAACACAATAGGAACTATTAACGGTAATTCATCAAACCCAATAATTCTAGACATAAGATCAGAGTATAAAAGTGCCAACTTTGGTATTGTAGCAGGTATGGGACTCGAATATCAGTTAAATACTAAAGTGTCTATTAGTTTAACTTTAAGAAATAGTCTTGGACTAACCTCCGTTACGAAAGAAAATACACTTAATAGTAATCTTAAGACAAATTCTATACAATGTCTTGCTGGTGTAAGTTTTAATTTATAATATTTAAAATGCCAAGTACGAATTATTCACCACATTTTGGGTCACGTTTGGGTATCAAAAGTTCTTTCAGAGGTAAAACAACGAATCTAATTCATTGTCAATCAATGCTTTTCTAATGTGATTGCACTACTTTGACAGAGTAGGGGTCACTGGTTCGAGTCCAGTGCAGTCCGCTGGTTAATTAGTAATTTGGAAGAAATATGATGAGAATAGTGCAATTGTCGAAGTAACTATCTGGAAGGATAACGAACTAATAAAAACCATAAAATATTAAATCAAGATCAGTGAAGCTATAGCTTTTATTTAGAATCGAATTATCACTTGGGCTTTGACACCTTTTAGTTACTTCATATTTTGATAGCCCATGTTTCGTTAAACATTAACTAGATGAAAAAATATATATTAATCTCAATCATCCAATCAATCATTATATTTTCCTGTAGTAATAACTCAAATCAATCGAATGATGATGGAATTATACCAGATTCAACTATGTTTACTAGACTAGATACTAATTGGATTACAGATGAAAGTGATATTATAATACCCGACAAGAGGGAAATAAGCTTAAAAGCATACGCATTTAGCATGGGATTGAAGGGCAATGTAAAAAAAATTGAAGAGAGGCATTACTCTACTGAAATGAAAGACGAGATTATGTTGGTATCAACTAGTGCTGTTAATACAGAAGGTTATTTTAATGATGGCCCAAGTAATCATTTGTCCCTAATGGATAAAAATCAAGATATATATTTTGATCGCGATGGGTTTGACTTAAAAACCGTTTATTATACTAATGATTCGACAATCAATAGCATTAGTTATAACTTTTATGATGATAAAGGAAATCGCATTAAAACCATTTCGCAGAATTTAAAAGGTAAAACAGAAGACTCTACATTTTACGCATATGATAAGGATTCTTATATGCCTTGGGAAAGGAAATGGTCTGTTGTTGAATCAGATGGAGCAGTAACTCGTTATTTTGAATATGATAGTAATGGCAATGTCACTCTGGAAACGATGAAAGATAATATTAATGGCACCTACCCTTTCTCAGTTATTGCAAGATTTTTATATATATATGACGAGAAAGGTAATTGGATTTCTCGAACAAGGTTATTGAAAGATTGCAATAGTAACTCTCCTTTTTTCCCTTGTGGAGTAGCAAGAAGAACTATTTATTATTGGTAAAATGAAAAATATTCTTTTTGAATAAAGAAAAATATCTTTTTAAGCTCACTTCGTCCCCTGCAGGGTGTGTCGTAGTCAAACCTACGCTTGTTATATCCCACTATTGAATAACCAGTTTTGTTTGTTGCCTTTCTCCTTCACTAAATAGAGTTAGCAGATACATACCTACTAGTATATTTTTCTCCCGAATATTCAGTGAAAGATTATTCTTTCCTGCTCCTACAGCTAATGTTTCACGATATACAATGCGTCCCTTCATATCTGTTAGCGTTAGTTCTCCTTTTTGCGTTTTTTTAGAATGAAAAGAGATCTGCAGTTTATCTGTGGTAGGATTAGGAAACGCGGAGATCGTATTTGCGCTAAATCCGTTGATCAGATTATTAGTTGATGTTATCTCAGCTTCTCTGAATCTAATGTTATCAAAACTATATCTATCGGTAAATGCATTTAGAACAGAGTCGGTAACTGCAATCGCCTGATATGTGCAAGAAGAGGGATTATATGTAACATCATTTCCGGTTCCGCGTAGCGTGTTACCTACAAATAAAGACCATGTACCATTATCATAAGTAAGGGTAACCGTACCAAGTCCACAAGTTGTTCCATTGCTATAGTTTATAATGGGTATTGGAGAAGCAACCCCATCAGTTACTTTTTGCAACATCAGATAATTGCGACGTGTTGTACCATCTAAAAGTTGCAGACGGTAACTTAACTTATATCCGGAAGTAGTTTGAGGATTGTTGCTTGCTCCCGTCATTAAGAAATAGTATTCCACTTTTCTGCCTTCTGAGGAAGCCGGACAAACATCTACTACAAAATCAATTTGCCATGCATTGCATACTTTGGTAAATGGTGTAGATAAAGCACTGAATCCTTGCGGGTTCACCGTAGAATTCATATTCGTTCTCACTACGTTTGTGCGGCCGAAAGGGCTTGTAATATCCCATGGCCCGGAATTCGGTAATACGGTCCAGGCAGGATTTGCTGTGAAATTTCCATCTGAAAAATCATCTAGCAGGGTCAGATTTGTAGGTGGTTGTGATGTGGCCGGTAAGTAGACTAAAACACAAACAAACGAATAAAACGTGAGAAGGATTGAGCGTATCATAAGAGATGTTTTTAGTTGCTGCCAGTAGCATTTAATATTCTGTAAAAGAAAGTTTTTCTTGATGCTAGAATCTTTTTTAAAGAGTCTTATAGAATCAAGATTACAAAAGCGAAAGTAGTCCTTTTTTATCAATGAATAAAAGCGACTTATTGATCATGGTAGACGATAACCGAGCTGATTCTACCGAAATAATATTTCTCCTAAAAATTGATCGATTTTCTGTCTAATCAGGGTCTGGCGTAGCCGACCCTGTCGAAATAATTTTTCTCCTAAAAAATTGATCTATACTTTTACGTATGTCTGTTTTTCTGGTTACTCCTCCTTTCACCCAGCTGAATACGCCCTACCCGGCAACAGCATACCTGAAAGGGTTTCTGAATACAAAAAACATTTCTTCTCATCATGCAGATTTTGGTATAGAAGTGTTGCTTCGGATATTTTCGAAATCAGGGCTTGAAACTTTATTTCAGTCAGCATCTATCAACACGAATGCTTCCGATAATGCAAAACGTATTCATCTTTTAAAGGAATCATATATTGAATGTATCGATGATGTAATATCATTCCTGCAAGGTAACAATCCAACATTTGCCTATCTGATTGCCTCACGTAATTTACTTCCGGAAGCTGAACGTTTTCAGAATTACAATGACCATGCTTTTGGCTCGATGGGCATTGAGGACAAGGCGCGCTATGTCGCTACATTATTTTTAGAGGATCTTTCGGATTTTATCAAAGAAACTGTAGATGAACATTTCGGTTTTACCCGATATGCCGAGCGATTGGGTAGATGTGCCAATCAGTTTGATGAATTGTATGAGGCACTTCAACAACCGCCTTCATTCATTGATCTGGTTTTGTTTGAAGTATTAAGCAATCATCTTCAATCCATCTCTCCCAAACTAATTGCTGTTTCAGTACCCTTCCCGGGTAATTTGTTTGCTGCTTTCCGTATTGCCGAGTGGGTGAAAAAACATCGGCCCGAAATAAAAGTAGCAATGGGTGGCGGATTTCCAAATACAGAATTACGTTCTCTGAAAGACCCACGTGTATTTGAATATTTTGATTTTATAACCCTCGATGACGGTGAAGCGCCTGTTGAACAACTCATTCGGTTTATCAATGATGAGATAAATTCGGATCAATTAAAGCGAACTTATCTTTTACAGAATGAAACGGTGACTTATATCAATAACTCTTCATGCAAGGATTACAAACAGTCGGATACCGGTACGCCCGATTACCGCGGGTTGTTACTAGATAAATATATCTCGGCGATTGATGTTGCAAATCCGATGCACAGTTTATGGAGCAATGGAAGGTGGAACAAGCTAACCATGGCACATGGCTGCTACTGGGGCAAATGTACTTTCTGCGATATTTCATTAGACTACATTCAGCGATATGAGCCACTAACGGCAAAACTGTTATGCGACAGGATGGAGGAGATCATTAGGCAGACCGGTACCAATGGTTTTCATTTTGTGGATGAAGCAGCACCGCCATCACTAATGCGATCACTGGCTATTGAAATCATCAGAAGAAAATTAGTTGTTAGCTGGTGGACCAATATCCGTTTTGAAAAAAGTTTCACGCGCGATCTTTGTTTGCTCCTAAAAGCCAGTGGATGTATAGCTGTAAGCGGAGGTTTGGAAGTTGCAAGTGATCGTTTACTTGAATTGATTGACAAAGGAGTTACTGTTGAACAAGTTGCAAAAGTAAATCGCAATTTTACGCAGGCAGGAATCATGGTGCATGCATACCTGATGTATGGATTTCCAACGCAAACAGATCAGGAAACAATTGATTCATTGGAGATGGTTCGTCAGTTGTTTAAAACAGGAGTGTTACAATCTGCGTATTGGCATCAGTTTGCCATGACGGCGCATAGTCCTGTTGGCATGAATCCGGAAAAATTTAAAGTGAAAGCTGCAAAGGAATCTGTGATTATGTTTGCCGACAATGATGTGACGCATATTGATCCAACTGGAGCTGATCATGAATCTTATTCATTCGGGTTAAAAAAATCACTGTTTAATTATATGCAGGGCATCGGACTTGATGAACCTCTACACAAATGGTTTGATCGCAATGTGCCTAAAACAACGATCTCTAAAGATCATATTTTAAAGATCATTACTGAAGAAGAGTTGCCCCCATCAAATTTGAATACTAAGATCATATTCCTGGGTACGTTGGCTGATTCGGAATTGGTTATAAAATCGAAGAAGGGTAATCAGTGGACGGTACTGCAGCTGACATTTCTCTCCAAAAAAGAAAAGCTCACCATACAGGTAGATGAGCAAAAAGGCAACTGGCTTTTAACCGTTTTGCCAAAGCTGACTATTCAGCAGCAAACATTGATGACACACGGAGAGTTGAAAGCCGATTATGAAAAAGCAGGACTGGAAGATTTTGAATTATTTTGGGATAATAAGCCCGTTTCACAGTTATACAAAGTTGGTTTGTTGAGGGTGTGATGTCGGTTGGCGGTTAGCCGTTATCGGTTTTCAGTTTATTCATTTGGTCTCCCGGTCTCCTGGTCTTCCGGGTTAGACGGATTATCTCATTAGCTAATTTTTGTTTTTCGGCTCAGAGAAACGAGAATAGGAGTTTAGCGCAGAGGGTTACGAGTTTCCGGGGTCCACTTCGCGTTTACTACGGAGTGAATGAGGGTATAAATGAAATATATTTTACAAAAATGTATCTTTAAATTCTAAAAGATTTAAATGCGTTTAACTTGTGCTAAGTACATATACACATTTTTTATATGGATGAGTATTTTTCTTGATTCTCAAGGTCAGTTAATGATGCAATTAGAAGAAGAGAAAAATATTCATTTATTTTCAGTTGGAGAAGGGAAAACTCGCGAACAGGCAATAGAAGAATCAATAAAATCAGGGTTAATAAATGCATATCATAGATTTTTTATTCAGTCGGCGAAAGAATCAGTCGATAGTATCTTTAATCGGGAAATAAAGAATTTAGTTCAAAAATGTGTTTATAAGCAGTTTGTGATTTCTGAAAGTAAATCTTCATCAAATAATATAGAGGTAAATATCCATTTAATTGCTTCACTCAATAAGTTGAAATCATTTTTAAATTATAAAGGGTTTAATGCAGATTTTATATCGACTGATTTCCTTTTAAAGATTGAGCAAAGTAAAATCAATGAAGAGTCAGAAATACAAACGGCATGGTCATGCTTATTTACGATAAACCCATTACTTCACCAATCATTTGTATATACAATTACTGCAGAACAACCTCGCTCATTTAATCAGACAAACTCAGTTTGGTCTATCCCTGTAAAAATAAACGTAAGTACCAATGAGCATATTGAATTTGTTTTTCGTTACTTAAAAGCTATTTTAAGGCAGATCTCATTGACAAAAGAAGAAGAAAAAGAGTACTTGACATTAAACTTGCCGGTTTATTCATTTGTAATTGACAATGAAAAATATATTTTGAGAAAAAAAGAAACACTGGAGGCTTTATCTCAATTTTTTTCTGACTTTCATTGGGCTATGCGCAACTTTTATATTTATGATGGAGTGAAAATTGTAACCGGCCATGATTTATTAGAAAAATCGTGTTCATCTTGCGGCGAATGGAGGGCCACAAACTACACATGCTTTTATGTATACAATGCAAATTATAATGATGTTAATGGAATAGATAAAGAGGATCCTGGTTGTAGTTATAATAATCACGATGGTCCATATTCTGGTTTTGAAAAAACAACTATTGATACTCGGAGATTAATTCAGACAGTTGTAGCAAATAATTTTGAGTCTAAAAAAAAGGGAACATTTTTACGGACCTATTCCACTGTCCTCATTTATTCCTTATCTGAGTTGTCAAAAACTAAACCTTTTTTAGTTGAATCTAACTTTAAAAACAGTCCTATTGGATCCTGGTTTAAAGGTGGAAGAATATTTTTTATTGATCGAGTTCAAACAGCATATATATCGCCTATTCTCCCCAATGCAAATACTTATCTACAGGGGATTGTACTTCCATCTTCTAATTCAAAAGATACTATCAATTATTTATTAAATAAGATTAAAACAGATACTTCTATTGGAAGCGGGAAATCAAATACAAATAAATTACTCCAAGAGGTATACTATGAAACAACTCCTTTTTTCAATTGTAGAAGTTATAAATTTCATGGATTAAATGATTGGTTTTTGCCTTCTCGAAACGAGATGTTAGAGTTTTTAAAATTCAGTCATTTATTTATGAACAAAAATCCTGATCTGGGAACTTGTCCCTTTGAAAAGGGAATAATTTCTAAACATTGTGGTGTTCGTGATTTTGCGACTTCAACTATTTATGACGACCGATATAGAGAGCCTCTTTTTTATTCTATCGAAGCTGATTATAGCAAATATAGTATTGCAAGAAGCAGAATTGAATCAAGAAGTTTTAATTTACTTAATTCAGACGGATATATTAGGGTAATACCAATTCGAACCCATATATACAAAAATGAGATGAAATCATTGATAGATTTTACATTTTTAAATGATCTCGATTCAAATTATACATACTTTGATTTCAATGGTAGTGAACCTGAATTCAATGCTTTTGATTTTGATGTTTATATGAGACGCTATATTGAAAGAAATATCAGCGAAATTTATGATGATGGGAAA
>Ga0315906_10006714_pt1 | contig 14182 bp, 12 predicted proteins | sample LakEriMetagenome_4_FD_203526 | JGI IMG/M metagenome (GOLD analysis project Ga0315906, IMG submission 203526) | Freshwater fungal communities from buoy surface, Lake Erie, Ohio, United States - Buoy 2 MA122 | ecosystem: Environmental > Aquatic > Freshwater > Lake > Lake biofilm | place: USA...
AACTAACCCATTTGTGGGAACGTAGCTTGGAATTTGGGAAAATAATGAACTAAAGCTTAATAAAGCAATTAATAACAAACCAAATCGACTCATACTGTGTAATTTGAGTGTAAATGTAGAAAAAAATGGTAGATTTAGGAAGACAAATTCTCTTTAACTAATTCGTTTTCAGTTAATCTTTAATGCAGCGAACGGAGAAGCCATCTACACGAGAAAACCATTCTACATTTCCCGACGTATTATTAAAATAAAGCCTATAAACATTACTGCAATTATGATATCCAAATATATCGCCACAATAAACTGTACTACTCCAATAAAAGCCAGTACCCATTCCCATGGGCATTCCGTTTTGATGATCGCGATATCCGGCGGCTGGCAATCTTAATGTTGACCAGAGCGCAGAGTTCAAATCAGTAATACCTTCTGCCTCCCATTCGGTTCTAGTTGGAATTCTATATCCATTGGGACATGGATTATTAGTTCCATTTACACCTTGCCATAAATTGTCGTTTTGAGGATTTCGCCAGTGACTGCCAATAACAAAATTCCCATGCCCAGGTTGATCAAGGCTACTTAAGACATTAGTGATGTCTGAATTTCTGCATTGATGACCATCACTTCCCCTTCCCCATTGATATAAATCACCGAAAGTGTTTTCATCGTAAATATTAGAAATATTTGCCACTTGAGTTGCCCCTAAGTTGCGATCCATCCATGTTTTTCCAGTAACGGGATTTACCACATCAACTATTTCCGTTGGTCCCGAAGCACAAAATACAGAACCAGACGGATATAGGGCAGCTAAATTAGACGCAACAGGTAAACTAAGCGCGCACGTTTGTCCACCAATATTTAAGGTAAAACTGGCAGTTCCACTTGCACTTGGCGTTCCAGAAATAGTATAAACTAAATTGCCAGTTCCACTTGCAAATAATCCTTGAGTTATAGATGCTGTTAAACCTGTAACTCCAGTTGAGGAAATGTTTTGTGCTGCATAAAAACCTCCATTCCCAGCGGTATAGGGGACACTAACACTTACGCCAGTTGCAGCTGATCCTGAAATGAGGTTTCCAGTTAATGTTGAGCTACCGCAATTGAGTGCGCCAATGGAACCGATGGTTTCTTTGATGCAGCGAATGGAATAACCGAGAGAACGCAGGCTTCCTCCTATATTAATTGTAGTTGCAGAAAAATAAATCCCTCTACCAGCATTATACATACCAGAAAAATTATTAGTCCAAAACGAACCTGATAATCCAACATCCTGAAAAGAATTATCATTGTATCTTGCTCCACCAACTGGCAAAATTAAAAATGAATTAAAAGCTCCATCGGAATTTTGTTGTAGCCAACTAATTCGTTCTTCTTCAAACTCTGCTTCTGTTGGGATTCTATACCCAATTGGGCACGGATTGTTTACTCCATTAACCCCTTGCCATAAATTATTATTTTGTGGGGATTTCCAATCATACGGAGAAACAGAAACAATAATAAAATTTCCATGTCCAGGTTGATCCATGCTACTCAACGTTGTAGTTGTTGCCGAATTTCTACACTGATGCCCATCACTTCCTCTTCCCCATTGATATAGATCTCCATAAGCAGCAGCATCGGTGGAACTGGTAGCAACTTGCGAGGCACCGAGGTTTCTGTCCATCCAGGTTTTGCCTGTAAGAGGGTTGGTAACATCAACAATAGCTGTAGGGCCTGATGCACAAAAAACAGAACCTGCAGAATATTGGGAAGCGATACTGGCTCCTACGGAATAAGAAAGTATGCAACTCTTGCCACCAATGTTCAACGAAAAACTGGCAGTTCCACTTGCGCTTGGTGTACCTGAAATGGTGTAGATTAAACTTCCATTTCCACTTGCAAAAGTTCCTGCTGTGAGCGTAGCTGTTAAACCAGTAACACCCGTTGATGTTACGGTTTGTCCGTTATGAGTTCCGCCATTTCCTCCAGTGTAAGGTACAGTAGAACTAACTCCGCTCGCCGCTGTTCCTGATGTTAATATTCCTGTGTTGGTAGAAGAGGCACAGTTTAATGCGGTAATGGTTCCTGTAATGCTTTGAACGCTCAATGTTGTTGGTTGCCCAGCGCAAACAGTGGTAGTGGTTGCGGAAATGTCGAAAGGGTCACTGGAGGTGTATAGTTCTGTTATCTCTTGTTGGGTGAGGGCGCGGTTCCAGATGCCGATGTCGTCGAGTTTTCCATAGAAAAAGGTATTAGCACCCACTCCATTTCTTCTTCTGCCAAAAAAAAGAGATTCAGTATTATAAACTATACTACCATTTTTACTCTTAAGCTTAACTAGATTACCGTTAATATAAAATTTAATAGTTGAACCATCCCAAGAACAGATTAAATTAATCCAATTGTCTAAAACTCCAGTTCCACAATGACCTGACCAATCATAACCAGTTGTTGTTCTCAATACCATTCCAGGATATCCTAAAGAATCTTGTCCCTTGTTCCCAGCAATTATCCCATAACTTGAATAGTTTTGTGCTGTACTATGTTGTTTATGAACTAAGCCCTCGAAATTGTCAGTTTCGTTACTATTAATATATGCCCAACATGAAATGGAAATAGAATTAGTTGGATTAAGGCTTGTACTATTCAAAATTTCTATCCAATTATTAAGACCATCAAAACTATACGCCTTACCAATATTCCCAAACCGATCAATCGTCAACGTTGACCCATTTACCGTTCCATTGTTACCATTTCCACTTTCGTCGTTGGCATTTCCATTAAACGGCCACCATCCAACCAACCCATTTGTAGGAACGTAGTTGGGAACTTGGGAGAATGCAGAACTAAAGCTCAATAAGACAAGTAAAAACAAACCAAAACGACTCATAATGTGAAAATTGGGTATAAAGGTAGGGAAATTGAGTGTTATTAATTTTGGTATTAATCAATAATAAAAATATTTATGTTTCATTAATCTTTTATACATCTTACTGAACAACCATACGAAGAAACTCGCGCGTCGATTGCAGCACTGAAATCTATGAAACACAGAAAACTAACAAGTGGTAAATTATTTCCAGCTAAATAATTTCCATAAGTACTGCTCCAATAATGACCAGAATTACCAATATCCATAACGGGAGCCCAATTAGTATAATCCCTAATCCCAGCAGAACTCAATTTAAGACTTGTTGCGTATGCACCAGCAGAGTTACTAGAAAACCAACTTAATCGTTCGTTTTCCCATTCAGATTCTGTTGGGATTCGATAACCAGTTGGGCAGGGATTGTTCACACCATTAACGCCCTGCCATAAATTTGAATTTACGGGATTTTGCCAATTGTATTCGGGATGAAAAGTAACAATAAACTCACCGTGTCCAGGGAAATCATTACTGCTAATTATATTACTTGTGTCAGAATTCCTACATTGATGTCCATCATTACCTCGCCCCCATTGATATAAATCACCATAAGATGATGCATCAGAAGAACTTGTTGCTACTCTGGTTGCCCCAAGATTTCGATCCATCCATGTTTTTCCAGTTAAAGGGTTAACTACATCTACTACTTCCGTAGGCCCTGATGCACAAAATACTGAATTTGCTGGGTATTGCGCTACCAATGCTGATTGAACAGAAACTGTAACCGAACACGATTGTCCCCCTATATTCAAAGCAAAGCTAGCCGTTCCACTTGCACTTGGCGTACCTGAAATGGTGTAGGTTAAACTTCCAATTCCACTTGCGAAAGTTCCTGCTATTAGCGTGGCTGTTAATCCAGTTACACCTGAGGAAGTTACGGTTTGTCCGTTGTGAGTTCCACCATTTCCGCCAGTGTATGGAATACTGGAACTAACCCCGCTTGCCGCTGTTCCTGCGGTTAGTGTTCCCGTATTCGTGGCAGAGGCGCAGTTTAATGCGGTGATGGTTCCCGAAACGCTCTGAACGCTCAATGTTGTTGGTTGCCCAGCGCAAATGGTAGTGTTTGTTGCTGAAACATCGAAAGGTCCTGCGTTGTAAAGGTTTGTGATTTCTTGTGGCGTTAGGGCCCGGTTCCAGATAGCTAAATCGTCAATTTTCCCATCAAAATAATCTAGATAACCTATATGATTATCCTTTCCAATAAAATTGGAATCTGCTGTGGTATTTGTATTTGGCATGAATTGAGTGTTTTCAAAGAAACCATCTACATAGGTATATGCTGTGTCGGATTTCATAAAGACAGTCACATTATGCCAATTATTATCAGTTAAATTGGAACCAGATTGGGGGTATAAATCACAAGAAGAACAATTGCCGCAATTATAAGTCATCACTCCTAATTTTGAATTCACCAATCTCAAGTTATATGTCTTACCATTATTAGAGCATGGGTTGCCTGATACACCTAAACCGCTTGCAAATACTGTTTGAACATTTTGGGCAGATGTATTAATCCAACATGAAATGGTTCTGTCACTATTTCCCGTAATTCCTAAAACAGAGCTCCTTAAGTCAATAAAATCTGAAATACCATTAAAACTATACGCTTTCCCTACATTCCCAAACCGATCACTTGTCAACGTAGCCCCATTCACTGTTCCGTTATTTCCATTTCCGCTTTCGTCATTGGCATTACCATTAAAAGGCCACCAACCTACCAACCCATTTGTGGGAACGTAACTTGGAATTTGGGAAAATAATGAACTAAAGCTTAATAAAACAAGGATAACAAACCAAAACGACTCATACTGTGAAATTTGAGTGTAAATGTAGGAAAAAATGGCGGGGATTGGAAAATGAATATGCCTTCCTTTCATTCATGGTTAAATGCTCACATCAACCTACTCTTAAATCTATTATAGTTAATTTCCTAGACTTTGTAGTGCTTCCTTAAACTCATTATCCTCCGGATTGATTACCCGATAAAATCCTTCCTCCGTCCAAATTTGTCGACCGATTTCAGCTTTCAATAGTTTAGAAATTAGTTGTTTACTCTTTTTGAATTCATTGTCTACATATGAAACTTTGAAGTTCTTGAAGCTGAAAGCGCAAAAGGACTTTAAAACGGCGTCATCTACCACAAATGTTTTTGCAAATTGCTCTGCAGAAATCCATTTTGTTCGTTTGTCCTTGACGTAATCAAAAGCATAAGCATTGAATGCGCCACTGAATTGTAATTCCGTCAAGTAAAAGCTTCCCCCTGTTGAATCCAACGGAACAAAAATATCCGGATAAATTCCTCCGCCACCATAAACGATGCGACCTTTTCGTGTTTTAAACTTCAACGAATCAGGTAGTTTCTGTTTATCCGCTTGGTATAATTCACCATTCAAAAAACGTTCTTCATCTTTCATGTAATCCTCATAGTCTCCTGAGTAAGGTCGTTGAATGCATCTTCCGGATGGAGTGTAGTATCGAGCAATTGTAATTCTAAGGTTGCTTCCATCACGAAGCGCACGGTCTTCTTGCACCAATCCTTTTCCAAATGAACGGCGACCAACAACGATACCACGATCGTTATCTTGCAGCGCTCCCGCTAAAATCTCACTTGCCGAAGCTGAGTTCGAATTGATGAGCACAACTACTTTCGTTTTTTCCAGTAAATCTCCAGATTTAGATTTGTAAACTTGTTCTCCCGTTCTTCTACCCTTGGTTTTCAAAATCGTCATTCCTCCCAGTAAAAATTCGTCAGCGATATCCGTTGAACTCGTCAAAACCCCACCCGGATTGTTTCTTAAATCCAAAACCAATTTGGTCATTCCTAAACTTTTCAGCCTCTTGGCTTCTTGGTGAAATTCTTCTGCTGTTGGAACTGAAAACTGATCAATTAGAATATAGCCTGTATTTCTATCAATCATATAGGCACAAGAAACCGAACGTATAGGAATTAAATCTCTTGTGATCGTAATACTTTTCTTGATATTTTTTCGGAGCACTTTTATTTGAACTTGTGTTCCTGGTTCGCCTTTGAGTTTGGACATCACGTCTTCCGTTGCTATTCTCTTTTTTCCAAGGCTTTTTCCGTTGATTTCGATAATCTTATCACCAGCCTTAACTCCTGCAAAATCAGAGGGAGAAGCTTCGATCACGTGCGACACGCAAATTGTATCTCGTAGAACAAGAAACCGAACACCAATTCCACCAAATTTACCGTCGATACCCTCATTTACAGCTTTCATATCTTTTGCCGACATATAATTACTGTGTGGATCAAGCTTATGAAGCATTTCCGAGATAGTCTCTTCGTATATGCTATCCTTATTGATTTTATCAACGTATCGATCATCCAACAAATTCAAAATATCATTCAGTTTTTGGACATCCGTTGAATTACTTTGTGTCGATAATGTTGGAACTACAAGTTTATTCCCAACCAAAAGCCCAACGCAAATAGCAAGCGCAATAATTAATGGTAATTTATAATTCGATTTTGGTTCTTCAGACATCATCAATGTTTTCTATTTTCAATACTTCAAGTCCGGCACTTACTAAAAAATCGATTCCTGAAGTGTCTTTATAAGGTTCCTGGTATACAAGTCGAGTAATTCCGGATTGTAAAACCAATTTACTGCAATCCTTGCAGGGGGAATGGGTTAGATAAAGTGTGGCACCTTTGCAATTGTTTGTCGAGCGAGCGACTTTTAAAATGGCGTTTGCTTCCGCGTGTAGCACATACCAATGCGTTTCACCATTTTCGTTTTCGCAACAATTATCAAATCCTGCAGGTGTTCCGTTGTATCCATCCGATATGATAATAGAGTCTTTCACGATAATAGCCCCAACTTGCTTTCGTTTACAGTGCGACAACACAGACCAACTTTTGGCTAATCGCAAATAGGCTTTATCGTAACGAGATTGTTTTTCTTGAGAAGCAAGTTCCATTTACCACAAAGGTAAAAAATAGACTGATAATAAACAGAATTACTTTACTTGTAGTAGGGCGAAATCATTAAATAAACGATTACACCGGTTACAGCTACATACAACCAAATTGGAAATGCAAAACGCGTCCATTTCTTGTGTTTATCGAATTTTCCTTCCCAAGCGAAAAGGTACGTAAATAACACAAGTGGAATGACGGCAACGCTCAATACAATATGCGAAAACAAAATAAAATAGTACGCATATTTAATTGCTCCGATGTTTGGGTCAACATTGCCATCGTGATTTAGATCACCGTAGGTGGTTTTAGGTGTGGTAATGTGGTAGGTAACATAACAAACCAAAAAAAGTAAGCTAATTCCCAAACACAACTGAATAAGGCGTTGATGCATTTTAACGTTCCCTGATTTTATCATCCAAAGTGCTAAAATTAAAAGAACAGCAGTTAAACCATTGAGTGATGCATAAAATGCAGGAAGAAATCGTGTATCGAAACCTTCAATTTTAATTCCAAACAAAGCCGCAACTGCAACAGGAATAACAATAGATACTGCAACGATTAACTTTCTAAATTTCGCTATTTGCGCTTCACTTTTCAATGTTGTACTCATACTTCAATAGTTCGATTAATTCTTTCTTTAACCTTTTATATTCGTTTTTGTTCACGGTGCCATCAAAATTCGTAACAGCATAAACTCCTCTAACATATCCTTTTTTATCAACCAACGTAAATGCTCCCGAATGCGCGTAACCACCCTCAGCTTCAGCATCGCGTCCTGCAAAAATTTGAAAATTATCAATTCCTAATCGATGTGTGGCTGCCTCATCGCCCGTCAAAAACGTCCAGTTTTTCGCATTTATTCCGTTCTTCTTTCGATACGCTTTTAAGACGGAAGGTTTGTCGTTGGATGGATTTATTGTAAATGATAAAAATTGAATGTGCTCCCCATATTCTTTGGTTTCGTTATTTAAATTCTTTAACTGCGAATTCATAATTGGACAAATTGTAGGACAGGTAGCAAAAAAGAATTCCGCGATCCACACTTTGTTTTTGAATGTTTCATTTGTAACAATTACTGAATCTTCATTCAAATAGGAGAAATTTGGAATCGTTGGATAAACTGTATCTGCACTAGTTTTTCCATCCACTTTTTTGTAAACTAAATCAAAGTTTCCGATATAGGGCAATTTCGGTTTTTTTTCTTCACAAGAAGCGAGAATGACAATAATAGTGAAGAATGAGAACAGCGTCTTACTTATCCGATTTTGCTTTTCTTTCCTTATCATATTGCTTTTGTAATAGTGCGATATGTTCACGCATTCTTCGAATCAACCCTTCTTGATTTCCGCGCAAAACCATTCGTAAATGACCTTTTTTATCCAAAAGTAGTATAAGTTCTTGGAAGCTCTCTCCGCCATAAAATTCTTGACCTTGACGTAGGAGTTTTTGACCGTTGAATTCAAAATCAAATACTTTTTTCGCATCTCCTGAAGCAATCATCCAAAGGTTAGGGTCATAACCCTCTACATTATCAACTAATGATTGGTTAATTGTTTCAAGTTCATTGATTGGTAAAGGATTTCCTTTTCCGTCTGTGGCAAAAGAAATAATTTGAACTTGCTTGAGTTTTTTGCGTTTGTTTTTTCGAATGTGTTGAAATAACATTTGATCAATATGCCACATCGAAACAGCACAATCCGTAGGGCAAGTCTTTTGAATGGTCGTAACGAGAACAATATTTCCTTTAAAATCAGAGAAATTACCAGGGACTAAATTTCCCTTGGAATAAATGTTGAATTTCGAAATGGGAACAGATCCGTAATCTTCAAGAACTTTGAATTTATGCTCACAGCCGCGTGTGGCCATGAACACCAATAAAGAAGCTGGTCCAAAAACAAGCAGAAGAGCTAAGACTGACTTTAATCGACTGGATAAATTGCGTTTCTTATCCATTTTTTTGTTACGCTCCGCCATAGGTGGACCAAGCAGATCCAATCTCTAGCGCTTCCCACAAAGCAATGAAAATTAAATACAATATAAATAGTATGTACGGAACAAGAATAACATATCTTAAAGATTTCTTCTCGTCACCCAAGTGCATAAACACCATAACAATATATCCTGCTTTCAAAATTGTGAGTGCCACAAAAGACCACTTTACAAAAGGCCATGCGCCTGAACTTTGTTTGATATAGGCTCCTAAGGCAACTTCTAAAACGGTAACTATTGTTAGAAGAACCGTAACAAAGTAAATTTTCTTACGAACTACCTTTCCTTGTTCTTCATTGTGGTGTGCATGTAATGAATATTCTATTAAATCATCTCTTTCCATGAGAATAAAGTTTTAAGTTTAAAAATCAGATTAAGTAGAAGAAGGTAAATACGAATACCCAAACTAAATCTACAAAGTGCCAATACAATCCTGTTTTCTCAACCATTTCGTAATGACCTCTTTTGTGATAAGTTCCTGCCATTACACCCAACAAAATAATGATGTTGATTATTACACCCGAGAAAACGTGGAATCCGTGGAATCCTGTGATAAAGAAAAAGAACTGACCATATTGTTGAGGACCATATTCATTTTGCTTTAAGTTAGCGCCATAAATAACGTGGTTAGGCTCACCAGCATACAATGACTCATAGTACATTTTTTCAGCAGCTTTACCATGAATCGGAGCATCGCCTACTTTATTGGTTTTTCCGTCTTTTTTAATGATTAATTGCATGTGACTATCGGCCTCTTTGTTGATTTTCGCGATGGAACCATCATGTAACTGAACCATTCCGTCTTTTAAACGACCTTTTTCTGCGGCATGTTGAAATTCATGCATCAAATCTTCAGTAATAACTGCCCCTTTTTTGTGATGTTTTCCACCTTCGACAACTGTGAAATTTTTAATTTCTCCGAAATGCCCTTTAACGATTGCTTGCGACCCATCACTTAACTCAATTTTTCCGAATTCAGAACCATGAATGAAGTGACTCCACTCCCATGCTTGCGAACCAACGAAGAAAAATCCACCGATGATGGTAGCAATCATCCATTTAACAACACCTTTTTTATCCATTCTATGACCAGCTTCAACAGCCAATACCATTGTAACCGAAGAAACGATAAGGATAAACGTCATTAAAGCAACATACAATAATGGATAACCATGTCCAAGAAAAGGCATTGAATTAAATGTTTCTTCTCCAATTGGCCATGCGCCTTGAAAATCGTGGCGTGTAAAACCGTATGCGACTAGTAATCCTCCAAATGTCAAAGCATCTGATACAAGGAAAAACCACATCATTAATTTACCATAACTCGTTTGAAAAGGTGATTCTTTTCCTCCCCACAAAGTTTTGGCATCAAGTTGAGTTGCGTGTCCTGCCATTTTTAAGATTTTTTTGCAAGTTTAATGAATAAAAATTAAAAATAATAATAAATACGCCCACAATAGCCCTAAAAAGTGCCAGAATATTCCACCGACGCGTAGTGATAAGTTTTCGGAAGCAGTGAATTTACCTGAAAATGAATAGATTGTGAGTCGAAGTAAATAAATTAAAGCAACAGCTACGTGAAGGATGTGCAAAAACGAAATTATATATAGAAAACTTGAAGCCGTATCTGCAGTTTCCATCGCTTTAATTTGCAAATATGGCTCCAATACTCGACCGTTATAAACTAAATTTCGTTCCTTATATTTCAATTCTTTACCTTTGAAATATAAGTGAAAATCTTCTCCTATTTGACCATGAATAAAGAAATCACCGCGTTTGTCTCTTGCATGAAGCGCCAAATAATTCAATCGAATTTCGTCAGAATAATCAAGTTGAGTGGAATCATTTCTATAGAGTTGTTTGTTTTTAATCAAAAGAGGTTCGGACTGAAAAATCAATTCAAAATTAGGATTCAGGTTTTTAAGTGTAATCGGTTTATCTTGCTTAACCTTTTCGAATTGCTTCATGAATTCCTGATATTCAGAAAATTCACTTTCTGTCATTTCCCGGCCTTTGATTAAATACTTATTTCCATCAACTTGAATTAAATTTCCTTTGTAACGAACTTCAAAATAATCACCGTAACGACCATCTGTTACTAGAATGTGATTGTTAACTGGATTAATTCCCTTAGAAATTAATTCATTGTAACCTCTAAACTGAAAAAAAACAAAAAGAAGGCCGAACAGAACTGTCGCGGACATAAACATTTTCAATTGACTTTGATTGCCCTTCTTGATTGCTTTAATAGCCAAAATGAACGTCAAACTACTTAACGCAATCGACGCACTGCTCAACCAAAAACCAGTTGGCATTGGATATTTTAACCAAAATGAATCTCCCATCATGACAATGTATGCCGAAGTAAAACCAGCAAAAAGCATTATGATTGAGAAAATCCCAACGTAAACGAGGTTCTTCTTCATTTTCTCACGAACCTCCGGACTAAGTTCTTTTTCGTAGTTCATAGTTAAAATTATTTCATTAGTTCATTAATAACCTCTGTGTTTCTATCGAACACATATACAAATTGTATGATTGGAAGATAAACAAACGAAGCAAACATAAGTTTACGCGCATCCGCAGTTTCACAACTTGTAAAAAGACGATAGGAATAAAGGAAAAATCCGATGCCAAGTGCAGATGCTATTACCAAAGTAACGTTCCCTGTCCAACCTAATAACCAAGGAACAAGGCTAAAAGGAATCAACGCCAACGAATAAATCATAATTTGAAATGCAGACTGCTTCGACTTTCCAGTTTTTGAAGGGAGCAACGAAAACCCTGCCGATTTGTAATCCTCATACAAGACCCAAGCAATCGCCCAAAAGTGAGGGAATTGCCAAGTGAACTGAACGAAGAACAAAATGCCAGGTAAAAAACCAAATTGATTTGTTGCCGCAATTGCTCCTAAAAATGGTGGAATCGCTCCTGGAAAAGCGCCAACAAAAACAGCCCACGGGCTAATGCGTTTCATCGGCGTGTAGCAGAAAACATAAGTAACAAAGGCTAAAAGTCCGAGTAAAGTACTTTTTAAATTGATTAAATAAAGTAAGTAGGAACCAACAATTAGTGAAATAATACAAATCAAATACGCTTCATTCAACGAAATCCACTTTTGAGGTAGTGGCCGATTTTTTGTTCGTTTCATTATAATATCCAAGTCGCGTTCCCATATTTGGTTAGCTCCATTGGATGCGGCTGTAACTAAAGTTCCACCAATTAAAAGACAAAAAATCTCAAATCCGTCATTTCCTCCTGCAAACAAATAACCAGAAAGCGCGGAGAGAATAACTAAAAACGATAGTCGGAACTTGGTAAAAACCAAGTAAATTTTAAACTTCGACGGTTTAAGAATCGCTTCCTCTGACATGCAATGCAAAATTACAAAGAAATACAAGTCGATTCCTGCTGATGATTATTTTCAGTCAAAATTTCGCGCGACTTTGTCAATGTGACTATCTTTAGCCTCAAAATTTCAGATTATGTTCAATAATTTATTAGTCGAAGACAAAAATCAAATTCGAACCATAACGATTAATCGCCCTGCGCAACTCAATGCGTTGAACAAAGAGACGATTTCGGAACTTCACGAAGCTTTGAAATCGGGTGATGAAGATAAAAACGTGGGGGTAATAATCCTAACAGGAAGTGGTGAAAAGTCTTTTGTGGCTGGAGCTGACATTAAAGAATTTGCTGATTTTACAATTTCGCAAGGAGGTGAATTAGCAATGAATGGACAAAAAACTCTTTTCTCGTTCTTAGAAAATTTGGGAACTCCAGTAATTGCAGCGGTTAATGGTTTTGCTCTTGGTGGCGGTTTGGAATTAGCGATGGCCGCTCATTTGCGTGTTGCGTCATCCAATGCCCGAATGGGATTACCTGAGGTTTCTTTGGGTGTTATACCTGGATATGGTGGAACACAAAGATTACCACAACTCATTGGAAAAGGCAAGGCTAACGAATTGATTTTCACAGCAGGAATGATAAAAGCAGAAGAAGCTTTACAATGGGGGTTGGTGAATTATGTTGTGGAGCAACCTGAACTTTTGGCGAAATGTGAAGAAATCGCAACGAAAATTTTAGCAAATTCTCCGATGGCCATTCGTTCGGCAATTGCTGCAGTAAATGCTGGTTTTGAAGTTGGCGTAAACGGCTACGAAAAAGAAATTGAGGAATTTGGAAAGTGTTTTGGAACATCTGAATTTAAAGAGGGAACCACAGCGTTTTTAGAAAAAAGAAAACCAAATTTCAGGGCGTAAATGGCCAATCCGATCAAGCGTTTATTGGGTCAGACTGCCGTTTATGGACTTTCTTCCATTATCGGTCGTTTGTTGAATTATCTGCTTGTTCCGCTTTACACTTATGTTTTTGCAGATCCTGCCGATTATGGTGTCGTTTCGGAACTTTATGCTTGGGTTGCTTTTTTAATTGTTCTACTGACATTTGGAATGGAAACGGCTTATTTTCGTTTTATTCAGGATAACGAAGATAAAGACGCGCCTTTTTCGAATGCGTTTTTCGTCGTTGCTGGGGTATGTGTTTTATTTTTCACCGTTCTATTGACCTTTAACAATGAAATCGAGCGGCTGATAATTCTTGATGGACACAACGAATACATTCTTTTACTCGGGGCAATTGTCTGCATCGATGCAATCACAGCACTTCCATTAGCGAAATTGAGAGCCGAAGAAAAAGCCATTCAATTTGCTGGTATTCAGTTTACCTCTATTGGCGTTAATATTATCTTGAACTTGATTTTTATGCTGGTTCTATTTGATAAAACGCGACCAGAAGAAGGTGTGCTTTTTATTCTAGCCGCAAACCTCTGCGCATCTGTTGTCAAACCACTATTACTTTACAATCAGTTTCGTAAAATAAAACAAGTCTTTGATTGGACTTTAGCGAAAACCATGTTGATTTATGCTGCGCCTCTCGTGATTGCTGGTTTCGCAGGAATTATCAATGAAACTTTGGACCGAATTTTATTGAAGCAAATCATTTACGATCCACAAAATCCGAGTTCATTTCACGAAGCGGTTGCTCAAGTTGGAATTTACAGTGCTTGTTACAAATTAGCGATGCTTGTTACCATACTTCTTCAAGCCTATCGTTATGCAGCCGAACCATTCTTCTTTTCTCAAATGAAAAACGAAGATCGCAATAAAGTGTATGTAAACGTTATGAATCTATTCATAGCGGTGGTTTGCTTGGTTTTTCTTGTGGTATCTTTAAACATTGAAATTTTCAAGCATTTCATTCAAAACGAAAGTTATTGGGCGGGTCTTTCTGTGGTTCCTATACTATTGATGGCAAATGTATTTTTAGGAATTTATTACAATCAAAGT
>Ga0315906_10006716_pt1 | contig 14179 bp, 13 predicted proteins | sample LakEriMetagenome_4_FD_203526 | JGI IMG/M metagenome (GOLD analysis project Ga0315906, IMG submission 203526) | Freshwater fungal communities from buoy surface, Lake Erie, Ohio, United States - Buoy 2 MA122 | ecosystem: Environmental > Aquatic > Freshwater > Lake > Lake biofilm | place: USA...
GTTTAAAGTCATTTTTACTGCTTTAAAACTATCTTTTATTTCATCATCTGGTGGTTTTTTCATTTTTCTAATTAATAATAAAATCAAAAAAAAATAAATTCAATTTTTTATTGAAAACAAATTTTAAACTGAATAAAAGTTTAAAATTTAAATAAATATTAAAATTATTCAAGTGCTATATATTAAGTTAAAAATTGAGTGTCCCATTTTAAAATAAACGGCTGTAAATATAATAATATTTAAGAAATAGTGAGAATAAATAAAAATGTTAATATCATTAGATTATTTAGTCAAAAAATATAAAATAGTATTTAAAGGAATTTTACATGTTGGTGCGCACGAATCAGAAGAAATACATGGTTATGAAAAATATATTAGTCGAGATAAAATATTATGGATAGAAGCAATGAAAGATAAAGTAGAATATTGTATTTCAAAATTTCCTAATATATTGGTAGAAAATGCGACAGTAAGTGATAAAGAAGAAATAGTAAAATTCAATGTTGCGAATAATGGGCTATCGTCATCATTTTTAGAATTAGGTTTACACAAAATAAAACATCCCGAAGTTCATTATATAAAATCATATGAAGTGAAAACGTCATTGTTAGAAAATATATTATCTAAATATGAAAACATAGAGTTTAATTTCTTAAATTTTGATATACAAGGAGCGGAACTTAAAGCATTGAAAGGGATGGGTGAATATTTACATAATGTAGATTATGTCTATTTAGAAGTAAACAGTGATTATGTTTATGAAAAATGTAATTTAATAGAAGAAATAGACGAGTATTTATTAAAATTTAATTTAAAGAGAGTAGAGACGACATGGTTCGGTGACTGTAAATGGGGTGATGCATTTTATATACGAATTCATAATTAATTTTACAGCCGTTTATTTTAAAATGGGACACTCAATTTTTAACTTAATAATAGCACTTGAATAAATTTTATATTTTTTTAAATTTTAAACTTTTATTCAGTTTAAAATTTGTTTTCAATTTCAAGTAAAAAAAAGTCCGTAGGTACCCTACATGTTAGTGTTTTTAATAAAGTAATATTATAAATAAAAATTATTTAATATTTTATTTATGGTTGATTTATTGTTTATAATATGAATACGATTAACGTATGAAAATGATATACGTATATTTTTATTCTTTCTATATTGATTTTTTATTATTCCAAATATATTTTCTATTGGATTTATAATAAATCAACTGGTTATAAAACAAGACCTGAAAAGGAATGTGATATATTAAAAAATTAAATAAATTTAATTTTTTATATAATAAAATGGAAAAAAAAATAGAAGTAACTGGCGAGACACTAGTAGATAAAGATGAACTAGAAAAGTATTGTAAAAAATATAAATATAACGAACCACTAAATAAAGATAACAAAGATTTTATTAGTTTTTATAATTCAGTTAATAAACTGCTAAAAGAAAAAAAGATAGATGTAATTGAAAGATGTTTAAAAAAACCAGTAAAAGATTTAGGCACTTTGTTTCATAATTTTTGTTTCTATGGATTATATAAAAGTGTATTCAAAATTATGGAAAAATTACCCGATATTTCTCAAGAACTAATTCGTTTGCGAGATAAATATGGGGATTTTCCTTTAAAACATGCACTATACGGAATAATGTTAAGTGACAATGATAATGAAAGAAATAAGTTGATAAATTTATTATATATGAAGAATGGTGAACCAATGCACGATATATTATGTAATAAGGAGTATGATGTAATTATCTATTGTTTTAGACAAATTTTAGTAAAAAATTTATTGAGCTCATATGTATTCATACATAGAATATCAATAAAAGAAAAGTATCCAGGCATAGAATTCTACAGAAAACTATATTATGAAAAATTATTGACATTTTTAGATAGATTTCGTAAATCATTGGATTTAAAAAATATACAAAAAAAATTTATAGAGGATTTTTCAAACTATAATACTGAAGTTGATTTTAAAAAACATCCTAATTTGAAAGATATAATTAATGATGACATTATGTATTATCAAAAAATTTTAAATATTATTGCGAATAAAATAAACGTTATAGAAAATGAAGAGGAAGAAAAGTTTAAAAAAAATGAAGAAGCACTATTGAAATCAACAAATAAATCGAAAGATAAAAAAAAGGGGGAAAAAATGAAGACATTAGTAAAAGGAGAAGAACCGAAGACAGACGATCTATCATTATTATTAGTAAAAGGAGAAGAACCGAAGACAGACGATCTATCATTATTATTAGTAAAAGGAGAAGAAAAAAAAGTAAAAGGAGAATATTCAGTCATTCCTTCAATTTTAAAAAATTATGATGCAAAAAAAATAAAAGGTGTTCTTAGTATAACTTGTTTTTTTGATAATAAAAAAGAATATAGTTTGCATGGTTTATGGCCAAATCAAAGAAGTGATGAAAGAAGTGATGAAATATATTTGGATGATAAAACAATAAAAAAAAATATAAGTATAGATACATTTAATAATGACTATAAAATTACAGATAATGTTTCTTGTTTTTCGAATTTAGATAAAATACATCCATTACATGAATGGAAAATACATGGTATATACGCTAATAATTATGATACAATAGATGAGTATATAAAAGAATCATGTGATTTAGCATTAAATGTTATTAAATATTTAATAAATTGCGATAATAAACATAAAGACCACGAATATACTTTTGATAATATGGTAGCAAGTATAAATCATGAACATAGTCCTTTTAAAGATTTTTTTAAAAAAACTGTTGATAAAGATTTATACAAAGAAATTCATTTTCATGTGTGTGCAATAAAAGAAAATGAGAGTGATACTAAATATAAATGGTATTTTTACAAACCATCTACTACGTCTAAAAGCGATGGAAGAGTAAAGAAGAAATCAAAATCCCTAAAAAGAAGGAAATCAAAATCCCTAAAAAGAAGGAAATCAAAATCCCTAAAAAGAATGAAATCAAAATCCCTAAAAAGAATGAAATCAAAAGTTATTCTTAAAAAAAAAGAACAAAGTCGAAAAAAAATAAAAAATCTCCTAAAAAATACGATGGTATGAAAAGACCAGAAGAAGAATTGGTAACTACATAGTTCAAAAAGATAAAATATTGAAAGGAAAATCTTGTAAGACAGGAAGAAGACCTGATTTATTATTATCTTCGACTGATAAATTATATATAATAATCGAGGTTGACATAAAAATAATAATTATGAATGTGAAAACGGTAGAATAGATGAGATTTTAGACGAAATAGAGTAATTATAATAAGATGGAATCCAAATTATTATAAAACAAATTTAAAAAAAAATAAGAAAGAACGTTTAGATATGTTGAAAGAATTAATTTTAAATATTGTAAATAAGAAAGATTGGACTGATGAAGAAACAATTTTAGTATATTACATGTTTTATAGGGAAGATAATGCGAATATATAACAAATAGATGGAATAAGAAAATGATATATTAAAAAATTGAATTAAAAAAAGACTATAAATATAGAAATTATAATAAAGTATGCGTTGTAATAATAGATTTTCTGAATTATATATTGATTCTGATGAAGAATTTGATAGACCGGAAATACATCCTGTAGCTAAACTTATTAAATATCGTTTTGGTTGTTGGTATGATGGTAATTTAACTTGTTATGAAATCGAAAAATTAAAAGAAAAAATGTTAAAATACAAAGAAGATAAAGAAAAATACTATAATGGGATATATAATAATAGAAATAATTGTATAAATAAAATATATGAAAACGAAAGAGAATGTAAAAACAATGAAAAATGTAAAGAAGATTTAGAAGAGCATTTGAAAAAATGTAAAAATGGTAAATATCCTTGTTCTCAAAGATTTGTTTCATATGAATGTCAATTTAAAGAAAATGGAAGATGTAGACATTTTTATGAAATAAAAAATTCACAAGAAATAATAGATTTTTATGATGAAAATTTACAAGATTTATATGACAGATTTTATGAAGCAGAAGGAAAATATCAACGTGAATTAGCTAAAAAAGAAAATAGACTCGATGAATATATTAGAGAAATGGATGAAGAATATGATGATTATGCGTTTGAAGAAGGAAGACGAATAATGATGAATAATATTATTTTTTCTTAATCTTGTTAGTATGATAATAAACTGGTATACTGATACCTATAGATATAATAGAAATATCACGAATTATTTTATAAAATAAACGTTTCATTTTATAATATAAAAAAATAGTTTTTTATATTATAAATGTTTTCATTATGTATTCCAACAATTGACAGATTCGAAAGTTTCTTAAATAAAAATATACCTAAATATTTAGAGAATGAATTAATAGACGAGATAATAATATCCGATGAAAATGGTAACGATGTAAATTTATTAAAAGAACATTATCCTGATAATTCTAAATTAAAATTATTCAAGAATGATAAAATACTTGGTCCATTTTTGAATAAAATAAAAGCATGTAGTTATGCGAAAAACGAATGGATTGCTTTAATAGATTCGGATAATTATTGCGATTTTCGATATTTTGATGTAGCAAAAAAGTATTTAAAGAAAAATAATGATTTAAAGACAAATATAATTTTGAGTCCATGTTTTGCGAAACCAAATTTCAATTACGAATGTTTAAAAAATGTTATACTTACAAAACAAAATATAAAAGAATATAATAAATTTCAAATATTCAATACATTCATCAACACTGGAAATTATATTTTGAATAAAAACTTAATTCAAAATTTAAATATAACGAATGAACCAAATGATTTAATTTATAATTCCTCTGCATGTGATGTTAAATATATGAATACGTTATTCTTTGAACAGTTTGAAAATTTAGAAATTCATATTGTAGAAAATATGGAATATGAACACACAGTGCATGATAATAGTATATATTTACAAACATATATGAAAACTTGGTATACTATAAATAATGTAGATAAAAGATTCAATCAGATTTCTTAATTTTATTATATTATATATAATAAAATAAATGTTTATATTATGGTTTATATTAGCTTGTATTGTTATATGTTTACCAATAACTTTAATAGGTAAATATATCGAAACTTCTGAAACTTATTATATTTTGTTGGCTCTAGCATTTTATGGTTTGTTAACTTTAATTTATATTAATTTACTTAAACATGAAGATATGGCGATAGTTTACCCTTTATTGAATATAATATCTGTTTTGGTGGTCTTTTTAATAGGAGTATTTTATTTCAAAAATAAAATAGATATTTATAAAATTATTGGTATTGTTTTGTCAATCATTTCAATACTTTTCTTAACTATAAATTTTAATCAGATTGCTGATGTTCAATAACATATTGATACATTCCATCCATTGTAAAAAATTGTTTTACTTTATCATATTCGTTTAACATTTCTTGATATTTGTTTTCATCTATTTGTAATATCAAATTTTTAATATTACAAATGTCATTAATATTAACGCTAATAGAAAATTTATTATAATCAATAACATCTTTATAAGGTAACCATTCAATATCATCCCAAATATAGATAGGGATAGTTCCGAGTTTTAAAATTTCAAAGAAACGAAAAGAACTACGTCCATAACCACGAGGAGCAAGAGCAAATTTAGAATTACATGTAAGATTAATAAATTTATTTTGTCGATCTAAATTAATATTCGGAGTCCAATGATTTTCATAATCTAAAACAAAATCCGAATCGTCGTTAAATTCATTAATTAAATTTGTTCTAACAGAATGAGTAATAGAACCAATAAAACTACATAATATTGTTTTTTCGTCAAACGATTTATATATTTTCTTATTCTGTAATCTATTTTCTCTATCTTCATAGATTAATGGTATCGGGATATTACCAGAACAAGCACCGTAAACTATGGTATTATGAGGTAATTCTAAAAGACATCCATCATCGTATTGAACAATAGTAAAATAACCATTTTTAGAAGGATTGTGTTTAATCCATTCATTTAACTTTTGTTGCATTAAATCTTTTTTAGAATTAAACCAATGTTCAATTTGAAAATTAGTCCATAAAGCAGGTATAAACATTCTTTTTGTTTTAAAATTAGAAGACATAATACGGTTAAAAAAGAATTCTTCTAAATAAAGACCATTTTTAAAAGGAGGATAAATATCTTTGTTTTTGCATATAAAAAGTTCATTATCAATCATTTTTATAATAAAATAAAATTCTTAAATTCATTAAAAAATATTAAAAAATTATATATAATAAAAAATTATATATATAATAAAATGAATTATATATATAATTTTTCAGGTTTAAATAACGGAGAGGATTTAGTAGGAAAGACAGGAGGAGAAGAAGAAGAACAATTATTTAATTTTGAGTTTGATTTTGACAAATTAATATTGTCTAAAATTATTGATAAAAATGAAATAAATACTATAACAAAATATATTATACCATATAGTGAAAAACTAGAAAATTTTAAACCTTTTTGTTTGTCACTTATATATAAACCGATAAGTATAGAATTAAATGATAAAATAATGGAATATTGTAAAAAAGTAATTATAAATGAAGCTACTTTATTCCATTTCTTATGTTATTATGGATGTTTCAATACTATAGAAAACATTTATAAAAATATAGGTATGATATTATTTAATGAATTACTAAATTTAAAAGATAAAAACGGTGAAATTCCTTTATATTATGTAATAGAAGGAAATTATTTACCATTATCAATATTTTTTGTAAAAAATAGATTAGCGTTGATAAATTTATTTTATAAATGTGATCAAAAAATATTATATAAAAAAAATAATGAAAATAAAGAACCGATTGAGATATGTTTTACAGGTTTATTATCAAATGAATATTTCTCTCGTATTGAAATTATAACTAAATTTAAATTAGATAAAAACGATGATGAAGAAATACAGGAATCAAAAAAAAACATGTATATTTTATTTAATGGGTTATTAGAAAAATATAATTTAGAATGTTTAGAAAAATTAAAAAAATGTTTGATAGAACGTTTTAATTTTATTACACAAATGGATACGAGTACATTTGAAATTTTTAAAAAATTCAGGGAATATTTTAAATCAGATTCGGAGATAATGAATGAAGATGATATGTATTTAAAATCTATTATGAAAAATATTGATGATAGAATAGAAAAAGCACACATAGAAGCATGCATAGAAGCCGAAAAAAATGAAAAAGAATTATTGATGACGCTTGAACTTGAAAAAAATACAAGCAAAGGCAAAAAAGGAGATTTTAAAAGCAAAGGCAAAAAAGGAGATGTTAAAAGTGAAGGTGATGTTGAAGGCAAAAAAGGAGATGTTAAAAGTAAAGGTGATGTTGAAGGCAAAAAAGGAGATGTTAAAAGTAAAGGTAGTAAAGGTGATGTTGAAGGCAAAAAAGTTGAAACTAAAGGTAAAAAAAGAGATATGATTTCACATTTAATTTTAGATAAAAAATATAGTAAGAATAAAAAAATAAAAGGTATTCTTAGTATAACATGTTTTTTACATAATGGTAAAAAAAAAATAAAAGAATATAGTTTACATGGTTTATGGCCTAATAGTTTAGAAATGAATACAGCAGTAAATGAAATATATCTTTCTGATGAAATAATAAAAAAAAATAGAAAATTGTCTGAATTTAAAAATAGTTATAAAGATATAGATGAAATATCTTGTTTTTCAAATTTAGGAACAACACATCCATTACATGAATGGAAAAAACATGGTATATACGCTAATAATTATGATACAATAGATGAGTATATAAAAGAATCATGTGATTTAGCATTAAATGTTATTAAATATTTAATAAATTGCGATAATAAACATAAAGACCACGAATATACTTTTGATAATATGGTAGCAAGTATAAAACATAAAGATAGTCCTTTTAAAGAATTTTTTAAACAACAAGTTATTACAGATTTATATGATGAAATTCATTTTAATGTATGTGCAATAAAAGAAAATGAAGGTGATACTAAATATAAATGGTATTATTATAATCCTTCTTTACTTTTATCGTCAGATGGAAAGAAGAAAACAAATTCAATTAAAAGGAAATCAATTAAAAGGAAATCAATGAAAACAAATTCAATTAAAACAAATTCAATTAAAAGGAAATCAATTAAAAGGAAATCAATTAAAAGGAAATCAATTAAAAGGAAATCAATGAAAACAAATTCAATTAAAACAAATTCAAATAAAATTTTATTTTCGAAATAAATATTTGAGGATAAAGAAAATCCTTTAATCAATTTTTTTTAAATTCATTCCTTACATTGTATATAAACAAATATTTTAATAATTAAAGGTAAAAACACCTTTGTCCCATTTTATTTTAAAAGGCTGTAATCGTTTACCAAATATATTATTATTCATTTTATTTATACATTGAAATTTTAAAATAATTTTAAAATTTATTATTTTTAAATTTTACTTTTTTTAATTTCTTAATAAAATATATAATTATAAAATGAACAAACCACCTGATAAATATAAGTGTATTAAAAAACAACTAAAAGATATCATAACAAGCAAAGATGATATGGAAAAAATCAATGAACTACTAATTCGTAGTAATCAGATTAATATCAAAACATATATGTTATTAAAGTTATACATATTAAATGAGTATGAAAACTTAGTTCATGAAAATGATGAATTAACGTCATTACCTGTTATAAACAATGAAACAATAGAAATGATTAGACAATCTTTTATTACAAAGACAAGTGGTAGACAAGTGGTAGATCAAAGAAAAATTGATTTTATTGAAAAAATTAAAGTTCTTAAAAATACGATTGATAATTTTTCTAATGTAAAAGGTCTGCATTTATCGACTGTTTTAGGTTATCAAACAACTGAAATTTTAACTGCTGTTGAAAACAATATTAGAGAACATTTTCTATTTGAGTATATAAATAGATTTGTAAACATAATTTTTAACAAAAAAGGTAGTTTAAATCCAGATATAAGAAAAGAATTACTGCTTGTAAAAAATGATTTACGAAATGGAACTTTAAAATGTGATTTTAAATACCATACTTGGTTGAAAAGGTATAGATTCATGGTAGTACCTAAATATATAGAAAAATCGTATCATTATGATGTAAAAACTCACCCTCAAAAATATTTAGTTCATATGATTTGGATAAATAAAATGTTAGATGTTTATGGGTCTAAAAAATACAATTTTCTACCTCAACGAACAGATATAATAACCAAATACAGTCAATTAGATACGAAAACAATGATCGAACTTTTTATGATAAATAAAAATGACTATCTTAAAAATTTATCTATTGAACAAGATAATATATGGAATACAGTATCTTCTATTAAAAGAAAATATAATAAGGATTATTCTTTTGATTATTGTATAATGACCGATGGACATGCTTGTTCAATTAGATATGTTGAAAAATCACAACTTGATAAAAATTCAATTAGAAACGAACACAAAAGAAAAGGTAGACAAGATAGAAAAAATATGACTGACGAGGAAAAACAAAATAAGAATGAAAAGAAAAAAGAAAAGAAGGAAAATGATGCAAAAAAAACAAAAGAGAATAGAAAAGAAGTGATTATCAACGCAAAAAAAGAAAGAAAGACAAAAAAAGAGGATGATAAGGATGATAAAGATAAGGATAAAGATAAGGATAAAGATAAAGATAAGGATAATGAAAAAGAAATATATATTGAGTTTCCTTACATAGAAGAAATTGATTCAAATATTTTATTATCTATAAAAAATCCAATTTTTATTGATCCAGGTAAATGTAATTTTATTACATCATTGAAAACAGATGATACTGTATATAAATATACAAATAAAAAACATATAAGGTATACAAAACGAAAAAAACATCAAAGGAAACTTGAGAAACTGAAAGAAACGTTGAACATAATTAAAGTTGAAAGTGAGTTATCAGATTATAATTCTAAATCAACATCAATTTCGGATTATACAATGTATTGTTCTAAGAAATTGGAAATAAATGAACGTTTAGAACAACTATATTCAGATAAAAAATTTAGACAATATAAGTTTTATAATTTCATTTGTAGAGAAAGAAGATATTCTAAATTATTAGATGAGTTAGAAAAAGAGTATGGTTCTGATGCTGTTCTTATATATGGTGATGCATCGGTTGGAGTAAGTATGAGAAATTATATTTCTACACCAAATATAACAATAAAACGAAAACTAAAACAAAGATTTAAAGTTCTTTCGATAGATGAATTTCGAACATCATGTATGAACTGTTATACACATGAAAGACAAAGAGATCATTACAAATACAAGGATACAACAAATAAAACTCGTTCATTGCATTCTGTTCTAACATATAAAATGGAAAATAATCGATTAGGATGCATAAACAGAGATTTAAATGCTGTAAGAAATATAAGATACATATATAATTATTATTTAGATTACCTTCGAGGTATAAATACAGATAAACGACCATTATCGTTTAGTCGTGTAAACAAAAACTTATAGCAACCCCTTTTAAGGTGTCAAATGCTATAATGCTACTGTCCAACAACGTAGTCATTTACTAACTTATAAAGTCAAATTGGGAATGGTAATTAATATGCACTACATTATTAATGTGGAATATATTTTATGTGAAGGTTAAATAGCCTTTAATATCAGGTGTCCCATTTTAAAATATAAGGGTGTAAAACTATGTGGTCAAAATCCATTAACAGGATATAATAGAACAGGATTTTGTACCTTATCAAATCAAGATATAGGTACTCATATTGTTTGTGCAATAGTTGATGATAAATTTTTGAAATTTACATTATCTAAAGGTAATGATTTGATTACACCTGTCTACGGATTTCCTGGTTTAAAATCGGGTGATAAATGGTGTTTATGTGTTTCGAGATGGTTAGAAGCATATAAAAATGGAGTAGCGCCTTTATTAGATTTAGATGCAACTTCATATAATTCTTTAAGATACGTCGATATAAATTTATTGAAACAGTATGATTATAAGAAAAAAATAGGTATCTAATAAGAAAAGATATTTATAAGAATAATAAATTAAAAATAAATAATGGTTATAAATAACGTCCAAGTAATAGTAATATGTGTTAATTATTCTGATTTTTTATCTATAACTTATCGAGAAAATATCAAATTCTTTGAAAGAGAAAATTATCATATAATAACCACGAAAGAAGATAAAGAAACTATTGATTTATGTAATGAATTAAAAATAAATTATACATGTTATAATTATTTCTATAAAAATTCATCATATTTTAATAAGTCAGGAGCGATATATAATATGCAAAAGATATTACATGAAAAATATCCATATGATTGGATATTATTATTAGATGCAGATATAATTTTACCGAATAATTTTGATGAAATATATAATAAAAACTGCACGGATAAGACAGCGCTTTATTCATTAGAAAGAAAAGATTACGAGGAAGAAGAAGATTATAAAAAATTAAAGAATGAGGTTAAATATTGCGGTATCAACTTTATGGGATTTATGCAACTTTATTTTGATAAAAGTAAGTATTATCCCAAGTTTTCGATAGATGCTTCAACATGTGACGCCATTTTCAGAGATCATTTTTACGATACATTAAAATTTCTGGATAAAGATTCATACTTAATACATTTAGGAAAGAACCATGTAAATAATCGTGGAAGAATAACAAAAAAATGGAACAATTTATAAAACTAAAAACAAGTTTTATAAATGCAAATTTGAAATATTAAGGAAATCAATATCATTAATTTCGATTAATTTACCACAAAATAGTTCATCTAATGTCCAATCATTTTCTAAACAAATTGAAATGATTTTATCAATTATAAAGAAATTAGAAACAAAATTTAATTCCATGTCGACATTATTTTTATGTGCATATAGAATGTCATAAGCGTCTTTATAATCAGTTGATATTATAAAAGTAGTTGATTTATAAACGAATAAACAAATGATGTTTCTAGAAAAAAGTGTATAAAAGAAAGATTTGAGTTTATCATCATTCATTGAAATTATTTTCTATTCAATTTTAAAAATCATTTCAATTTTTTATAAAATTTCGTGTTCATGATATTTTTTATTATAATATTTATTAAGTTGTTTCATAAAATAAGTATTAGGTTGAATAATATTTCTCTTATCAACCATTAAAGATAAAATTTCATGAACGTTCATTCCAAATGCGTGAATTAAATAAGCAGAAGCGATAGTAGAACTTCTTGAACGACCCATTAGACAATGGACAAGAATATTACCTTTGTTTTCGAAAGCATCATCTATAAACTTATTTGAATCTTCAAATACAGTGTATAAGTTAGTATTATTATCATCCATAGCATTAATAATCATATATTTGAAATCATTAGGAAATGGAGGAATATGACCAGGTATAACAGAAATGATATGAGTAATACCTAATCTAATTAATTCATCTTTATCATAACTTGAATCGATTGCACCAACATATAGACCGTTAATAATTTCAGACGCTTCGAATCTATTTTCAAACATATTTAAAGAACGAATATTAGAATGAATGTAATTAAATATATAATAAGGGTAATATGAAATATCAAATTTGTTAGTATCAACATCTTTGTAAATCACATTTTCATTCATTTTATTTAATGAAATATTCTTTTTAAAATAATATTTAAAAAAAAATAATGTAAAAATTGAATAAATATAAAGATAAATAAAAAAATATAAATATGAATTTGATATATATGGCAACTCCTTTATATGGTGGATGGGTTTCATTTACAACTCATCTATATCATAAATATAACGATTCTAAATTATATAAAATAACAAATAAGAAAGAAAACAGAATAAGAGATTTCGGATATGATGTAAAATATCAAAACTTATCAATAACAGATATAATAAACCTACCAAATATTATAATAACAGCAATAGATAAGAATTATTATGAATATTTAGATAAATTTCCAGATAATACAAGAATAGTTATACATGATCCAACCGAAATAAAAAATAAACTATTAGTTGATAAATTAAAAAGATTTCAAGTAATTACAATTAGAAATACAGTTCATGAATTATTAAAAACTCAGGATATAAACAATACATTTCTATATCACCCATTTTATACTTATGAATATGAAAAAGAAGAAAATCCAAATAAAGTAGTATCAATTTCAAGAATTGATTTCGATAAAAATATAGATATTATTTTAAGAGCAAATTTATCAGAAGATTTAGAAAATAAAATTGATATATATGGTTCAGAAAATAGTATGTATACACATCATCATTTGAAAAATAAATTAAACTTGGAACTAACTAATTATAAAGGTTCATTTTCTAAATCATATGAAGAATTGTCAAATATATTAAAAGATGCTAAATTTGTAATAGATATGTCTACGATACAAAATGATGGAGGAGGAAGTCAATATACATTTTTAGAAGCAATATATCATGATTGTATCTTAATTTTAAATAGTAAATGGGTAAATAATTTAGAAACAGAATTTATACATGGTTATAATTGTTTTTGTGTATCAAATGAAGAAGAATTAATAGAAATATTAAATTCGGAAGAAGACATGAGTTCAATTATAATAAATTCAAAAGAAATATTAGAAAAACATATAAATAGTGATTGGAAAATTAATAGTATAAAACGACCGACAAAACAATATATTGTTTCTAAAATAATGTCCGACGAGGAGATAAAAAAATTAGAAGGTAAGTTTTTTAACGATGATGGTATGATTATATTTGATGAAGATGTAGATGTATATACAGAAGATAATAGATTATTATTGAAATTTCGTAAAAATAAAATAAATAATGAAGATTGTAAAACATTATTTGAGTCAAAAGGTGCAGCAACACCATCAAAAAGACCGTCAGCATCAGGAATAGAAGAAGGTAAAAAGAAATATGACTGGATTGAATCACAAACAACAGGTAAACAATTGTATGTTTTAACAAATAAAACAAAAGTGAATAGTGGTATAATAGGATATTATGATTCATCATCTAATTTCGGACATCATCTTTATAAAGATGAAGAAGTAAAATGTCGTTTAACATCTTATACATCAAAAAATTATGATAAATTTGAAAATTGTTTACCGATTTTTAAAAAGATAG
>Ga0315906_10006718_pt1 | contig 14178 bp, 24 predicted proteins | sample LakEriMetagenome_4_FD_203526 | JGI IMG/M metagenome (GOLD analysis project Ga0315906, IMG submission 203526) | Freshwater fungal communities from buoy surface, Lake Erie, Ohio, United States - Buoy 2 MA122 | ecosystem: Environmental > Aquatic > Freshwater > Lake > Lake biofilm | place: USA...
ACTATTCCACTATTTAATTCTAATACTACATTTTCACTATTTGAAGCATTTTTAGCTTTAATTAATGCTCCTATAATATCATTATTTAATATAGTTTCAATATCATAATCCTCAGTACCTGTGTATTTACCTACTTTAGGAACAGTTAAAATATCAGCTAAAGAATAATTAAGACTAAATTGTTTGTCTGAGATAAGTAATTTTGTGATTACTTTTTGTTCTTTAGACAAATCTAGTTGTAAATCACCTTCAGTAATACTAAGTAATTTGTATAGTTGTGATGTATTGTTTATGCCTATAGTAGATTCAGGCAAAGGAAAATCATTATATACAACTGACCCTATCATCTCCCTTGAAGGAGATGTAAAGTCAATTGATAATGATTTGTCTTTATTTATTATCCACTTGACATTTTCTACTAGACCGTCAAGATGATATTTTTCAATAATAGATTGTAACTCTAATTTTGTCATATAACCTAATATAATAAAACCTTTTTACTAAGCCAAGCTTAAGACTGCATTCCTATGTTTAAGAATATCAGTTTTGTTGATTTTGATGAAATGTCCACGCTAATTTCGAAAACAGTTAATTTACCAACACGAAGTGTGAATTCGAATTTGTCTTTTTGTTTTCTAGTTGATGTCCAAGAATTTATTAGTTTCATAATTGTAATATTTTATGTGTTAATAAATATTATGAGAATGAGAAAAATTTATTGACATTTGGATTTAGTGGTGGAAATTCCCATTTTAAATCAATATATAACTCTTTTAATTTATTTAATAATAATGATTCAAATATTTCATCTACATCAATAAATTGTTTAACAAATTTCTCTATATCCTCAGGTACCTTAGCATTTGGTAATCCTATTGTCTCTAGTTTATAGGGATTAGGTTTTAAATTAATAATGAATATTTTATCACCTTCAATAATAGATTCAAATTGTTTATCAAAACGTTTGAATTTTAATAAGTCATTATATCGAACAGCAGCTTTAGTATTAGCGGGAGCTTTTAGTTTAAACGCGCTAAACATCTCTCCCGCACGAGCAGGTGTAATATAAGAGCTAATTTGTTTAACCCCCATTGGTTTACCTAATTGTCTAGGATCTGTTGTTTTTAATAACTTATAGAAATCAATAATGGATTGATCAATTTCTGATTTATCTTTACCAAACAAAACATTTTTAATAAAATTCTCACCAAACTTTTTAAACATTTTATTCATATTGGACTTCATTAATTCAAGTCCTTTCATATCTAGTTCTTCAACAGCGATACCTTCTTTATTAGTAACATACATTGCATATCTTCTCTTACCTGTAACCAAGATACTCTTGGCTATTACCTCTTGTTTTAGCTGGAAGTAATGTTGAGTTGGATCAATGTTAAAGGCAACTTGACATAAAGTGTTTAGATAGTTATTAGATTCATTTTGAATCTCAGTGGCCATTTCTAGTATATGTTTGTCTTTGTCTTCAGGTGTATAGTTAGGGTATCTATGTTTTAACAAATCACCTAAAACAATATACATAGAGTCAGTATCACTAATACAAATAAATTGTTTGTCTTTAGTTTTTAACTCAGTGTTTAATTTATCATTAACAAATACAATTGAATCTTGAGTTAATCTTTGACCACTGTTTGTAATAGCAGCACTACAAATCAATCTACCATCAGTATATCTCCATCCTGATTTAGCATAAGTGCCATACATAGCGTTTTGTAAGATTTTAAAGGCATGTTGGAACAAGTCATATAATTTGTAATCATCCCAATTTTCCTCTTTACCTGCTTTTTTCTTTAAACCTCTATAATGTTCTCGTTTTTCAAACCATCCTTGTAGAATTTTAGAACAAACACTTTGTTCATCTGTTCTAAACATTGCTCCAGAAGCAGATATTGTAAATTTATTATCCTCAATAATCTTAATTAACTTACCAATTGATAATTGACTTGAAGACATTGAATATGTTTTCTTATTCAATTTTTCAATTGTTACAATTTCATTTGGATCTCGTTCTTTAAGTTTCTCTAGACTATGATTTTGTTCATAAGTTGGTCTATGATCTACTTTAATCCTACCTACTAATGTTTCAATACCTAAATTAAGTGATTTAATAATGGAAGGATATAGTGAGGTAAAGTCCAAATCAATAACATCAAAGTATAGACCTGGTATAGGTTCTAAGATAAATCCACCAGCATATGTTTCATTAAAGTTTCTTAAATTAGGATTGTGGGTTGTAGGTTTATTTGGTGAAATAATACCTTCACGTTTCAAATACTTTAACATTGCTCCTTCATTCATAACTGTATTCCAATATATGCTTTCATATGGAATGTTACAAATGTGAGAAATCATAATTGTTAAATTGATGAACTTAAGTTTAGCCTCTAGTGCCTCTATAATTTCAACGTCTCGTAAGTTATAATCAATAAATGCATTTATATCATCTCTGAATAATGTGTTTAAGTTACCTTCATATTCAATCTTACCTAAGTCAACATATTTTGTTCCAATGTCACCTAATTTGTATGATGGTTCTTCTTTCATAATGTACTTCTTATGAAGTAACATATAATCCAGATGATTAACACCAGCTATTTTAATTTGGTTTTCACCATTAAAATCACTGTATTGAACCTTTTTAAGTGGGGATAAACGGTTAACTTCATCTTCGCCTACAACTTGTGATAATCTGAAATATAGGTAAGGTATATCGAAGTAAGCCGAATTATAACCTACTAATATTGTAGGATCTAATTCTTCAAATTTGGATAAAAACTTACCTATTAATTCCTTTTCTGATTTACAAGGTATGATATGTTTACTATCTTGGTTAGTTTCTTGAATTTGGCCTGTTTTATCAACAATTAAACATATCTTTTGTTTAGTAGTTACATCAATTAAAGCAATAGATGTAATAGGCATAGGTGCACTACGAATATATTCAGGAGTCAAAGCACCACCTATTTCAATCTCAATGTCAATATAAACTATATTATGCCATAAAGGAACAACATCATCTTGTTTATAATATAATTCTCGTAGTATGAGCAATGATTTATCAATATCCTTTTCTAATAAATCAGGATCATACTTATCATATTTTTTAGTAGGTATAGCCCAACCACCAGTTAGAATGGGTTGAGCTCCATCTTGGTACTCTTCTACTCGTTTCCAAAATGTAGGTTGGAATTGAAAATCCAACCAACCTTGTTTATCATCTCTAAGATGATAAGTGTAAGTTTGATGATCGTAGTAAACTGATTGATACATATAAAATAATATAACAAAGAAGGCCTGGTTTCCCAAGCCTATCTTTAAATTTGTATTTTATTTTTAAGCTACTTGAGTAACTGTTACTATAATAGAAGTAATAGCTGGAATATTACCTGTAGCTGCTACATATTGGAATTGAGTATTTGTTTGATCACTTTGATAAACAATCTCAGCATATGAGCCTGAAGTGAAAGTATCTACATAATTCCAAGCAGCAATAGCATATGAGTTATTAGAGGTAGGGCCTATTCTACCTGCTGATTCATCTACATTAGTTCCATTTCTTTTAAGCCATATGTGAACACTAGCTCCAGTTTGGGTAAACACTTGAGCTGAGAATTGTATATTATATATACCTGTATTTGCAAATGTTATTCTGCTGTCATTGGTGATTGTTATACCACTAGAGGTAACTAATGTACTATAAATAAATGATCCAGAAACATTTTGAGTAGGTGTTATACTCGCTGTGTGGTAAGCAGATAAATAGTTAAATTGTTTTTGACCATTAATAAATAACCCAGTTGCTGAACCATTACTAGTTAAACTTAAAGAACCAGTAATTGTTTGGTTACCAACAAAATTTGATGATCCAGTATAAAATTGAGAACCAGTGACTATAAAGATTGAATTGTGAAAATTTGAACTACCACTTACATCAATACTACCACTTAAAACAGTAGTACCTGTTATAGTATTAGAACCACTTAAAGTATGAGTTCCTATAAATGAAGTTGAACCAGATACATTTACACTACCTGTTAATGAAGTATTACCTGTTAAACTATTATTTCCTATTTGTGTTGTAGAACCAGATACTAAAAATGATCCTGTTATTGTTTGACTACCTACAAAAGTTTGAGAACCAGAAACATTAATACTACCTGTTAAGTTAGTATTACCTATTAAAGTATTAGAACCACTTGTAATCATAGAACCTGTAAATATAGCAGTTCCTATGTTTGTAAAAGTATTTGAACCTGATATTACTACAGAACCTGTAATAGTTGTGTCTCCATTTAAAGTAGTAGTACCATTTACTCTAAAGTTTTGGTTTAAAGTATTTACAAAAGAGGCAGTTGATGAGAAAGAAGCACTAGTAGCATTAAAAGAGTATGAACTGCTTAACGCATAAGAAGAGCTATTTGCATTAGATGCGTAAGATGCGGTTCCAAGTAAACTACTTGTAATACTTCCACTTATATTAAGTGATCCTGTAAGTATTATACTTCCAGAAACTGTATTACTGCCTGATAAATAAAAATATGATTGGGATAGAAAACGAAAGTTTTCATCCATTTGGTTATATGTTAAGGCTGAGCCTGTTACATTTCTTAAAATTATACCCATTTGTAATTGTTTGTTTGGATATAAATATTAGAAAAAGGCTCAGTTACCCGAGCCTTTTAAATTCTAAAGTGATGCGGCGCTATAATAAGTAGCTGTTGGAGCAGTCCAAGTTATATTAGTATTAGTAAATGTGCTATTAAAACCATTTACATCAATACCTCTAATTGTTGTCCCTGATGAATTTCCTGCTAGCAGTTGCTTATCACCGCTTACTAAAAAGGGCGCACTACAATCTCTACTTGGTCTAATTGTTCTTTATACTCAGTAGGAATATTCATTGCCGCTGTCATTAACACTGACTTTTCATCAGTTGCTAAGATTGTGTCTAGTGGTTTAACAAGTTTAGATTTTGTACTATCTTCTTTAACTTGTTTTTCTGTTGGATGCCAAATAATGGCATACTGAAATAACTTTGATTTTGACATTTGTTTATTTATTTAAAAACTGTTTCAAATTTGGTCTAAAGTAATTAATACTCTTCATGACTTTTCTATCATGAGTACGATACACTACCCAATAGTCACCTTGTTTTTCATAATGACATTGAGTACCTTGTTCTTGTTCTCTAACTCGAACTGTTAGATTAGCTTCTTCTTCAGTTTTACAAGCCTTAGACATATTTGATGCTTGTACTTCAGCATATGCGTCTTGTACTTGATCTTTCAAACCATGTAACATTGCTCCATTACCTAATGAAACATAAGTAATATCACATAATGCATCTAGTACTTCTACAATATTTCCTGTTTCACAAGCGTGTTTATATTCTTCTAGTTCTTCTAGAATAAAATTATAAACAAACATCCATTCTTTTTCTTCTGGGATATTTGGAGTATAATTGTTAGGTTTACCCATTGTAGCATTAAATTCTTCTACCTCGCTAACAAAAGGTACATAATTATTTTTAGATTGAGACATGACCATTATTAATTTTAAGTGAATCAAAAAACTCTTTACGAGCCAAATTATCGTTTTCCATAAACACACCTGATGCTTTAGTTGTAATCATTGCAGCTCCATGATGTTTAATACCTCTACAACTTACACATGAATGTGATGCTACTACTGTCACTACAACACCTAAATTACCTTCACAAACCTTATTTACAGCTTGATGAATAGCAGCAGTTAGTTGTTCTTGAATTGCTCCTCTTCTACCAAAATGTTCTACAATACGATTTAGTTTAGATAAACCAATTACTCGACCATCGGCACCTGCAATATATCCAATATGAACTACTCCACTAATTGTTTGGTGGTGATGAGAGCACATTGAAGTTAAAGGAATATTACGTTCAATAATTACTCCATCATATCCATCTGATGGGAATGAAGTAATATCTGTAAATCCATTATAACGTCCTGCCCATAGATCCTTAACATATGCTTTAGCTACACGACGAGGTGTATCAGCAGAGTTAGGATCATTTTGCCAATCACATTTTAATGATGTTAAGAAGTTACCAAAATGAACTGTTGCTTCTTCAATCATTTGTTCTTTTTCCTCATCAGTTAAAGGACGATCTAATGCTGAGCCATTTGCAAAACCATTTTGCACACACTCAATATCATTATGATATTTTTTTCTATTTTCTTTCATATACTTTATTATAATAAATTTTTATTAGACAGCCAAAATATAAGGGATAGATCTTTTCTTTCCTTCTTCATCATCCATTCCATAACCTACAACCCATTCATTTTTAACTTCAAAACCATAAATTGAATTTAAAGGCATATTTATCTCATTAATAGAACGTTTAATTAGAGTTACCACACTAACACTTGCTGGGTCAAGCTCTAGAAACATTTCTTTTAAAGATTTCATAGTAACTCCTGAATCATAAATGTCATCTATAATATAAACATGTTTTCCTTTAACATTTACAGTAGGCATTAGTTTGATTTCTAATTTACTTCGTTCTTTGCCTTCGTATGATTTAACTTTAATAAAATCACATTCTGGGTCTAGAGGATGAAGTTGTTCTGTTAGTTTAGAGTAGAACATAAAACCGCCATTTAAAACACAAACCAAGACAATTGGTATATGCTCATTTTTATGGCGGTTAGAAATTTGAGTAGCAATCTCATGGATGCGTTTCTCAATTTGAGATTTTTCAAATAATACTGTCATATAAATCTTTTATCATTATTAAACCAGGGTAATGTTTTATTTTTCCTTTATTAGAAACAATTAAATGTGGGTAATAGTCTACCGCAAATTCTTGTTCTAATTCTTCATTTTCATTGATCCTAATTGTTCTGAAATTAAGTTTTCCAGCAATCTGGTTTACTAAGGGTTGAGCTGCTTTACAGCCGCCACACCAATCTGCATAAAAGAATACTATAACGTTTTCTTTATTTATGGCTTCAGTTAATAGTTGTTTGTTCATATTTGTTGCTTTTAGAACTATTATTTATTCTTTTAGTCCATTTTAAATTTTCAGGTTTAGTAGCTTCTTCAGGAGTTAATCCTTCTTTAAAACATACACTTCTAGGTTTAATATGATCTAATGTTGGGTAATTAGTATGGGTAAAATGTAAATTTAAATTATCTTTAATGTATTCATTATCAATATAATCAAATCCATCCCAATTTTCAAACATTTTTGATCTTATTTTTCTAGTTAAATAATTACATTTTTTCCAATATTGTTTCCAATTATGACTAGTAATTATATTACCATTTTTCTTTCTAGTTTCTATACTTTTTTTCCAACTTTCTTCACTCCAACTTTCTCTCATTTTAGATGCTAACTTAATATTTTCATCCTTCATATTTTCTTTTCTCCACTCACCTTGACATAAATTTGAACAAAAAACATTCTCATTATGTTTATGAGCACTATTTGGAAAATATCTTACTTGGTTTTCACAGTTGGAACATTTAGTATAGGTATATGTTTTGCTATTAAATTTAATTTTACATTCTTTAGAGCAAAATATTTTATTTGATCCTTTAGATTTAAAATCTATTGAGCATTCTTTACATATTTGTTTATACATATTTTATTATAAATATGCTAAAACATATTAAGGTACACTCTTTATTTAGGATCAAACGCATCGTCGCGTGTCATAAGCAATAATATGTTCTCTACCTGTGAAGTTATAACCTTTATTCATACACATTTCCATTACTATAGGATACATTTTGATTAATTCTTCTCTAGTATCACCAGCAGGCATAACCCATGTTTTCCATTTTGGAATATCCATCTCAACTCTAAATGCTTCAATTTCAGCTAATGTTTCCTCAGTACTATCCCAAACTGGTTTGTAGTGGAAGTCATAATGATAATCTATCATTTTACGAATATTATCTTTATGAAGACGGAATTTGTTATGTTGGTCAATCATTCTTTGATCCACTTCTTTACCTTGCGGTGTAAGAACACCAATCCTAGGTACACTATTAGTGAACTTAGGAGACAAAGATACCAAGCCAATTTGATGATCAGTTTCAATGAAATGAGAGCCTTCTGTTTCTATAGTAATAAATATACCTCTACTATAAGCAAAATGAGTTAATTCATTTACTAGATCAGGATGCATTGTGGGTGAACCGCCTGTAAGCATCATCTCTCTAATATGAGGATTGTTATTATATATTTCAATAATATTGTTGAAATTATATTTACCTTTTTCAGGATGGATACTAGTGTACCATGAATCACACCATCCACCTTCTCCAAACCAACATCTATGGGTACATCCTGTAGTTCGTATGACGATAGTAGGCATTCCTGCTCTACTACCCTCACTTTGAACTGCTGTATATAATTCTACTATAGGTAAAGTCTTAGTATAATCTGTTATTCTGTTCATTAAAGTTTTGCGCTATTAAAATGTAAATAAATTTCATTGTTATCATCTGTATACTTGATATCAAAACACAACATACATTCTGTATCAACCATTAATTTTTTTAAATTTTCAGTTGTTTGGAAATCTGACAAATCAGCATTATTTAAAATCTCAAGTGCTAATTTAATGTCACCATGATCAGCAGAACCAAGCATGTTTTTAACATTTTCTGTGATTTCATTATCAAGTGTGTGGATAAAACTTTTACTCATAACTCTTATTTTTTATTTTAATATAATAAAAATTTTTATTAATGCCAAGCCTCTTCATAAATAGAAGAGTTATTATCATTTTCAAAACATTCTACTTTAATGCATTTACATCTACCAGCATCTGTTTTTGATAATACTTCATTGAAATGCTCATATACTAAACGAGCACAACTTTCAGCTCCCATTCGTTCAAGAAAATGTACTTTAGCTAATCCCATTTGACCTAATTGTTCAAAAATATCAGCGAATGGATCATCTTTCTGAATTAATGTTGTATGATCCCACATATGGTCCATCCAATCTTTTAAACCATTACCTTTTGGTGGTGTTTTAAATCCACCATAATCAACAATCCAATTCATATCATCCAATTGTTTGTCAATATCTGGTTCTACAGATGCAAACCATACTTTAAATTTTAAAGCATATCCATGTAACAATTGACAATGTGAATGTTGTGCTTTCCATTGTCTAATTGCTACAGAATAATTTTCAAATAATTTAGTTGAAATGTATCTTGTGTTCATTATTTTATAACATCATTATAAGGTTCCCACATTATTGAATCATGAATTTGACCATTTTCATCTGTCATTGTTTCACCTGTAGGCATTGCTAATAATATTTCATTGTTAGCATCTTTACCTATTGCTATGAATCCAAATCCCTCACATATGATAGGGGTATAAAAATTTGGTTCTAAACCATCAGCAATTTCATTAATATCAAATTCTGATTTCATTTGTGAATCATTAAGATCGCACCATTGTTTACTAAATTCAGCCATAATTTAAAAAATCTATTATTTGGTTATATGTTTTTACTCCTGCAAATCTACGAACTTCTTGTCCGTTTTCTACTAATACTACTGTAGGTAGATTACGGACATTAGCAGCACTAATTACTGATGGGTCTGTATAATCAACATTAATTTTACGAACAGGCAATTGTCTACCTACTTGTTCCATAATTGGACCTAATGTTTCACATGGTTTACACCATGCAGCATGATAATAATATAATTCTTTATTCATACTAATTCCTCCCATATGCCTACTACTTCAGCGAGAGCTAGTCCGGCAAATGCAAATACAAGATGTCCACTTACTCCTGATAAACAGGCTATGATTCTCATACTTGATTTAATAAAGCTGATCGCTTGATGCAGCTTAGGATCTGGTTGTTTCATAATTTTCTATTGTTTGTTTTACATGTTTAACTACTGTTTCCCAACTTACAGGACCTGTTTCATCAGCATAAGCTACTGGATCTGGTTTTCCAAGTTTAAGAAATGCTTCAATACGTTCTACAGATGAAGCTGATTTGTAATCTGAATACCATTTAGAGCAAATTTCACCATTTACATCTGTCCAAACCCATTTAATTGGCTTATAAGATGTGTTAGTACAGCTATATACCTCGTTAAAATCAAGGCCTAGACATTCACAACAACTTGCTCCATCCTCTAAAATAGAGTATTTATCCCCGCTTAAATACGGTGTATAATGATATACTTTTTCTGCTCCCCAATTGCCCATTTTAAACGCTTCAAAATCAGCATCTCTAAATTCTTGTCTGCAATCAGGATAGATAGCATGATCACCAGCATGAATACCCATTGCAATAGCACATTCAGTATTCTTTTGCTCAGCAATTGATAAGGCAACTGCTTGAATAATAGAACTGAATATTTTATTACGATTAGGTACTACTGTTGCTTTCATATTTTCTTCAGCATAGTGTCCTTCAGGTACTTCTTCACCTCCTGTTACTAATGCTGAATTTAATAGTGTTGATAAACCATTTAACTCAATAATTTGATGAGTTACAGGTTCATATTTCCAATTATTCCAATCTCCACTAAGATTACTATTAATATATTTAACTAAATCTTTAGCACGTTCTAATTCTACATTATGTTTTTGTCCATAATCAAATGATAGTGCTGTTACTTCATAATTGTTAGCGAGTAAATGAAGCAATAAAGTAGAGCTATCCATTCCTCCACTCAATGATAATACTGCTTGTTTTTTCATAGTCTGTCTGCTATTTTTTTAATAATTTCTTCTTCCTCGTTTGTTAAACGTAATTGTGAAATAGATAATTTATGACAAATTCCTTTCCAATCCCATCCATTAGTATGAGAGGTAAGATTTTTAGCTCGTTCTCTTTCTAGATATTCATTTAAATATCCATCTTCATAAAGCCAACTAGCCATTTCTTTACAATCACCACTACCCATTTCCGCGTATATATCATCTAGGTCAATATCTACTGATATTGAGTTAAAACTTGTACGTCTCATAGTTGATCATTTTTAAGTTCTGCTATTTTAGTAAAATAGTTATTTAACCAACTAACAGGATACATCATAATTTTTCCGGTATAAACAGAATTAGATACTTCTTTTTGTCTCATAATAACTTTATCTTGTCTAGCAGTTTCATATACAATTTTACCTAAGGTTCCACCTGCTCGTTTACCTAGATACTCATAAAGTGATTTGTACTCTTCCATAACTTTTATTTTATATTGTTTATTAATTTGAAATCCATTATATTATTATAGATTGTAACCCATTTTCGGTTTAAATCCTCAGTAGACATTTCCATAACATCATCTATTCGAGTTTTAGGCTTTTCATCTAATCCCCAAACATTATATTTTGTCTTTTCAATACCTGACATTATTGGATTTGAAGTATCAATTGTCTCAATAAATGGCATATCTTTATAATAGATAAATTCTTGTGGTACAGCACATCCTAATAAGTGTACTCTATCATGTTTACTAATAACATCATTATTATATAAAGTACTTATAACATGTACTCTACCTAAAGCAGTAGCAATTGCTCTAGTAGGATGAGGTATTAATTCAGCATAATATTTTGCACCATATGAGAATGCTATTTTTCTATATCCTAAAGCTCTGTATTTTAAATAACATTCAGTTGCTTCTTCAATACTTTTAGCTTGAACTACTGCTACTTTCAAAACATCCTTATGTATTTTGATTTGAGTCCATTCAGTTGCATTATTAATAGAAGATTCCATATCTTCCCAAACATCAGGAACAATAAATTCATCTGGTTTAAGTACTTCAATCCAATGTAAAAGACGTTCTGTATTATATGCTTCTCCTAACTCATGAAGTGAGTTATCCATTATAATATAACGACCTTGTTTTCTAGCTTCTAGAAAATACTCTTTATAGGACTCATATTTGTCTAATAGATGTGGTAAACAATAGTCATAATGATTAAAATTAGGACTAGCATTTAATAAATTTAATGGAACTTCGTGTGATACTCTCATAACTATTTTAATATAAATATATTTTTTTATAAAGCCAATATACTCTTAAAAAGGAAGAGTATTTTCTTTTTCTTTCATTAACCAACGAAAATATTGATTAATCACTTCATCAGTTGTACCTTCAGCATATTCATTGATAAATTTATCAACATCTGCTTTTGTTCCACCAAATGTTTTTCTAAGACATGTTTTGAGATTTTCTAAACGGTCAAATTCATCTCTTTGAAAATCTTGTCTTAAATTTTTTAATCTACGATTATAACTTAAACGAATTTCTCGTTCTTTTTCTTGTTTAGTATCAAATGTGAAACTACTATTACGAACATCAGCTATTTCTTGAGCCATCCACCAATACTCATAATTGATATATTTGGCGTATGGTGAATATTCAAAGTCACCATTTTTGGCTTTGTTATGAATATTTTCTTTGCTGGGTAGAAATTTATGAATCGGATATCGTCTATGCCAATAGAACACATTAAATTTTGGTAGTTTAGCTGGTTTTTTAGGAACTTTTGTACTACTTGCTAATGGGTACAATTCCTTTACAATATCTTTTGCTTTAATCATACTCTAAATATAATAAAGAAAGGCCCGGAGGCCAAACTTTATATATATTTTTAATAGTTTTTAATTATATTTCACGTATTTCATTAAAAGTTTTTAACACCATGTCTATTATTGATTCCACAGTGACATTTGGATCAGGATTGCTACGTTGTTCTTTTTTAAGTGATATTAATACTTTTTCTAAAGTAAGTAGTTTAGACATGATTAATCCTTGTGGACCTGTTTTATTTTTAAATCGATCCATTAAAGATGATGTTAAACCTTCATTATGAGTATTTTTTAACTCTTCTTTGATTAGTTGTCTTAGTTCTGATTTTTTCATATTTTTTTTTATTATAAATATTCAAACGATATTGTTCTACCCAAAGTGAATGCTCTTTTTTTATCATAACTTATATTTTTCTTTCATTCTCTTATAAAACTCAGGAGTTTCAGGAGCATATTTTTTAAGTAACTTTAAGTAGTACTGGTGTTTATATTCTTCATCTTCTGTAGTTTCGTATTTAATTAAGTCTCTTAGCTTAGCTGCGGTCTCATAGTGTTCAGTTTCAACACACCAATCTAGACGTTCTTGCATCATCTCAATGTAATTATTCTGTGTCATAAATTGCTTCGTATTCTTCAATGCCATACTTTCTATTCTTATTATCATAAGAATACTTTGTACCTAACTCACGTACATTTTGTAATTGATAGAATTTAACTATTTCATCTAATGAAATAAATTTAGTTCCTAGGTTAGACCATGTTGGTTTTAAGTGAGCATTAGGGGGGGTTAATTTATAACCTTGCCATGTTCCATCTAAATTAAGAATTCTGTTAATTAATACTTTCATAACTTTTATTCATTTTTATATAACTTAATATAATAAAGAAAGGCCCGAAGGCCAAACTTTATATATAAGATCCATTATCCCTCACAAGAAACGCATTCTGATAGTCGTTGTAAATTGTCTCCTCTTAATACTGATTCTGTACGCAAGTAATACAGGGTCTTAATTCCCTGCTTCCATGCTTCTTTATGAACCATACTAATGAATTTTGGAGTATCATTTGGATCAAAACATAAGTTCAATGAAATTGCTTGGTCTACATATTGTTGTCTAATACCATTTTGTTTTACGATTTCTAACTGATTAATTTCTTTGAATGTTAGAAATACTTCTTTTTCTTCATTAGTTAAAATATAATCAGGTAAACCATAAACTGAACCTTGGTCTCTTAAAATTTGTTCCCAGACACTATCAATGTTATATCCTTTTTTCTCTAATACTGCCTCTAGAATTTTATTACGTTTAATAAATACTCCTTTTGCTGTTTTTAGATTATAAACGTTAGCAGGAATGGGTTCAATTGAAGGTGATACACCTCCTGAAATGTGGGCATTAGATACTGTAGGTGCAGGTGCTAGTAAGTGGGTATGTCTTAAACCTGTACCCTTACACCATTCTGGTTCACCATATAATTCCGCTTGGTCTTTAGATGCTTTAATAGCTTCTTTTTGGATAAAATCAAACATCATTCTTGTGTAAGAGTTAGCTTGAATACCTACAAACGGTAATCCTTTTTGT
>Ga0315906_10006719_pt1 | contig 14177 bp, 8 predicted proteins | sample LakEriMetagenome_4_FD_203526 | JGI IMG/M metagenome (GOLD analysis project Ga0315906, IMG submission 203526) | Freshwater fungal communities from buoy surface, Lake Erie, Ohio, United States - Buoy 2 MA122 | ecosystem: Environmental > Aquatic > Freshwater > Lake > Lake biofilm | place: USA: Lake...
TCAGGCCCGGGCCGGCCTCGGTCAGCAGACGCCGCGCCGTTGGGCCGTACTGGGCCTCGTAAATTTCGGCGACTTCGGCGGGTGCGGCCAGCAGCAGTTCCTCCGCCAGCGTTTTCACACTTTTTTCGACCCCCTGCTCGGCCGGAACGTAATCGTCCTGCGGATTGTCGAGGACTCGCTGGAGCTGCGCCACCCCCTCGGAATAGCGCTGTTCGGTCATCAGGCGGCGGGCGGTGCCCAGTCGCTTGGTGAGATCGCGGCGACTGAGTCCGGATTCGCCTCCCGGCTCGGCTGGCGGCTCGGCTGGCCGGTCTGGGGGTCCAGCGGCCTGATCGGGGGGAGGTGCCTCCTGATTCGTGGCAGCGAGCACCGCGCCTGCCAGCCCGGGCAGAGGGCGGGAAGTGAACAGGGACTGAGCCCCGACCGGATGGGCACTGTGGCTCAGCCACGCCAGCCCAACCCAGACAACCGTGCGACAGATCAAGCGGGACGCCATTCTTCCGCTCCCCGGAGACTCCGGCCCGACCCGGATCATGAACCCGGGTTGGAAGACAGGGACAGAAGCTGTCCCTGCGGGGACCGATTGGCCCCCTGCGCTGCATTGGCCAGCATAGTGGGGGTCGAGGGGAAAGTCATCTGCCGGGGCCGGGACAACCGGTCGCCCACAGGCAGGATCTCGGGTGCCGAGCGGTGTAGACGGCGCGCTCGGCTGTGGGAGCGCAGAACAAAAACTCGTGCGGCGCGGTTGCCAATGAGGCCAATGCCAGCGAGGCCAAAATCAGTCAGGCCAAGGCTCGGTCGAGGTGGGTATAGCCCCCGTCGATGTGCAGCAACTGCCCGGTCGTGTGACTTGAGCGAGGGGAGAGCAGGAACGCGACCGCGTTGGCGATTTCCTCACTGGAGGTCATTCGCTTGCCCAGGGGGATTCGGGCTTCAATGCGCGCCAGGGTTTCCTGGGGGTCCGACAGCGTGTTGATCCACTTCTCGTAGAGCGGAGTCCAGCACTCGGCGACGATGACCGCATTCACACGGATCTCGTCCCCCAGCAGTTCGACCGCCCACTCGCGGGTCAGCGCATTTCGGCCACCGTTCGCCGCCGCGTACGCCGAGGTCCCCCCCTGCCCCGTCTCGGCGACCTTCGAGCCAATGTTGACGATTGCCCCCTTGGTCGCGCGCAAGTGAGGCAGGCAGAAGCGGGCCATGTCGAAGTAGTGCACCAGGTTGCGGCGCAACGATGTGAGAAACTGCTCGGTCGTGCCCTGTGAGAGCGAGATTCCATCATTGATGCCGGCGTTGTTGACCAGGCCATCAATTCGCCCCAGTTCCGCGACCGTCTCGCGGACAGCGCGTTCGCAGTCGGCGGTCTCGCCCAGTTCGGCGGTGATGGCCAGCGCCCGGCCACCAGCGTCGCAGACCCGGCTCAATTGCGCCGCATTGTCTTGGGCATTCCGCCCCACGATGACGGGCACCGCCCCTTCAGCGGCGAGGAGCTCGACAATCGCCGCGCCGATCCCCTTCGCTCCCCCCGTGACGATGACGACCTGGTTTTCGAGTGCGAGATCCATAATGACGTTCGTATCGGGAGAGAAACGCGGGGGCCGGTCAGGAACGGTCGGGAGAGGCCGACGACGGGGTCTCGGGCTGCGTCTGGCCGGCGGGCTGGTCCCCCCCAGCGGGAGTGACGACCCGGGCGGTGCGTTGCCACGCTCCCGACTGCTGGAACAGAAAGCCGCGGAGCATGCCCCGGGCAATCGCGACGTGGCTGAAGACGAAATAGAAGGGAATGCGGGCCCAGCGTCGGGAGCGCACCCCCGGCCGCCACCAGGCCAGCCACGCGACCCCGTACAGCAGGCCCTGCGTGATGAGTGCCAGCACGTAGAGCCAACCGTGCGGCAACAGCCATACGTTTGAGATCAGGGCGGTGACGAGAAAGACGGGAGCGATCCACCGGAGCAGTTTGTGCGAGACCCAGCAGAAAAAATTGAAGGGCTGCCACGGAGGCGGGAACTCGCCCCGTCGCAGAATCTGCGCCGCGCCGGCCGCGACGCGGATCCGGCGGCGAAACTCGTCCTCCGCGTGCATTGTGGCGGTTTCGGTGGCCACCGCGCGCGGTTCGTAAAGCACCCGGTAGCCCGCCCGCAGAACCCGCATCGACAGCAGGAAATCGTCATTGAGGGTGGAGGAGGGAATGCCCGGGAAGAGTTCGCGACGCAGCACGTACATCCCGCCGTCGACCCCGATGATCGAACCGAGCGCCGATTCATCGAGTTGCAACCGTCGCTCAATGCGGTAGTACAGCGACTCTCCCTCGCCAAAGTCGGCCTGGCCACTGTCGAGCCGGACGTCGCCCGTGACGGCCCCAACGGCGGGGTCGCGCAGGCGCTCGACCAGCAGGCGCAGGGCATCGCGGCGGAACATCACATTGGCGTCGCACAGCAGCAGCACATCGCCCCGCACCGTCCCCACCGCCTCGGTCAGGGTGGTGGACTTGCCTCGATTGACGGGATAGGCCAGCAGCCGGATGCCCAGCGGAACGAATTGTTGCGCGATTTCCACTGTGCGGTCCCGACTTCCGTCGCTGGCCACGACAATCTCGAGGCGATCGCGGGGATAGTCGATCTCAAGAGCGTTGCGCAGCTTGTCCTCGAGCACCACCTCTTCATTGAAGGCGGAGATCACCAGGCTGACGCTGGGCAATTCGGAATCGGCGAGCGGGGGAAGTTCGCGGGCCGGTCGCCCAAACAGGCGGGCGAAACACCGCATCAGCAGCGGGTAGCCCAACTGCGTGTAGAAAGTGATGGCGACACTGCCCCAAAACAGCAGCAGCATCCAGCGGTCGATCATGGGCGGGTGACGCGCTAAGAGCCGGGACACCGGCAGGCACAGAAACGGACAACAGACGACGCAGGGCCAACCCCGTTGGCCATGCGCGACGCGAAGTTGAAGAGGAGGGCCTCAGGCGGGACGCCGGGAGAGACCCTGGCAGTCCACCGGCGGACGCCACGGCGTCGCTGCCCACACCCGAGTGAGAGCGTGTCAGTACAAGAGCGTGGCCAGGCGCCGACGGAAGGTCCGGGCCAACTCGGCTTCAGGCCCCAGGACCTGAAACATCTGCACCATCACCGATCGGGCCTTGTCCCGCGGCTCGCCGGTTGTGGCCTGCACCACCTGCAGACACAGCTCGAGGGCCTCTTCGTACTGATGGGCCGCCGCCAGTCCTTCGGCGAGCGACAACTGCACCTCGGGCTGGCCGGGATTGGCCGCCAGCTGGGCACGCAGTTGTGACAGTTCCCCCGACTCAGCGGCGGCCGAGCGGAGTTCCAGTTCGGCCTTGATCCGCTCCCCTTCTGGCTCGAGGAACCCCCGGCGTTCCAGGTGCTCCAGCTGCTGTCTGGCATCCTGCATGCGGTGCTGCTGCAGGTAAAAGCGGGCCAGTGACAGGCGGAATGAGTCTTCCCCAGGGGCCAGTTCCAGGGCTGCCAGGTACTTTTCTTCAGCCTCGGCTGGTGCGCTCGATTCCAGCCGCGCAGCCTCGGCGGCCAGTTTCTGGGCGGGAGTGGCCTGAAATTTCCCCAGCCGTTCCCGCAGGGCCGCTTCAGGGAGCAGCCCATTGAATGCGTCGGCGATCTGCCCGTTGCGTAGAATGAAGACGGCGGGAATGGACTGGACCTGAAAGTACCCCGCCAGCCGCTGCTGTTCCTCGACGTTCACCTTGACCAGTTGCAGTTCGCCCCCCGACTCGCCGACGATCTTCTCGAGCAGCGGCGCCAGCTGTCGGCAGGGGGCACACCACTCGGCCCAGAAATCGATCACCACGGCCCGCTGGTGAGACTGTTCGAGGGCCACCGATTCGAAATTCTCCTCGGTCGCATCGACCACGGAGGGGGCAGTGGGCTGGATTTCGAACGCTGACATGGGCAGGGTCTGGTTGTGGGGCGCAGGAGGGATAATCCGAATCATCCCTCCGCAAAGTGTGACTTCGTGGTCCGCGAGTCTAACAATAATGCCTGGGAGGGCCAACCGGCCGAATTTGCTGACGGACTCGTTGGCCTTTCGGGCCCGAAACTGAGATTCCGCCGGTCATCTGGTCGATCTCCCTTGCAGCCCCCGTGGCAGTGGCGGCCTATCCGGCAGTCAGGCTGACGACGCGCCGAACCGCCCCCCCGTGAACCTGTTGACCGCAGTCCGCAACAAGGCAATCAACTCCTGGTTCCCCTGCAGTCGATCCCCCCGGGGCCCCGCGATCCCGACTGCCGGGGGCGATTGGAACGGGGTTGAATCGACCATCACGCGTCTCTCTACCCCCGTCCCGGGCGACAATCTGATGCCTGCCTCACCAGCCAACACCCGCTCCGCGAAGCCTTCGGCTCTGCTGCTGGGCGTCTGTGGTGCGGGGATGCGGTCGCTGGCCGAACTGCTGTCGGACGAAGGCTGGCAGCTTTGGGGAACCGACCGCGCGGCGACTCCCGCCGACCGGGAGTGGTTGCAGTCGCGGTCGATTGCGTGGTTGAGATTGGAGGAGGTTGGCTCCCTCGCCCGGCCGGGGCGAGAAGTGATCTTCAGCCCCTCGATTCCCGAGGAGGAACCGCACCGGGTCGCCGCCCGCAAGGCAGGGTTCCCCCAGCGATCGCTCACAGAATTCCTGGGTCAGCTGATGCGGGGCCGCCGCACGGTGTGTGTGGCGGGCACGCACGGCAAGAGCACGACCACCGCGCTGGTGGGTTGGGTGCTGCAACAGGCAGGGCTGAACCCCGCGGTGTTTTTGGGCGCGCAACTGCAGGGGAGTGGTCGGAGTGGCTGGTCGGGAGGGGGCGAACTGCTGGTAGCCGAGAGTTGTGAGTACCGCGGTCACTTCCTGGATTACTCGCCGCGCTGGGCGTGTCTGCTGTCGGTCGAGCCCGACCATTTCGACTGCTTTCCCGACCGGGAGTCGGGCCTGCAGGTGTTCGCCCAATTCGCCGCTCAAGTGCCCCGCGAGGGGGGCTTGATCATCGACAGCCTGGTGGGGTCGGCGGCTGACTGGTCTGGTGGCGGAACCCGGCGAGTCACGGTGAGCGGCCTGGAACCCGGGTGCGACTGGCGCGCGTTTGACTTGGTCGAGGGGGGCGCACAGAGCGAATTTTCGGTGTGGGCCGAGGGCCGCTTGTGGGGCCGTGTGAGGCTGCCACTCCCGGGGCGACACAACGTGCGGAACAGTCTCGCCGCCCTCGCACTGTGTGCCGAGGTTGGGGTGACGGCGGACAGGGCCTGCGAGGCGATCGCCACCTTTCCCGGACTGCACCGACGATTCGAGGTGCTGGGAACCTGGGGGGGCGTGACGCACGTGGATGACTATGCCCATCACCCCACGGCGGTTGCCAGCACCGTGGCGGCGGCGCGGGCGGTCTTTCCCGGCCGTCGACTGGTGGTGGTGTTCCAGCCGCATCAGGCCTCCCGGACCGAGGCCCTGTTTGACGACTTCGCCCACGCCCTGGCTGCCGCGGAAGAATGCCACATTGCCCCGGTGTTTACCGCTCGAGAGCAACTCGACTGCGGGGCGGCGACCGAAGTCTCGGCCCGCCTGGCAAGGAGAGTGTCGGAACGGGGGGGACGGGGATTCCTGCTGCCTAACCTTGACCCTTTCCCCGCAACTTTAGACGATTCTCTCCAGCCGGGCGACGTGCTGCTTGTCATGGGAGCCGGCGACATCCATCGGCTGCATCATGTACGAACTCGACGCTTTCTCTGACATCGTCACTCGCGATGTCCCCTTGGCTGCCCACACCTGGTTGCGGGTGGGAGGGCCAGCTCAGTATCTCGTCAGACCGCGCAACTTGGCGGAGTTGACCGGGGTAGTCACCGCCTGTCACCGGAGTGGGATTCCCATCCGTGTGCTGGGGAGCGGCTCCAACCTGCTGGTCCGGGACGAAGGGGTCAGCGGGGTCGTTCTGCAGCTGGAGAACGAGGCGTTCACCGGGGTCGAGGTGGACGGGCAGACCTTGCGGGCCGGGGCGGGAGCGCTGCTGTCGCACGCCATCGCCGCGAGTGTCCGGGCCGGCCTGGGCGGGCTCGACACCCTGGTGGGAATTCCCGGCACTATCGGGGGAGCTTTGCGGGGGAATGCCGGGGGCAAGAGTGGCGAGATTGGGCAATTTGTCCGCTCGGTCGAGGTCTTGACCGCCACGGGTGAGCGGATGACCCGCAAGGGGGAGGAACTCGGTTTCTCCTACCGCCACAGCAGCTTGAATGAGCTGATTCTGCTGGGGACTGAACTCGAATTGACCCCTGACCAGCCCGAAGCGATTGCCCATCGCATGCGGACCCTCTGGATCATGAAGAAGACGACCCAGCCCATGGTCTTCCAGTCGGCGGGGTGTATCTTCAAAAACCCGCGTGGTCTGAGCGCGGGGCTGTTGATTGATCAGGCTGGCCTCAAGGGGGCCCGGATTGGTCAGGCCGAGGTGAGCGACCGGCATGCGAACTTCATTGTGACGTCGCCCGGGGCGACAGCCCGCGATGTGCTCAGGCTGATCGATCTGACTCGTTCCAAGGTTGCCGAACAGTTCGGAATCGATCTGGAGTTGGAAGTTCAAATCTGGTAACAGCACGCCCCCCGGGACAGGTCAGGAAGCTGGTGTCCCGACCAAATCGCAGGGAGGCGACACTGTGTCTGCGGCTGAATCGAGTCGAAATGTTCCCGCCACCGTGGCTGTCCTGGCGGGAGGCCCGTCGGCCGAGCGGGCTGTCAGCCTGAAAAGTGGGGCTGCGGTGGCTGCCGCTTTGAGGAGCCTTGGGCACCGCGTGATCGAGTTCGATCCCACGCCCGCCAACCTCGCCCAGGGACCGTGGTCGGAAGTCGATGTGGCCTTCCTGGCCCTGCACGGCGAATACGGGGAAGACGGGCAGATTCAGGCGGAACTCGACCGACTGGGGGTGGTCTACACCGGCAGTCCGGCGGCCGCCTCGAAGCTCGCCTTCAGCAAGCTGGATGCCAAGCTGGCCTTCGTCTCGCGGGGGGTTCCCACCCCGCCCTGGTCGCCCCTCGATGCCCGACTCTCTCCGGGGCAGTGTGCGGCCCGGGCCCGGCAATTGGGCTTTCCCCTCGTGGTGAAGCCCGATGCGCAGGGATCCAGCCTGGGGGTGAGCCTGGTACGCGAGGAGCGCGAATTGGGGGCCGCACTGGACCTGGCATTCGGGTATGGTCCCCGGCTGGTGCTGGAGCAGGCGATTGTGGGGCAGGAGTGGACGGTCGGCCTGCTCGACTCCCGCCCGCTGCCACCGCTGCTGATTGCCGCGCAGTCGGCGATCTTCGACTACGAGGCGAAGTACCACGCCCCCGAGATTCAATGTCGCCTGGCCGAGGCCGATCATCCCGACGCCGCGCGGGTGGTGCGGGCCGCCCTCGGGGCGGTCGAAGCGGTGGGGGCCTGCGGCGTCTCGCGGGTGGATGTGTTGGTCGACAAGTTGGGACGCCCGTGGGTGCTCGAGGTGAATACGATCCCGGGCTTCACCGATCATAGCCTGGTCCCATTTGCGGCTCAGGCGGTGGGACTCGACTTTGCCGGTCTGTGTCAGTGGTGCCTGAGAGCCGCGCTGGCTCGGCCGGAACGCCGCCGCGCTGCCTGACGCCTCACTTTCGAAGACGCGCTGTGTCGCTTCATCCCCCTGCCCTCTCGTGTGTGTGGGGGGGGTATTGTCGCGCGAACTGGTCTTGGTTTGCCGGGCGATCAGTTTGCCGGCGGATATCGCGAGTGACGGTTAAGTTCGGTGCTCGATCCGGCCGGTGCTCGAACAGGCCAGGTACCAGGCCAGGCCGGTGACGGATGGGGCTGGCGCCCTGGCCTCCGCAAATACCGCGTGAGCGCGACGGCCTCTTTTCAAACCACAAGTGTCTCTTAACCAGGTCTCCCCTGCCGCCTGTCCAGCTGCCACTTCAGGTTCGTGAGGGAACGATTCGTTCCCAGCCAGATGGCTTGAGCGTTCCAGGTATTGCGCGGGCAGGCTCCCAGCGAGCGGTTGTCCCCTGCGACTGAGCGGTCCGTTGCAATCGGCACAGGCCGTTTAAGAGATTTCTTCGGCGTAAAGGGTCACGGCAGTCCCCGGCCGGGGGCCCCAACCGCGTCACGCTGCAAGACGAACAGCCGTAAAACTCGCAACGATCGGCCAACGTAGCGGAGCGCTCGGTGAGGCACTTGGCGAGCGTGCACATGGAACAACCGCCGCTCGGAGTCGGATCTCCCGTGCTAGACTGCTGTTGGCCGGGGAGTCTGGCAGGGCTCTCGGTTTCGCAACTTGAAGATTGTTCCGCAGGAGTGGCTGGTGCACCCGGTTCGAGTCAAAGCGCGGGCGACTGCCCCCGTCCGGGGAGCCGCACCAATCGTACGTCGAGCGAGGCTGAGTCCTCTGAGACAGGCGGTGTTGGGGGCAGGAGCGATTGTGGCGGGAGGTTGGCTGGTGGTGGTGGGCTGGCCCGCCTGGACAGCCTGGCAGCAGGTGGCCCGCCGTCCCGACCAGCAGTTGACGTGGAGTCGGGTCCGGGTGACCCAGCCCCCCGACTGGATTCCCCCGCGGTTTGTGCCCGACTTGCTGCAGTCCCGCGATTTTCCCGCCCGTTTGCCGCTCACGAGTCCCGGTCTGGCCGAAGACCTGGCCGCAGCTTTCGCCTCGAGTCCGTGGGTCGAACGGGTCGTGTCGGTGCGGGGACAGTATCCCGCAGGAGTGGAGGTCGAACTGGTCTATCGGCGACCGGTGGCGCTGGTGGCGCTGCCCAGCAGCGAAGTCCCCATCGATGGGCGCGGGGTGCTGCTGCAGTTGACCCGCCAGGTTCGCGATGCGCACGAGAGCTATCCGCGGATTGTCGGGGTGAAATCGAGCCCGGCGATTGTGGGGCAGGCGTGGGGCGACCCGGTCGTGACGCATGCGGCGGCCTTGGCCGAGGCCCTCTCTCCGCACTGGAGCGCGTGGGGTCTGAAAGCGATCGAGTGCCCCAATTCGCCCCCTCGCGCCGACCAGCTTGAGTCGGGGGAATTCCGGCTGCGAACGGGAGATGGTTCGGTGTTGCTGTGGGGGCAATCTCCCTTGAGCGAGCATCCCGGTTCGATTCCCACTGAACTCAAGATCGCCCGGATTGGTCAGTATTTGAAGCAGTTTTCGAGCTTCGCCGAGGCGGGCGTCCCGCAGCAGATCGATCTGCGTCCACTGCGGGAAATCACCCGGAAACCCCTCCCGGCCAGTGGCCCGTGAAGCGCGCTGGAGGCGGTTGCAGAGTCGCTGGTCGCACCTGCTGGGCAGCCTCCCGTCGCGGTGACTAAACTTAAGCGGGAGGCCAACGGAGGGCTTCCCTCGTCACTCGCGCCGCCCTCGGGGGTCACTGATTTTGCAAACTGAGCTGGATCGCGACTATCGACTGTGGGCGGCGTTCGAGCGTCTCGAGGAGATTCGGCGGCAGACCGGGACGGTGGACTTTGAGGTCGAGGTCCGGCAGTGGCCCGACCTGGCCGATGAGCTGCGCGAAATGTGGCATGTGGGCTGCATGGCGTCGGTGCTGGCTCCCCGTTCGACCGAAAATCGTGACGCGGCACTGGCCACAGAACGGGTCCTGAGAGGCTCGGGAAGTGCGACGCCCGGCCCGCCACTGCGCGAACACAACGCCGGTCCCCTGCTGCGATCGAGCGAGCTCCCGTGTCGTTTTGGCGACTACGAACTGCTGGAAAAGATCGGCGAGGGGGGCATGGGGGTGGTGTTTCGCGCCCGGCACCTCGGGCTCGATCGCGTGGTCGCCCTCAAGATGATTCAAAAGGGAGCATTGGCGACGCAATCGGAACTGGCCCGGTTTCGCGCCGAGGCGGCGGCCGCGGCGCGGATCGACCATCCGCAGGTCATCCCGGTTTATGAGGCGGGTGAGGTCAACGGACAGCCGTTCTTCTCGATGAAGTACATTCGCGGCACCAATCTGCATACGCTGCTGCAGCGGGGACCGCTTCCCGCCCGAACGGCGGCCCGGATGCTGCTGGGGGTCGCAAGGGCGATCGCCTTCATCCACGCCAATGGCTTTGTGCATCGCGACCTCAAGCCCTCCAACATCCTGATCGATGCTGACGGAGTGGCGCTGGTAGGCGATTTTGGACTCGCCAAGCGACTCGAAAGCGAGCCTGCCGAGGGAGCCCCCCTGGCGGTCGAGGCGGCCGGTCCCCCGGGCCTGACCCGCACCGGGGTCATCCTGGGGACACCCAGTTACATGGCTCCCGAGCAGATTACGGGCCCCGCGCGGCGGGTTGGGACCGCCTGTGATGTCTACGCCCTGGGGGCGATCCTGTATGAATGCCTGACGGGCCGGCCCCCGTTTCAGGCGGCGGAACCGGTCGATCTGCTGCTGCTGGTGCTCGAGCAGGATCCTGCCCCGCCGCACATTCTCAACCGGCAGGCCGACCCCGACCTCGAGATGATCGCCGTCAAGTGCCTGCAGAAGCCGCCGGAATTGCGGTATGCCGGGGCCGAGCAACTGGCCCACGATCTGCAGGCGTTCCTGAAGAGCGAGCCGATCTCGGCTCAGACCTCGACCATCGTGCAGATCTTCAATCGCCTGTTCCGCGAGACGCACCATGCCGTGGTGATGAAGAACTGGGGGCTGCTGTGGATGTTGCACGGCCTGGTGCTGCTGGTGCTCTGCTCGGTGACCAACTGGTTTCAGTTTCGGTCGATTGTCGATCGCTGGCCCTACATGATGCTGTGGATTGTGGGGCTGGGAACCTGGGCGCTCATCTTCTGGACTCTCCGCCGACGGGCGGGGCCGATCACCTTCGTCGAGCGGCAGATCGCCCATGTCTGGGGCGGCAGCATGCTGGCCAGTTCACTGCTGTTTGGGGTCGAGACCCTGTTGCACATGCGGGTGCTGACCCTCTCTCCCGTGCTGCCACTGATCGCCGCGTCGGTCTTCGTGGCCAAGGCGGGCATGCTCTCGGGGGTGTTTTACGTGCAGACCGTGGCGCTCTTTTCCACCGCGGTCGCCATGGCGTACCTCCGCACCACCCAGTTCCCCGACCTGGGGTTGACGTTTTATGGGATCGTGTCGGGGCTTTGCTTTCTGATGCCCGGGTGGAAGTACTGGCGACAGTACCACCCCCGGGCGACCCCCAAGGTGGCCGACGGCGCGACCGCCGCCCCGGGGGGCCCGGCGGGAGCTGCGACAGGTGGCCCCATCGGTGAACCAACCGCCAATTGAACCTGTGGGCGCGGCTGCTCCCAGCCAGCTTGCAGCCCGGCTGAATTCTCCGGAGCGAGCCGAACCGCGCGGTGCTCTCGCCCCACCCCACTGAGTGGAGCCCGTCCGAGTTGTGCGCAGCCGAGTTGTGCTCGATCTGTGGTGGCGGCCCTCGAGTGGAGCACTTCGGGAGCGGCCACTTCGGGGCTTCCCCGCGGCCCCCGCTTGGTGAATCTGGCTGAATTCTCTCTCGGGCGGCGAGGCGCTCTCACGCCCCCCGGGGTCTGCGTGTATCTTAAAGGGGGCGAGCGCTCGCCATCCCCCCGGCTTTCGCAGAGGACAAAATGGATCCCGTCATCCCGGTCACCGTCGCGCGCACTCGATCTCTTGTCACTCGCCTCTGGTCGTTGTTCCACGCCATGCCGGTTGGTGCGGCCACGAGCGCGGTGCTGGTGACGGTGCTGTTCGCGGGGTGCGGAAACCGCCCGCCAGCGACTCCTCCCGCGACGGGTTCCTCCCGCGAGACCGGGACGTCGAACGGCCCCCCGAAGGCTGAGCAAAGCAGTGCCGCTGCGGGAAATGTTTCCACAAAGGGGGAGGCGTCGGAACCGGCGAAGGGGACCCGTCGGGCAATCCCCGTGCTCCAAAAGCTTCCGGCCTTCGCCCTGCTCGATCAGGCGGGGCAGCCCGTGACCGAGCAGTCGGTGGAGGGCAGGGTTTGGATTGCCAGCTTCGCCCCGCTGACGCAAGCTCCCGCCGGCCAGACCCTGGCCACCACGGTGGGACGCATCGGCCGCCAGTTGCAGCGGTGGCCCGATACCGGGCGGATCCAGGTCCTCAGCCTGTGGCCGCACACAGCCGGTCCCGTCGCCGACGAGATCCGCTCGGCAGCGACGGGGCTGAAGGCCGATCCCGCGTTCTGGCGGCTAGTGCATGGAGCCGAGGCGGGTTCCGTCGCCCAGTTGCTGGAGTCGGGGTTCCGCCTGGCGGGCGGAGCCGGGGGGCAGGCTGCGTTCGAGCAATTGGCGGTGGTTGATGCGCAACTGCGGGTCCGTGGGTTTTTCGACGCGACCACCGACAGCGGCGTGCGGGCCATGCTGGCGGCAGTTCGGGAGGTGCTGAACGAACCGGGGGCCGATGCCACCCAGCCGCATATCACCCATGTGGCTGAGCCCGAGGACCTGATGTACGCCCCCTGGATGGAAGATCGCGCCGCGGCCCAGGAAGCAACGCGGCCCGGGCTGCCTCAACGGAACGACTTCCGCTTTGAAGACCGGCTGGCCGAGTCGGGCATCACGTTCCGCAACCAGGCGGTCTCCGATTCGTCCCGCGACTGGAAGATGAATCATTACGACCATGCCAACGGGCTGGCTGCGGCCGATATCGATGGCGACGGGCTGCTTGACCTGTATTTCCCCAGCCAGATCGGTGGCAGCGAACTGTGGCGGAACCTGGGGGGCGGGCGGTTTGAAGATGTCACCGAGGCCTCCGGAACAAGGCTGCTGGGGCGGGTGGCGGTTTCGGCCTCGTTCGCCGACATCGACAACGACGGCGATCCCGACCTTTACGTCACCACCACCCGGTTTGGGAACGCCCTGTTTGTGAACGACGGCCAGGGGCACTTTCGTGATCAGACCGAGGAAGCGGGGCTGGCCTACACGGGGCATTCGTCGAGCGCCGAGTTCTTTGACTACGACCGCGATGGACTGCTCGATCTGTTCCTGGTGAACGTCGGCAAATTCACGGAAGAGACGGTCGGGCAAAGTGTCGATCGCGAGGGGCGGACGTCCACGTATTACATCGGGATGAAAGAGGCCTTCGCCGCCCATCTCTACCCCGAGCGAACCGAGCCCAGCGTCTTGTACCGCAACCTGGGTGGGGGGAAATTCGAGGATGTCTCGGAGGAGACCGGACTGGTCGATACGGGCTGGAGTGGCGATGCCACCCCGCTCGATGCCAACGGCGATGGCTGGACCGACCTGTATGTGCTGAGCATGCAGGGGAATGACGAGTACTGGGAGAACCTGGAAGGGCGGCGATTTGAACGTCGTTCGACCACCCTGTTGCCCGCTTATGCGTGGGGTTCGATGGGGGTCAAGGTCATCGACTTCAACAACGACGGTCGACCCGACATTTACACCACCAACATGCACGCCGACATGTGGGAAGAAAAGCCGTACGGCGTGGGCGAAAAAGAGAAGTCGCCGCCCGCCGCCATGCCCGAGTCGTACTTTCGCAGCCGGGTGCCCGGGAAGAACGTGCTGGGGAACGCCTTCTACCTGGCCAAGCCGGGGGGTGGGTACGAGGAGGTCTCAGAGCGGGTCAACAGCGAGAACTATTGGCCCTGGGGATTGAGCGCGGGCGACCTGAACGGCGATGGCTGGCAGGACGTGTTCATCACGTCGTGCATGAACCTGAAGTGGCGTTATCATCCCAATTCGCTGCTGCTGAATCGCGGTGGCGAGCGGTTCGATGACGCGGAGTTCCTGGTGGGGGTTGAACCCCGCCGCGGGGGGGCGATTGCCGCCCCGTGGTACCAGTTGGACTGCGACGGGCCCGACAGTGGGCATCCGCAGTGCGCGGGGCGGTCGGGCCGAGTGCAGGTGTGGGGGGCGCTGGGGTCGCGGGGCTCGGTGATCGCCGATCTCGATGCGGATGGCGACCTCGACATTGTGACCAACGACTTCCACACCCCGCCCATGGTGTTGATCAGCGACCTCCGGCAGCGGCATCCAGGGTTGCAGCATCTCTCGGTGGTGCTGCGGGGGGCGAAGTCGAACCGGGACGGGCTGGGGGCCCGCGTGACGGTGCGGAGTTCAGCGGGAAGCCAGGTTCAGTTTCACGATGGACAGTCGGGGTATCTCTCGCAGAGTTCGCAACCGCTGCACTTCGGGTTCGAGGCCGACGCGCGGGTGGAAGAAATCCGGGTCACCTGGCCGACCGGGCGCGAGCAGGTGCTGACCGGTCCCTTCACGCTGAACCAGCGACTGCTGATTGA
>Ga0315906_10006720_pt1 | contig 14176 bp, 11 predicted proteins | sample LakEriMetagenome_4_FD_203526 | JGI IMG/M metagenome (GOLD analysis project Ga0315906, IMG submission 203526) | Freshwater fungal communities from buoy surface, Lake Erie, Ohio, United States - Buoy 2 MA122 | ecosystem: Environmental > Aquatic > Freshwater > Lake > Lake biofilm | place: USA...
CCCGAAAGGAACCCAGAACCCGAAAGATATCCACAACCTGAGGCATAATAAACATTGAAAAGGGGTGGCTCAAAATTCAATGAAAAACCCGGCTCAGAATTCAGTGGAAATCAACACCGCGGTCGCTGCCATGCGTTTCCATGGGCCAACCGCAAAGCGCGATGGTGTCCGCAGGTTTGCGGCCCTGTCTGACTTCCTGTTCATTCAGCCGGTGATCGCATTCAATCAGCCGGGTTTCCCTGACACCGATCTGTGCGCCCATGGCCACGATTCGTGCGTTTTCAAACCCGGGCATATAGCGTTGGAGCACTTCTTCATACACCAGTGCCTGACGACGGCCCTCAACTTCGGCGAATGTCAGTACTTCAGGATCAAGCATGTCCGGACTGCTGCCATCGGGATTGCGGATGCGCGTGACGTTGGCGTGTACGATGCCTTCACCGGGATGAACCTGGAGGCCGGCAGAGGTTCGGGGCAACGGGTATCCATCAGCAGCAGCCTGCGCGAGGCGATCAAGCCGCTCTTCACGCGAGATTTCGAGGAAACGGTTTGTGTTCACGCCGCCGAAACTCAGCATGGTTGACGGAAATTGTGTATGCCCTGAATCACCGATGGTGAAATTGACGCCTGATTGGGCGGCGACATCGCCGTCTCCGGAGGCATCGACCACTACGCCCGGAATGATGGCCCCGCGCCCGCCTTTGTGCTCAACCAGCACGGCTTTGATGCGGCTTTCGTCCAGCTGTGTTCCGACCACCAGGGTGTGCAGGAGCAGGCGTACGCCGGCTGATTCGGTCATCCGGTCTGCTTCGATGCGCAAGGCTGACGGGTCATAGGGGACCGACACATTGTTGAGCCAGCGCCTCGGTGGCAAGGCGGCATTTCGCTGCGACAGGCGATCAACGAGGTTGGCATAGATGCCGCCGACGATTTGCCGGTGCTCATTGCCTTGAACGACATAACCGCCGCACAGCGTACCGAGCGTGACTGCGGTCAGCGTCCCTCCCAGAAAACCCTGTCGCTCCACGAGTAGGGTCGATGCTCCGGATCGGGCTGCCGCCATGGCTGCTCCCAGACCGGCGGCGCCTCCGCCAACGACTAATACGTCAGGCCTAGCGATGACGGCGGTGTTGCGTGCAGGTTCAGCCAGGAGTTCGTTCATGGATCGGTCAAATCCCGGCGGAATCAGGGTGTGGATGGCGCTTCACTGTTCGGGAAGTTGAATTCCAGAACCGTACCCAGCGGGTCCCGGATGAACATCTGGTATCCGGCACCCGCGACGTTGCTGGTGTCGAAGGGAATGTTCATGTGCTGCAGTCGCTCTTGCAGTTCCTTGGCGTCCCGGCAGTCGAATGCCACATGATCAATGCTGCCGCAGTGGTCAGCCTGGATATAACCGGGTTCGCAACGTACGGAAATATGCACGACGGGCTGATCTTCCAGATACATCCAGATTCCGTCATTCCGCAGTTTTGGCCGCTTGCCGCGATTCAGTCCGACAACCTCAGAATAAAATTTCTCCATGACTGGCAGATCGCTGGCGCTGCAGCGGATATTGATGTGCTGAATACGATTGATATGCATGAGCGGGCTGTCCTCCTTTGTCCACTCTAGGTTTTTAGTGAGGTCGTGGCAATCGGCTTTCATTTTGCATTGTGCAAAAGCCTGCCCAGTCGTAACATGAAGTTGCCTGTAGTGCCGGAGAGTGCGCAGGCCCAATCTCAGGGAGGATGTCCATGGTCAGGATTGTGCTGCAGTGGTTTATCGTTTTGCTGGCCGCGTTTGCGGCGAGCGCTTTTGCGCAGAAGTTCCCGGAGCGTCCGATCCGGGTGATCGTTCCGCTGCCGCCCGGTTCAGCCAGCGATTTCCTCGCGAGAACGCTCAGCGTGCCGTTGACTGAACTTTACGGTCAGCAAGTCGTGGTCGACAACCGTCCCGGCGCCGGTGGACTGATCGGCAGTACCTTGTTGTCGAAGGCCACGGGAGACGGCTATACCTATGCGATGGTTGCGCCGCCGCATACGGTTGGCGCATTGCTGCAGAAGACGCCGCCCTATCACCCGATTCGCGATTTCACGGTGGTTACTGAAGTGGCTTCAATACCGAACATTCTGGCGGTTTACCCCAACCTGCCGGCAAAAAATATCCGGGAACTGGTTGCCTTGCTGAAGTCCGATCCGTCGAAATACAACTACGGGTCGCTGGGCATCGGCACGCTGGCTCATATTGCAGGAGAAATCTTCAATCAGGCCGCGGGGGTGCGCACAGTGCATGTGCCTTTCAAGGTGGTGCCTGATGCTTTTGGTGAAACCATCGCCGGTCGCGTGCATTACCTGGTGTTTACGGTGCCGACGATCTCAGCTGTTGTGCGTGACGGCCGATTGCGGCCGCTGGCAGTGACTTCGGCAAAGCGCAATCCGGCGTTCCCGAACATACCTTCCATCGTCGAGGAAGGTTTGCCGGCAGCGCAATCCGATGGCTGGTTCGGTTTGCTCGGCCCGGCCGGTGTGCCCCGACGCATCACATTCCAACTGGCGGCAGATGTAAAAAATATCATCAGCCAGCCGCGTATTCGCGAGTCATTCGGGAAAATGGGGGCTGATGCTGCTGTTGATTCAGGCCCCGATGTTTACGAAAAGCTGATGAAGTCCGAGTACGATCGTTACGTGAAGCTGGTCAAGGACATCGGCTTGAAGCCGCAGTAGTTCAGGGTGCCGTTGAACCGGATTGCGCCTGGGCGGGAGCGGACTCTGCACCCGGCAGGCCGGTCCAGCCGCCCCCCAGGGCTTTCACAACATTGGCGACTGCCGAGCGTTGCGCCCGCAATGCGTCTGCGCGATTCAGTTCTGCATTGAGCAGGTTGCGCTCGGCATCGAGCACCTCCAGCTGGCTGGTCAGTCCGTTGACAAAACGGATGCGCGCCAGCCGCAGTGCTTCGGTCAGCGCGATCACCCGCGCATTTTCCGCATCGAAGGCTTCGCGTGCCCGCACCTGGCCGACCAGTGCGTCGTGCGTTTCGCGGAATGCCGTCTGCAGCGTCTTCTGGTATTGCGCCAGCGCCTGGCGCTGGCGGGCTTCGACTGCTTCGATTTCACCAAACAACCGGCCGCCCTGGAAAATCGGTTGCGCCAGCCCGAAGCCCAGTTGCCAGATTCCGGCCGGGCCCGAAAACAGATTCGACAGCGCAGCACTTTCACTGCCGAGATAGCCGCTCAAGCCGATGCTCGGGAACAGCGAGGCACGGTCTGCGCCGATGCGGGCATTCGCGGCAATCAGCTGTTGTTCTGCAGTGACGATATCGGGCCGGCGCAGCAGCAGCGCAGACGGCAGGTCAGCCGGAACAACGGGTGCTGCCGGCGCGGCATTGCCGGCATTGCGCAGCACACTGTCCTGCAGCAGGGCGCGCGGGCTGCGTCCGAGCAGCACGCCCAGCGCGAGTTCTTCGCTGGTGCGGCGGCTTTCCAGTGCCGGCAATTGAGCCTGAGCGGCAGCGACCTCGGCTTCCAGTTGACGCAGCGAAAAATCGTTGATGATGCCGGCGTCCGCGCGGACGCGTTGCAGCTTGAGGTCGTTCTGGCGCAGCGCCAGCGAGCGGCGGGTTGCATCGACCTGGGCATCCAGCGAGATCAGCGAGTAGTAGGACTGAACAACGCCGGCGGTCAGTGCAATGCGCACGGTTTCGCGTGCGGCTGTCGTGGCGAGCAGTTCGGCCTGCGCGGCTTTGGCAGACTCGCGCAGTTTTCCCCAAAGGTCGATCTCATAGGCGACATTGACCTGTGCGCGGTAGTTGTTGTTTTCCAGTGCGCCGGGGAAACGCGTTGCGGTACTGTCCGAGCGGCGCGTGCGATCACGCTGGAAGGCTGCATCAACGGCGGGTACCAGTTGTGCATCAGCGACTCGGGCCAGCGCGCGGGCTTCATCCAGCCGCGCGGTCGCCAGCGCCAGATCCTGGTTGTAATTCAGCGCTTCTTCGACGAGGCGGTTCAGAGTGCTGTCCTGATAAAGCGTCCACCAGCGATCCACAGGCATGTTCTGTCCCTGTGCCGGTGCTGCCTGCCACGCCTGCGGCAGTTCGACGGCGGGGCGCTGGTAATCGGGGCTCATCGAACAGCCGCTGACGAGGGCTAAAAAACCCATCAAAACAATAAACCTATTTCGCATCATCATCTCCCTTGCTGACAGGGGTGTGATGCGGTGCCTGCACTGAACGCAGCATCAATTCGCGGTGATGGACGACTTCATCTTCGATTTCTTTTGTTGATCGCGGGTCGGACAGCTTGCGTTCAATGATCAACTTGTAAAACCACGGGATGAAAAAGATCGCGAGGAAGGTGGCTGCCAGCATGCCGCCCATCACCCCCGTGCCTGCAGAGTGACGCGCGCCGGCGCCGGCGCCGCTGGAAATCACCAGCGGCACTACGCCAAGGATGAACGCCAGCGAGGTCATCAGGATCGGACGGAAGCGCAAGCGCGCCGCTTCGATCGCTGCGCCTGCAGTAGACAGGCCTTCCTGCTTTTTCATCACCGCAAACTCGACGATCAGAATCGCGTTTTTTGCTGCAAGGCCGAGCAGCGTAACGAGGCCGATCTGGAAGTAGACGTCGTTGCTCAATCTGGCAATGCCGGCGAGCGGCGACAGCAAACCCTGCAACCAGGGAATGCCCTGTGCCAGGTAAAACGGCATCGGCAACAGGTTGTTGATGAAAATCGCGAGAAGTGCGCCGAAAGTGCCGAAGGGCAATGCCAGCATCACTGCCAGCGGCAGTGACCAGCGGTTGTATTGCGCAGCGAGGATCAGGAACACCATCAGTGCTGCGAGTCCGAGTGCAATGACCGATGTGCCGCCGGAGCGTTTCTCCTGGAAGGATGCGCCTCCCCAGTCGAAGGTGAAGTCTGCGGGCAACGTGGCCTTGGCGATGCGTTCCATGCCGGCAATGGCCTCGCCCGAGCTGTAACCGGGTTTTGCCGAGCCGAATATTTTCACTGCAGGCAGGTTGTTGAAGCGGTCAAGGGAGTCCGGCCCCGAGGAATAGTTGACTTTGGCCAGCGCCGACAGTGGAACCATCGCGCCGCGGTCGGAACGCACGTAGATGGAGCCGACGTCTTCCGGGCGCTTGCGGTAAGCGGGCTCAGCCGACATCAGTACCTGCCAGGTGCGGCCGAATTTGTTGAAATCATTGATGTAGGCGGTGCCCAGTGTTGCGGACAATGCGTTGTAAACCTCATCGATGGGAACGCCCAGGGTTTTGGCCTTCTCGCGGTCGGTTTCGACGTAGAGTTGCGGAACGTTGGCGCGCCACAGCGTGTTGACCTGGCCGAACATCGGATCTTTTTGCACTTCGGCGAGCAGTTGTTGTGTGGCTTCCGAAAGTTTCTGCGCGCCGCCTTCGCCGCGATTCTGGATATAGAACTCGAAGCCGCCGGCATTGCCCAGGCCGAAAATCGGCGGCGGGCCGAAGGCCAGCGCGAGTCCTTCCTTGATGTGTGCGGTTTTCATGAAGAATTCACCGACCAGTTCACCGGTCGATACGGTGCGTTCGTCCCAGTGCTTTTGCGTGACAAAAATCGTTGCTGCGCTGTTGCGGAAGCCGCCGCCGAGGAAATCCAGGCCGGTGAAGGCAATCGCGGTTTCGTTGGCGGGATTCGATTTGATGATCTCGACCACTTCGTTGACCACCTTGTCGGTGCGTTCCAGTGTGGCGCCGTCAGGCAGGAATACTGCTGCGATGTAGTAGCCCTGGTCTTCGTCCGGCACCAGTGAACCCGGCGTGGCGCGCCACAGGCCGAAGGTCAGCACGACCATGCCGGCGAACAACAGCAGGGCGATCAGGCCGCGGCGCAGCATCCATGTCACACCGTCAACATAACGGCCGGTCATGCGCGCGAACCAGGTGTTGAACCAGGTGAAGAAGCGGCCCGGCGTGCCATGCTGGCGTTTGAGAATCAGTACGCACAAAGACGGCGTCAGCGTCAAAGCGACAATCCCGGAGATCACTACGGCTATGGAAATCGTTACCGCAAACTGGCGGTAAAGTTCGCCGGTCAGTCCGCCAAGGAAGGCGATTGGTACAAACACCGCACACAGTGTCAGTACGATGGCGATGATGGGGCTGGTGACTTCACGCATGGCCTTGACCGCCGCTTCGCGCGCCTGCAGATGTTCTTCGTGCATGATGCGTTCGACGTTCTCCAGCACGACGATCGCATCGTCAACAACAATGCCGATGGCCAGCACCATGCCGAACAGCGTCAGCGTATTGATTGAATAGCCGAGCAGCAGCAGGCCGGCGAAGGTACCGATCAGTGATACCGGAACGGCGGCAAACGGAATCAGTGTCGCGCGCCAATTCTGCAGGAACAGGAACACCACCAGGAATACCAGCGCCATGGCTTCCAGCAGTGTGTAAACGACCTCGCGAATCGACACTTCAACAAAGCGCGTGGTGTCGTAAACCACGTTGTGGGTAAAACCGGGCGGATAAGCCTCGACCAGCGGTGCCATCGCCGCTTTCACGCGATCGGCCGTGGCCAGCGCATTGGAATTGGGCTGCAGGAAAATACCCACAAGAGTGGCTGACTTACCGTTGACCCGGCCGATGAAGTCGTAATCCTTGGAGCCCAGTTCAACGCGCGCCACATCCTTCAAACGCAGCAGCGAGCCGTCGGGATTGGCGCGGATGACAATGTTTTCGAACTCTGCGGGCTCTGAAAGCCGACCCTTGGTGGTGATGGTGTAAACCAGTTCCTGCGGCCCGCTGGTCGGCGACTGGCCGATCTTGCCGGCGGCGAACTGGGCGTTTTGCTCGTTCAATGCGCGCGTCAGGTCGCCCGGAGTCAGTTTCAGTTGTGCCAGTCGGTCCGGACGGGTCCAGATGCGCATGGCGTAGTCCTTGGCGCCGAAGATCTGCACATTGGTGGTGCCGGGAACGCGTTTCAATGCATCAAGTACGTTGAGCGTGACGTAATTCGAAATAAACAGGTCGTCGCGACTGCCATCAGGGGAACTGAAAGCGATGACTTGCAGGAAAGACGAAGACCCTTTTTCGACGCTGACGCCCTGGCGCCGCACTTCCAGCGGCAGACGCGGCTCGGCCTGCTTGACGCGGTTGTTGACGTTGAGTGCTGCCGTGTCGATGTCGGTGCCGATGTCGAAGGTGACCTGGATTTCGAGAACACCGTTCGAAGTCGAGTTCGAGCTCATGTAAAGCATGTTCTCGACGCCGGTGATCTGGTTTTCCAGTGGAGCGGCAACGGTCTGTTCAATCACCTGGGCCGAAGCACCGGGGTAGACGGCGCGTACTGTGACCACCGGCGGCGCGATTTCCGGATATTGCGCGATGGGCAGTACGCGCATCGCGGCAAGGCCGGCAAGCACGATGAAGATCGATACCACTACCGCGAATATCGGGCGGTCTATGAAAAAACGTGACATGGTCGTCAGTCCGCCGGGCTCAGGATTTCACGGCCGGTTTGGGTTCAGGTTTTGCTGCTGGCTTGCCCGTTTCAGGTTTGCCGTCGGTTTTGGCTGCGGCCGGCTCGGTGACATTAACCGGTGCGCCCGGACCGATTTTCAGTACGCCATCAACAATGACCCGTTCGCCGGCTTTGAGTCCGGTATTGATGACCCAGCCTTCGGCAGTCCATGCACCGACTTCCACCGGACGCGGTTCGGCTTTGGATTCGGCATTGACCACGTAGACGAATTTGCCGCCGGGGCCTTCGAGCACGGCACGCTGCGGCACGACGATCGCTGCCGGACGCGTTGCGCCCGACAGCGCGATACGCACAAATTCACCGGCACGCAGTTGATTGGCGGGATTGGCAAACTCGGCGCGTGATTCGCTGGTGCCGGTCTGTGTATTGACCCGCACGTCGCTGAAGTTGACGGCGCCGGTCTTGGCGTAATCGCGTCCGTCACCCAGTTTGAGGGTCGCTTTGAGTTTGCCGTCTGCCGGCAGTTTGATCCGGCCAGATTCGACATCGCGTCGCAAGGCGAGGTGGTCGCGGTCGGAGACTCCAAAAATCACATACATCGGATCGGTCTGGGTAACGCTGGTCAGCAGGACTCCGGGACCTGAAACAAGTGTGCCTTCCGAAACCGCGCTACGGCCCGCAACACCGGTAATCGGGGATTCGACGCGGGTCCATTCCAGATTGAGATTCGCTTCATTGAGCCGGGCGCGAACACTTTCGACCTGGGCGCGGGCGATGCGCTCGCCAGAGCTTGCGTCATCGAACTCCTTCTGGCTGACCGCTTTGGCTTCGTAAACCGGCTTCAACCGGGCGAGTTCGCGCTGTGCCTGTTGCAATTGAGCTTCGGCGACACCGAGATCAGCCGCCGTGCGTGCCTGGGCGAGTTTGAACGGGGCGGCATCAATTGAAAACAGTGAATCGCCCTGCCGCACGGTGCTGCCTTCCTTGTAATTGCGTTTCAGCAGAATGCCGCTGACGCGGGCGCGCACTTCCACTTCGCGGTAGCCCGCAGTCTGCGCAGTATATTCCAGCACCACCGGCACATCGCGTATCTCTGTGGTAATGACCGATACCGGCGCCGGTGGAAAGCCGCCCGGAGGTCCTCCGGCGGGGCCGCAGGCTGCGAGCAGTGTCAGTGAAGCCGCAATGAAAGTGCGGTGAAAGCGGGACGGGGTAAGGTTATTCATGCGCTTGTATTCCTGAAGGCTGCGCGACGGAAATGTGCGCAAGCATGCTTACGACAGCCAGTTTACATACAACCATGAATGTATGTAAAGTGTCGTTTTGATGACAACACCCGGCGGCAGTCCGGGGTCTCAGGAGGACCATGGTCAGACGCACGAAAGACGAGGCGATAGAAACCCGCAACCAGATTCTTGATGCGGCTGAGCGGGTATTCAGCGAGCGCGGGGTCTCTCGCACCTCATTAACCGACATCGCAGAAGCAGCTTCGGTAACGCGAGGTGCGATTTACTGGCATTTCAAAGACAAGGCCGAACTGTTCTGCGAGATGGTTGCGCGCGTGACCATGCCGATGGAGGACGCGCCCTGCCAGATCAATCCCGCCGACGTGGCTGATCCGCTGTCAGCGCTGCGCGCGATGCTGGTCGGCATCCTGCAGCGCACTTCCGGTGATGCCCAGGGGCGCCGGGTTTTTCACATCGTTTTCAACAAATGCGAATACGTCGACGAAATGGAAACGGTATGGGAGCGTTTTCGTGAAATGCAGGCGGGTTGCCTGCAGCGGCTCGAACTGGGTCTTGCCGCCGCCGTGGCCAAAGGCCAGTTGCCTGCGAAACTCGATACCCATCGCACTGCAGTCGGATTACATGCCCTGGTCAATGGCCTGATCAGCAAATGGGTGATGGATCCCAAGGCGATGCCGGCCAAGGGCGACGCAGGACAACTCATTGATATTTTCCTCGACAGTCTGCGTGTGCCGCAGACCGCGAAGCCGCGTTCGCGACGTACACCGGTCGGGCGTAAGCCGGTGGCGGCCCAAAAGCGACGCGCGGCCTAGTTCAAATCAGGCGTCCCATGGGGGCGTATCGCTGACGATGACACCATAACGCCGGATGGCTTCGGTGACACGGTCTCTGCTGATGGTGCCCTCATCCGCCAGCGCAGCCAGTGCGGCAATCACGATATGGTGGCGGTCCATTTCAAAAAAGCGCCGCAGATTTTCCCGTGAATCGCTGCGGCCGTAACCGTCCGTGCCGAGAGAGACGTACCGACCCGGCACATAGGCACGGATCAGATCGGTGACTGCAGTGACGTGATCCGATGCGGCTATGACCGGTCCCTGATGCGCAGCCAGCGATTCATAAACATGGCTTGTCCGCGGGGGCGTCGCGGGATTCAGGCGGTTTTGGCGTTCGCAGGCCATGCCGTCGCGGCGCAGTTCACTCCAGCTGGTCACGCTCCACACATTGCCTTGAATGCCGAAATCATCAGCGAGCAATTTTGCTGCGGCGATAGCCTCTCGCAGTATGGTGCCGCTGCAAATTAATTGCACGGCTGCATCCGGTTTCCACTGCAACAGATACATGCCCTTGAGGATGCCGTCGCGCGCGCCTTCCGGCATCGCCGGCTGCGCGTAGTTCTCGTTCATCACTGTAATGTAGTAGAGCAGGTCTTCCTGCTCCTCCAGCATTCGCCGCGTGCCGTCCTGGATGATGGTGGCCAGTTCGTAACCGTAAGCGGGATCCCAGGCCCGGCAGTTGGGTACGGTGGATGCGATCAGGTGGGATGAGCCGTCCTGATGCTGCAGGCCTTCGCCCGACAAAGTGGTGCGGCCCGCGGTGGCGCCGATCAGAAAGCCGCGCGAACGGCAGTCGCCGGCCTGCCAGATCAGATCGCCCACGCGCTGGAAGCCGAACATCGAATAAAAAATATAGAAGGGCAACATTGGTGTGCCGTGCACGCTGTAACTGGTGGCGGCGGCAATCCACGACGACATCGCGCCGGCTTCGTTGATGCCTTCTTCAAGGATCTGCCCGTCCTGTGCTTCCTTGTAATAAAGCAGTTCGTCCCGGTCTTCGGGTTCATAGAGTTGGCCGAACGGTGAATAAATCGCGACCTGGCGGAACAGCGACTGCATGCCGAAGGTGCGCGCTTCATCCGCGACGATGGGCACGATGTTTTTGCCGATCACCGGATCCTTCAACATCTGTGCGAGCATTTTGACGAAACTCATGGTCGTCGATTCTTCGCGCTCTCCCGAGCCTTCGTTGATGCGCGCGTAGGCTTCAGGAACCGGTACCGAAAGTTTTGCTGCCGTGGTGATGCGTGCCGGCAGGTAACCGCCGAGTGCGCTGCGGCGTGCATGCATGTAACGCATCTCCGGGCTGTCGTCGGCTGGCTTCCAGAACTTCAGCGCCTTGACATCGGCATCAGGGATCGGCAGCGCGAAGCGGTCGCGGAAGGCGAGCAGGGCATCGTCTTCCATTTTTTTCTGCTGGTGCGCGCCCATCTTGCCCTGGCCCCAATGGCCCATGCCGTAACCCTTTTTGGTCTGGGCGAGGATCACCGTAGGCCGGCCATGGTGATTCATTGCAGCGTGGTAGGCGGCATGAATTTTTACCGGGTCATGGCCACCGCGGCGCAGGCGATCGATGTCTTCGTCCGACAGATGCGACACCAGCCTCTGCAAGTCCGGATCCTTGTTGAAAAACTGTTCACGGTTGAAGCGGCCGTCAGTGGCAGCATATTTCTGGAATTCACCATCGACGGTTTCGTGCAGGCGTTTGAGAATGACGTTCTCGGTGTCGCGGGCAAACAACGGATCCCATTCCGAGCCCCACAGCAGCTTGACCACATGCCAGCCGGCGCCGGAGAACAGGCCTTCGAGTTCCTGGATCAGCGAGCCGTTGCCGCGCACCGGACCGTCGAGGCGTTGCAGATTGCAGTTGACGACGAAAATCAGATTGTCCAGGCCTTCGCGCGAGGCAAGGGACAACCCGGCCAGGGATTCCGGTTCATCCATCTCTCCGTCGCCGACGAAGGCCCATACCTTGCGGCCTGCAGTTTTCTGGATGCCGCGGTGTTCGAGGTAACGCATGAAACGCGCTTGATAAATCGCGTTGACCGGACCGAGCCCCATTGATGCGTTGGGGAATTGCCAGAAATCCGGCATCAGGTAGGGGTGGCAGTACGACGACAGTCCGGTGCCGCGACCACCGGTTTCCCGGCGGTAGTTGTTCAACCGATCTTCGCTCAGCCGCCCTTCGAGCCATGCGCGTGCGTAAATGCCGGGGGAGGCGTGGGGTTGGAAAAACACCGCATCGCCGTTTTGACCGGCACGGAAGAAATGGTTGAATCCGACCTCAAACAGATCCGCAATCGAGGCATAGGTGGCGATATGGCCGCCGAGTTCGGCGGCTCCACGGTTGGCGCGCACCACCATGGCCAGCGCGTTCCAGCGCACCAGTGCCGAGATCCGCGCCTCGATGTCGAGGTTGCCGGGGAACTGCGGTTGCTCGGCCAGTGCGATGGAATTGCAGTAGGGCGTATTCAGCACCGGCGGCATCGGTACCCGTTTTGCGCGCGCTTCGTCGAGCAACTTGCGCAGCAGGTAGGTCGCGCGCTCGCGGCCGTTGGATTCGATCAGTGAATTGAAGGCGTCGAGCCATTCGCGGGTCTCCACCGGATCGGGATCGGCGGGCATCACGCGCCAGAACGCGGCAGCGAGTTCAGATAAATCGGTCATGGTGTTTTCCTCCGCGCGCGAGCCTGCACGCATGATCGGGATGCTACGCGGGATCGCACGGAACAGGGTTCCGTATGTTCTTGTTTTAAGGCACTAAATAAGCATAAAATAATTATAAATTGTATATATAACGCATAAAATGCCGAAATCACTGAAAAGTCCAATTGAATTGGATGCAACCGATTGGAATATCCTCGCCCGTCTGCAGGACGATGCGCGTTTATCCAACGTCGAATTGGCGAAAGCGGTCAATCTGTCGCCGTCGCCCTGCCTGGCGCGGGTGCGGCGGCTGGAAGAGGCGGGGCTGATCAGCCGGTACGTCAGCCTGCTCGATGCACTGGCGCTGGGACTGACTGTGTCGGTGTTCATCCAGGTGCGGCTGGAGCGGCAGGTGGAGAAGGCGCTGGAGACTTTCGAACGCGCGATTGCCGAACGGCCCGAGGTCATGGAGTGTTACCTGATGACCGGTGATTCGGATTACATGCTGCGGGTGATGGTGGCTGACGTGCAGGCGCTGGAACGCTTCATCGTCGATTTTCTGGCGAAGATACCCGGGGTGGGCAACCTGAAATCGAGTTTTGCGCTGAAGCAGGTGAAATACAAGACTGCTTTGCCGCTGGCCGGCGTGGCGCCGGCGGTCAGGGCGGCCCGCCGCAAAGCGGCAGGCTGAGTTCCGAAGCGCTTAACGCTTGCGGAAAAAGTTGCCGGGGCGTGCTGCTGGCGGACCGGCGCGCTCGTCCTTGTGACGGAAGCTGATACGGCCCTTGCTCAGGTCGTACGGCGAAATCTCGACCGTAACGCGATCACCGGCGAGGATGCGGATGCGGTGCTTGCGGATCTTGCCCGAGGCATAGGCGGTCACTGCATGGCCGTTGGACAGCGTGACGCGAAATTTGGTGTCGGGCAGCACCTCTTCAATGACACCCTCAAACTCGACCATCTCTTCTTTTGACATCTCCAGCTTCCTTCTTGGGAATGATATGCGACGGGCTTGGCCCGCCGCAGCACGATCAGACTTCTTGCAGATTGACGGCGGAAGAACGGCCGTCTGAACCTTTTTCGAGGTCGAACGAGACTTTCTGGTTTTCGTTCAGCGTTTTCATGCCGGCGCGTTCAACGGCCGAGATATGCACAAAGACGTCTTTGGATTCGCCGTCGGGCTGAATAAAGCCGAAACCCTTGGTGGCGTTGAAAAATTTAACGGTGCCGATGGTGGCCATGTGTTGTTCTCCAGAATTTGGCGATCCTTGTCCGAAGTGGGCAAGGCATCAATGACGTGTGGAGAAGGCCAAACAGAAGCACCCGTGCGGGTGCGAAGGGCGGACAGAATCCAGGCGCCGGCGCGCAGTATGGGCGGATGTCCTTCTATTTGCAAGGAATATCAGCTTGCGGCACGATGCCGAACCAAGCCCTTTTTACTCATTCGTTCAAACCAAGGAGATCCAATGAAGCTTTATTTTTCCCCGGGCGCGTGTTCGCTCGCGCCGCATATTGTGTTGATTGAAGCCGGTTACAACTTTGAACTTGAAAAAGTCGATATACCCAACAAAAAGACCGCGTCCGGAGCCGATTTTTGGCTGATCAATCCGAAGGGTTACGTGCCTGCGCTGCAACTCGACAACGGTGAAGTGCTCACCGAAGTCAGCACCATCCTGCAGTACCTGGCCGACCAGAAACCGGTTTCAGGACTGGTGCCGGCTGCCGGAACCATGGCGCGTTACCGGTTGATGGAAGCGCTCAACTTCATTGCCACCGAGGTGCACAAATCCGTTGGCACATTGTTCAATCCTGCAATGACCCCGGAAATGAAGGAAGTGCAGAAGGCCTACATCACGCGGCGTTTCAATGCGCTCGACAAGATGCTCGCCGGCAAAACCTATTTCACAGGTGATGCCTTCAGCGTGGCCGATGCCTATCTGTTCAACGTGCTGCGCTGGTGCGGCTTTCACAAAATCGACCTCGCGCCCTGGCCGAACATTTTGTCGCTGTTCAATC
>Ga0315906_10006722_pt1 | contig 14174 bp, 15 predicted proteins | sample LakEriMetagenome_4_FD_203526 | JGI IMG/M metagenome (GOLD analysis project Ga0315906, IMG submission 203526) | Freshwater fungal communities from buoy surface, Lake Erie, Ohio, United States - Buoy 2 MA122 | ecosystem: Environmental > Aquatic > Freshwater > Lake > Lake biofilm | place: USA...
GGCATTTGCAGCATTCCTACTTGGTTTGAGATTAGCTAGAAGCAATTTCCTCTCTGCCAACCACGATAAAGTTCAAAACACACGCATGATCAAGTTTGGACTGTTAATCGGAGTTCCAATACAAGCATTGGCTGCTTTATTGTTGGTTCGAAATGAGCAATCTGCGGAACCTTCGGAAGCGGTTTATCTTTCAACTTTATTTCTTGGTTTCCTGACCGCACCTTTGCTTTCTATGGCTTATGTTGGAATTATTCGCAAACTTGTAATCGCTAAGCCTCAAGCCTTTTCCTGGATGGCGCCTGCTGGCAAGATGTCGCTTACAAATTACATTTCCCAGTCCGTCCTGACCTCGGTCATTTTTGGAGCCTGGGGACTTGGGCTTTTTCAAGAACTACAAATCTGGGCTGTTTTACTCCTTGCAATAACAATCTGGCTTACCCTCACATATTTATCAACACTTTGGTTGAAGCGATTTAATCAAGGTCCCCTTGAGAAGTTGATGGGCATAGTTACTTCAAGAAATTAGCAGAGAATCTTCTTAGGGATGTAAATCCATTTTGAAGTTATCTACTATTTGGGGGCAATTTTGGGGGCAAAATCCTAATTTACGCACACCTTTACGCATAACTAAGTAGTCTCCGGCTTATAGGGCGACTCTTCTTCAATACTTATGCCGTCGCGCTTAAAACAATCAAAATTAAGCGCGACGGCTTTGTTAATTGTTACCAGAACCTAATAAGAAAAAAGAACTTTTTGGGGATTATTTGGGGGCAATTGGGGCAAGGATTGGGGCAAATAAATCAAGAATCCTCTAGCGATTCTTGGTGACTCTCTTCGTTCTCTGAGTCCTCGACGAAATTCATCAACTCTCTCAAGCTTCGGACTGGGAAAGTTTCCTCAATCCAAGCTTCCGTGTATCCATCAAATTTTCCCGCAACTTCTTCCGCAGCGAGTGCTGCTCCACTTTTCTTCAGCATTCTCAAAATGCTTGTTTCCCAATCGCGAGTCAGATATCCATCCATGGGACCTCGGATTTCCAGAGCCTCCCAACCTAATTGCGCATGCGAACTTAAACGGACAGCAGGTTCATTTGTTATGCCAATCTGGAGCATGGCCCACTGATCGTGTCGAAGGAAATAGAGATAGCCATCCAACATTGGATTAAATCCACCGAGAGGGTTACAGGTGGGGCATGTTGAACCAACAACTCTTGACGTGATTGTCGTTTTCCAGATGTGGCTTGGATCCGTACGGCACTGCCATTCCAGCTTCATCCCGCTACCAGATATTAGCTTCGTCGGATCCCAGCCATGCGCTTCCTTTGCGAGTTCAGGGTATCGAGTCGCAAAATCATTAAATCCTGCCAACAAGGTGTTGTGTGAGCAGTATGGACAGCCTTGTTTTTTGCGCGACTTAATACTCGCTCGCCAGATGTGATTTTCAAACTCCTTGCATCTCCACTCAAGGATTTTTTCAGAACCTGCTGTGAAATTGGAGGGATCCCACCCCACTGCTTGAGATGCAAGCTCTGGATCAGTAGTCAATAAGTCATTTACACCTTTGAGAGTCTTTTGATTAGAGCAGAACGGGCAACCTTTCCCGTGATGGCGACTATAGATTTTGGTTTGCCATTTGTGTCGTGGATCCCGAGAACATTGCCAAGGGACTATTGCATCTGAACCAGGAAGCACTTTGGATGGGTCCCAACCATCGGCTTCTGCAGCAAGCGCAGGATTCAATGTAAGAAGATCATTCTCGCCTGATACCACTAAGTTGCTTGAACAAAAAGGACAACCAGTTTGACCATGCACTCGTGAAGTAGCGCTAACTTCCCAAGAGTGGTTTTTTGAACATCGCCATTTAAGTTTCTTGGAAGTACCCGAAATAACCTCCGTTGGATCCCATCCATCGGCCTCTGCTGCAATCTCTGGATGCAAAGTGAAAAGGTCATTAAAGCCCTTCAATAAAACTTTTCTACCGCAATAGGGGCATCCGTTATTAAGTATTGCTCTGCTTGCGACAGCGGCCTGCCATTGATGTCCAAGCGCACATTGCCAAGTTTGTTTACTCGGACTTCCAGCACTTACCAATGTTGGATCCCACCCCACCGCTTGAGCGGCTAGAGACGGATACAAAGTTTGGAGATCATTCACACCGGCAACAATTAAATTGTTTGAGCAAACCGGGCAACCTGTTCCCAGTCTGTGGCGGATGTTTACGGCAGCTTCCCATTTATGGTCTTGAGTACATTTCCACCTCTTTTTTTCACCCGAACTCGCGAGCACTTTAGATGGGTTCCAACCATCCGCCTCTGTTGCAATTTGAGGATTAATTGTGCTCAGGTCATTGAACCCAGAAAGCAATATCGTCCATCCGCAAATAGGACATCCAGTTTTTTCACCTTTCCTAATTCTTGTTCTGTCACTCACGGCTGCTGACCACCTATGTCCCAATTTGCAAACCCAGGGAAGTCGCTTTTTACTGCCCTTGTAGACGGTTGTGGGATCCCAGCCATCCGCTTCTTCAATAAGTTGTGGATCACTCGTAGCCAAATCATTGAATCCTGTTAAAACTTTTAAGTTATTGCAGTAGGGGCAACCACTTGCTTGTTTCCCAGTTCGCTTTTGGACTTGAAAAATCCAAACGTGTCCTAGAGAACATTTCCACTGTAAATTTTTATGGCTACCCGCACTCACAGTGGATGCATCCCAACCGTCTGCTTCAGATGCGAGAGAGGGATGTGTTGTGGCCAAATCATTGAACCCTGCTAAAACTCTGCGACCGGCACAGTACGGGCAACCTGATCCCTGGCCGGTTCTAGTCTTTACAACAGCGTCGTAAACATGTCCACGTGGGCACTTCCAATTTTGCTTCTTACGACTACCGTAAGTGACTTCACTGGGGTCCCAACCGAAAGCTTCTTTTGCGAGCGCCGGATGTGTTTGCGCTAGCGACTTTTCGTTTGCCTCCATGGATGAAGTGTTGCGCATGCCTCTGACACGTTCAACGTAATAGAGGTTTTTGGCATGAGATTGGGCTACTGCCGGGGCATTTAAGACGTTACCCGTGGAAGTGACCCGGGTGCCTCCTACAGAGACGGTCGCCTTAACCCCCACCCCCTCGTCTCCATGATTTTCAAAGCTACTATTCTTATATATTAATAAGCCTGCGAGCGCACCACTTGGTTTCCAGGGACTGTTCCAAAAGACGTGCACCTTAGTAACCAATTAACAGGCATAAGCATGAATGGTTTTGCAGCCCGTCTATGAAATGAGTAACTTGCAAGGTCATTTTCCGCATTCCTATCATGATAATTACTTACTCATATCGGATATGTTTACAAACGCATTGGTTTAGTTGCATCTATTGGACGCTGATATCTTCGCTGAAGGCAATCGTCTATTTGCTCTTGAGTTATGCGCCTACTTCTGCCGAAAAGGTACGAGTCAAGCTGCTTTCTATGGATCAGCGAATAAACAGTGTCACGGCTAACGCCCATAATCTGTGCTACTTGGGCGGGGGAAAGATATGTTTTCATAATCTCCTAGATAAGTTTTGGTAGGGGTTTACTACCAATGATGCTGAACAATCCTTCTTTTGTAAGGTTAAACGCGTCAGGAATTGGCGCTGCAAGATTGCCCGACATGAAATGAAGATGGGCGTAGGGCTTTCCCTGCTTTGTAAGGGGTCTTCCTAGGGATATCCCTAGTTTCTTGGCATCCGCCCGTAGTGATTTCTCATCCTTAATGCTGTAGCGCATAAATATAGAATGTCTAAAACACTCTGCAAATCCGAGGACTTCGTTGATCCGTGAAGCCGGAAGCTTTGAGTCATGGGCCAAGTCCATCGCTGCACCCTCCCAAATGAGGTTAGTCCAAAAGTTTGATACTTCCCATTTCTCTTTAATCAATTTCTCTAGTCGTAAGGGGGTGAGGACTCCAAGATCTGTTAAGTGAAACAGTCGCAGTTGGTGGCGAGGAATAGAAATCTCAAATCTAAATGTGCCCTCTGGAATAGGAGGAGCATTCTTAAAGGGCTTAGCCATTCTTTCCGCATATTTGTCATACAGCTTAATCTTCGTCGTTCTATTGGCTACCGGATAGCTCAAAGTATTTAGTTTGCCGCCATTTAGAAAATGCGTAGCAGCCCTATGGCGAGATCGAGATGGCCAGGTTGTTTCCAATTGCCGCAACGAAAAGCGTTCATCGCTAATGTGGAAATCTCTTGCCAGATCAATTCGGAAAACTTCTATGTCTTCAGCCCAGTCCACGGGTAGCGAGAAGCGCTCGCCCTTCTTCTTGGACTTGACGGCACCTGTGGGGAGGGCATCTGGATCGCCTTGCAATAGAACTCGTCGGATAACCACTTCAGTTATCAGGGGTAGTAATTCAAAGGGACAAAGCTCAAGTCCAGATTCCCGCGTGAAATCGGAAGGATTAAATTCCAGATAAAGGCGGAACCTTTGGTGGTCCCACTTAATGTAGACCTCCGGGAAGTCGGGAATCTGGGCGATGCCGTCACTAGGTGTGCCGTCCCTTTTGGGCTTTAGTAATCGCGCCATGAAAGAAGGAAGGTGTATGGAGTCAGGATCTATGCCAACCGCTATACGGGTCTTATCTACCCCACATGAACCATTAGATAGATAGCTCCGCTCCGCTTCCTTTGAATCTTGCGATTCGCTGGAGGCGCGAGCACCATCGGACTCACTAATACTCTTATTAATAGGTAGATAAAGACCCCTATTAGAGCCATATGACTTCTTTTGGTATTTTTCAAACGCAGTTGACGGCTTGGTGTAACTACCGTACTGATTAACTGATGAAACTATTTTATCATGTTTCATCTAAGGCTAATCCCTAAAGTAGGACTGATAGTTTTCTATTAATTCCCATGCAAATAGCGATAGATAGGCATGACCGCGAAAGGTAATTTCTAGTCGCGCAGTAGGGACACCGTTTAGCTCGGCAGGTGTGGCAATTATGAAATCCAAAGTGTGAAGTTCGTGAATAGTCCACGAAAGATCATGGATTCCATCCGCGAAATAATCAATCAAGTCATGGACATAATTGATCTTGCCATCAGATGCAAGGAGTTGGACCAAAACTCCGAGCGAGCAGGAAGAAAGGAGCCCAAAGTATTTTTGGCGGTCTAAAAAGTCGTCAAACATTAGAGATTTACCCAACCCCTCTTGTTGTCGCGAAGGGGTAGGTAGCCTTTTGCCCCCGAGTTGGCCTTGGCCTTGTTAACCCAAGCGTCTAAATCCTGCTTATCGAAGAACCACCGCCCGCCAATGCGATATCCACCTAGCCCTATGACTCGGTGGTTTGTATGGATCCATGAGTAGGAGTGCCCTAGGTACTCCGCCGCCTCACGCATGGTCAGGCGGGTTTTAGCTTTCAAATCGTTCATATCAGCTCCTATGCTGTTAGGTTATAGGCAGAAACCTAGTAGCCCGAATATAGAAGGTCTGTTAGGATTCTGTCAAAAGTTGATAGACGGGGGAGCAGATGGACAGTGGAGTTTTTTGGGAACTTAAGGCCAACGACGTATCACATGTGATCAGTTGGCATGATGTGACAATCCCAGAGTTGGGCAATTACCGAGTGTGGGTTCACGCATTGGGGACAGAACTTCTCAAGGATTTCGTAAACCAGGCAAAAAATCGAGTGAATGTTCGGATGCAATTTAAGGTTGCTGGGGTAGAGGTGCAATCTATCGGCATTAGCTTTCCCGCTGTCAGTAATGACGAGAAAATTGCAAGGTTGAGTGTTGCCGCTCTGCAAAAAGAAGCACCTGCTCAGGCCATAAAGGGTTCTCTGTTTCGCGGACTGCCATTCTCTAGAATCGAAGATGCGCACAACAAATGCATGCAAGCTTGTCGGGCAAAGATTGAAGATGAACTTAGCAAGCCGCTCCGAATGGCAAAAAGCGATGCAGTCCCAACAGTTACTCTAAAAGCTGGGCGGTCAGCATCTTTGTTTGAAAAGAAATTTAACAACATACTGGAAATTGCTTCAACAAAAGCTGATTCCATAGCAATAGCCAAGATGTACTCAGAGTTTTACATGGCCGGAACAAGCAATATCGTTAAAAAGATATGTATAGATCTTGGCGTGGAAAGCAAAAATGTTTATGCCGCGCTTCGAGTAGCCAGATCACAAGGATGGCTATCGGCGAGTGGCAAAGGAAAATCAGGTGGATCACTTACAAAAGAAGGTGAAAAAGCTTTTAAGGAGTTGCACGGTGAAATGACCTTAACTCGCTGGCTTTCTCGCGGTAAGGAGGGCTCCAGGTAATGGCATATGTGCGTAAAAGAGGGAAGTTCTTCTCCGCCCGCTGGCGAACACGACAAGGTTTACAAGCTGAGAAAGGCGGTTTTGCATCCAAACGCGAAGCTGAACAGTTTGCTGAAGAGCAGGAGGCGCTTGAGCGAAGAGGAAAGAACACCAGACCCTCCGAAGTAAACATGACGGTACGAGAATTCGTGCAGGAAATCTGGGGGCCGTCCCTGGATGTCGAACCTCAAACCAAAATCGACTACGAAAACATCTATAACAGCCATATCGATCCAGAATTTGGGCACAGGCCAATTGCATCAATCACACCATCTGACATTCAGAAGTGGCGGGTAAGACTTAAGAACGCAATTGCAACAACTGGTTACAGACTTAAGCCAAGTTATATAGAAAAACTGGCTAATCAACTAGGTGCAATCTTTCGGGTCGCGATGGACAATGAAGTAATTCATAAGAACCCTATGAGCAAGATTAAGCGAAGGAAACCAAAGACTGAAAAACGCATTGTCCCTCTCGATATGCAAACAGTCCAAGCGCTGGCAAACGGATTTGCTCCACGCTGGCAAATCTTAGTTTGGATAGGTTTCTTCACAGGAATGCGACCATCTGAAATACTAGGACTCACATGGGATCGTTTGGACTTTGAAAATAAAGAGATAACTATCGACCGACAGCTAAGCAGGGATGGACAAAGAGTGTTCGCTGACCATCTAAAGACTACAAAGTCTTATCGTAAGATTCCGTTTTCGCCCTATCTCCAAAGACTCTTACTAGAACACAAGGCAGCTCATGGACTAGGTCCACATGGGCTAATTCTGCAAAATAGATCTGGAAATATTTGGAGGTACAAAGATGCTTCCGCGATGTTTAGATTAATTGCCCGCCCGCTTGGGTTTGACAAAGGTGAAGGCTTACACCAGTTGCGTCACACATGCGCATCCGTGCTCATCAAGCTTGGGAATAATGCAAAGCAAATACAAGAATGGCTAGGGCATGAGTCCATTCTCGAGACTATGGATACCTATGGTCACTTATTCCCTCGGGATTTGCACGAAGTATCTGAACGGTTGGATGCCTACGCAATCGAGCAGCTGGAGATTCAGCAACAACAGAAGATGTTGGCATAAACGCATTTATGTCGAAACTTCTATATTTTCTTATTCAAGCTACCGAAAGCTTTAATTCTTCTTACTGAGCCAATAGAGCGGTAAGCCAAGTGCAACAGCAAACGGAATATTGAAAATTGAGTGAGTTGGATAACCGAGAACTAGTGACATTCCTGTGTCCAAAACAAACCACAGAACAAGTGAACGAATCATGAAAGTTCTAGCCCAAGGAGTGCCATCTCTTAGCGGTCCTCTGACAATTTGAAGCATCAAAAACGACCAGCCAGCCATTACGGCGCCGAGGACCATGTAGGGAAGCAACAAGTAATCTCGGAACTCCTGAGTGTTGATGGATTCGTTAGGGCCAAATCCAAACAAAGAAAAGAGTTCGCCTGCGGTGGCTCCAGCAAACACCAAGGTGAGTGAGTAAACAAAAACAATCGCAATGACTATCTGCAGCCAATTAATCAGTGCTTTTTTGGAAATCACTCACTTAGTGTACCAATCCGGCTTATAGGGCGACTCTTTTTAATGTTTAATTGAGAATCTTTGTAACGCCTTAGGTGCCCACCAATTCCAATCTCCCATGAGTTTCATCAGAGCTGGGACTAGCAGACCACGAATGACTGTGGCATCTAAGAGAATTGCAAATGCAATACCTATACCGATCATCTTAATTGCAGATACTCCACTGGTGATAAATGCAGCAAAATTCACAGCTAGCACCAACGCCGCAGCTGTAATTATGCGAGCAGAGTTCTGTAGACCTATTGCAACCGCTTCACTGTTTGATTTCCCATTGATGTATTCCTCTCTGATCCGAGAGAGCAGGAATAGTTCATAGTCCATAGAAAGAGCGAAGGCGACAACCATGACTAGAACAAGGTTGTTGGTATCGAGAGTGCCGGTATTCGTGAAGTCACCTACAAGGAAAGTCAATTTTCCAGAGATGAAAATGAGAGTCAAGAGACCCACTGTTGCCGCAAGTGATACACCATTCAGGAGTAGCGCCTTGATTGGCAACAGAATAGAGCCAGTGAAAAGGAATAAAAGGAGCAAGACCACAATAGTGATCCACAAAACTACGATAGGAATAGAAGACGTAATTCCTTCTTGAGCATCGGCGAAGTCAGCAGCAAAGCCACCTACTAACATTCCCTGCGGGTGAGGTAGATCTCTAATTTCTCTAATGAGGCTTTGTGCCTCAGGTGAGCTTGCTGGTGATGAGTGAATCGCGGTTAGCAAAACTGTTTGATTAATAACTTGTGGTTGATCGACTCGCGCAATTCCATCCACCTCAGCTAAACGGCTCGCAAACGAATCAATCTCCTCAATATTTTCTGCTCCAGTTTTCCAAAGTATTTGGATTGGCGTTCCCTCTTCGCCAGCAAAATTGTTAACCACAAAAGCATCGGCAATGTATGCACGATCATTTTTTGGTAGCACTCGACTATCAACCTGTGCAAAGGTGACATTGCTTATGGGAGCTATTAAGAGAGCAAGTGCGGTAAGTGAAAGTGCCGTTACGGAGATAGGTCTGCGCATCACGAATCGGGCTAACTGTGCCCAGCGACCTTGCTCCTTGGGTGTTATGCCACTCTGTCTGACCTTTCCTTTGTCGATGTTCTTTCCAAGAATCGTTAATAGTGCGGGAAGAGATGTCAGTGCTGCAGCAACGGCCACGGAGACGACTGCAGCACCGGCATAACCCATGGACTTTAGAAAGCCAATGGGAAAGAGAGTGAGCGACAACAGAGTTAGAACCACTGTAAGACCAGAGAAGAAGACAGTTCTTCCAGCAGTACCCATCATCTCAATAACGGCTGCTTCTTTATCTTTACCATTTCTCATTTCTTCTCGGAATCTGTTGATCATCAATAACGCATAATCAATACCTAGTCCTAAACCAAGGCCTGTAGTTAGGTTTAAGGCAAAGATGCTGACTTCCGTAACTAGTGTGAGCAGATAGAGAATTAAGAATGTTCCCATGATTGCAGCTCCACCCACCACAAGTGGCATCGCAGCTGAGACCATTGAGCCGAAAACTAAAAGAAGCAGGATAAAGGTCAAGGGAATTGCAATCAATTCTGCAATGACTAAGTCACTCTTAATCTTGCTATTGATGGCGTGAGCAAAAATTCCTGAGCCAGTGAGGTATATATCTAGATTCTCAAACTTGCCATCGTATTTTTCTTGAAAAGTTTTTGCGGCTAATTCAATTTCAGTGAAGTCGCTGGTATTGAGATAGACAAAGATGTATCCAGACTCACCGTTTTTACTCTTCAGATTTGCTGGACTTCCGGCAGACCAGTAAGAAATCACTTTAGAAGCTGTTGGCTCTGCATTCAGTCTGGCTTCTAACCGACTTGCGGAAGCTGCCACATTTGGATCATCAACTGATACACCGGGGGAGTTGGCTATAAGCACCACCGCAGGGTCTTTAATGCCTAAGTCCTCTGCTAGGAAATCAGCTACTTTTAATGCGTCGCCCTTTTCGTTTGAGTAACCGCCGGTATCAAAGCGGGCAAAAACTTGACCACCAATCACGCCTGAGAGAATGACAAAAAGCAGCGTTGAAGCGAGAGCTATCTTTTTCCTGCGAACTAATGTCGCACCCAACTTCTCGAAGATGTTTGTCTTTGGCCTTACGCTGAAGTTACTCATTGCTAAACCTCCTAGTTATTTCTTTTGTATTGATTCACTAGATCTCTTATTACGGTTTCCCAAGGTTTCGGCTTCAAACCGAAAGCTTTTCTGGCTTTCTCATCACTCATGATGAAAGGTTCATTGAACTGGTAGGCACTATTTCTCAATTCGCGGATTACTGGATTGAAAGTGCCAAGAAGTCTCTCAAGCAGGGGTGGGACTGAACTAACTTTTGGATCCTTGACTCCTAATTCAAGTGCAATATCCCTGACTACATGACGCTGAGTCATTGGCCCATTACTTGGGACATGCCACGGTTTGCCCCAGGCAATCTCTTCTTTGGCCACAACCATCATTAAGTGTGCAACATCTTCTGGGTCAGTCCAGGTGTGCAATTTGTCTAGTCCACCTAATAACTGGACGCTCTTGCCCTCTTTCAATCGAGGAACCACTCGATCACCCATACGACTTTGATCAGATGCTGCAACGTAATCTGATCCTCTAACTTCGGTAGCTCGTATCTCGCCGGCATCATGAAGCTCTTTTAGTTTGAGCCACATATCAGCACGAACACGGCCGTTTCTCCATGTCGCATTTAGAGGCAGATCCTCAGTGAGGACACCGTTGTAAGGACCATATCCATAGAGATTGGAACATGTAACTAGAACTGCCCCTGTCTTCGTTGCTAAATTAATAAGTGAGTTATTGATTGGCGGCCACTCTTCCGTCCATTTGTTATATGGGGGATTTGCGCAGTTGTATATGTAGTCGGCTTTAGGAGCCGCGGCGATGAGGCTTGAGAAGGAGGCCGCATCGGCCTTGACTCGCTGTACATTCTCGAGTTCTGGTCGGTTAGTCGAGCGCGAGAGAAGAAAGACGGTTTCTCCAGTCGCACCTATCCTTTTAGCTAGATTGGTGCCGATCGTTCCACTTCCAACGACTATATGGATTCCTGACATTTAAGGAGACCCCTTTACTTCGATGCCAGACGAGTGCTCTTGAAAATTAGCCAGACACCGATAAATAAGAACCAAAATTGGACGAGTGTGGTTCCTAAGAAGATTGCATTAGAACCTGGGTCAATGCCTAACATTTCTACAGAGGTCCAGAGCAGGCCGATAGCGGAAATTAGGCCAAAGTAGCTAAACCATTTAGGAAGATTTCTTTCCTTAAAATTGCCGATTGAAAGCAGAAGAATTGCGATTGCAGCAAAGAGGCTAACTCCAAGAACTTCTCCGATAGTCCCACCATATGAGTTCAAAGTTTCAAAGGTAGTACTGACTGTAAATTGCTGTTCAGCTGTAGTTGCCTCCTTCGAGATTTCTGCCAAATCAAACATAGGGAAGAGCCAGCGGACAATTCCTATGCTTCTGGCCAATGCAGAAGCGACTGCGAGCGCAATAACAATTCTCATCAGGATTCCGCCATTTTTGCCAAAGACAACCTCACTTAAGAGAGCCATTGAAATTGCAAAGAGGATTGAATAAATGAGATAAGCAAAGTAACCGGCCCTTACAGCACCTTCGTTTTCCAGGAGTCTGGGTAGGGCAACTGAAGCTGGATCATCAAGACTGTCGGGCCAATTTATTGCCGCTCCGAGGACAAAAGTGGGGATGAAGATCAGTAATCCTTGAACGATGCTTACAAATCCAGCCCATTTAAAAACAGTTGCTGAACTATTTCTTCCAACCTTTTCCATCATCAAAATTACCTCTCCCTCTTGACCTAGATTCGATGATGGGAGAGAATGTAAACAATGTTAACACCTCGGAGCAAGGGACACGATTATCACCATGGTGATCTTCGTGCCTCAGCCATTACTGCTGGCAGGGAAATGATTAAAAAGGGTGGCATCAATGCTTTGGGGCTTCGCAAAGTTGCAGAGCGTCTACAAGTTTCACCAGCGGCTCTTTATAGACATTTTGAAGATGTCGAAGCCTTACAGGCTGAGATTTGTGCTGAAGTTCGTCAAGAGCTGGGTGAGTACATGCTTGCTGAGCGGGAAAAGGCTCGGAAAAGTGCAAGCAAGAGTTTGAATGCAAGAATTCGGTTTAGATCCCTTGGCAATTCCTACATGGATTTCGCCAATAAAAATAAAAAGCTATTTGAGAGCGCTTTTTTGTTTCGCCTCCATGGAGATAGTGAAGAGGCAGAGGGCTTGGCCTGGGACTTATTGAACGAATCGCTAGATGAATTACGCAGCGTAGGTGCGCTTTTGGCAAAAACCGATGAAGAGGCCTGCATGTTGGCTTGGAGCGCCGTTCATGGATTGGCGACTTTGGTGGCACAGGGGGCCATTCCGCCTGAACAGTACGAGCTAAGCAAGACTCAGATAATGAATGGAGTTGAAAGAGCTCTAACTGGGAAAGTCTCGAAAAACCCAAACTTATAGTTGTTGCATTAATGCTACATAGCATATATGCTACTCCCCATGAGTCGCAACCCAGAAGAGCCGGTCTATAACCGCATCGAGGAAGCACGTGCTGCCTTGGGACTATCAAGGCAAGAACTAGCCAACAGAGTCGGCGTGCACTACCAAACCATTGGTTACTTAGAGCGCGAGGAATACAGCCCTTCCCTCGTTCTGGCCTTACGTATAGCCAAGTCACTGAATCAAGAGGTTTCGGATCTCTTTTCCCTCACTCCACTGAAGAAAGGAAAGTAAGGATGTCAAAGAAAAACAAGATTTATTGGTTTGAGGGCGTTACCGAAAAGGGTGTCAAGGCTCTATTAAATGATGAAAATTCAAAGTTCAGATGGCTAAGACCTCAACGCAATAGAAGAGTTATAGTGATACTGATGGCAATTGGTTTAGTTCTTACTTCGATGGGAAGTTACTGGCCGACCCTTAAGACGAACCTGAATCTAAGTGCTGAGCTTGGAATAATCGTTTATTCCGTTACGGCCATCTTCGTGATCTTTGCAACCTTTGGCTGCTATACATTCTTGCGTATCGCTGTTAGATCAATTGCAGATGCCCCCGATGAGTTGCTAGATGAGCGCCAGATCGCAGTTCGCAATACCTCATTTCGATATGGCTATTTCATCCTGAGCTACATCCTGATGGGATTAATGGTGATGATGATGTTTGGACCTGACCTACGAATGTTTCGGCCAGAAGGAAACGATGGAAGCTATTTAGTTATTTCTATCTTCTTTGCTATTGCGGCATTGCCCTCAATGGTTATGGCTTGGCGCGAACGAGACATTTAGGCATAGGACACCACATGTTAGACATTGAGAACCTTGGGTTAATTGGAGTATTTATCGCTGGTGCCATTCCATGGATGGAGGCTATTGCAGTAGTTCCGGCAGGAATTCTTGTTGGCCTTAATCCAGTGGCTACCTTGATTGCGGCTGTTGTTGGCAACTCAATCACAATCGTTCTTTTTGCCTACTTTGCTTCAACCATCAGAGAAAAATTGATCAACAGGAGAGTAAAGCAGGGCAAGTCTGCCGAATTACCTAAGCTAGAGAAAGCACTCAAAGCTTTTGACAAGTATGGTGTCTACGGATTGGCAGCACTTGGCCCAATATTGATTGGAACTCAATTTGCAGCAGCAGCTGCTGTAAGTGCGGGAGTAAAGCCACTTCGAGCTTCAATCCTGATAATTACTAGTTTGACCGTGTGGGCCATAGCTATAGCAATCGCAATGGTCGCCTTCGATGTAACGATTTAGAGAAAAGAGAAGACAGTATGCAACGCGAGATAGCACCTGATGTCCTAAGAGGTTTTGCTCTTCTTGGCATCCTTGTGGTCAATATTCAGTTCATGGCGCTCAGTAGTGATCAGGGGGCCAGAGGTGAATGGACTCATGGGCTGGTAAATGGTGGTGCAACTTGGATTATTGCTGCAATCTTTGCCGGAAAGTTTTACCTACTCTTTTCTTTTTTATTCGGCTACAGCTCTAGCTACATCATAAAGAATGATAAAGCCAATAGAGGGCGTTGGATTAAGCGATGCTTTGCGCTGATGGCTTTTGGTGCAATTCACTTCACCTTCCTATGGCACGGTGACATCATCTTTGTATATGGGCTTTTCGGACTTCTCCTTTTGGCTTTCATGTTTAGAACCGACCGTGTAATCAAAATCTGGACAAGAGTGATCTATTCGCTATCTGCAATA
>Ga0315906_10006724_pt1 | contig 14172 bp, 14 predicted proteins | sample LakEriMetagenome_4_FD_203526 | JGI IMG/M metagenome (GOLD analysis project Ga0315906, IMG submission 203526) | Freshwater fungal communities from buoy surface, Lake Erie, Ohio, United States - Buoy 2 MA122 | ecosystem: Environmental > Aquatic > Freshwater > Lake > Lake biofilm | place: USA...
AGGATGCAGGTGATTGTTCAAAGTACCGTGGAGCTGACGAGGGATTTATTTCAGCTCTTTGCACATCATCACATATGTCTAGCAGACAAGGCCCCATTCGTTCTGAAAAGCACTTCCAAATTGCTTTGTCCAATTCATAAAGGATTAATTCTGGATTCTCCACAAGTGCTGAGTACTTTGTGACTGACGAAAAAATAGAAACTACGTCGGTTTCTTGAAATCCCACTTGCCTAGATAGCGATTCCTTTTTAAGTTGATTGGACGGTACCTGTCCAGTTAACATTAATGTCGGCACTGAGTCATAATATGAACAACAAACCCCCGTAAGAAGATTCGTTGCCCCAGGCCCACTGGTTGCTACAACGACTCCTAAATGATTTTTTAACCTAGAGTACGCATCTGCAGCCATAGCTGCGCTTTGTTCGTGCTGCATTGGAACAACTGAGATTCTACCTGAATTTGCAAAACTATCTATCATATGAACAGCACAACCACCAGTCAGAACAAACACATCTGAGACTCCAATAAAATGTAAGTAGTCTGCAATTACATCAGAAACTTTTACTAATGAATTAACAGGTTTGTAAGAACGGCTTTTAGAAATTATCTCATTATGGAACATCAGATTAGTCTTATAGGCTTTTTGCGAATTCAATCAAACTGTTAGAGTCTTCGCCCATTCCATAAATTTCTTTAACTCCAGGAAACTTACGAGTTTTTACAGCACTCTTATACAGTTCAAAACTATAAGTTGCTAAGTTAAAAAGCGATATCTCCTGTGTGCCTAATTTTTGTAATTCTGTAATAGATTCCTGAATAAATGACTTTGCGAATTTTGGTTTGAAATCTGGAAACAAGCCTAATAAGTCATGAGTTAGTAAAAGTTGCCCGTCTAGATCTGGGCCCGACCCAATACTGTAAACAGGAATTGAGACCCAACCTTTTGCAACTTTTGCTAATTCACTTGGAATACCTTCTAGCAATATTGAGTAAGCACCAGAATTCTCAATGGCAACCATATCATTTTTCAATTCTAAAATTTGTGATTTGGTCTTGCCATATGGTTTATATCCGGAAGTTGCAACCGCAGTTTGTGGAGTCACGCCTAGGTGACCCATCAAAGGGATATTTGCATTGCAAATGGCCCTAATCTTCGAGGCAACTCGGGCCCCACCCTCCAGCTTTACAGCTTGTACATTGCCATTCTTCACTAATTTAATTGCAGCTTCTACAGCAAATTGCTCACTTACTTCGTAGGTGCCAAATGGCATATCTCCAATTATGAAAGTTTCAGGAGCTCCGTTACTAACTGCACGACAGAACACAATCATTTCATCTAGAGTCACTGGAGTAGTGGACTTTAAGCCCATGGAAACCATTCCAACCGAGTCCCCAACTAGTATGACTTCTATACCTGCACGTTCAGCAGCTTTTGCCAGCGAGTAGTCGTATAAAACCACCATCGAAAGTAAGTTGCCACTTTGATGTAATTTAGTGAAGTCGGATATAGTAAGCCTATTCATCCCATAAAAGTATCATAAATTGGCAGTGGAATTTAGTTTGATCCCATTACTTTTGGTTTTCTGTGTTAGGGTAATGCTTGAGCCTAGACAAAAGAGGTTTGTTAAATGTCAAAAGTAGATCTGAACATCATGTCTCGTCCTAGGTCAGTCGTATCCGAAACACTTAAAAGTCAAATGGATATGTTTCGCCACAGCGGCCTTTTAGATCCTGAGATAGACCCAAGATCTAAATTTAACCTAGATACTACAAAAATTGCGTATCACAAAAGTAGGGTTGAGGCCTGGATCAACGGAGCGAGAATCGCGCCCATCACGATAGATATGGCTTTAACACAAAAGTGTAGTTACGCATGTACTTTCTGTTATGCCGGCCTACAACAGAATCCTGCATCACCAGCAACTTGGGAGAATTACGAAAATTTTTTAGATGATTGCGTAGAAATTGGGCATGAAAAAAACCAAGGCGTTAAAGGAATAAGTTTGGTCAGTGACGGTGAGAGCACAGAGAACCCATTTTTTATGCAGTTTATTATGAAAGCTAAGAAAAATGGCATAGATATCGCGAGTGGAACAAATGGTCTGAAATTACCAATGGATCAAGTTTCAGCTATGGTCGATAATTTGACTTACCTTAGAATCAACATAAATGCTGCAGAACCAAAGCCTTACGCCCAGGTTATGGGCACAGTGGAAAAAAACTACTATAAGGTAATTGAAAATATCAAAGAGTTGGTCAGAGTGAAAGAGCAACGTAAATCAAACATCACAATTGGATTGCAAATGGTGCTATTACCTGAATATGCAGATCAAGTACTGCCACTTGCGAAACTAGGTAGGGATCTAGGGGTTGACTACACAGTTATAAAGCATTGCAGCGATGATGAAGATGGGCGATTGGGAGTTGATTATTCTTGGTACGTGTCCGATGAAGCAATAGAGTTATTAAAGCTTGCCGAATCTATGAGCACTAAGAGTTATTCTGTTCAAGCAAAGTGGTCTAAAATGCGCACTGGTCGAAACCGAAATTATTCCAAATGCTTTGGAACTGCTTTGTTGCTCCAGATGTCTGGTACGGGGATAGTTGCCCCTTGTGGATCATTTTTTAGTAATAAATATAAACGCTTTCACATAGGTGATATTAAGTCAGAACGTTTTAGAGACATATGGAAAAGCGATGCCTATTGGGATGTTATGTCTTACCTAGGATCTGATAAATTTGATCCACGAAAAGAATGCGCGACATTATGCTTACAGGATAAAGTAAATGAAACCTTGTTTGACATAATGGAGTCGGGTGACTTTTCTGCCCTAGAACCAGACGCAGGAAACGTACCCGAGCATGTAAATTTTATTTAGCTATAGATATTCGATAAAATTTTTAAGCAGTCTATAGTCATAAATTCAAAAAGATTCAATTAAGACAATTGCTGTTGCAAAATATTTGGAATGAGAAATACTCAAGTGAATTTTATGCTGCTTAGCGAATTCATCTAATTTACCATCAAGTTTAAAACTGGGAGAACCATCTTTATTTGAAACCACCTCAATATCTCCCCATGAGAAAATTTCCTGCTTATTAAGTGCCTTAAATAAAGATTCGCGCGCGGCAAATCTTCCTGCCAAACTTTGTATGGGTAAATCCCATTCTCCTTTTGCAAAGTACTTTTGGATGAATAGGGGATTTTTGCAAACTTCTTCAAATCTTGGTATATCTACTAGATCAATTCCTAAACCGATTATCACTAATTCTCAATTTCTGATTACATGGCTACTTGCCATGTGGCACCTCAGATCTTACATAATAGTTGCATTTATATCCATAGATTTGATTAAAGCAAATGATCATGAATCCTAGTTCTAAAAGCATCATGGTATGCTGATGTAGTTAATAGACATAGCGGCCGAGGTTTAAAAGTTGATCCCTATTAGATGCATGATGCTAATGAATAATTCTTAGGGGGGAGTTTTAATCATGAAGATTAAGGATTATGATGATTTATCTTCAGATACCTTGTTTAGATTTATTGAATCAGTTTGGGGTTTTTTTAGAAGCATAACAGGTACGGGTGTTCGCCAAACTTTGCTAAAAGCCAAGGAACTTGTCCCCCAGCTTGAGATACTTGAAGTACCAACGGGTACTAAGTGCTGGGATTGGGAAATTCCGCAAGAATGGGTGTTTCGATCAGCACAGGTGAAAAGTCTTAGCGATGGTGCAATAATTCTGGACGCTGCGGTAAACAACTTGCATGTAGTGAATTATTCACAGCCAGTAAATCTCACACTCACGCTTGACGAGTTGCAAGAGCATCTAATTTCCGACCCTTCTATTCCAGATGCGATACCGTATAGAACAAGTTACTACGGCAGTAATTGGGGCTTTTGTATTTCAGAAAATCATAGGAAAACTCTCAAGCCAGGCCTTTATTCTGTTGTAATCGATTCAGAATTCATTAATGGGAGTATGACATTCGGCCAAGTATATATCCCTGGGAAAGTCAAAAATGAAATTCTGTTTACAACTTATATATGTCATCCAATGATGGCAAATAATGAGCTCTCAGGTCCAGCTATTGCAATTGGTTTAGCAAACCATCTTTTAAAAACTCAGAACTACTATAGTTACCGTATTTTATTTATGCCAGAAACTATTGGAACAATATATTTTTTATCCCAAAATATAGATTACTTAAAATGCAACTTAATAGCTGGATACGTATTAACTTGTCTTGGCGATGATTTGGCATGGAACTTTATGCCTAGTCGAAATGGTAACACGTTGAGTGATAAAGTTGCGAAAAGAAGTTTAGAACAATTAAACATTAGATATAAACTTAATTCATTCTCGGAAAGAGGCTCTGATGAACGTCAATATTGCAGTCCGAGGGTTGACTTACCGGTAAGTTCTGTTATGAGGAGTAAATACGGTTCTTATCCAGAATACCATACCTCGAAAGATGATCTTACATTTATTTCTAGAAAAGGACTACATGAAAGCTTTGAGTTTTTCAAACATCTAATTCTGCAATTTGAAGATAATCGAATTCCGGTGGCCGAATTATTCGGCGAACCGATGTTGTCCAAAAGAAATTTACGAAGCAGCATAGGTGGAACTTATTTAAACTCAGATGAACAACTCATTTCACATTTACTGGCTTACGCAGATGGTTCAAATGATACTTTTGAAATGGCGAAACTTTTTAATGTCAGCGTTCAGAAGATAAACTCATTAGTAAATTTCTTGCAGTCTCACAGGCTTGTTAAATTGGTTTAAAAATGTGCAGTATATGATACTCACCAATTACTTGGAGTCTAAACTGGCTGATTTAAATGTTCAAGAATTTGACATTTTGTATGTTTATTCAGACTTTAGAGAGTTAGGAAAGTACAAACCCGCAAAACAATCGAAGCAACAATTCTTGCAGCAGATAATTGAAGTGTTGTTAAAAAACGTGGGCATGTTAATCACTCCAACATTCACATACACGACCTCCGGAATTTTTGAAGTAAAAAGTACACCTACCAGAATTGGAGCATTAAATGCACATTTCTTACAGCATAGTTCAGTAGAAAGATCTGAACATCCTTTATTTTCTTATGCGGCTATCGGCGAACGTAGCAATCTAATCAAAAATATTGGAAAATCTGCGTTTGGTATTGATTCAATATTTGAAAGGCTACTATCTAGAAAAGCAGCGTTTTTGTATATCGGGCGACCGGTGAGATTAGGTAACACCATGATTCATTTTGTAGAGCAATTAAATAAAGTGAACTATAGGTTTGAAAAATTATTTGAAACAAAAGTTTATGATGACAAAAAATTCATTGGCAGTAATTATTCCGCTTTCGTGCGAAAAAAAGATAACTTAAAAAATAGTTATGAATTTTCTTTTGAGAAAGCCACTGAATTTTTAATTCAAGAAAAACTGATACGGCAGATGTGGATTACAAATGAATTTTCAAACCTGAGCTTAATTCCTTATGATGAATTATTCGAAAAGTTAAATTCTCTTATAAAAGAAGATTCAAGTATATTTTTGAAACCACCCGTGTAGTATACTTTGATATAAATAAGGGGGAAATATGAATCCAATAGATAATAGTAAGTATAAATTTTTATTAGATTTTTTTGTACAACGTGAAGGAGATCAAATAGTTGCAGAATTAGTAGACATAGACTTAATTGAATCAGGTATAATTGATTCTTTGGATATTCTTGATTTAGCGATTTTGATCGAAAAAAATATTGGAATTAAGATAGATCTTTCAGATGATCAAACTTTCTCTGCAATGAGACGTTTCAGCTCAATTATCAGTTTACTTGAAGAATGAAAATCCACCATGTTGGCATAGCTTCTACGCATCTAAATACAGCTTTAGAGAGTTTGATGCTGGCACAATCCGCGATAATAGAAGAAGTTTACGATGAATTACAGGGAAATGTACTGTATTTTATCCGACAAACCCAAGAAACATCGATAATCGAATTAGTTATACCTTTCAGAAGCAACTCTACCGTTTCGAATTTTGCAAGAAAAAATGGTACTGCACTTCACCACATTGGGTTTAGTACACCTTCATTGATATTATCAACTGATAAGCATAAATTGCTAAAAGGGCATTTTTTGCTCAAAGAATATGAAATTAATGTTGATTGTTTTGGTGGTAGAGTGAAAACAGCTTTTATTTATGCCAACGGAATGCTAATCGAATACATTGAAAATGCATAACGATAGAAGAATATGGGATGCAATTGTTCATCAAAAGTCTTCGCATCCTGAATTTATAATTACATCGGATTCAGCGGGCAGCTACACTTGGAATCAACTTTTTGACTTGGTGGAGATTCATGCAAAGCAGTCTGCGAATAAGGAGGAATTACTCGTATTTTACTCGGATAAAAGCGTTCATTCTGTGGCAGTAATTTTATCTTGCGTTATGCATAACAAAACTTTTATTCCTGTCTCAAGAGAGCAACCGATTGAACGTGTAGGAGCCATTCTAGAATCGCTAAGTCAGCGAAATATTTATGATCCAAGTACTGGAACCTTTATAGAAATTTCCACGAAAAATTTTGTTACTAAAGAAATGAGCTTCTATCAATCAATAGGAGAAATTTTTTATGTTTTATTCACATCAGGGTCTACAGGAACTCCAAAAGGTGTGAAAATAACACAAGCTAACATGATTAATACTTTGGAATGGAGTAGTCACCAATTTGCTTGGAATGCTACTGACGTTATTGGTATTGTTACAGCATTTCATTTCGATATATCGCTTTTTGATCTTTTCGTAGCACTTACCAGAGGAATTAGAATTCACATATTTTCTGATGTTTTAAATGTCAAGATATTTTGTAACGAAATTTTTGAAATCAAAGTAACCAGCATTTTTTCTACTCCATCTCTTTTCGGTCTTATCGCAAAGTTAAATGATCCTAATTTGATTTCCAAAACTAATCTACGGAGAATAATTTCCGGAGGTGATTTTTTCCTGCCATCTGATATTATTTATTGGTATCAAAATTTTCCCGGTATTGAAATATATAATGTATGGGGCCCTACAGAGACGACGATTGTAAACACAGCCCATAGAATCACCGGCCTCGATATTGATCGCTTAAAGAATAAAAAAAATATATCAATAGGTCAGAGTTCTAGAGAGATGCAGATAATTATTTGTGAATCAGACACGAAGCCTATGTTAGTGGTAACGCCCCCTAACGAAATAGGAGAGATTGTGGTTGTTGGTGATTCAGTCGGGTCTGGATATGTAGATCCGAAAATCGACGCGCAAAAGAATTTTATATCCTTTAATGGCACGCCAGCGTATCGAACTGGAGATTTAGGCTTCACAGCAGATGGTGAAATCTACATGGTTGGACGAAACGCTAATTTAATAAAATATCAAGGATATAGAATTGATCCCAGAGAAGTCGAAAGTCACTTATCAGGAAAATTTGGCATCAGAAACTGTTGTCTTGTTTTAGCTAAAAATTTGAGTCAAATTTTTAGCCTTGTATTACTCATCGAGTTATCTCCAAATTCAACATGCACAGTCATGCAAGTAAAAAACATTTTAAGAAGTAAATTACCAAAATACATGATACCAAAAAATATAATCTTTGTTAATAGTCTCCCAGTTAATAGTAACGGCAAAATTGATAGAAATAGCTGTGTATCACTTGCGGAGATGCAGAATGAAAAATAATCAGCATAACGCCCTACAAGAGACGATTCGAGGTGATACAAGTTCTAATTGGGTTGATAAAAATGGTCACGTAAATATCTCACATTACATTGGCCTGCTGGATAGGTCACTTGAAACTCTTTGTAGTTTTCCTGGGTCTATAAATTCCATGCTTAAGAAGAATGAGTCTTATGTCGCTAGAAGTTATTTTGTGAGGCACCAGTCGGAATTGATTCACCCTTCGAGTTGGTGTATTCGAGCAGGAATAACTTCAATTGCGACTAATAAATTTGTGTCGTATCACTGCCTTTATAGAGGTCAAACACGTGTGGCAAAGTTCTCTTTAGAAAGTGTTTTCTTTGATTTATCGTATCGAAAAGCCATTGATATTGGGTTAGATCAAATGGATTTATTCACATTTGGAATTGTCACAGGCTTTGATCAGATGCCTATAAAATAAAATGCGCCCCATAATATTAATTTTTAAATTGCACAACTATGGAAATCATTGCGGTATATACCTAGGTGAATTGGGATTTTATGATTTGTCTTTACTTGGTGTTAGGAAAATACCTCTAAGTAAACTCCGGTTTGCTTCGAGCACTGTTAATGCATATATTTTGGGTGAAAGAAATCTGGATAAGACAATTGATTTTTTCAGCAAGCAAGCTAAATTGCCAGTAGAGATAATCGAACAGGAGCGTAAAAGTAAGGGTTGGCATCTCACAAAGTTCGCAGGTGATTTTGTTTTGTCTTTACGCACTGTTAGAGCAAAGCCCACCCAGTCTTTAAATTGTGTGGAGTGGTTGCTATTTGGGTTAGAATTGAGTGGTTATAAGTTTCCATCCTCTGTTCTAACCCCCGAACAACTAGATAATTGGTGTATGATGCACTCAGAGAATTTGTTTTCTAGTTTAAGTCTAGAAAGTCTAGAATTTAAAAAACGATTAGAGGAAGTTTGATGGGATTCGACGGCAGACTAGAAATTAAAAATTTTATTAATGGATCTCAGGCAGATAAAATCGATATTGCAGCTAACTTTGCAGTGTATGCCAATCGTCAGGATATAAATAGATTTCTAGCTCTACATGAGATTTTCAAATTACAAATGCCAGTTAAAGGTTCAATTGTAGAGTGTGGGGTCTATAGCGGTTCAAGTTTATTCTCTTTTGCACATTTTTCAGGTATTTATGAACCAGCAAATTATCATAGAGAGATAATTGGGTTTGATACATTTCAAGGTTTTCCTAGCTGGTCAGACAAAGATGAATTTGAACCTTCTAGAGGGATTTTTAAACCAAATATTGATACATTCGGTGAACTAACTAATGCAAGTGTTGCATTTCAGAAAAATCATTATCTCGAGGGTGAAAAAAAAATCAAATTAATTCAAGGTAACGCTCTTGAAACTATTCCAAATTTTCTAGATCAGAACAAACATTTTATTTGCTCGATGTTGTATATGGATTTTGATCTTTATGAACCTACAAAAGTTGCGCTTGAGAATTTCTTACCTCGAATGCCAAAAGGAGCAATCTTAGTATTTGATGAAATTCATAATTCTCACTGGCCGGGTGAAACCGAAGCTTTGGCAGAAATTATTGGGATTAATAATGTGGAGATTCGGAATTTTCCATTTAATCCGAACATCAGTTATACAATTCTTTAGCTATATTGTGGGCCACTTAACCTAATTGAAGGTGTTTGTGGATATTTTAGTCCCCACTCAGCCAACCTGCGGAGGATGAGGGATTTGAACCCTCGGTAGGTTGCCCTACACACGCTTTCCAAGCGTGCGCACTCGGCCGCTATGCGAATCCTCCATTATTACTTACAAGGCTTAAGGGTATCGGTGGTGATGACTAAGATTTACGGGTAGATCCCCCGTGCGGCATTAACGTGCCGAACTCCCCCAGGGCAGGAATGCAGCAAGGGTAGGTGCGCTCTAGTGGGTGTACGGGGGATCCTATTTTTAGTAAGAGTTTTAACATCTTAAGCAAAGGAGGCGATAAATGTCATTAGCTCTATACCGCAAGTATCGCCCATCTACTTTTGCTGATGTAATTGGCCAAGAGCATGTAACAACTTCATTAAGTAATGCTTTAACCTCAGGACAAATCCACCATGCGTATTTATTTAGTGGACCAAGAGGATGTGGCAAAACATCCTCTGCCAGAATTATGGCCAGATCATTAAATTGTGAAAAAGGCCCAACACCAAACCCATGTGGTACGTGTCAATCGTGTAAGGATTTAGTTGCTAATGGACCAGGCTCACTTGATGTAATTGAGTTAGATGCTGCAACTCATGGATTAGTAGATGATGCCAGAGATTTAAGGGATAAAGCATTTTTTGCGCCAGTGCAATCTCGCTACAAGATTTATATCATTGATGAGGCTCATCAATTAGGGCCCGGAGCAGCTAACGCATTACTCAAAGTAGTTGAAGAGCCACCAGCACATGTTTTATTTATCTTTGCTACAACAGAGCCAGAAAAGTTAATCTCAACAATTAGATCAAGGACTCACCACTATCCATTTAGATTGGTTCCACCTGCAATCCTTTCTACCCACTTAGAAAAAGTCTGTGAATCAGAAGGCATCAAAGTTGCTAAGGGTGTCATCCCATTAGTTGTTAGAGCCTCAGGTGGATCAGTTCGAGATGCCCAATCAATCCTTGGCCAATTACTAGCTGGTGCTGGCAAAGAGGGTGTTACCTATGAGATTGCAGTAGCTCTCCTTGGCTACACAGATTCTGCCCTATTAGATGAAGCAATAGATTCACTGGCAGCATCAGATTCTGCCTCCCTTTTTAATACAGTCGACCGAGTAGTTGAATCAGGACAGGATCCAAAAAGATTTGCGCAGGATCTACTTGAGCGGCTTCGAGATTTAATCATTGTTGGCGCAGTTGATGAGAATAACTCCCAAGTTTTAGTTCAGATTCCAACTGATCAATTAGATCGGATGCGTACTCAGGCCAAGTTGATAGGCATTGCTAACTTAATTAGATCAGCAGATTTACTTTCCAATGGATTAACTCAGATGCGAGGGGCAACACCGCCTAGACTGATTTTGGAGTTGGTTTGTGGGCAAATGATGCTGCCGCAAGCAAATGACGCAGCAATTTCTGCTCGCCTTGAAAAGTTAGAGCGCGGGGTAATAAGTGCAGTGCCCACTGTTGAGGTTAAAGTTGCAAAGAGTGAGCCGGTTCAAAATACTGTTAAAGCCGAACCAAAGGTCGAGTCCAAACCGATTGCACAAAGCAAATTAGAACCAGCAAAGATTGAAACCAAGCCAACAAACCAGAGGCCGAGTGGCGTTGCTGATATTGCTACTTTGCGCAGATTATGGCCACAGGTAATTGAAAACGTTAAGGGCAAGCGCCGCCTTACTTGGTCATTACTTGCAACAAGTGCTCAAATACTTTCAGTAGATGATGAGAATATAAGCATTGGAATAGTTAACGCAGGAGCGCGGGATTCATTTGTTAGATCAGAGAGCGATGTGATTTTATCTGATGCCTTTGAAGAGGTTGCAGGTGTTAGAAGAAAGATTGTTGCAACAGTTGACTCCTCAGTTGCCACTAACACAATGGCAAGAAGTGATGAGGATCCAACAGATGCAAATATGCTCTCTGGTGCTGACTTATTAGCTAGTAAATTGGGCGCTAAGGTTATTAAGGAGTCAGACTAAGTTTTTTCTTGGTTGATACTTTATGTATGAAGGAATAATTCAAGACTTAATTGATGAGTTAGGACGTCTTCCTGGTGTTGGTCCAAAGAGTGCCCAACGTATTGCTTTTCATATTATTCAATCAGATCGAGTTGATGTGACCCGTCTTGCTGAAGTGTTAAAAACAGTTAAGGAGCGAGTTAAATTCTGCTCTATTTGTGGCAATATCTCAGAAGAAGAATTATGCAAGATTTGTCGGGATCCAAGAAGAGATAAGACATCTATTTGTGTTGTAGAAGAAAGCAAAGATGTATTAGCTATTGAAAAAACCAGAGAGTTTAAGGGTATCTACCATGTGTTAGGTGGGGCGATTTCACCAATTGATGGTGTGGGACCTGAGAACTTAAGAATTAAAGAGTTAATGACCAGATTAGCCGAGACAACAATTAGTGAAGTAATCATTGCTACCGATCCAAACCTTGAAGGTGAAGCAACAGCTACCTATTTGACCAGGTTAATCAAACCTTTGGGGGTTAAGGTCTCCCGCCTTGCCTCAGGGCTTCCAGTGGGTGGGGATCTTGAATATGCCGATGAAATTACCCTTGGCAGAGCATTTGAAGGGCGCCGGTCTTACGATAATTGATTAATCTCATTATTCAAGATAGGTAAGCGTCTTAATATTTGAGATAATTCCCGAGATTTCCAACCCATCCTTCACACTTAGCCCATGGGGTTAATCGTGCAGAAGTTCGGCGGCTCCTCCGTTGCCGACGCTGAGGGGCTAAAGCGGGTTGCTAGCCGCATTGTTGCCACCAAGAAAAGCGGCCATCAAGTAGTAGTTGTTGTCTCTGCAATGGGTGACACAACTGATGAGCTAATTGATTTAGCTAATCAAGTATCCCCACTTCCAAATGGGCGTGAGTTAGATATGTTGTTAACCGCAGGTGAGCGAATCTCTATGGCACTGCTTGCAATGGCGATCTCAAATTTAGGTCATGAAGCAAGATCATTTACTGGCTCTCAAGCTGGAATTATTACAACATCAACTCATGGCAAAGCACGAGTTATTGATGTGACACCAGGCAGAATTCAAGAGGCACTGAAGGAAGGCGCAATCGCAATTGTTGCAGGTTTTCAAGGAGTCTCACAAGATACAAATGACATTACTACGCTAGGTAGGGGTGGATCTGATACAACTGCGGTGGCGCTCGCTGCTGCCCTCGAAGCAGATGTTTGTGAAATCTATACAGATGTTGATGGAATCTTCTCAGCAGATCCACGAGTTGTTCCATCTGCTAAGAAATTATCTACTGTTACATATGATGAGATGTTAGAGCTAGCAGCAAGTGGTGCCAAGGTGTTACACCTACGTTGCGTTGAGTATGCGCGGCGTTTTGATCTACCAATTCATGTTAGATCATCTTTTTCCAACAAGGAAGGAACCTGGGTGGTTAAGGATCATCCAGAAAGGGGCGAAATGGAAGCAGCAATAATCGCAGGAATAGCTCATGATAAAAGTGAGGCTAAGGTGACCATAGTTGGGGTTCCTGATAGGGCAGGTATGGCAGCTGCAATATTTCAAGCAATCGCTGATGCCGACATTAACATCGACATGATTGTACAAAATGTTTCAGCAGCAGCAACTGGATTAACCGACATCTCATTCACTTTGCCAAAAACTGAAGGAGCGAATGCAACTGCTGTTTTAAAACGCATTCAAGGTGAAATTGGTTTTTCATCAATTCAATACGATGATCAAATTGGTAAATTGTCATTAATTGGCGCTGGAATGCGAAGTCATCCAGGAGTGACTGCAACCTTCTTTGCCTGCCTTTCTGAGGCTGGTGTAAACATCGAAATGATTTCAACTTCTGAGATTCGAATCTCAATTGTTTGCCGAAGCTCTGATTTAGATAAGGGTGTTAAGGCAGCACACACCGCCTTTGATTTAGATGCAGATCAAATTGAAGCTGTTGTATATGGCGGAAGTGGCCGATGAGTAAAAAACCTTCCCTTGCTGTAGTTGGGGCAACTGGAGCTGTCGGCACGGTAATGCTTGATATTTTATCTAAGCGAGAAAATGTTTATGATGAAATTAGGTTAATTGCCTCTGCAAAAAGTGCTGGTAAAAAACTTTTCTGTCGTGGCGAAGAACTAACGGTTGTTGCACTCTCTGCTGAAGCATTTGAAGGAATTGATATTGCAATGTTTGATGTGCCAGATGAGATCTCCAAAGAGTGGGCGCCAATTGCAGCAAGTAAGGGAGCGGTTGTAGTTGATAACTCTGGTGCGTTTCGGATGGATAAAGATGTGCCATTGGTTGTGCCTGAGGTAAACCCACAAGAGATTAAGAATCGACCAAAAGGAATTATTTCTAACCCAAATTGCACAACCCTTTCCATGATTGTTGCAATGGGAGCTTTGCATAAAGAGTATGGATTAAAGGAGTTAGTAGTTGCTTCATACCAAGCTGCATCTGGCGCTGGACAAAGTGGCTTAGATATTTTGAGAGCACAAACTAATTTGGTTGCAAATAAGCAAGTAGGAGATGAAGCAGGTGACATAAGAAAACTGGTTAAAGATTTTGGTCCATTTTCAGATCCTCTTGTACACAATGTGATTCCATGGGCAGGCTCACTAAAAGAGGATGGCTACTCATCAGAGGAGCTAAAGGTTAGAAATGAATCGAGAAAAATCTTAGGGCTTGCAAACCTAAAGGTCTCAGCAACCTGCGTTCGAGTTCCAGTGTTGACTACCCACTCACTAGCCGTGCATGCAATTTTTGATAA
>Ga0315906_10006728_pt1 | contig 14166 bp, 9 predicted proteins | sample LakEriMetagenome_4_FD_203526 | JGI IMG/M metagenome (GOLD analysis project Ga0315906, IMG submission 203526) | Freshwater fungal communities from buoy surface, Lake Erie, Ohio, United States - Buoy 2 MA122 | ecosystem: Environmental > Aquatic > Freshwater > Lake > Lake biofilm | place: USA: Lake...
CGTCGACCGAGATGGTGACCACGACGTTGCGGCTCATGGCCACGAGATCGCCGTGGGCGGCCAGAACGGTCGGGCCGGTGACCTTGGCCACGCCGCTGTTGGTCGCCTCGAAGAACGAGGTCTCGGCCACCTGGGCGGTGCCGCCGATGTGGAAGGTCCGCATCGTCAGCTGGGTGCCCGGCTCGCCGATCGACTGGGCGGCGATGACGCCCACGGCTTCGCCGATGTTGACGTTGGTGCCGCGCGCCAGGTCACGGCCGTAGCACATGCCGCAGATGCCGGCCTCGGCCTCGCAGGTCAGGGCCGAACGGACCTTGACCGCCTGGACGCCGGCCGCCTCGAGCACCTCGATCTCCTCTTCCTGGAGATAGGTGTCGGCCGGGAACAGCACATTGTCCGACCCGGGCTCCTTGACCTCCTCGGCGGTGTAGCGGCCGAGCACGCGCTGGCCCAGCGACACGAGCACGTCGCCGCCCTCCACCACCGCCCGCAGGGTGATGCCGCGGGTCGAGCCGCAGTCTTCCTCGGTGACGATCGAGTCCTGGGCCACGTCCACCAGACGGCGGGTCAGATAGCCTGAATTGGCGGTCTTCAGCGCGGTGTCGGCCAAGCCCTTGCGGGCACCGTGGGTCGAGTTGAAGTACTCAAGAACGGTCAGGCCTTCCTTGAAGTTCGAAACGATCGGGGTCTCGATGATCTCGCCCGACGGCTTGGCCATCAGGCCGCGCATGCCGCCCAGCTGCTTCATCTGGGCCTGCGAGCCCCGGGCACCGGAGTTGGCCATCATGAACACCGAGTTGATCTCGGGGGTCCGGCCCTCGCGCAGCACGCGCGGCTGGGCGATCTCGCCCATCATCGCGTCGGCGATCCGGTCGGTGGCCTTGGCCCAGGCGTCGACGACCTTGTTGTACTTCTCGCCCTTGGTGATGAGGCCGTCAGCGTACTGCTGCTCGTACTCCTCGACCTGGGCGCGGGTCTCCTCGACGATGTCCAGCTTCCTGGCCGGGATGACGATGTCGTCCTTGCCGAAGCTGATGCCGGCCTTGGCCGCCTCGCGGAAGCCCAGCGCCATCATCTGGTCGGCGAAGATGACCGTCGCCTTCTGACCGCAGTGCCGGTAGACCTGATCGATCAGGTTGCCGATCTCCTTCTTGGTCAGGTTCTTCTCGAGCAGGCGGTAGCCGATGTTCGGGTTCTTTGGCAGCAGGGCACCCAGCTTCATCCGGCCCGGAGTGGTGTCGATGACCTTCGTCACCGCCTTGCCCTCGGCGTCCAGCTCGGTCCAGCGCGCCTTGATGCGCGCGTGCAGGGTCACCACGCCGGCGTCGAGCGCGGCCTCGATCTCGCCGACGCCGGCGAACAGCTTGCCCTCGCCCGGCTCGCCGTCCTTGACCAGCGACAGGTAGTAAAGGCCCAGGACGATGTCCTGCGACGGCACGATGATCGGCTTGCCATTGGCGGGCGACAGGATGTTGTTGGTCGACATCATCAGCACGCGCGCCTCCAGCTGGGCCTCGAGGCTCAGCGGGACGTGGACGGCCATCTGGTCGCCGTCGAAGTCGGCGTTGAAGGCGGCACAGACCAGCGGATGCAGCTGGATGGCCTTGCCTTCGATAAGCTTGGGCTCGAAGGCCTGGATGCCGAGGCGGTGCAGGGTCGGGGCGCGGTTCAACAGGACCGGATGCTCGCGGATGACCTCCTCGAGGATGTCCCAGACCTGCGGCTGCTCGCGCTCGACCATGCGCTTGGACTGCTTGACGGTGCCCGACAGGCCCTTGGCGTCCAGACGCGCATAGATGAACGGCTTGAACAGCTCGAGCGCCATCTTCTTGGGCAGGCCGCACTCGTGCAGCTTCAGCTCCGGGCCGACGACAATGACCGAACGGCCCGAGTAGTCGACGCGCTTGCCGAGCAGGTTCTGGCGGAACCGGCCCTGCTTGCCCTTCAGCATGTCGGCCAGCGACTTGAGGGGCCGCTTGTTGGCACCGGTGATGACCCGGCCGCGACGGCCGTTGTCGAACAGGGCGTCGACGGCTTCCTGAAGCATCCGCTTTTCGTTGCGGATGATGATGTCCGGCGCGCGCAGCTCGATCAGCCGCTTCAGGCGGTTGTTGCGGTTGATGACCCGGCGATACAGGTCATTCAGGTCCGAGGTAGCGAAGCGGCCGCCGTCCAGCGGCACCAGCGGGCGCAGCTCCGGCGGGATCACCGGCACGACCGTCAGGATCATCCACTCGGGCTTGTTGCCGCTCTCGAGGAAGGCCTCGATCAGCTTCAGCCGCTTGGAGGCCTTCTTGGCCTTCATTTCCGAGGGGTTGTCGGCCAGCTCGCCGCGGTGCTTCTCGGCCTCGGCGTTGAGGTCGATGGCCATCAGCAGGTTGCGCACAGCCTCGGCACCGATCTCTGCGGTGAAGCCGTCGTCGCCATACTCTTCCTGGTAACGGTAGAACTCGTCCTCGGTCAGCAGCTGGTTCTGCTTCAGCGGGGTCAGGCCCGGCTCGGTGACGATGTAATTCTCGAAGTACAGGACGCGTTCGACATCCTTCAGGGCCATGTCGAGCATCAGGGCGATGCGCGACGGCAGCGACTTCAGGAACCAGATGTGGGCGACCGGCGAGGCCAGCTCGATGTGGCCCATGCGTTCGCGGCGGACACGGGCCAGGGTGACCTCGACGCCGCACTTCTCGCAGATGATGCCCTTGTACTTCATCCTCTTGTATTTGCCACACAGGCACTCGTAGTCCTTGGTCGGACCGAAGATGCGGGCGCAGAACAATCCGTCACGCTCGGGCTTGAAGGTTCGGTAGTTAATGGTCTCGGGTTTCTTGATCTCGCCAAACGACCAGCTGCGGATCTTCTCCGGCGAGGCCAAGGCGATACGGATCTGGTCGAAGGTCGGCGTGACCGGGACCGGATTGAAGATGTTCAGGACTTCCTGGTTCATCTTGTCAGTTCCTTCTGCGGCGCAGGGGCCGCGAAAAAAGTAGTGGCGAGTGGCGAGTGGTTAGTGGCGAGAATTCGGCGGCAGCGAGTGACGGGGCTTGCTCGCCACTCGTCACTCGCCACTCGCCACTCAATCACCCGTTCTCCAGCTCCACGTTCAGGCCGAGCGACCGCATTTCCTTGACGAGCACGTTGAAGCTCTCGGGTATGCCGGCCTCGAAGCTGTCGTCGCCGCGGACGATGGCCTCATAGACCTTGGTCCGGCCGGCCACGTCGTCCGACTTCACCGTCAGCATTTCCTGCAGGGTGTAGGCGGCACCGTAGGCCTCGAGCGCCCACACTTCCATTTCGCCGAAGCGCTGGCCGCCGAACTGCGCCTTGCCGCCCAGCGGCTGCTGGGTGACCAGTGAGTACGGGCCGATCGAACGGGCGTGGATCTTGTCGTCCACCAGATGGTGCAGCTTCAGCATGTATATGTAGCCGACGGTGACCGGGCGCTTGAACGGCTCGCCGGTCTGGCCGTCGATCAGGATTGACTGGCCTGAACGGTGCAGCCCGGCCTCCTCGAGCAGGCGCTCGATGTCCGAGATGTGAGCCCCGTCAAACACCGGGGTGGCGAACGGCACGCCTCTGGAAAGGTTGCGGGCCAGCTCGACCAGCTCTTCCTCGGTCTCCGGCAGCGGGGTCTGCGGGCCGTAAATCTCGGTCAGGCGCTCCACCAGGGCGGTCTTCTGCCCGCCGCCTTGCCAGGCTTCCAGCAGTCCGGCGATCTGACGGCCGAGGCCGGCCGCTGCCCAGCCGAGGTGGGTCTCGAAGATCTGGCCGATGTTCATGCGCGAGGGCACGCCCAGCGGGTTGAGTACCAGATCGACCGGGGTGCCGTCCTCAAGGTGCGGCATGTCCTCGATCGGCAGGATCTTGGAGATGACCCCCTTGTTGCCGTGACGGCCCGCCATCTTGTCACCCGGCTGCAGCTTGCGCTTCACCGCGACGAAGACCTTGACCATTTTCATCACGCCCGGGGGGAGCTCGTCGCCGCGCTGCAGCTTCTCGACCTTGTCCTCGAAGCGGCGGTCCAGCGCCTTGCGGGCGTCCTCGAACGACCGCTTCATGGCCTCCAGCTCGCCCATCGCCTTCTCGTCGTCGAGGGCGATCTGCCACCACAGGCCGCGCGACAGGTCGGCCAGCTTCTCCTCGGTGATCTCGCCGCGGCCGAGGCCTTTCGGACCGGATACGGCGGTCTTGCCGAGCAGCAGCGGACGCAGGCGGCTATAGACGTTGCGCTCGAGGATCTTCAGCTCATCGTCGCGGTCCTTGCCGAGACGCTCGATCTCGGCTCGCTCGATGGCCAGGGCCCGCTCGTCCTTGTCGACGCCGTGGCGGTTGAAGACGCGAACATCGACGATGGTGCCGGCGACGCCCGGCGGCAGACGCAGCGATGTATCGCGCACGTCCGAAGCCTTCTCGCCGAAGATGGCGCGCAGCAGCTTTTCTTCGGGCGTCATCGGGCTTTCGCCCTTCGGCGTGACCTTGCCGACCAGGATATCGCCCGGCTGAACCTCGGCACCGATCGCCACAATGCCAGCCTCGTCGAGGTTGCGCAGGGCTTCCTCGCCAACGTTCGGGATGTCGCGGGTGATCTCTTCCGGCCCTAGCTTGGTGTCGCGGGCCATGACCTCGAACTCCTCGATGTGGATCGAGGTGAAGACGTCGTCGCGCACGATGCGCTCGGAGATCAGGATCGAATCTTCGAAGTTGTAGCCGTTCCAGGGCATGAAGGCGACAAGCGCGTTGCGGCCCAGCGCCAGTTCGCCCAGCTCGGTCGATGGGCCGTCGGCGATGACGTCGCCGGCCTTGACCTCGTCGCCCACGCGCACGATCGGGCGCTGGTTGATGCAGGTCGACTGGTTCGAACGCTGGAACTTCGACAGGCGGTAGATGTCCACGCCGGAGCGGCCGGCTTCGAGGTCACCGGTGGCGCGCACGACGATACGGGTTCCGTCGATCTGCTCGATCACGCCGTCGCGGCGGGCCACGACCACGGCACCGGAGTCACGGGCGACCACGGCTTCCATGCCGGTGCCGACCAGCGGGGCCTCCGCCTCGACCAGGGGCACGGCCTGGCGCTGCATGTTGGCACCCATCAGCGCGCGGTTGGCGTCGTCGTTCTCGAGGAAGGGGATCAGGGCCGCGGCCACCGACACCACCTGCTTGGGCGACACGTCCATCATATCGACGTCGGCCCGAGGGATAAGGGTCGATTCCCCGTTGATCCGGCCCGGGACGAGGTCCTCGACGATCTCCCCGGCCTTCAGCTCGATGTTGGCCTGGGCGATAACGTGCTTCGCCTCTTCCATGGCGGAGACATAGACCACCTCGTCCGTGGCCCTGCCGTCCTTCACCCGGCGGTATGGGCTCTCGATGAAGCCGTACTTGTTCACGCGGGCGTGGGTGGCCAGCGAGTTGATCAGGCCGATGTTCGGACCCTCAGGCGTCTCGATCGGGCAGATCCGGCCGTAGTGGGTCGGGTGCACGTCCCGCACCTCGAAGCCGGCGCGCTCGCGGGTCAAACCGCCCGGGCCGAGGGCCGACAGGCGCCGCTTGTGGGTGATTTCGGACAGCGGGTTGGTCTGGTCCATGAACTGCGACAGCTGCGAGCTGCCGAAGAACTCGCGCACCGCCGCCGCCGCCGGCTTGGCGTTGATCAGGTCGTGCGGCATGACCGTGTCGATATCGACCGAGCTCATGCGCTCCTTGATCGCCCGCTCCATGCGCAGCAGACCGACGCGGTACTGGTTCTCAAGCAATTCGCCAACCGAGCGGACGCGACGGTTGCCGAGGTTGTCGATGTCGTCGATCTCGCCGCGGCCGTCCTTCAGCCCGACGAGGATCTGCAGGACCTTGAGCACGTCGTCCTTGCGGAGCACGCGCACCTCGTCGCCGACCTCGGGTGTCTCGAGACGCATGTTCATCTTGACCCGGCCGACGGCCGAAAGATCATAGCGCTCGGCGTCGAAGAACAGGCTCTTGAACATGCTGTCCGCCGCTTCCGGCGTCGGCGGCTCGCCCGGACGCATCACGCGGTAGACATCAAACAGCGCATCCTCGCGGCCGGCATTCTTGTCCACCCGCAGAGTGTTGCGCATGTAGGCCCCGACCGTGACGTGGTCGATGTCGAGCACGTCGATAGTCGAGAAGCCGTTCTCTTCCAGCACGTTGATCGTGGCCTGATCGAGCTCGTCGCCAGCCTCAGCGTAGATCTCGCCGGTCTGGACGTTGACCGCGTCGGCGGCCAGGTACTTGCCGAGCAGGGCGTCCGCGGCAAGCGACAGCGACTTGACCGTCTCGCCCAGCTTCTTGGCGGTGCGGGCGCTGATCTTCTGGCCGGCGGGGGCGATCACCTCGCCGGTGTCGGCGTCGACCAGATCGAACTCCGGCTTCACCCCGCGCCAGCGCTCGGCCTTGTACGGCGTGACCCAGGTATCGCGGCGCTTCTCGTATGGTACGGTCTCGTAGAAGGTCCGCAGGATCTCCTCTCCGTCCATGCCAAGGGCATAGAGGAAAGTGGTCGCCGGCAGCTTCCGCCGGCGGTCAATGCGGACGTAGACGATGTCCTTGGCGTCAAACTCGAAGTCGAGCCACGAGCCGCGGTACGGGATCACCCGGGCGGCGAAGAGCAGCTTGCCCGACGCGTGAGTCTTGCCCTTGTCCGTCATGAGCGGGATGTCGCCCATGTAGACGTCCTGCTCCTTGATGTCCTTGACTGACCGGGCCCCGGTCTCCTCGTCGGCCTCGAACACGATCAGGCGCAGCTTGACCTTCAGCGGCGCGGCATAGGTCATGTCGCGCTGGATGCACTCGTCGACGTCGTACTTCGGCTCCTCGAACTCGTAGGAGACGTATTCGAGCACGGCGCGCTCGTTGAAATCCCTGATCGGGAAGACCGACTTGAAGACCGCCTCGATGCCCTCGTCGGTGCGCTGGCCCGGACGGCCCTCGCGCTGCAGGAACTGCTCGTAGGAGGCGCGCTGCACCTCGATGAGGTTCGGCATGCGCACCGCCTCGGGGATGCGCCCGAACGACTTGCGGATGCGCTTCTTGCCCGTGAACGACGTGGCGAGATCGATCTGACCGGCGAGGGCGAGATCGTCGAGGGTCTTGGCCATTCTATCTTCCCAATGCGCAGGGCCGGGAGCCCCGCGTCCAATGCAGCAGAGACCGCGCCCCGCCCTCCCGGACGAACCGCGGCCTTGATTCTCGGCGTCCACCCTCGACCCGCACCCGGGCCAGGACACCTGGACTTGTCAGCTCCCTTGGGGAGGAGTGCGCCTTCGCACCGGTCGGAGGGCGACAGACCGGGCCTCGGCGCTTTCGCGCGACCTCTTTCAGAGTGTGCGGATCCGATCCGTATACGCGCTTTCGTGGCGAAATAAAGCCCTTCGGCGCGACGGGCCGTCAGTCCAGACGTCGCAGCACCCGGGCGTGAACGCCATGGGCCTCGACCGCCTCGGCGAAGGCCGCGTCGGCGGTGGCCAGCCGACGTCCCTCGGCCAGCGCCATGGCCAGATACAGGCAGGCGTGAGCACTCTGACGCAACTCCAGCGCCAGGGCCTGAGCGGCCTCGATATAGGGTTCGCCCGGCCGTACCAGCAGTCCGGCGACGCTGCGGATCAGGCGCAGGCCGGCCTGGGCCTGGGCGTCGCTCATCCGGCCCTGCTCGGCGCGCACGGCCAGGACGTCGGCGCATTCCACCAGCAGCAGGTCGGGGGCGAAGAGGGCCTTCTCGCCGATCAGGGCCAGCGCGCGCTCGCGCCCGGGCTCGGGCAGGACCCACTTCAGCACGACCGAGGAGTCGACGACGAGACTCACCGGGGTCCGGCCTCGGGCTCCGGCGGCAGGGCGGCGACGAAGGCGTCGAACCGGGCGATCACGGCGGCGAATTCCTGACTGACACTTTCTGCAAGAGCGCGCCTCGCCTCTTCCTCCACCGTGGTGTGGTGGCGGGCCGCGCGCGCCTCGAGCCGGGCGAACACCGCCTCGTCGACGTCGGAAAGAACAAGCTGGGCCATCACAGGAGCCTACGCCTTTCGAGGGATTCGCGGAAAGTCTGCCGGCGCTGTTGTTCCCGCACCCTCTCGCGCATCGTTCGATTGTGACGCAGGAACAAATGGGCCGAGCCGCGCCACCGGAGAGCCGGCGATGCCGTGGCCCCCTCGGGACGCCGCCCTGGCGCTTGAGCCTGCGCCAGCGGAGCGGCGGTTCCTTGAGCGAAGCAAGGCCCGGCTTGTGGCCGGCAGCGGCGCTCGCTAGCGTCCCGGCATGATGCGTTTCGCTCCTGCCCTCGCCGCCGTTCTGGCCACCGCCGCCCTCGCCGCCTGCGCCCCGCCGCCACCGCCCGTTCCGGCCGCGCCGCCCACGGGTCTGCAAACTGACTGGGAGGCCGCCCAGGCAGCGCACCTCGCCTGGAACGCCGAGCGGCGCGGCTGGACCACGACCGCCAGCGGCCTGCAGTATCGCCGCGTCGGTCCGGCCCGCCCGGCCGGCGTCCAGCCGGCGGCGCGGGATACCGTCGTCGTCCACTATCGCGGGACCTTCATCGACGGACGCGAGTTCGACAGCTCCTACGCCCGCAACGAGCCGGCCGAGTTTCCGCTGAACCGGGTCATTCGCGGCTGGACCGAGGGGGTCGGCCTGATGCGCACCGGCGAGACCTTCGAGTTCCTGATCCCCGCAGAGCTGGCCTACGGATCCCGGGGCACCGGCGGCGGCGAGATCCCGCCGAACTCGGCGCTGCGCTTCACGGTGGAGCTGCTGGAGGTTCGCCCCGCGGCCTGAAGACGGGTTGACGCTGCCGGACGGGCGCCCTGATCTGCGGGCGCCGCGCGTCGCGGCGAGTCCGTTCCGGGGTCCTCCATGAAGTTGTTCCTGCCGGCCGGCGTGGCCGCCCTCGTTCTCGCAACGGCCGCCCCCGCGCTCGTCCAAACCCCGGTAGTCACCGCCCCCCGAGACGCTGCCCTGGCCCTGCCGCGAGCCCAACCGGGCATACCGGCCCCGACCCGCGCCGCCTACCCCGGGGTGATCCGCTACCAGGCCGACGTCACCGATCGTGACCGCCGTATCATCAGCGTGCGCCAGACCATCCCGGTCGCCGCAGCCGGGCCCATGACCCTGCTCTATCCCGAGTATCTACCCGGCAACCACGCCGACACGGGTCCGATCCAGCTGCTGGCCGGCCTGACCGTCACAGCGCCCGACGGCCGGCGGCTGGAGTGGGTGCGCGACACCCTGGAGCCCTATGCCTTCCATCTCGACGTGCCCGCCGACGTCGGGGAGATCGAGGTGGCCTTCCAGTGGCTGACCCAGCCGGACGGCGGCCCGTGGCGCGTGGTCCAGACCCCCGGCATGGTCAACATGCAATGGGAGAAGGCCATCCTTTATCCGGCCGGTTACGTCGCCAGCGGGATCACGGTCGAGCCATCGATCCGGCTGCCGGCGGGCTGGGGCTTCGGCGTCGCCCTGGACGAGGTCGGACGTGACGGCGACGTCGTCCGGTTCGCCCCGGTGAACCTCTATACCCTCGTGGACAGCCCCATGTTCGCCGGCGAACATTACCGCCGTTATGCGCTGGATGCAGACGGCCCGTCCCCGGTCCACCTCAGCCTCGTCGCCGACGAGGCGGGACAGCTGGAGGCCGCGCCGGGGTTGATCGACAAATACCGGTCGCTCGTGACCCAGGCCGATCGCCTGTTCGGCGCGCGGCCGTTCGACCGCTACGAATTCCTAGTCGCCGCCACCAGTCGGCTGGGCGGCATCGGACTGGAGCACCATCGCTCGTCCGAGAATACAGTCTCGCCGGACTTCTTCCGCCGCGGGACCGGGGCGTTGGGCGCGCGCCAGCTACTGCCCCACGAGTATGTCCACTCCTGGAACGGCAAGTCCATGCGGCCAGCGGACGAGCTGACCGCCAACTACAATGTGCCGACCCAGAACACGCTGATGTTCGTCTATGAGGGGCTGACGTCCTACTGGGGCGAGGTGCTGGCCGCGCGCGCGGGCCTCGCAAGCCCCGAGGAAACGCTGGCGAGCTTCGCCGAGCATGCCGCCTTCTACCAGACCCAGCCGGGCCGCCAGTGGCGCGCGCTGCAGGACACCCAGAACCATAACCTGCTGGGCTACCGGGTCCCGGGGCAGTGGCCGTCTTGGATGCGCACCACCACGGACTACTATGACGAGGCCCTGCTGGTCTGGCTGGACGCCGACACGCTGATCCGCGAGGGCACCGGTGGTCGCCGCTCGCTGGACGACTTCGCCCGGAGCTTCTTCGGCCGGCTCGACGGCCAGGCAGAAGCGCGCGGCTACACCTTCGAAGAGCTGGTGGACGCGCTGAACGCCGTGCACCCGCACGACTGGGCCGGCTTCCTGCGTCAGCGTCTTGATGCGGTCGGCCCGGACGCCCGCGCGCCGCTCGGCGGGATCGAACGCGGCGGCTACCGGCTGACCTGGGTGGAGGAGCCCAGCGCCCTTGAGAAGAGCATCAGTCCCGGCTGGGCAAGTGACTTCCGCTACTCGCTGGGTTTCACCCTCGCCGCCAACGGCCGCATCGGCGGGGTGGTCTGGGGCTCGCCGGCGTTCGAGCAGGGTCTGGGCGTCGGCTGGGACCTGATCGCCGTCAATGACCGCGGGCCGTCGGCCGAGGCCCTTCGCGCCGCGATCACGGGGGCGAAGTCCGGCGGACCCCTGACGCTCGTGGTGCGCAACGGCGACCGGGTGCGCACCCTCAACTTCGACTGGCGCGAGGGCCTGCGCCACCCGCGGCTGGAGCGGGTGGCCGGCACGCCGGACCGGCTGGGCGACATCCTCGCCGCACGGCGACCTTAGTGCTGCGGGAACAAACAGAAACAGATGCCGGGGAGAGATCTGAATGTCCGAGGCGGAACCACAGCCGGCCCGGCGTCGCTGGTGGCGATGGCGGCCCGACCGCAAGCGTCTGATCGAGCTCGTCATCATCATCTTCGGGGTACTTATCGCCCTTGGGCTTGAAAACAGCGTGCAGGAAGGGCGCTGGCGGCAGGAGGGCCGCGATCTTGAGCGCCTGGCGCGCCAGGAACTGGAACTGAACCTTGCCCAGGCGATCGAGAGGATCGCTGTCGACCGATGCCTGCGGGAACGCGTGGCGTTCCTCGCGGCCGGCCTGGACAAGGCGACCGGAAGCTACGCGCCGCAACCGTTCCCTCATGACGAATCTAACAGCACCAAGCTTGCGCTGCCGCGAGCCTATCAGCCCATGTTGCGCCCGTGGCGCTCGGCCAGCCTGCAGCGGCTTCTGGCGACAGAGGCCTCAAAGCGCGTGTCGCCCGAAAGACTTCTTCTCCTGTCGCAGGTGCTGTTCTCGGTCGAGAGCATAGCGCGCGGCGCCGGCGAAGAGCACATCGCGAGTGGCCGGACCTTGCCCCTCGCCATGGGCATCCCGACAATGACGCCCGAGATCCGCGCGGACCTGCTGGCGGACCTCGGCGAACTTGATCGGGCCCGAAGCGGCGTGGAGCTTGTGGCCCGGCGACTAACAGACAGGGGAGCCGAACTCGGCGTCGCCCCCGACCCCGCAGAGATGCGCCAACGGCTCATTGAACTGCGCGCCACCTGGGGCGACTGCGTGGATATCGCGGCGGGCATGGCCCTGTCACAGCGCCTTTCGGACAGGGCGACCTGACCGAGGATGCGAGTGAAAACGGGCCGGGGATCGCTCCCCGGCCCGTTCAAGGTCTCGACGTGAGGCCAGATTACTTGATCTGGACCTTGGCGCCGGCTTCGGTGAGCTTCTTGGCCACTTCTTCGGCGTTCTGCTTGGAGACGTTCTCGACGACGTTCTGCGGCGCGCCTTCGACGAGGTCCTTGGCTTCCTTCAGGCCCAGGTCGCTACGTACGCCACGGACTTCCTTGATGACGTTGATCTTCTTGTCGCCGCCGTCCAGCAGGACGACAGTGAACTCGGTCTGCTCCTCGACGGCCTCGGCCGGGGCAGCGCCGGCACCACCGCCGGCCGGCATGGCCATGGCCACCGGAGCGGCGGCCGAGACGCCCCACTTCTCTTCCAAAAGCTTGGCCAGTTCGGCGGCTTCGAGAACGGTCAGCGAGGACAGGTCATCAACGATCTTGGACAGGTCAGCCATAGTTCAGTTTCCTTCGGGGAATGGGTGGGTTCAGTTTCGGGAGATGGCGGGTCTCAGGCCGGGTTTCAGGCCGCGTCCTTGGCAGCGTAGGCACCGACAACGCGAGCCAGCTGGGCGGCCGGGGCCTGGATGACGCCGGCGACCTTGGTGGCCGGGGCGTTCAGCAGACCGATCAGCTGGGCGCGGATCTGGTCCAGCGACGGGAGCTTGGACAGCGCGTCCACGCCCTTGGCGTCGAGAACCTTCTCGCCCATGAAGCCGCCCTGGATCACGAACTTGTCGTTCCCCTTGGCGAACTCGGCCGTGACCTTGGCGGCGGTCACCGGATCCGGCGCGAAGGCGATGCCGACCGGGCCCTTGAACAGCGAGTGATAGTCGCTGCCCTCGGGGGCCTGCAGGGCCTTCAGGGCCAGGCGGTTCTTGACCACCTTGTACGCGGCGCCTTCCTTGCGGAGGCGGCCACGCAGATCTTCCATCTCCGCAACGGTCAGACCCAGGTTGTGGGTCACGACCACGGTGCCGGCGTCGGCGAAGACGCCCTTCAGCGTCTCGATCGACTCGGCCTTTTGTGCGCGGTCCATTGCGGTCTCCGTTTACGCGTTCACCGACGGGACAGGCCCCGACGGCGTGTGGCCGCGCGCGCCCCGGGGGACGTTCGCAACCAGTCGTCAATGTCCGAAGGAAGGCTGAACCCGTGCGTTCGCCCCGCGAGCCGCGGGCCGACCGGCCGGAAGTTCATCGCATCCCCATCTCCCCCCGGGGCGGAACGGCCGTTCCGCGCTTATGGTCCGGGTGACCCCCGAACCCCGAAGTTCTCGGACAGGTCCGCACCGGCAGGTCCGATGCGGGAAGCGGGCTCTATAGACGAAGGCGCGGGGAAATCAACTGCTCAGGGCTTTGCGGCCCCCAGGGCCGCCGCCTCGAGCGCGGCGCAGTCGAACTCGCCGCAGAACTTCACCTGCAGGCCTTGCAGCCCCTCGATAGCCGCCAGCATCGCCGCCCCGCCAACCTCAAAGCCGATCTCAGTGGTCTTGCGCAGAATCTCGCGCCCCGCCGGCGTCTCATAGAAGGCCAACAAGGCCTCAAGCTCCGCACGTGTCATGCGATCAGCATAGAGCGGCGCATAGACAGCAGCGATACCCTCGGAGATATCGATGAGCGCTTCCGGCAGCTGACGGCGCCACCATTCCGTCTGTTCGGCCGAAAGGGCCGCGCCGTCGGACAGCATGACCTCCACCATGGCGGTGGTGCTCTTGCGCATGGGCTCGATAACGGACAGCTCCACGAACTGCGCCGCCAACTGCTGACGCTCGGCAAGGTCAGTCGCGTCAACGGTGTCGGGCGCCGCCACCTGCAGCTCGACCAGCGCCGTTGGCGCTTCAGGCTCCTGCGCCCGGGCCGGGCTCGTCAGACCGGTGAGCAGCAGCGCACCGGCAATCAGCAGGGATGTCATCCGGGCCATGTCGCGCCTCCTCGCCACACCATAACAGGCGCGACGCAACCGAGGCACGAAAAAAGGCGGCGATCTCACGACCGCCGCCCCTTGTTCAGACTCGAGACCGGATCAGGCGTTCAGCGACGCCGGATCGACCTTCACGCCCGGGCCCATCGTCGAGGACAGGCTGATGCGCTTGACGTAGGTGCCCTTGGCCCCCGACGGCTTGGCGCGGGTCAGGGCGTCGACGAAGGCCTTCACGTTGGCCTCCAGGGCGTCCTGGGTGAAGCTGGCCTTGCCGATGCCGCCGTGCACGATGCCGGCCTTCTCGACGCGGAACTCCACGGCACCGCCCTTGGCGTCCTTGACCGCCTGGCCGACGTTCGGGGTGACGGTGCCGACCTTCGGGTTCGGCATCAGGCCGCGCGGGCCCAGCACCTTACCGAGACGGCCGACCAGACCCATCATGTCCGGGGTGGCGATGACGCGGTCGAAGTCCATGAAGCCGCCGTTGATCTTCTCGAACAGATCCTCGGCACCGACATGTTCCGCGCCGGCGGCGCGGGCTTCATCGGCCTTGGCGTCCTTGGCGAAGACGGCGACGCGCACGTCGCGGCC